>JACLAC010011316.1_pt1 | contig 14822 bp, 13 predicted proteins | sample 8027881 | NCBI WGS metagenome assembly JACLAC01 (sample SAMN15725517, study PRJNA655200) | protist metagenome | isolation source: fluorescence activated cell sorting (FACS) single amplified genomes of... | place: Spain: Blaines Bay Microbial Observatory, Mediterranean Sea | collected 2016-01-19 | reverse complement strand
AGAAACAGCACCAAATACATCATCACCTAAACCTAAACCAGTTCCTCGAAAATCTCCTTCTCCTCCTAACACCGGGACCAAATCATCTTCTACATCTCAACCCGACATCTCTTCAGTGACTAGTTTAGAAAATAAAATTCAATGTCCTCATTGTTTACAATTTAATGATTTATCACCAACAATGATTTGTATACATTGTAGTAAAGATATGTTAACACTACCTTCCAAAAAAAGTCCTTCTGACGACATTGATACATGCTACTACACCCCATCTGGTAAAAAAAGACCTAAAGGTCCTAAAGGTCAAACTTGTAAAAATAAAAATTTAGACGAGAGATGTTGTCTTAATCCACCTCATAGCAAAAGTTGTCAATGGTGTGTAGGCGATGGTTGTAGATCAATAGAAACTAAATGCGGAACAAAATCGGAAAGTAAAGGAAATAAATCTATATGGAAACCTGATAATAAAAAGGCCAGATCTGTAACAAAGCCATTAAGAGAATATATAAAAAATATAAGTAATGATACACATTTAATAGGTGCTATTGAAAGTGGGGGAGGCGGTGACTGTTTATATCATTCTATCGCTAATGGTCTAAAACAAATGAAACAACAATTACCCTCTGTAATTGGAGTTTTGGAATCATTATATAATGGAGATAGGGAATTTGATATGATGTCATTAAGAAGAATATCTGCTTTAGGATTAGAAAATCTCTCTAATGATATTTTTGTCAATCATTATATAAATTTTATTGGACAAGAAAGCGCCGGAGCTTGGATGGATAAATGGAGTCCACGAATGTTAGTGCAACGTATAGGTGGTAATACTATTAATATTTCTAAATATAATAATGTTCATTATGTAAAATCTCTTGATAATGGTAATGTTGAAATATTAGGAGATACTATAAATTTAATTTCTTCTGGAAAAAGTATATGTTCAGTTTGTAATAAACTTGTTCCAAATTTGGAACTAAGAGCACATAAAAAGGGAAGATGTAAGCGTGCTAAATTTAGAGAACATTTTGTTAATCAAGAACAAAAATATGTAGAATTAATAGTTAGAGTTGATGAATTAGAGCAATTAAAAACAGCTGTTAAACAACAAATTATGACTCCTGGTAATCATCATTGGGGAGTAGATTTAGACATAATTAATATATCTAATATTTTAGGAATAGGTATGATCGTTCTGAGGAGTAGGGGAAACCCTCTTATCTACTGTCTATCTAATGATAATTCTAGATTCAATTATTATATGCTTATTTATAATCAAGATGGTGCGCATTATCAAATGGGAGTATTAAAAAATAAATCTAATAATACTGAACATAGTTTTTATATGTGTGATCAAATACCTCCGTGGTTTAGAGATGAATTCAATAGACTTTGTAAAGTGAATAGAATTCAGTGTCCGCCGTCAATCGACTTATAAATATCAGTTAGAAAAATCCTTAAGTCTACGAATATGTAACTTTAAAATGTAGTAAAAACTTAAGTCTTTTTTTTTTGCTATATTAGTTAAATACCAAAGAGCATAATCTATATTATTTTTACAAATACCTTCTATATTTTTACCCTTATATTTTCCCGAGGGAAAAGTAACTCTCCAAATTTCATCAGATTGATTGATGTGTTTTAACATACCTTCCCTAGCAAGTTTATCTGCTTGTTCATTTGCTAGTGAATCGGGATCATCTTTCCCGGTATGAGAATAGATATGTTTAAACTTGATATTAGGATATTTTTTAACAATATAATAACCCTCTTTGATTATATCTACATTTGGTATCTCTTTATCACCTTTTGATTTCCATTGTTTTTTATGACATTTGTCTCCATATGATGTAAAACACCTTATTGAATAGTCAGAGTCCGATCCAATGGTTACTAAGTGATTTTTCTCTATTTTTGGTAACAAAATTTTAATAGCATGTAGGATAGCTAATAATTCACATTTATTGTTAGTAGGTTTGTCCACGACAGGTTCTGAAATATTATCTAATTTATCCCCGAAGTATATTCCATATCCTCCAAAGGATGGGAATTTACCATTACCAAAACAACTTCCGTCCGTATACACTTTTATTTCTGGTAAATATTCTATATTATTTGACACTTTTATGTAGTCATCGATTGTGGTCTCTTTGTCCATAATCCCAGTATCTCCATTTAAGAAATTTTCTGCTTCTTTCATGGTCTTAAATTTTTTAAATTTAGCACCTTTATAGCCGATAACTTGTAATTTACATTCTTCCCATGAATTATATATACCTGGGCATTTACCTATTCTAACACTGTAAAACATTTGTTTATAATAAAGTGATATAAGTTATAATCAATTTTTTATAAATCATATATAGATATACTTTTGAAAATAATTATTTAAATCCATCTTAATTATTAGTGATATTTTTTATTTTTTGATTAACCTTATTTGATAGATAATTAGTTAATTCTTTTAATATAGGCGAATAAAGATTAAGTTCGGACGCCAATTCCCTAAAAGAATTAATATGTGTTTTAAAGTCTTTTTCGGCTTCTTCAATACCTAAATTATTTACATAATTTGGGTCAGTTATATTTAATTCTAATCTCTTTTTATCCTGTTCTATATCATCAAAATCATCGTAAATTTGAAATGCTAAACCAAAATGTTCAGAAGCTTCTTGTATTTGTTCCAAACCTTTTATATCATTTGATCCACTTAAATATCCGCCAGTAAAAGCTATTTCAAACAGAGTGGTTGTTTTTTGATTAAGCAATTGTTTTAGCGTATCTTTATCTAATTTTTTTTTAGCGCTCTGTTTATTATCTACTATATCTAATTTAGCAAGATCTAAATATTGTCCATGAGCTATACCATTTATTCCTAAATTCTTTGATAATATATCAAACATAGTTGATAAATGTAGACTATTATGAGAAAAGTGTTGATAAAAGATTTTATGAGCTATTTCTACCAGTAATGTAGATATAATTTGTGCTTCGGTTACATTATAATTGTTATGAAATGATTTTTGACCTCTTCTATAAAAATCATTATCCATACATGGCATATCATCTAATATAATACTGGCGGTATGAACCAATTCAATACCAAAAGCCATCATTAATCCCTGTTCCCGATTTTGACATAATGATTGACAAATATCAAGTGTAATAACAGGTCTTAATCTTTTACCACCTTTTAATGAATAATTTATTCTTTTTATTATTTCTTCAGATTTAATATATTTTATCAATAAGTTGGGTATTTGATTATTAAAATAATCTTGAAATTGGTTAAAGTGTAATAAATTCATTAAATATAATATGAATACAGATTATAATTATTCCTATTATACTTAATAAATATTATTTTTAAGTAAACATTTAACGGTGAAAGTATTCTCTCAAAAAATATAAGCTACTCGTAATTACTGGTATTGATACAAATGGGTTCATGTCCCACATATTAGGATTCCACATTTTTAATTCTTTAAAAGGATAGGCAAAAAAATCTTTTAAATTATGTAGAGCTAACACAATTTTATTGTTGGGATCTTTACGAAGCCAAATACCTGTTATTTTAGGATTGATCTCTAAATATAATAGATATATCACTGTCGCTAAAAAAGTTAGTAAAAATATTTTACTGTCTTTAGTTTTATCAGTATCATTCATTATTATTATAATACGATTTAAATTAATACATTTAATTTAATTTAATATATTTTACTTAGTAATTTTATAAGATTTAACCTGTTTAACCAAATTTTTAAGAGCCTTATCTTCTTTTAATGCTTTTTGGATAGGTAATAATAATTGATTTATCATTTTAATTAAAATGGGTTTAAGATCAGCTGGATGTATCTTCCCAGATTCATATAATGATTCTAATTGTTGATAATCATTCAAGTGTATATTACCTCCATTTTTGTCTTCTCTCTCAAGTAAAAATCCAGATTGCCAATTATGATGTTCAAATACTATATATTTAAAATATTCTAAAACTGGATTTTTATCAACAACTTCTGGAGGACAATACGCTTTTTTGAGTTTTCTTTTCACTTCATGTGGGGGATCATCCATAAATATTGCGCTATCGGGATTACTTTTAGACATTTTATCACTACCATCGAGACCTTGTAACATATGATGGGATACAATAACTGGTTTAAATCTCCTTTTAATTTTATCACAATATTCGCGAGCAAGCATATTCACTTTGCGCTGATCCATTCCTAAACTACATATATCCACATTTAAATAGAAAATATCGGCACACTGCATACATGGATAAAATATTTGTGATGCAGACAAATCATCTTTTTCATCTCTTCCCATTATTTTACAGCATCTAAGTATTCTGGTTAAGCTATTTTTACAAGCAATATCCATAACAAGAGACCAATATTTATCTGGATTTTTATTGATTTCATCCGATGACCAAATAAATTCAACATTTTCAAGATCCATTCCAGATAATTGCCACATACGTATCATCAATTCTCCCGCCTTTCTTATTTTTTTAAGATCACCCCCAAACTTATTATTCAACATAGCAAACCAGTCAGCCACCCAAAATTTAAATTTAAAACCACAGCGAGTTAATTTATTAGTATTAATAGTTCTTATTAATCCTTGGGCTATATGCATACGTCCACTGGGTTCAAAACCATCATAACAGGTTATAGAGGGTTTGTTTTGGATCATCAGTTCCAGTTCATTTTCATGTATGATTTCTTCGCCTATGGTTTTTACAACACTAAGTATTTTTTTATGATGTAATAATTCAGTCATTGTTATTACATTATAAATCATGTTTCCTTTATATGTTTTTAAGAAACATATAATCATATCCACTTACTTGATAATTGATCAAATTGTTACTAACCAAGTATTGTTTATTTTAGATATGTTTTTCTTTTTAGTTATACCTAATTTTTTACCCATAACACCTTTTAATTGTTGTATATCTAAAGCAATAATAATTTCCATAAATTCTTGATATTTTTTGGTTCCTTCACCACGACCGAGAGGTGTAACTGCGGATGCCTTACCTTTCTTTTTTGAACCAAACGTTCCCTTACACGTTTCTGAATCAAACACGGAAGGTGTAATTGATTTTCCATAATTAGTATAAATTTTATGCATTGTCATCTTTTCCATGGTAGAATTTTCCCAATTAAATTTACCTAAGTTATTAACAGTATTTTCCTCTACAGCATAGTCGAAATATCCTTGATTTCCAAATATTGAAAATGAATCAGCTGGACAAATATGTTTAATAAGGACATCAAAGGGACTATCTATAGTGTGATATTTTCCACTTGCTCCATCAAATTTAGAATAATAGTTGTTTATAAATTTGGCCTGGTATCTAAATACATTACTTAATGATAAATATTTACACAAATTTTGGTTTTGAAGGGCGTCAATCAGAAACGATGGGAATGTATCAAAATCATCTTTGTATAATTTGAAAATGCCTAATGCTTGATTTTGTAAAACTACCGGGAAAGATATCGTATCTTGATAAGGGAATTTTGTATTTAAAAAATCTTTTTTACCTTCGTATTCATAATTGTCTTCAAAGATTTCAATTCCATCTCCGTTTGCTATGTTAATAAGAGTATCTACTATATCAGATTCAAAGTCTTTTTTACCCACTTTACATGTGGAACCAGATCCATGTCTTTTACATATAATTTTATATAAATTCAATATTTTTTCTTTTAAATCACCATCAATATTCATACATGAAAGTATAGATTCGTATTTTATTTGCCAAGGCCTTTCACCTCCTTTCCAGTCATGATAACTATCTAGAGACATTAATAAAATATGTAAGGTTGTTTTGAATTCATCTTCATCATCATATGACAACGCATCCATACATGTATCTTTAACCCTTTCATATACTGGTCCTTCGAATAACATATCTGTTCTTACTAGTCTTCCTTTATCAGTTACTAATTTTGATGCTTTTTTATCCAAAACCCATGTTCCTGTTTGTTGTCTCATACTAGATTGTTGTGTAGTTTTTTTGAAACATTTGTATCTGTAATGATGCTCACTATCAGTCTTAGTATTAGTTTGTAAAATACAATTACAATTACAAAGCATGGCAAACGCAAATGCTAATCTATCAAATGTCATAAATACATAATTATTATATTTACAAATAATTACTTGGCCCCAATCTCCCATTCTTTTATATGAAAAAAATTTATAATTTTTATTTCTATCTTTTCCTGGAATAAAATATTGTATTTTACCAGATTTATTTGTTAATTTAAATTTAACTATATCCGTAAGTCTTACGGATAATGTATTATAAATTTGTCTTAATAAATTAAAAAAATCAAGACCAAGAACATAGCAACTAGAGTCATATAATTCTCCTCCCTCCTGTTCTTCTATATCATAATGATGTAATACTCTTTTTGAATCAACAATCATATAATTATCTATAGTTTCATCGTCATTGTTAAAATTTCTCACTCTTTTTACTAAGGAATATTTTTTTACTACATTCTCCTTATTAGAACAGTTTCCTTTTTTGTCAGTATGACAAAATTTACAAGCATATTCATTTGATTTGGAATCAATAAGCACATGTTTATCTATAAGATATTTTTCACTATTATTTCTAAAAGATATGTTGTTTCCCACTATACCTTTATCAACTTGTTTACCATTATTGTAAATTTTATCAACTACTAAATTTTCCCAAGTATTTGTAGGATCATTTTTAGGAGATAGGGATATAACATTATTTATCTTTATAGGTTCTCCCTCGGGGCAAATGTCAATATTTTGATGAAATTCTAAAGTAAAATCCTCTGAATCAATATCAATAATTGTTCCCCTTTTCCAACCAGAACTATATTCCACTGATATATCCTGTCCTACTTTAAACTTACTTTTTGGTGAAACTATTTCTTCTGTAATGAAATTTTGATCAGATCCCCCCGTCATTATTTTTTTACATTCCCCATCAATCCAGTTACAATCAGAACGCCTATTACAACCAGATCTACTTTTGTAAGGTTTATTATTAGTTTTAGTATAACATATGGTATCATCATTACTCACATCTTCATTTGTATCTTCATCTACATAACCATCTGGCGTTTCCCATTGAGATTGGTTAGTTAGAATATTTAAATAGTAAATATCACCTGAACTTCTACTAGTTTTTTTGATCCATACATCATTTGGCCATTTTGAATCACCAGTTTCTGAATTAAACCAATAAAAATTACCATCATCTGTTTCATGTTGATTCCAATAATTAGTTTGTAAAATTACATCTTCATTATCATCAACTTCATCATCATCAACTTCATCATCATCAACTTCATCATCATCAACTTTTTCATCATCAACTTCAGCTTCATCATCTTCATCATCTTCATCTTCAGCTTCATCTTCAGCTTCATCATCTTCATCTTCATCTTCATCATCGGCTTTTTCATCTATTTTAGCAGATGATAAATTCACTCCTGTTTTGAATATTTTTAAATTTCTTAATAAACTACTTAACTTGGAATCAATATTACTTCTATCATAAAATATATTTTCTAGATTTAATAGATTTTTAATAACAACATGATCTAACTTAAAGTAAGTATTTCTACCTATATATTTATCCCATTCTTTTAAACTTTCAGCAATAGCAGCACTATAGTTATCTGAATAGTCACTTTTATTTCCATCTACACCGTGATATTTGTAAATAGAATGAATATTTGTCACAAACTCATCCATATCACTTATAGTTAATAAACCATTGAGATTACTATTTAATCTTATAATTCTTCTATATATAAAACCAATTAAATTACAAATATCTGATTCCTTTAACATAGTTGTTCTACCGCCTCTTCTAAAAGTATATCCTTTACAATTAGCTTTTCCCGATGCAGCATCTTCGAAATTTCTACCTATATTTTTGCCTCCAGATGATTTAGATAAATCAATATAAGGCATATTTACTTCATTAAATACATTAGCATTAGATATAGTAGTCTGTAAACGAGTATATATCCTATTTAATTGCTCTTTATCAGAAATTTCCCATTTATCTACCCAATCACCAATATTAAAATCACATATCATTACTTCTGATGGAGAACTTTCTTCTCCACATACTAAATCACTTGAATCAATTTTGGAATCACCCATTTATAATATGAAAAGATTTAAATAATTATTATTATCTAAATTATTTTGACAAATATATATATATATGTATAGAACTTTATTTAATTTAGTAAAAAGAAAAATTCCTAAAATTTCTGACACAGAATTAATAGCTTTAAGGAGTGGAAATACCAGTATTGACCGTGATATTTTAAGAGGTAAGGTAAATTATCCAGAAAAATTTACTTATCAAAATAAATTTCCTAAGGATAATTTGTCAACTTTACTGACAGAATATGATCATACGCCAATATACCCTAATTCTAATAACAATAAATGGGTAAATTTCTTAGGAAAAAATAAATATTTTAGTTTTTTAATTGATGAACAATACGGTGGGATAAAATTATCCACAAATGAATTATCCAATATTCTAACAAAAATAACTAGTGTAGATCCTGGATTAGGTGTAGTAACCATGGTACCTAACTCACTAGGGCCTGGCGAGTTACTTATTCATTATGGTTCTGATGATCAAAAAAACAAATATTTACCAGGATTAGCAGATGGAAGTTATATTCCTTGTTTTGGATTAACTGGACCAAACAATGGTTCTGATGCTACGGGAAGTATTGATAAAGGTATTGTCATAGAAAAAGATGGTAAAAAGGTTATTAAAGTATCTCTTAATAAAAGGTATATTACCTTAGCTCCTGTTGCCAATTTAATGGGAATTGCCTTTGAATTACAAGATCCAGATAATTTAATTGGTAAAGAAGGCGTAACAGTAGCACTTGTTGAAAGATCACATCCTAATTTAATTCAAAATACTCATCACATTCCACTCAATGCTGGTTTTCCTAATGGAACAATAAAAGGTGAAATATGTGTCGATTTAGATCAAGTAATAGGTGGTGAAAAAAATATAGGAAACGGATGGAAAATGTTAATGGAGTGTCTTTCTGCTGGTAGAGGAGTTAGTTTACCTGCTACAGCTAACGCAAGTAGTAAAGTGGCATCTTTTGGTATGTTTAATTATATTAAAGTTCGTGACCAGTTTAAAATGCCCATAGGTAATATGGAGGCTATACAAGAGAAATTTAATACAATGATTTACAATACCTGGATTATTCAATCTGCTGTAGCACTAACAAATGATATTTTAGACAGTGGTAATTCTCCAGCAGTTATCAGTGCTATAATGAAACAACAATGTACGGAGAGAGGTAGACATGTATTAAATGAAGCTATGGATATTCATGCGGGAGCGTCAATTTGTTTGGGTTATAGTAATTTTCTAGAAAAATTTTATAGAAGCGCTCCGATAGGTATTACAGTGGAAGGATCAAATACATTAACCAGAAGTTTAATTATATTTGGACAAGGTTTAAATAAGAGTCATCCACATATTTTCCCAATTTTAGATTCTATTCTTAATGACAATTTAGAATCATTTAAGCAAAATTTTAAAAATATAGTAACACACTCTTTAAGCTTATATCGTAAATCATTTAGTTTCAGTAGAGATTTAAATCAACAAATAGTCGACTTTGCCTGTCTCACTAATTTTGTAGCAATTAAAGGAGGGTCTTTAAAAAAAGAGCAAATGTTATCAGGAGATATGGCAGATGTTTTTAGTAATTTATATTTAGCAATAAGTGTTCAATATCATCAAAATAATCATCAATCCAGTGATAAATTAACTCAATATGTAATAACTCGTTTAATGAATGAAAATCAAGAAAAAATAAATAAAATAGTTAATAATTTAGGACCAGAAAGGTATTTACTCCAACATCTTAAAAAATCTAATAAAACTGACAAATATCAAAAAGAAAGAGAGATTTTTCAAGAAATAATGGAAAATAAGAAGATAATGGATGAAATGAAAAAAAATATATATGTTGAGGATAATATACTAGGCGATTTAGATTTGATAAACAAAATAGATAGGGATAGTTCAGAATATCAAAAATTAAAAGAAAAAATTATTAATGTAGGTGAATACCCTAATGTAGTTGACATTGTAAAATTTGATTGATATATTAACTTTCATTGTTGAAATAACTATATTTGGACTATACAATATCATAATGATTCTTGAATGGTTACCAATTGAACTCAGAATTTACATTTTTCAATATTTAGATGTTTCTCAAAAAAGGCAATTAGGAAAAATAAGAGATACTAGAGTATTGATTAAATCTTATACTGGATTAAGATTAGTATCAAAAAATTTTTACTTGACAGAAAATACATCTAGGTGTAGATTTTGTAGTGGTAGATACCAATATTTTCAACCATATGTTACTAAATGTTATTGTTGTGGACATGTAATGAATTCTAAAAATTTTATTAAAAGTTTTAAGAAAGCATTATTTATAAATAGAGTAAATATGTTGGGTATAACTGGTGTAAATGAAAAACTAAACTGTCAATACGATAAAATAAGAAAAAATCTCAATGCACGTATTATTGAAGAGTAGAGAAAAAATTTCATAATTACCAAACGTATGTGACACTATATACTTTATAAATAAGTTTAAATTTAGAAGATGTCTTCGGATAATTATTTTTATCAGGATGATATCGTAACATATTGGCATTTTTCTTAATTTTATTTTTCTAAATACCTAGGAATTAATTATTAATTGATAATGTGACATTATTTTATACCTTTGAACATTTAATCTTCTTTTCCAATAATTACTTCTACTGTTCTTTCATTATGACTAAATTTTTTTCGGATATACTCGGTTTGAGCATAATGAAAAGGTTCTAAAATCATTAATTTAGGATTATCCCAATAAACCAATACCTTGACATCTTTATCATGAGATTGATTGAGAGCCGATGACGCAATATTTAGAAATTGATCCTCTGTAGGAGGCCATTTATAGTTTTCGATCTCATTTGAACTATTATCTGATTTTTCTATTTGAATTCTTGATTCTTCTGACATTTTTATCAAATCATAATAAATATATTACTCAAATCAAATTTATATATTATTTTATTTCTTTGGAATTTTCAAATGAACACTAAAATTAAATGTTATCAATATAAAAATGATAATAGAACAATAAAAATATTGATAATATTTTAAATATTGTAAGGTATAAAAAGTATAGTTTATCCGAATAAATAATTGTGGGATTTTTTAAAATTATCAGGATATATGCATTTTTTGGGAGAAATATTATTGAAATGATAATCTATATAATAAGGTGGAGATTTGATAGATAATTTTGCTTTATTAAATAAAGGACAAGGTTGAATGTAATATTGTAGTCTTTGATTCCATTCAAATTTTAATAGAATTAATTCGGCAAGTTTTGCCATATCTTTTTTTGATAACTTTTTTTCATTTTTGGCTTCTACCAATTTACCAGCTAATGGATATTTGTGTTTAAATTCCCTCCAAGGCCACATTGGTTGACCAAATTTTTTCATATAATTGGAAAAATTTTCTTGTTTTCCATAAAAACCTCCATTTTTTATAATAGATAAGTCCGGGTTTTTTTTTCCTAACCAAATTCCTGAAGAATAAATGTTACTATTAGGTACATAGTAATATAAACTTGCGTTAAAATAATGGTTCAATTCTAACATTACTCTATTAAAAGAGCCATATTGTCTTTTTTTCCATACTGTATATCGTCTAATTTTGTAGCCTCTTCTATCGAATGTGAATAATATAATAAGATCTACTAATTCTTCTGGTAACGTTAATACTAATCTTGAAAAGTTTTTCATATTTATTAATTTAATAAAAATTCTTTTTTATTTCAATTTTTAATTTATTATATGATTTAATTGATATATAATTTTCTAATGTTTCTATATTGCTATATTTTTCATAAAGTTTTTAATTTATGAAGCGTATATTCAGTTTTTAATTTATGAAGTTCGTTTGTAATAAACTTTTCTGCTTCTTTCACAGTTACCAGTCTATCTAACTCAATAAATTCATAATCTTCATAGTTTGTAATAAAAATTTCTCCTATAGCTGTTTTATTCCAATATTTCCAATTTTCACCATGAAATAAATCAATAATAGGGTATGCTTCTTTGTCATAATGGTTCCAATATATTTTATTTTTAGGAGTGCCGTTATGATTTTTATTTTGCTTCCATTTTTTAAAACTTTTAAAAAAAATTTCGGGTTCTAAACTCCTAAAAGAATATTTACCAATATATATTGTTAAATCTTTAGTGGTTTTGTATACACATAAATTAAGTGATTCTTTATATTCTAATACCATTCCTATTGCTATATGAGGGGAATTGGCAAAATAAGTTCCAAATTTTCCTGTATCTTCATCGTGTTTTGGTTTTACATCAAATTCATGTTTTTCAGATTGTGTTCTATATAATAATGTTCCCTTTGGTAAAATAAAAGATTCTACACTATTTTTAATTTCTTCTATTTCTTCTTGAGATAGACCTGTATTTTTTATTTTACTGTTCATTTATAATATATTAAAATTTGATTTAAGTAATTTAAATATTTTTATAGTTAATACACATGAGCATATATGATCAACACTTTCAATATAGGTATAAATATTTTCGAAAAACTTCCTGAAGATATACAATTATTTACTCATACATATTATCCATTAATTACTAACAGAATAATACAACGTAATTTAGTAAAATATAATATACCTAATGAGATACAATATTTAATACTTACGTATCTCAATATAAATTATACTTTTGACCAAGATATGGTATATTTCTATTTTCAACCAGTAGTTTTTTTAGTTGATAATGAATTACAAGTGTCTGTTTATTCTTGGTATGGATGTCACACACCTGATAATTATAATCCAGACATTATTCTTCACTGTATTTCCGATAGACCCTATCCAATAAGACTTGAAAGAAATTTTGGAAGGATTGCTTATAATATGTATCAACACATTAAGCGCTTTAATTTAGGGAAAGATGTAATTAAAGGCTTATTCGAATTTGTTGGAACAAATGGGCCTTTAAAAGCTGGTTTAGGTAATTCAGTTGGTCTTCATTACAACAAAATAAGTAATGCGAGTTGGCATTTTTCTCCACCCTATATAAAAAATTATTTGATGGAAATGAATGTAATTAAGCCAGATATTGATAATTTAACCAGTAAAATAACAGAAGAATCTATAAAAAATTTAAAACACATAATGAGTGAAACTATTAAAGAATCCATGATATCATTAACTAAATCTGTTAAAAATAGAATAACTGGACCTTTCATTAAAAATAAAGAAAACGATGATAAAATATTCTTTTATCGAATATGTAAAAATAAATCTAATGAACAAGTTATAATAGAGAAAAATATGTTACGACAAATTATTGTCGATTAGTTTTGTTAGATATATTATTGTTTTCTTTTTTTTCCATATATTTTTCATATCCTGTCTTAATTCTTTCATTTATCTGATATCTTTCCCACATACTATAATCTATATTCTTTTCTTTACCTGTGTTATTTTCTTGAACTTGTTTTTTTTGTTTTTCTTTCTTATCCATTTAATTAGTAGAAGACTATAATTTTAAATCATATTCGCAAATAGAATTTTATTTGAGATTAAATTTGACAACTTTCCTTAATCCATACATTAACGTATACAAAAATGAATAATAGATACGCTATCACATTCGGAGAAGTTGCTATATTACATACTGGTGGTAAAGAATATGGAAATGGTAGAAGAAATCATGGTTTTAGTTGTGAAGAATTACAGAATATACACCAGTTATATCCTAATCAAACTGAATATATAAGTGTTAGTGACAGTTTACCAGAAAATTTACGCTTAGATAATGAAGCGGGAGTTTTAGTTTTTAGAAATCAAAATAGTTCAACTATAGAAAAAAAATATTTACTTCCATTAAGTAAAGATATGGCAGATAATTTATATGATGAACAAGAAAGTTCTACATATGATAGTAAATATTGGGACAATAGAAGACAACGCACATTAAATAAAAGAGCTAGACTTAACGTAGTATTTGGGAAAGAGGGTAAGCAACATAGTGATGATTATAAACAATGTACTGTTCTCGCTTATAGTGATTTACCCAATTTACAAAAGATAAAAAACAATTTAGCAAATATTTTAGGTATTAAAGCCCATGATTTAAATGCTGAAGGTAATAAATATTTTCATGATAAATCAGGTATAGGTTTTCATGGAGATGCGGAAAGAAAAATTGTGATTTGTTTAAGTTTGGGTAAATCATCTACATTAAGATATCAGTGGAGATTACCAGGATCCTCTAATCATACTTTACAACCTGTAGATATTAATGTAGGTCATGGTGATGTATATGTAATGTCAGAAAAAGCTACTGGATATGATTGGAAATCTAGAAGTAAAGTGAGAGTAGTTCACGCTGCTGGACATTCTAGTTATATAAATAAAGTGTAAATATCGATCAATTGATTAAAATTATTATCCTAAAATATATTTTTTTTCAAACTATATATTAAATGTATTCTCATATAATAAATCCATCAACTAATAGAAAAGTTTCTATATATTCTAAAAAGGGTCAAGAAATCCTAAAACAATATATTTTAAGACAGATTGGAGGAAAGAAAAATTGCCCTAATTGTTATGCTTTTACAAAGGATGAAAAATCTGAAATAAGAGCCCTTAAAAAGACTCATCCAAAAACTAACA
>JACLAC010022293.1_pt1 | contig 14835 bp, 7 predicted proteins | sample 8027881 | NCBI WGS metagenome assembly JACLAC01 (sample SAMN15725517, study PRJNA655200) | protist metagenome | isolation source: fluorescence activated cell sorting (FACS) single amplified genomes of... | place: Spain: Blaines Bay Microbial Observatory, Mediterranean Sea | collected 2016-01-19 | reverse complement strand
TCGCTTCTAATAATTTTACACGACTTGTTAAAGCTGTAATCAAAGCACGTGGTGTTTTGTGAATAGTATTGCTTAATTTTAACTCTGGGTCTAGTAATGTTTTTCGAATAAAATCTTCATCTATTGCCTTTGTGTTATTATTATTATTATTATTATTATTTTTGTTGTTGTTATCATGATTGTTATTGTTTTTTTTTTCATTAACATTATCATCAGATTCTTCAATCATAAAATCATCAATCACTATTACTGGCGCATTACTGATTGGACGACGTTGCTCTTGTTCTTGAGGTTCCTCTTCATCCACATCTTCACCATCTCCAACGATTTTTGTACCATTTTTAATTTTAAGCACAGCTTCTTCTTCTTCTTTTTGACGAAGAGAACGTTGTAATTCTTGTATTTGCGTCAATGCATTATCTCTTGCATTGACTAATTTTGGACTTAGATTTTTTGGACTGCTACTATTTGATGTTGGTGAAAGCAACGACGAAGAGACATTACTCCCATCACCATTTTGTTTTTGATTTTTATTTGAATTATTTGTTGAACTTAAACGTAATTTACTGGGTTTATTATTGGTGAGACGGTTATTGCTTTTATTACTATTATTTTTATTATTATTACTATTATTACTATTATTATTATTATTATTACGTAAGCTTTTTCTACCGGTACTGCTTTTTGCACTTTTATCTTTACTACTTTTACTATTACTGCTTCGCTGTTTTATAGCACGTAAACTAGATGTTTTTCTCATAATTTTTTTCGCTGAACTTCGTAATGATACACGCGGCACACGTAAACCAGTTCTTTTTGCCGCTGAAGTTTTTGGCACTGATGATGCTGATGCCGATGTTGTTCTGGTTGTCCTTCTCGTACTACTAGATGACGATGAAGAAGAAGTACGAGAGGAGGAGGACGATGTAGTAGGTAATTTTGAGGATCGTCTCATGATTATGAATATCCTGCTGTTGACCTCGAATATATATATATATATATGTTCTGAATATACATATAGGTGTATATATCTATAATACATGTTCTAGAATAGTATAAATTAAAATATGCTAGCCAAGCAAGGCTAGAATATATCTTTTGCGTGGGCCTGCCCAGGGCCTGCCCAGCCTGCCCAGCCTGGTTGGTGTACTCTGGACAGATTTTCCTTGCCAGTTATAGGCCTGCTGTGGGCCTGGTGGGAGCTAAGCCAGTACTTATTATACATTCAAAACTTTCTGGTGAGATATGCTTCATACTCGAAACATCTGATACTGTTCCCATTCTTATACTTGTTAGTATAAGAAAACACTACTACTACCAATATAAAATTGTCAGCCTTCGTCTGTCTTTTCTTTGCTATGTCTATAGTAAAGATAATACTACATAAAGTTATACTTAACTTCCATAGGCGAAATGGCCCGAGATGTTTCGAGTTAGAGTGTTAGAGTGCATAGCATTGATTTTATCACGCCTATATGTCCATATTAGAGATATTGATTTTATCAATGCTATTTCAATATTAATTCTTCACACCCCACCAAAACCAGTCAATTTTCTTCTCATGCATGCTCATCACATAGAAAATAAAATATTAGCAACATCAAAATAACATTACATAGTATTGAAAATAAAGATAACAAACTCCATACAGAAATACATAACTACATCATATAATATCCATACAGATATATATATATATATATTAAAGTTTATTATAATAATCAAAACAAACAATAAAATAAAAATTTAATTAACTGAAACATGTCTCATCGTAAATTCGAAGCACCACGCCACGGTTCCCTTGGTTTCTTACCACGTAAACGTTCAAGACGTCATCAAGGTCGTGTAAGATCTTTCCCAAGAGATGATGCATCCAAAGCGCCACATTTGACCGCTTTCATGGCATACAAAGCAGGTATGACACATGTCATGCGTGATGTTGACAGACCAGGTGCAAAAATCCACAAAAAAGAAGTTGTTGAGGCTGTTACCGTCCTTGAGGCTCCACCTATGGTTGTTGTAGGTGTTGTTGGTTACAAAGAAACTGTTGATGGTTTACGTACCGTAACCACTGTATGGGCACAACATTTATCGGAAGAATGCCGTCGTCGCTTTTACAAAAACTGGTGCCAAAGCAAACAAAAAGCATTTACCAAGTATTCGAAAAAAGCTGCAGAGGAAACCAAAAATACCGATACCGAGCTTCAACGCATCAAAGACCATTGCACTGTTGTACGTGTTCTTGCACATACACAAATTAAAAAAATTAAATTGCGTCAAAAGAAAGCACATTTGATGGAAATCCAAATCAACGGTGGGGACGTAGCAGCTAAAGTTGACTTCGCAACTGGTTTATTTGAGAAAAATGTACCATTGTCATCCGTTTTCCAAGAAAACGAAATGATTGACACCGCAGCATTGAACAAAGGTCATGGTTTTGAAGGTGTTGTTACCCGTTGGGGTGTAACACGTTTACCACGTAAAACACACAAAGGTTTACGTAAAGTAGCATGTATTGGTGCATGGCATCCAAGTCGCTTACGTATGCATGTTGGACGTGCTGGTCAACGTGGTTACCATCATCGTACCGAGATTAACAAGAAAGTTTACAGAATCGGCAAAGCTGGTGATGACAAATCATGTTCCACTGAACAAGATTTAACTGCAAAAACTATCACACCAATGGGTGGTTTCCCACATTACGGTGTTATTAACGAGGATTGGATCATGCTTAAAGGTGGTGTAACTGGACCTAAAAAACGTGTAGTTACATTACGTAAATCATTATTGGAACATACCAGTAAGAAAGCATTGGAGGATGTACCAAAACTTATTAAATTCATTGATACTAGTTCTAAATTTGGCCATGGTCGTTTCCAAACATTTGCTGAGAAAGACAGATTCATGGGACCACGTAAAGCTAAAGCACAAGCACCATTGAAAGTTGAATAAATTATGAAAAAGGAAGGAAAAAAGTGTGTGAGAGATTAACTTAATTTATTAATATTTAACAACAATAGTATAATTAATTGGTATACTTCATCTTGTTTCTATACCTATATACACTGCATCCGCAATTTCTCCCATTTTACTCTTTCCACCTTTCAAATTAGATATATTGTACTTGTATATTTAATTATGGTATACTTTCATCTTCTTTGTACCTATGAGTGTCGACGAATAATGCTGCCCATCATGCTATAGACCTGGTACATGCAATTCATTGAGGAATTAATACGAGGACACACAAAACGGGGGAAGGAGAGGAGCGTTTGGTTTGTTGTTTTTGATGTTAAATTATAATTACAATTAGTGCATTATAGTAAAAATAATAAATAATGGTAGAGATACAGTGAAACAGAATGAAACATAATAGAAGATAGTCGTGACATTGTTAGAACAATCTGTACTTCGATAATATATTTTTATATATACTGGAGTAGACTGTGTAGAAGATAAAAAGAATGGGGAACAGAATGATGTATAATAATACCATGAGATTTTTGTTTTTCATATCTGTCATATTGTCAATATATTTAATGGAATATAAAGTATTGTCTATGGAACCAAATGTAATACCGGAACCACCAATAGAAAATCCACCTGATAGACGTGATGCACCACCATTACCATTGGCACCTATTGTTAAATCAAACAAAAGGTTTTTTCGCCCAGCCCCAAGGAGCTTTGTGCAAGCTGACCGTGGTTTGCCTCCTCTACCTCGTCCACCAGCTAATTCCTGGCCAGCAGATGTACGTCAAAAACTAGGTAATGACGTTAGCGACGAGGATTATGATATTAAAAAAAGAACAGAAGTTGTTCGTGTACCTACTAATTTAAAATTTGATGTTGATGAATCTCCTAGAATATCAAGGGAAGATATGGAAAGAAATGCAAGTTATGCTCTCGAAGGTAGTTTGTTAAATAAAGCTTTGAAGCATGAAGCAACAGAATCAGGAGAAGAACAAAAAGAAACTATGGATGCACAAACTGTTGGTGATAATGATGCTGATGCGTTACAACAGGAGTCTACCAAAGAAGAGAAGTAAAAATTTATATATTTTTAATCTTGTGTTTTTTTTTATATATTTATTACGAAAATATTATATAAAAAATTAAAAAATATGATCGTATTATTTTTTACAACAACAAATAAAATGTAGAGCCTTATTACGAGTATATTAATGCGCTTTTTGTTTTTACAATTTACTTTCTGCAGCCATCATTGTACTCATCATATCTCTTAAAGCGTTTTCCAAATGTTGACAAAATTGTGCTGTAAATCCACGTGCACTTGTTACATTATACAATAACATATCCTGATTTGTACTATATGCAATACCAAGGCCATCAGGAACTACTTCACCCCATCCCCATCCATCAAACAATTCATGACTTAAATTACTAGTTGATAAATGCCAAGTTTTACTTTTCCAATACAATGGATCTGTGAAAATACTTGGTGTTTTCTCATTATCGCCAACCAACATACTTAAGCCCATCAAATGACGATCGCATGCATTGCCACTTGCTGCATTTTTAATATATGCACCATGTGCAGAACATGCTGTACGAATAGCCTCTGCACGTTCTGCTGCAGATTTAGTACGATCATCCATAACATCACACATATGTTGAGAATCAACAGATACGGAACGTATAGTTTCAGTTCTTCCATGACGATATGCACGCATAGAAAATGGTTCATATGTTGCACGGCATTCACCAAACATACGCCTATATGCTAGTTGAATTGCCATTTGCGCAAATGCATCAGGGGAACATTTGAACGATTTAATGATAGTTTTACCACAACCATAAAATGGCAAGACAGTTAAATCATGTTTTTCAATTGTTTGTGTAAATTCTGCAATTGCATTGTTTAAATCCCAGTTCATTGCCATATCAAAATTTAACAATGTACTGATATTTCTTGGTGGTATTCCACCATTAGAAGCAAATTCAGCAACTTTTTCTTGTGGATTTGCATTTTCAAATACAGTTAATTTCTCTCTTTCATGCGTCAATAAGAAATCCGATAAGCCGACAGCTGGTTGACCATCATAATTGGAATGTTCACCCATTAATCCAGCTTTACCATTTTCAAATACAATAATTTGTACAGATTTATCATACCATCTTTCCTTGGAATCACCATGCCATAATGCACGTGCCGTTTCTGTTCGTGTCACTGGGGTGCTGCTATCTAAGCATACGCAGAAAATGGCACTTTGTACTGCATCTAAAAATTCTTGGTTGGACGGATCTGCCACCATACGTGCCCTAGCACTAGCCCATGCATCCCTATCTGCACCACACATAGCTCCAACTGCTGGAACATTTTCTGGACAGCCATCACCAGCCATATCAATAATTGTTTTGAATTGTGCACGTAAATAACTAGTTGAAAATGGTTCATAATTTCCTTCAGGTCCTTTGCTTGCTTGGAACGTAAAAAACTGCCCATTTCGTACGACGACAATATTTTGACATTCTGGCCCACCATCTGGTAAATAATGCACTCCATTGTCCATCCCTGGCAATGGGACACGACATGCATTGAACATATATTTATATGGAGTAGCACATCCAGGACCAATACCAGCACCATTTGCATTTACATCTTCCCCATTACATACCATTTGACGAAATGTAAGTGCACCATGTGACAGCAATGATGCTCTTAATATATTATTATCACGGTATCCTTGTGGTAAATCTGCAAATGAAAAGAAATAGCTCACATTGATAACGTTCGACATGCGAAATTCTAAATAACTTCCAGTATTCCACCAATGTTGAAGCCAACTACTGTTTCCATATTCATCTTTGCGTTTTAATAAACGTTCATGTAGTTTTTCTCCCATGCCACCACTTTGTAAAAATTCTTCAACACATTTTTTCGTATGTTCATATTCTTCATCAGTTGCCAATGCACGTACAGATTTTAAATACGTCTCACACGAGGCTTTCAATCCCGCTACTGGCAATTGTGGTAATTTTAATTGACCTGAATATAATGGTTTAGTATTATCTTCCATATGTAAATGTTCACGATAATCCCCTTTAAAAGTAAATACATTTGTAGAATTTGTAATCCAATTTTCACCTTGTTCTACATTTGTTGGTGAGCTTGCATACGCCATAATTAATTATTATTTTTTTATTTGTTATATTTTATTTTCTTTCTTTCTTTTATTATTTGTTTTTCTTCTAGTTTCTTCTTTCAATATAATCTAATCATACCTGTATAATACTTGTATGTATTGTATCTATATTTCTCTCGTTTAAAGATATTATTTCATAATTACATTTTCTTTTGTGTCCAATCCAAAAAAAAAAAAAAAAAATGGTCTCGTCCATACATCCCACATTACAGTAACATCATCAATCCTGTGGCAATCCTGGCAATCACATCATGCGGGCATGCATCATAAATAATTGTTTTCACACATAGGTTACTCAGGAAACCACCGCTGTGCTATTCGCCTATACTAACGCTACACTCCTTTTAAAATGGAGCAAGGAGCGTAGCGACGTATAGATACACATAGGTGCATAGATCCTGGTATCCTACTAATCACTCCTGTCGTGTAAAATTTAGTGCTATTGGTATGCTAATAAAGCCGATAAATATTAGGATGAAAAAAGTTGTTAAAGATTATATTTAACACTGTACAGCATGGATGCCAGATTGCCTCCGCCTGCCTTCGCTTTTTGAACTAACACGATGGATATACCATTAGCCCGGAGGGGGTTGTTGCTTCATCTGGATTATTGATTATCTGATGATGAAGTAAAATAATAATGAATAAATGATTAAATCAGATAACTAATATACATAGTAACTTCGATGTACATACAACAGATATAGAAACACTTTCTTTCAGATAGTAGTTGCAATAATAATCGATATATCATATATATACATATATTATAGCAGACATGTCGAGTAGAAAAAATTTGAAACCTGGTATCAGGTATGTTGTGCAAATGTTACAGGAGTGGGGACCATTGGAAACGATTAAAAAAGTTTTTCGTTACGATGAAGTAAAACTAGGTGTGTTAAAAGGGGAAGATTATTTAGGTAACAAATATTACGAGGAAACAAATGAGCAACATGGACGTCATAGATGGTGCGAGTATAATCCAAAGTACGGGTGGAACTGGGACCCAACGAGGATACCACCTGAATGGCATGGTTGGATGACACATATGTCTGATCATACTCCAGTAAATCCAAGTACCAAACGTGGTATGCAAAATAATTGGGCATCAAACGTACCAAACGCATCAGAACATGAAGGGACTATAACAACTCGAGTAGATATTAATCCATCTGTCGTGCGTACACGTGGTTATGGTGTAGGTAGTGTTTTTCATCAGTTCGAGAAAGGTGATACACCAGGTGAAGGAAGTCTTGACCAAAAAAACTTAGCATTTTTCTCCATCCCAGATGATGGCTTATCACCAAACAAAGGTAAATATTGGACACAAAAAGGTAGTCCATTATCAAATAATTATCAACCAAATGAATTAAAAATTCATGAATGGGATCCAGCCAATCCAACTGGTGAAGGTGTAAAAGTAACAGATCGTGCAAGAGATTTAAAAGACTTGTAAAAAGAAATATATAAGATATATATACAATATATGATATCATTCATTGCAAAGTAGGACAGAAGTGATTTTGATTTTCTATATGGGTGTGAGGAAGAGTGTCAGAAGATGTTGTTGTGCTCAAAGAATATATATATATGATGTATTGTAATATATTTTGTTTTTTTTATTAAATGATACACATCATTTGTACGTATGCATATATAATTTAAATTATATTTTAGCTCTAGATTATACAAAATGCATATATATACAATATGTACATATTTTACGTACTCTCGTCTCTTCTCTCTCTCTCTCCATATCCCTCTTCCTTTTCTTTTTATGATTTGGTAAGTTCCAATACAATCTCAGGTAATTTTACTAAATTCCCTACATCATTTATACAACATAATACTAATTTACCTTTCACTAATAATACATCATTTTGATCATTATTTAAATTTATTTCAGTTCGTTCATCCATACCATTACATCGTCGGTAAATATCTTGCTCAAATGCTATACGATAATCACTTTCAATTTTAAACTTTGTTTTTACAATTAATACGTCACCAATCGTACCACCACTTTTAAAATCTAACTCTCCATTATATACAGCAAAACTTGCATTGTATTTGTTTTTCATTATTTCTAATGATTTAAAACCAAATAATTGTGATCTTGCTCTTTCCATAAATTTCATATAATTAGCATAATAAACAACAGTTGTAAAATCGGTGTCTTCATAATACACTTCAATTTTTACATCTTTTGGTTCACTCCATCCATCATTAGCTAAAAGTTTTTTTTTTGGTGGTGGTAATTTTTTTTTCATTGTTTTCTTTTTTGGATTTAATAAATCCCCAAAAATTTGCCTCATATCAACTGTGATCATATCGGGCAATGTACATATTTTCATATCCTTTCCAACGCATACCATTTGTACCATGCCTTGAACGATTAATGTCCATGGTTCGTTATTGGACTCTTCTAATTGTTTTGTTGTTATATTTTTTCTCCAAACAGATTGATCAAATTCAAGTCGATATGAACTTTCAATGGTTGGAACGGTGCGTACTTCTAACGTATCGCCATGCCTAGCAGCTTTTTTATATGCAATTTTAACATTTACTACTACAAAACTACGACCGGACGTATCAAACAAATCAACCAATTGATCTTGTCCTAAAAGCAATTCCCGGCCACGTTCAAAATATTTCAAATAATTAGAATGATACACAATTCCAACACAGTCCGTATCTTCATAATAAATTTTGACTGGTAAATGGCATCGATCATGAAATTGTACAGGTGCAGCAATGATAGAAGCCATATTCAATTGTTTTATTATATATATAGATTGTTGTTATTATGTTATATATATATATCACAAACAAATACAATAAACTGAAAATCTGTTTTATGTATCTCTATCTCTCTTTCTGTGTGTAATAAATTTATTTGTTTTCTTTATCTTTTTTATAAATTGTTGTTTGTATTTATATTATATTATTTATTATATATCGTACTCTATATGTATTCTCCACCAGTTTTCCTATCAACCCCCCACACAGAGAGCAGCACAGCACACCAGCACACCAGCACCACATACCAGCATACCTGTACAATTTAAATTTCTAATACAGGAAAGAATAATAATAAAAAAAAATAATAATATAAAAACAAAAATGAATTTAAAATTTTAATATTATAGAACAAGTAAACAAATAGTGCTCTCGACGAACAAGGTACAATACAACAGTATATAATATCCGAACATACATACAAATAAATAGAACGAAGGAAATAAAAGGAAATAATATGAATGGCAAAGTAGTAGTAGTAGAAGAAGAAGAAGGGGAAGAAGATGATAATAATGGTATAGAAATGTTTCCTGGTGAACAAATAATAGTAGAATGTTGTGATGGAAAGGAACTGGAAATACCGCTTGAAATAGCAATGATGTCACCAAAAGTTGTGGATATGATTAAAAATAATGAATATGTAGAGGAGGAAACAACATCCCCATATTTATTTCCACCAGTGCCAGAAAAATATAAAAAAATTGTATTAAAGGACGTACCTTCGTTTGGTTTATCCCGGGTATTGGAATATTGTAAATATCATGAAAATTGTGAAGAAAAAAGTCTTAGGGAAAGGGATTTTTGGGATGCAGATTTTTTAGACCAAGAAGATGTATATAATATATGCGTATTAGCAAAAGCTGCTTATTATTTAGATGTAAAGCCTTTGATCGATTTAAGTTGCCGAGAATTAGCATCTCGTATGAGAAATTTATCTGTGAAGCAGTTGATTGATTTATTCCATATAAAACAAAAAAAAGATTTTTTACCTGTAAATGAAAAAAAACCTCCTGTATTTTTAAGACAAGCAGATATATTTCGCCGAGAATTTGGTTTAACAGGTGGTACAAGTAATGCGATCAATCAAGCATATGATTTAATCATATGTGATCGACACGAAAAACCTGAATTAAGCACGACGAAAGAAAAATCAAAATTAGTATATGAAGCTTTAATGAAAAGACAAAGATATTTAAATATATCAAAGGAAGAATTAGATAATGTTTTAAAGAAACGAGTAAATAATCATAATAACAATAAAATGACAGCATCAAGTGCTTTCAATCGCAATATCAACAAGATTGATACTGTTGGTAATTTTGATGTAAACAAAGATAAAGATGATGAATTAATTGATGGATTTATTGAATTAGATGATGGTAGAATATTTGTAAATCATAAACTTGAAATGAAAAAAGTTACATTGAAAGTTACAGATCAGAATATAATGGTTCAAAAAAGTTATGAAGCACTTAAAGAGGTAGGTTTAGAAGAATATGCATTTAAACGACCTTCATCGTCATCATCATCTGATAAAAAAAAGACGGAAAAACCATCGAAAAAACCTAGTTCGAATGGAAAAGTTGCTCGACAACCTCCAGTAGCTGCCATAAGTAAAAAAAATAAAAAGATAGCAAAAGCAGCAATAGTAGAATCAAAGAATAATGGGAATAATAATAGTGATGAGCAATTACAAAGCACAAGCAAGAAAGACATGGAAATCAAAAATTTACATGCAAAATCAGTTGATGACATATTAAATTTCATTGGGGAAGATACTTCCACAAAAAAGGAAAAAGCAAATCAAAAAAAACTCAGCAAACGCGCAAAAAAGAGATTAAGACAAAAAGAAAAACAGCGACAGCAAAAAGAGGAACAATTGCGCGCGGCAAAGAAAGAGGAAGAGGCAAAATTATTAGCGATTGAACAACAGAAGAAAAAAGAAGAAATTAAAAAAATGCTGCGTTCCGGTTCAACAGATTTGACAAATTTAAAAGATATAAATGTAGAAGATATTTTTGATGAATCTCAATTTGATGATGAAGATGTAGAAGCAGAAGGCGATGATGAAATTGCTGCATTTGCTGCAAGGTTGGAAGAATCTTTTATTTCTGTAACACCGAAAGTGAATCGAAGAAAGGTCAATATAAATACAAAAGATGTTTTTTCCTGAAATTATGATAGAAAAAGATGTGTGTTTTTGTACTTCGTACTTCGATATTGTCTTCAAAAACGGGGTATGTGTACATCAATTAATTAAATACGAAAGTTTTTCGTGCAAAAAAACAATCGCGGTTCGGTGGTAAAAAAAAAGACTTGTAATTTTGTTCACAGTATCATCTAGTATATATGAACCCGACGTTCAGCGCGTTCAACGATTGCGCATGGAAGGATAAAAACCTACTCATGCTTGTAGAGTATTAGTTTGCAGACGTGCATTAGAGCTTTACTATTGGATATATGATAGAATATTATTCTTGAGATTGAGTATCTTGAGCATATTTTATTTACCACGGGAAGTAAAATTATTAATATAAAACTTAATAGATTTTAACCATTCATATTTAATATACGAGTTCGTAACATGTACAGTTTACTATTACACACACACACACATTGTGGTGTAAAAAAAATGATTTTTATCTTTTTCTTCTCTTTTTAGACGTTGTGCCATTTACTCCTCCACTTCTTCCAGAATTAATTTTTGCAAAAAATGAAGTCCAGTTTTTCTCCACCTCTGCTTGCTTTTCTTTTCCAATTCTACCACCATTGTTAGCCGATGAAAATACGTTTGCTAAATTATTCAATGCTGTTGTAGTGGTTTTATCATCAACACTACTATCTTCAATCATAGCTGCTGTGGATTTTTCATTCTCATCATCCATGTCATCACTTTCCTTTTCAATTTCTACTATATCGTTATTATTTTTATTCAATAACGATTCCATAAATGGATGAAATAATGATGTGAGTCCAGGTAGTACATGCGATGCTCCTTGAAATACCTTGGTAAAAGATGCACCCATACTATTTAACATAGATCCAGCTTTTCTTTTTCTGTTATTATACGCTTCATCTCTACTCTCTTTCGATCCAAATAATCGATTAAACGAAGTTAATGTACCCCCAGCCGTTCCTCTTTCTGGCAAAATTTCAGAAGAAGGCGTTACCATTGCCTCGTCCTTAGAAATGGTATAAAATTCTTTTTTATTATTCATTAAAATTAAGCGAATCTCATCTCTTGCATTACCACGATTTCCTTCGAAATGAATATGTCGTGGGAGTGCTGAGTAATCCAAACGCCAAGTATATATTGGTATAGATGATGATGCATCAAACAAAAGCACCATAGCAGATTTACTATCTTTATCACTACTAGAATTACAAGCAATTGCAAATCTAGCATCAGAGCCATTGTTTTCAAAGTCAACACCTACTGCAGTACAATTACATTCAATTGACCATACAACATCACAACTAATAACATCCCAAATAACACACTGATTTTCAGTGACTACTAATAAATATGGACTTTTATCACCGGAGACAAATACAGATTTACGAACTTTACCTGAGATAGATGCATGTGGCAAAACGCCTAGAAGACTATTGTTAATTGGATTCCATAGGGTAACTATACGTGAATAGCCAACAGCTAGTAATGACGCATCTTTAGAAAATGATGAATCCATTATTGGGCTTTCACGGAAAAATACGGTGGAATTACATGACCATATAGTAACTCCCTTTGCTTGTCGCTGTTGTTGCTGATTCTGTGTTGCTCGTTTACATGTCCAAATTTTGAAACGACAATCATACGAGGTAGTTACAACCATGCATTCCTCCCCTTTGTTGCCAAAACTATTTATCCCATAGCAAACAGATGAAATATAACTTTTATGAGGAGATTCAACACGTGTATTTACAGTATATCGGACGCCAGTTCCTGGTTGTGAAGATCTTTCCCAAAATTTTAAAGATACAACATCATCAAAATGCGTATCGGTTCTTCGATCTACCGTTATTAAATCACGCCCATCTGGGCTGAAGCAAATATGTTCCACCGTCGTTGGCGCTAATTTCTCTTTTTGTGTACGAGAAACAACATTACGTGGTGCAACCTCTAAAGTAGCAATGTGCGAATCTTGAAATATATTATAAATTTGTAATGTCCCAGTACCATGGACACCATTTAATGCTACTGCACCATCAATTGGATCTACGGCAATGCCTGTATTTAATGTTTTTCTAGACCTATTTTTATTTCGTTTGAATGTTTCTTCAATGCCTAAGAAATCATCTGGCCTTGCCGCTGCAAGCCCGCGTACACTCCATCGTACTGTCATATCAACTGCATCAATTAAACGAAAAACATTGTTTGCAGTTGTGATACCGTATGATAAAGAATCAGGTGAAACAGAAATGCGGCATAATGGTGCACCTAAACGTGGTAAAAATGTCTTATTTGTTGTGCCAATTTGCCATAATACTAAAACAGCTTCTTCGCCCCCTGATAATAAGTAATTCCCATCCTTTGTAAACGACATGCATGTAACGGCATGGGCGTGCCAATGCAACGATGTTTTTTTAACTTCTCGGCCATCTACCGTACTTGCAATATATTTCTCTTCTTCCGATTTTGGTTTTTCTAATAAATTATACCATAGCAATATTCTACCTTCAACATCACCTGTTGCAACGATTGGGCTTTCATCGGTTACATTTGGCTGTATAGCGACAGTTACTAGTGGTCTTTCATAATTAATTTTCTTCACTTTTGTCTTATCTGACCACCAAACAGCTAACTTACGTTGGTATACAGTCGCAACTGCTGTCGTTCCATCTATATCAATGGAATCAAAACGACAACGCAATGTATTTGATTTTGATATTGTACCAACAAATTTTTGTGACCTAATATTAAATAAAACAACTTTATACCATGTTTTACCTGTATCTATTGCAACATCTTGCACCAATACATATAAAATATCTCTTTCTGTATTTGAGCCTAATATCCCCAAGCATGGCTTTCCAAGCTGGTAAGTTTGTAATAATGTACCGTCATTCATATCCCATAATTTAATAGTATGGTCCAACGAAGATGAATAAAATTGTGTACGTATATTTGGATGCATTGATAAATCCGTCACAATACCTTGATGTCCTCTTAATATATAAATAATTTCACCAGTTTTCAAGCTCAATACTTTCACTGCCATACCACATCCATGGCATATTATTTCTCCACCTGGCACAAATAATGGCGTAGCATTCGAAGAACTACCACCTCCTAATAAGCCCAAAGTTAATTTCTCATTCTTATTGTTGTTATTTTTATTATTATCAGCAATAGCTACATTATTATTATTGTTTCTTTTGCTTTTTTTTCTATCTGTGATTGTTGTTGTAGTAGTAGTTGTCGTCGTCGTCGTCGTTGCCTTGGAGGACTTTTTTTTTGTTTTCTTTTTCTTTTTTGGTGGCATTTGTGGTTCTTGTATATCTGATATATATCTGATCTTCTTTCTACAGATATATATATATATGTATATGTTAATTTCCTAAAACAATTATATCGTAGTGTATCCTATCTATATCTATATATATTAATATATATATTGTGGATCATCATCAAAATTGGCATAAAATGGATGGTGATTACCAGATTACCCGACGAGACGACGAGGTACCGAGATATTATAGATGAAGGCCAGAAGGATGAAATTAGCTGAGCTAGGCCTTAATCCATATCCGTGACAATGCTATTACAATGCTATTTAATATAAAATATTAAAACACCAGAATTATTATAAGGTGCTTATGCTATTATAAGAAGAATCTCTATATCTACCATAAATTTTTCTCCTCA
>JACLAC010017723.1_pt1 | contig 14840 bp, 16 predicted proteins | sample 8027881 | NCBI WGS metagenome assembly JACLAC01 (sample SAMN15725517, study PRJNA655200) | protist metagenome | isolation source: fluorescence activated cell sorting (FACS) single amplified genomes of... | place: Spain: Blaines Bay Microbial Observatory, Mediterranean Sea | collected 2016-01-19 | reverse complement strand
AACTACGGCGTCTCGCACAAGCAGCACCCGGGCTTCCACTCAAACCTGCAACATATGCACCTGCCCAAGGCACCAGGCGCCTTTCAACAGCAGCACCAGCACCATCAGGTGCAGGGTTCTCCGAACGCGGGACTGCGCAAGCTGCCGCACGAACAAGGTACTGCGCAAGCTGCCGAACGCGGGACTGCGCAAGCTGCCGCAGGTATGACGCCCGCAAGTATGAACACTCCCGGAATGGCCACTCCCAATCCGGGCAGTAACCAGCACAGTCTGCCTACATTCAATGACAAAGAGAATGCCATGGGTGCGGCGAACGCGGGGAGTGCTGTGGGCGGAGGCACAAGCCAACAGCAGGCGTTCAAGAAAAACCTGGCGCTTCTGAAGCGCAAGATGGCGGACCGATAAGCATAAATGCTACTACACAACTTGACTAAAATCGTTTCACCTGACTGCAGCTACACAGTCGTCGTCGTACTAGGTGGTAGTACAGTAACTTAGCCGATTTTGTTTCGTTTTGCTCTACGGGTTGTACGATGAGGTTGTTACAAGCGGAATTTTGCGTTCTGTTGTACTATACACCTTTGTTGAAGACACGCATAGAGTAAGGGTCTATGCTAGACGATGAAATTTTACATTTGATCTTGAAGCTACTTGTTCTGAGTCTGATCTTTGATGATGATGTATTCACCAGTGTGGTCGTTGTATGTTCAACAAACTGAGAGTCAACTGAGTAACACATGGGAGATAATCAACGGAGAGACCATTCTGTGAGAGATTCTTGTATATCTATCATGTAACGAAAAAATCTGGATTCAATTTTGCACGGCTTACCCCGACGTTGTTCTCCACGTCTACTCAAACCTCTTTTTTATCAACTTTACTTCTGCTTACTGTTTACTGCATAGGATAGAATTCGAAGTTATTACTTAATTCGGGAACCGGGACCATTCTTTATGTGCGGTGCAATTTAAGAAGTTTGATAGAAAGAGAATTAAAAAATAAGAACGAAGCACCATGTCGTCCAAGAAGGCCAAGAAGGCCGACGAGGTGAAGGAGATCCAGGACGAGAGCCTACTGCGCAACGACGTCGCCAAGATCCAGCGGCAGGGCAAGGACGGGCAGGACTCCGCTGACTCGGCGGCGAAGAAGAAGAAGAATGCTGGCAAAGGTCTGTGTTTCGGCAAGTTCTACGACCCCTACTCCTCCTCGCTGACGGACCACTACGTGCTTGGGTCGATCCTGGGGCGCGGCGCGTACGGGGAGGTGCGCTCCGCCAAGCTGCGCGCCAAGAGCCAATTCTTCTCGAACCACTGCTTCCGCTGCTACTTCGGCGTGCGCAAGAAAAACGTGGACGCAATCGTGGGTGCGCCGGATTTAGATGATGTGATCGAGGCGTTCAAGCACAAGTAGAAATCTTAAGATACTACGATCAAATTTACAACTTTTTTGCAATCTTGTAAGATTGATTTATAGCTTTAAAAACATAAGGATAAACGCTAAAAAAAGCATTGATTTCAGGGGCTTCAACACGTCACCGTGAAAAGCATTCAAAAACATCGTAATATGTCGAAAATTCTATGAGGCATTCAAGCACAAGCACGATGCAGGAGGAGCGGACGCGGCGACGAGCATCTACATGGTGAACATCCAGTGAAAGGAAAGGAAGTAATAAAGAAGAAGAGGATGCTTTGAAGTGAGAAAAAGCGTAGTAAGAAGGAGTGAAATAGGCTTTGAGAAGAAAAGACGCGGGAGTAGTAAGTTGGCGTTGAAAAAAGAGTATGAGCGTACGCAGCGAGAAAGCTTGGAGCGGTGAGAGTGAGAGAAAAAGTGACGTGAGCAGTGAAAGGGAATCGAGGTCACCGTGGTGAGTCCACCTGCAGCGCAGGGTGGGGACGCGTTAGGTGGTGCCACGTGAGCTTCGCCTTTCGCCCAGTGAGCCGCGTCGTCGTGAAATGCGCGTTCTGATAGCGCTGGCGATGTTCCTAGCTCTCCGAGCAACAATCCAGTTGGCAAGTCTGTGACTATCCAAGAGTTGTAGAAGTCGGACAGCGGCACCACTTCGGGGTATGATAGCCTACGGTGAGTGGGTCCTGCGTCTTCCTCCAGTGAAACTTGAGCGTCAGGTACTAAACAAGAGAGTGACAAAGCTTGAGGTGACGAAGAGTGAGTACTGGCTGCCAAAAAGAATGTGTCAAGCAAGGAAAAGGAGCACGAAAGCATGCGCACGTCGCAAGGCGGCCGCGTCTCCTTCGCGGGCAACGACACCCTCGCGATTTCGAACCGCCGCATGTCGCGCCGCTCATTCCTTGGCCGGTCCTCAGTCACCAGCGAAAAAAATTTAATAAGAGGTTAGTGAGTCCTTCGTCACCAGCGAGAGCTTTATCAAGACCTTCTGCAGCTTCGACTAGAGCAACGCTTTATTAAAACCGTCGCCGAACGATGCCGTAAGACGGGCGACGATGCAGCTGAACAGCATCTAGTAAGTTCGAGCAGGCGCAGTGAGAGATGGAAGAGTGAATGCTCCAGGAGCAGGCAGAGCTGTGAGAACTGGAGGACGGCGACGCCTATGGCGGAGGGGCGGGCGACGTGCGCGGATCGGGGGGTAACACGAAAGGCAACAACACGAAGGGCATTCTGAAGACGCACGGAAAGGGCCGCTAGAGCGTCGCAGGGTATGACGGCCTGATGCCGGACGATGGTCACGGTAATAAAGGCCGTAAGTCGGTCGCAGGACATGGCGGCGGGTCGTCGTCGAGCACCGCCCCTGCTCCTGGGGCCAGCGCGCCGATGAAGAGTCTCTAGGACTTCCTGATGGTGGGCATGCAGGAGTGGGTGTTCGCGGTGAAGTGCATGAAGAAGACGCTGCTGCAGGAGGAGTGCGACGCTTTCGATGAAATTACTTCGAGGATGACGCTGATCAAGGAGATGCTGCGAAATCCCGGCATGAGCGAGGGGCAGGTGAAGGCGTGACTGGGGATATGAGACGTGCAGCCTGACGGCGGGGCGAATTAGCAATAGGCGGCGGTTCAGGCGCTGAACGTGACGGGCGGGTGAGACGGCGGTAAGGGAGTTGGAGGTGCTGATAAAAAGTCTTTGAAAAAGCAGAAGAGCAAATCGGACGTCGTCTCTGGTGGCAAGTTCGGGCATGTGGACGTGGTTGGCTAGAAACCAGTTCCAGACGACATGAACGTCAATAACACGGCAGCCAACTACGAGTACCGCCTGGGTCTTGAGAAGGAGTTCGACGGCCTTTGACGGAGGCGGTGAGACATGAAGCGGAACATGAAGGTCATCAGTAACGAGGCAGTTATGGCAGAGTTGAAGCTGCTGGCGCTGTGCCGCCACAAAAACGTGCTGTACCTGGTGGAAGCATTTCAGGACGAGAGCTGGATGTGAGTTGCAGTCGGATATGTTTTTCGAGGTATTTTGGTCGACTTTACAAGAGTTTTTTCCGATCTCCTGGGTGCTATCTTGCAGCTTCCCGTCTATTAGATCGTGGTGTTCACCCATTGACATTTATGAAGTTTTCTCCGAGCATAACGAACTACTTTTCTAGAAGTGCCTTGACAGGATTACGAATATGTGCAGTGTATTCCTTCAGTATGAACCTATGGTATCACGGTACCACACCAGGTTGAGTCGTGCCATTTGAATTAAGATCACCAATGCTGCGGCGCCGACCGCTGGAGGCATGCTCTTGTTTGAGACCAAAAAATAAAAAGCCTTTTTGTTTATATGAGATTACATTTACAACTGATGCATGTAATCGATCTATGAACAAACTTCTGTTTTACAGGTACGTCATCACCGAGCGCTGCTACGGTGACTTCTTCGGCCGCTACAACGCGAAACTCGGTCTCGCTCCGCGCGAGGTCTCCTGCGCCGTCGTCTTCCAGATGTTCGCGGGCCTCCAACACATGCACCGCCTGCTCTGCATCCACCGCGACATCAAGCCCGAAAACATCTTGTTCAAAACCCCACCCGTTCCGGCCGCGCTGCTGGACGACTACGTGGACCAGTAGAAGTAGTAACTCGGCAGCCTACCGGCACTTCTACAAGGCCAAGAAGGGCTAATTTTAAGAGTGCGCAAAAAATTCAGGCAATTTTGAACCACGTGGAGGCCCAGCAGATCCTGAAGGGCGAGGGCATTCTGGACAAGCAGGTGGGGAAGGATAGGAATGTGGTGGTGTGAGGAAAAGATAAGGATGGCGAACCGTCATGAGCGATGTCGGAGAGTGCGAAGAAGCTGGCGTGAGCTGAGGAGGAGGTTTTACGATTGAGAAAAAATATCGACGAGTTCGAGAAGCTGCGCCACCCGCCGCCGCTGCCGCTGCCGTTCGGCTGCTGCGACATCGTGATCGGCGACCTGGGTATGGCGCAGCAGCTCTCCCGTCACGACGGGGCGCTCAAGAAAGAAGTGAGCGGGTCAGCAGGGTTTCTCTAGCCGGAGAGCTGGAGCAGCACGCAGCAGACGTTCAAGAGCGACATCTGGGCGACCGGCGTGGTGCTTTTTGAGATGATCTACGGGGTGCTGCCGTACCAAGTAAGCAGTGCGATCTAGTAAGACGCCGGGTGCGCTGCCGCCGCAGCTGATGTACAATAGCGATGACGGCACGTACTTCACGGAGCCCGCGATCAAGTACAGCGAGGTGGCACCCGACCCGGGCTGTCCGCAGCGGTGAAGCATGAAATATTTTTGTGACCTGGCGTACAAGCTGGGGCCGATCGGCATCAAGATCTAGTAACTTGGTGACGGACGAAAACATCTCGCCTGTGTATGCGGACGACCGGTACCGGTTCATGCAAAAACAGGGTGGCGGTCAACAGGGTGCGGTGATGGCAATGTGAGCGGGTGCAGGTGGTGATGTGAGTGCCAGCAAGTGCCTTAATAGTGGGATGAATAAAGATGGGATAGTGTGGCGCGACTGAGCCAGGGGGTTCAACCAGAACTTCTACACGCGCTACGGCTGAGACCTGGCCTAGTAACCGCTACGACTCGAACAACAACATCGTGGACGAACATTGTGCGGATGTTTTACGTTGAGCTTTAGAGAAGGACTTGAAAGGCAGGAAGAGCGCGCCCCAGATGATGGCCATGGAGTGGTTTACAAAACACTTGGACCAGGAGGATTTAAAACTCCGCAACAAGATAAAGCAGATGAGCGCTGCGTGAAAGAGTGGGATCGACGAGAGGAAAATCCAGGGTATCCCGAAAGTGATGAACCGTGGGATGACAGGAAGTTTGGAGGAGCTGAACAAGGGACCGGGTGCAAGTGATGATGCTAAGAGGGACGGGTAAGCTGGAAGCTTAGACATACAAGCGAGGTTGAATGTGGACATACAGTAATTGTGAGGAAACGCTTTAGTTGAGTTCTGACGCTTCGGCTTCTAATCTGACTTGTAGCGTGTGAAGTTCTTGAGCTTTTGAAGATAATGTGTGTGCGTATGATAGCAGCTGTGAGTAGGATGCGGATTTCGTTGCGAGAACCAAGGTGTATTTTAATTAGTGCGACCGCTACGTTCATCGTTGCTTGCGTCGCCATCGAAGATGTTACTGAATTGATGTAGTTCCTTCACCACTTGCTTACCATACGCATTCGTTGTAGCCGTGATTTTTTTGTGCATTGCGCCGTCGGTGTGTTCACTGCCGTTCGCTTCGATTTCACATTATTTTCGATTTCAAAATGCATTGGAACGTTGCTGTTCGAAGTTTGTAATTGATTTGTTTTGCAAAACTGTGTTGATACTTTGTTCAAGCCACCTGTTAGTAGCAATATTTGACGAGACTCACGACCCAAATCACACTTACAGCATAGGATTAGTTCAGGAAGGGGAAGAAGTTAGTTAGTTGTTAGTTCTGAATACAGACTCCTTAAGTGTGAGATTTTGCTGTAGCCTTTTCCGGCTGAAAAATATTGAACTGTATCACTGCCACCGAAGCTGGCAAGAAAATTGTTGAACTAGAGAAAAGATTGTTATTCTTATTGTTAACTGTTGAACCAAAGATAAGATTGTTGAACTATATTTACCGATTCTTGCACTGCATAAGAAGTACCGATAACAAATATGACTGCTCCTGCCTACCAGCAGGACCTCGTCGCCCTCGAGCGGGACCACGACGACAGCGGTGTGCCCTCGGCCAAGAAGCAGAGGCAGCAGCACCCGATTTCCTCGCCCGCGCTCGTGTCGAACAACAAGTCGCCCGAGGTCGTGGCCAGCAACCGGTGAGATTACGGCGGTGGTTATGCTTATGATGGGGCTGACCACTTGTGCGACCAGGCCACCGACTTGAACGTGATTCATCCGTCGCCGCACGGCAACATGACTACGTCAGCGCCGTCGCCGAATACAGGTTACGACGGACGGGATCCGGATTCTGCTGAGCCTTTCAACGGGTACGGTGCGCGGTCGAGCAGCAAGTCGCGCGTGCCGATATCGTCGCCCCTGCCGCAGAACGTAGGTCAGTACATCAACGCGGAACCCATTCAGCAGGCGCCTCGGCTTTCGGCCGAGCAGCCGCGCTCTAGTAGCCCTGCTCCAGCCGCTGCGCCAGTTCCTGCAGCAGCCGCGCCCGCGCCAGCGCCCGCGCCGCAGCCGAGGGCCGCGTGATCGCACCACGTGATCGACCAGGCCAATCAGTACTCGGCGGGCAAGGCGAACATGAGCCACGCAGTCGCGGACGCCAAGCTCGGCGCGCTAGTCGACACCGCCGCCGAGCTGCCGCACGAGATGCGCAAAAGAGTGCGCGAGGCAGAGGAGAAGGCGAAGGAGCTGGGGCGGAAAGGCAGCAAGTACGCGGGCGAGTGTCTGGGCGAGGTGGCCGGAACAGTGCGCGAGCGCGCAGCGGATAGGATGCGCTCGTACAGCAGCGAGTCCTACAGCGGCGGTGGAGGTGATCCGAGCTTGAACGCCCGCGGCTCCTTCCGCGCGTCCGCCGCGACCGCGAGCAGCAGCAGCAGCTCTACTCGAAATAGTAGCAAGCACTTCGAGGGCCGTCATTCATTACCGATGACTGAGTACGATAGCGATGACCTGGTCGACCTCGGCCACGGCTACGTGAGCCAGGGCGCCTTCACGCGGCGGGAAAATGATGGGAAGTTGGTGGATCCAAGGACAGGACGGGAGCTGTCGCTGCTGAAGATGGACAGACACACGCTGAACGACTGGTACGCCATCATGCACGACTTCATGTGCTGGCGCAACGTGCTGAACGGCGCGGACGGGTGTTGCATCTGATTGATCAGGGGCTACATGAGCCTGTACGAGCGGCTGGTGCGGCTGTGCCCGCCGCTGGGCACGTTCCGGCCGCAGATTATTGATGTGAGTTGCTGATTGAGACTTTTTATGGGCGCAGTTTTGCCCCCGCCTTACGCGGAAGTGTTGCCTACCGTAAAGATGAGTCGGAAGAGAGGATCATCTTTTTCAAATATCTTCATCGTTGCCGGAATATTCACAAACACAAAAAAGCCTTCTTCATTCCACCTCTGACTGTATTCGACTCCAGGCCTTCCAAGACCGGTCGCTGCATTCCACCATGCCCTGCTTCCTCGTGATGACCATGATCGGCATGCTCTACGTCGCCTTCGTGTACGTGTACCTGCCGGTAGTCGGCATGCCGCTCTAGCAGTACTACAGTTTCCAAGGCATAGTCGCGCTCTCAACAGTCTCGTACTACAAGGGCGTGGTGACGCATCCAGGTGGCATTCCGGACAGCTGGTGCCAGGGAGTTCCCGACCACATCCCGGACCCGATTGAGAAGAAGAAGAGCGAGCCTGGACGGTTGAGGTGGTGCCAGAAGGAGTCGCGTTACAAGCCGGACCGCGCGCACTATTGCACGCCTTTATATCAAAATATATTAAGGATGGACCACTACTGCCCGTGGCTGTGCAACTGCGTGGGCTTCAACAACCACAAGTACTTCTGGCTGTTCCTGCTCTACACAGCGTGCGCCGGCAATATGGTCACCTTCAGCCTGTTCAAGCTGTTGTTTGGAGGTGCGCACTACGCAGGGCATCATTTCCTGGTCGCGCAGACGCAGTGCCTGAGCGTGTTGATCAGCACGATGATCACGCCCTTCTTCGGCTTCCACTGCTGGCTGATGAGCAAAAACTTGACAACCATCGAGTTCTGCGAAACCAAGACGTGGAAGAACGTGTCCTTCATCCGCAAGTGAGACGCGCTGAAGCTGTTGTGGTACAAGGAGCAGCAGTGAAGGAATAACCTGGCGCTGGTGAACATGAGCCGCGAAGATGTCGAGAAGTGGGACGAGGGAGAGTTTCCCAAATCTTTCGACCGGAAGTCGCCGGGCAACACGCACGTGATCAACCTGTGCGACGAAGAGGCTGTGCAACGCGCGCTGGATGCACTCGAGAACGAAATTGGATCAGGGAGTGGACGTGCTTTCGACGGACTATGCCGCGAGATGGCCGAGAGCGACCTGCACCCGAAGCCTTCAGTCGATACGCAGGCAGAGGCGAACTCGCTGATGAACATGCTGAAGCTGAAGTGGGTCTCTCCCTATGACGTCAACCCGTACCACAACTTCAAGTCCATTTTGGGGCAGAACGTGGTGAACTGGTTCAACCCGTTCGTGGAGCCGGAGCTGAAGGGCGAGGGCATGGCCTTCGAAATCCGCGACGACATCGTCACCGCCACCGAAATTAATAAATTGACTGAGCCGTTCAAGCCGCAGCCGCCGAAGATGATCACCGATACTCTGGGCGACACCGCCGAGCAAAGATTAGAAGATCAACCGGAGACGGGTGACCGCAGCGTGAGCCACAACCACCCCTCGGCAGCGCTGACTGAGGCCGCGCTGAGCCAGCACGCGAACAACGGGCAAAGGGCATTCAACCTGAACAACCAGCAGGCGCAGGTGTCTGCCATGCAGCAGCCGGACGTCGAGCAGGACGAGGACATCTCCGAGAGCGCAGTCGACGAGGCTTATCCGCCCGAGCAGGTGCCTACGTCGCGGCCTGGAAGTGTAAAAGGGGGTAACACTGGTAGCCAGCAGTCCAGCAAGCAGAGCAGTTTGATGATGGCCCAGAACGGCGCTCCCAGCGTGTCCGACGGGGACAACCTGAGCATGCGTGACAGTCACCGCATGCAGGTGGTGGGAAACCCACTGGCATCGACGCCGGGTCCGCACGGGCAATCGGGGGCGTCGGGCAGCAAGTCGCCGTCGTGCCGTGTGCTGGGAGAAGGGTCTGAAATCGCGGGCTCTGCGACCGACCGCATGTCAGGCATGGGCGGCATCGCGCAGGACGAGCAGCAGCAGGTGCTGGTGGGCATGACGCAAGCGTCGGCCTCGTCTTCGAGCGCGCAGATCGTCAACAGTGCTCAACAGGGCCTCGGCGGCCTCGGCCTCGATGCGCAGGGCAATGAGGTTGCTCTCAACTTCCAGGACCCCACTGGTCAGTTGGTTGACAAGGAAAAGATCTGCTTCGGAGAACGATTAAACATCGAAGATGTCGAACAGAGTCCCGTGGAAGGAGGTGAGAAGAAGGTGGACAAGAGCCACTTGCGCGTGCGCGTGGAGCCTGGCCAAGCGATGAGCGAAGTTTTGGACGACGCGACGAGGATCATGAACGACGGGAGCGCGTATGCGAGCGCGATGCTGGCACGCTTTGGGATGATGATGGGGCAGAAGGAGATAGCGTCGAAGGGAGTGATGTAAGTAGTCGAGTAACTACAGCTACATGAACGAGTAGCATGATATCGTGGTAATACGGAGGTGGCCACGTCTACAGTAACTTCGACTATTTTTTAACATCACTACCTGTCTCACTCGTCAAAACAGCCTTCTGTCTTTCTTGCTGATTTGGGGCGTCTTTGATAGCTACTGCTGTGGCTACGTTATTGTGTACCGTGCAGCTCCGCCCGGAGGGTCAATACGAGATCAGTTATTCTAGACTGACGCGGGCCCGTGTCGAATGACAGCGGTTTGGAGTAAGTTTTTAATACACCGTCATACTCATAAAGAGACTAGCACGTCGGTGAGTCTCGGTGGCTTGTTTTGTAACTCCATAATTGGATTGCGTCAACTGAGGGAACTATCTTTAAGTCGCTAAAGAGCTGATTATTTGCTTGAAAAATTGTTTGACTACGGAAATTGCGCGTGAACTTGGGTTTGGTTTGGTGGGCACTAATATGCTTCGTGACTAAGACTGACCTCCGACCGGCGGTGGAAATTGCAGACAGAAGTTAAATTGGTGGAGGCGACTTATTGTTTCAAGTTTCTAATCGGCGCCAGCGCTAAATAGCGCAAGCTCTTACGACGACGGAAGGTGACAGAATTGTTGAACTTGTTGAAGCGACAGTACGAATGGTACTTTGGTTGGTCTTTGCAAGCTTGCTATGATGAAAATAAGTCTTTCAATGCGTACTATTGCCTATTTTTATCGAACTGTGGTTCTTGTATGTTTGATGTGGTCACTGCATGGGCTTAGCTGCTATCTATCGACGAAACTTTTTCTATCACATGATTCTGTGCTCTAGTGGGAACTGATTCTGCTCGCAACTTCACTCGATGTGGTATCACTGTCACTTCCATTACACACTAGTGCACTAGCAGGGAGTTACGGTAGCTATTGGGAAGTATTCGGGGTGGTAGAAGTCTAGCACTTAGAAGTAGTTTTAGTCTTGCACTTGCACGAAAGGGTGTAAGTAGCTTAGCGTTAGAAGCGTCAATTTTGTTTTCTTAGTCTCATCCGTGTGGAAGAAAAATCTGACAAAATGGGCGAGTCCGGCAAGGAAATGACGTGGCTGCCCGAGCAGCACGAGGAGCAGTTGCAGCTTGGTTTCAGAATCATCGACAACGCCTTCAAGAACAAGATTCACGGGCTGGAGCAGGAGATCAGAGCACTGGTGAGTGACAGTTCTAGATAATTGAGAAGTACACACGGTGCCTTTTTGCGTACCCTAATTCGATGTGTGTACTGTTTGTTATGTTGTTTGGGATATAAGTCAAACATGTCCAGTACTTAAGATCACCGACAGGCAGACCGCCGCGCGTGTAGAAACCCGACTTATCCAAAAAAAGTCTTTTTATTGCGTATTGACTCGCAACACGTATCTCATCGCCAACTCCAGCGCCTGACCAACGAGGAGAAGACGCAGCAGGTGACCGTGCTGCAGAAGAAGAACTCCTCCCTGGAGGTCGAACTGATCGAGGCGCACCAGCGCACGCAGCAGCTCGGTGAGGAGAACAAGGAGCTGTTCCGCACCGTGCAGGCCCTGAAGAAGCAGATCGCGCGGCTGGAGGACCTGAAGAAGGCTCTGATGCACTCGCTGAACGACGTGGAGCAGCAGGCGGTGGAAGACGCCAGCTCACTGTGAGTCCTATGAAATCTGTAGCTGCTATCATAGGTTCGGCCAGTGGCTCATGTTCATGGCGTGCTTTAGTATATTGGGAATTATGTTTCCCCTGGTACTTCATTTTCAATATTTGTCGTGAAGTGGTCTAGAATACTAACATCACAAAAAAGTCTTTTTCAACCTCATACCACTCCAGGCTGATGTCCGAGGAGTACCTGCGCTCGGCCGTGCCGCTGACCGCCGCGTCTATCACCGGCGTGCCGCAGCAGAAGCAGCAACCTATGGTGTTTCCTATGGTGTTTATTCAGCGTCCTATGCTTAGCTTTGTTCACATTCGAGCCCATACCAGTGGCTTCGATTCGATTGTATGTAGACGTGTAACTAACAAAAAAATCAAACTTAACATCGACAACATCAATTGTAGCCTAAAAGTATAACTCTTTTCTGATAATTTCAGGGCGGCGGCTTCGGCGGCGGCTTCGGCGGCGCCGAGGCTGCGCCGGCCAGCCCGCCGCAGCAGGCCGGTGGTATGGGTGGTCTGGACGCGGCTGGCTCTCCGGGCGCCAGCGTCGATGGCAAGCAGTTCTTCCGCAACGCGCGCGCGCGGCTGTCGTGAGTTTTTCCTGCTGATGTAGCTCGTAGTTTCTGTTCTACTGCACATAGCGATTTCAAAGAAATATTCCTCATGTTCTTTCATTTGAATTTAACTTCTCCAGCTACGAGGCGTTCAACGCGTTCCTGGCGAACATCAAGCGGCTGAACAACCACCAGCAGACGCGCGACGAGACGCTCGAAGAAGCGCAGCGCATCTTCGGCTCCGAGCACCAGGACCTTTACCGCGAGTTCGTGCAGCTGCTGAACAGACACGCGTAAGCGGTTTAAAACCCGTAATATGCGTAGGCTGAGCTTGCTAGTTTAGTAAGTAGGCTCTAAGTGAGGACTAGCAGAGGTTTAAAAAAAGTTTCTGTTAGGGTTTTGTTCAGTACGGTATCAGTGGAGCAGTCTGTTATATGAAAGATGAGTTAATGATGTTCGCTCAATTTTTTTTTCGTTCAGGATTTTGAATGCTTTTGTGTCAGTGTAGGAAGGTGATGATATCACGAGGAGATAGTCGTACAGTAGTAGAAGAAAATTTGTTAATACGAACGGAGGTAGGCGCCGGAACAGGAGTGTCGCACCAGCAAAGCTGGCTGCTTTTTCCGTGCTACGTGAAACGCTTCTAATATGGGGTGCGTGCGTGGCAGCTGTTGATAGAAAATATAGAACAAGGTTTTGGTTTGAATAGGAGCCATTCTGTCAGTAGGAAAGTTCTGCGTCAGTGATATCGAAGGTATCAATAGGTAAGATTTTGACCGGTGTATGTGTTTCAATATCAAATGAGTACACTAACGGCTGTTCATAAAATGAGGAGACCGGTAGGAAGGTGGAGCGTGTTCACATCGTCAGAAAAATTTATAGGGAGACCGACGAATGCTTCACGGATAAAAGCCAGCATGGTATGTACTGCAATGAGTTCTGGTGTTGAAATAAGGGTCGGTGCGCTTCGCCGGTCTGAAAGTTAATGTTGTTGATCGAAGTCCTGGGAATGAGTGGTATTCTCGTCAAAGTAGCATCAAGTAGATGGTATTATTCACTTTCTCGAATAGAAGTACACCGCCTACTAAAGCATAGGTAGCTTTACGTACTTAGTGTCGCAACTCACTAACAAAAAAACAGATAAAATCATGTTCAAGCTACTATCTGCCACCACAATCGCGTCAGCGATACTCTTCGTTAGTGGAAGTGAAAGTGAGCCAACACCTGCTGATGACGGCTACGACTACTCTGTCGCGCTCGAAGAACATGCCGAAATGCGGAAGTATTATACACCTAGTGAAACCTACTTCATATCGACGGTGTCGGTCGCCCTCAAGGATTACATCGGCACCGGGGGCTTCGGCGCCACGTACACCGGCCACCGTACGAAGCGGGACACGGGCGAGCGGCAGAGGGTGGCGATCAAGTTCGTGAAGTCAGGCGCCGAGGGCCGGTTGGTGTAGGACAATGACAACGAGCAGGAACTCGCTATGCACCGCGTGCTGAGCAACGCGGACAATCCGGCTAAAAAATACATTAGTAAGCTCTACGCCGACATGCCCGCAAGCAAGCTGAAGGTCGACTCCACCGCGCTGGGCGAGAATTACGAGACCAGGCTGGGTGCCAAATTGCGCGAGCTCGGCGCGTCAAGCGTGAAGGAGATGGCAGAAAAAGGGCACGAAACCCATTTTTATGAGGATCCGCGCAAGTTGTATGCGGACGAGGGAAAATTTTTTGTGCGCTTCGAGACCAAGGAGAGCCGGCAGAACACGGCGATGCGGGCGCTCGAATCCGCCAGCAGCACAGACCTGGAGGAGCAGGAGGACGAGCCGCGCGAAAAAGACGAAGAGTGAAAAGAGCATATGGAAGAGCGCGATTACGATTGGGTGCCTGTACAAGATCTGCACGCCATAGCGATGGAACTGGCGGACGAGACGCTCATCGACTTCGTGCTGCGCAGCCACCGTGAAGCTTCAAGGGGGTACACCGAGTCGGTGGAGGAGAAGGTGGTCGCGCCGCTGGTGAAGCAGCTTTGCGAGGCGTTTAAGTTTTTGCACGGCATGGGGATTGTGCACCGCGACTTCAAGCTGGAAAACGCGCTGTACAATAGAGAAGAGAAGGCGGTCAAGCTCATAGACTGGGGCAACGCGTACAAGCACGAGGCGTATGTTGAAGCTGAAGGTGATAATAAAAACTGAGATTCAGATAAGGATGATCTAGATAAGGACTGGGGCTTTACTGACGCAGCTAGTAAGGTTGATGGTGATGCGATGGACGACTAGGACTTGGATTCCGAGTCCGAGAACGACAAGGCGGCCAAGAAGATGGCTGCAAAGGATAAGGAGCGAGAGAAGAAAAGGCGAAGGTAGAAGTTCGTCGTGGGGCCTGGGGGCAAAAAATGGAAGAGCGTGGACCTCGTGCAGACCACGCCGGCAGCTATGCCGCCCGAGGTCTTTGGGTTGCGCAAGGACGGCAACCACTACATGGCCAACTGGCCAGAGAACAGGGCTGACAAAACTGTTGATGCTTTTAAAGTGGACGTATGGTCGCTGGGCGTCGCTTTTTTTAATATGCACTTCAACGAATATCCTTTTGGATATAATGGGGCGCAGTTCGGCCACAACTGGCTGATGAAGAACTACCTGATGCCGCAGATGGAGAAGAACGCGAATGTAACGAAGGAATTTCCTGGAATAAAGGAGGATCTGAATGTTCAGGGTAAGAAGGAGGATGGTTATGAGGAGGTGATGGACACGATAGAGCGTGCGTACAAGGTGAATGCGGCAGGCGACGAATCCTGGCAGGAGCTTGTCGACAAGCTCAGCACGTTGCCGGACGCGATGCGTAAGCTGCTCAACAGGATGCTGGTGATCGCTCCGGAGGAGCGGGCTGGGATAGATGAGGTGTTGGAAATCGCAAGCGAGTGGGCGGCCAATCACGGGTCGGAA
>JACLAC010000273.1_pt1 | contig 14843 bp, 5 predicted proteins | sample 8027881 | NCBI WGS metagenome assembly JACLAC01 (sample SAMN15725517, study PRJNA655200) | protist metagenome | isolation source: fluorescence activated cell sorting (FACS) single amplified genomes of... | place: Spain: Blaines Bay Microbial Observatory, Mediterranean Sea | collected 2016-01-19 | reverse complement strand
TTTATACTACATCATTTATTACGCTTTTTATTCTTTTTTTGTGCTTTTATAAATTCTTCTTCAAATTGTGTAACAACTGTATTACATATTTTTTTCAATGTTTCTGCACCATCTTCCAATGCTTCCTCTGCTGTATTTTTTCTAGTTTGTACTCTTAAATGTAAATATTTTTCGGATGGATGTGGCACTGTATAACCACAAAAATCTGTATTTGCATCTCTCATAACTACATGACGCAATGCATTTCCTAACGTATGGTCTTCATCATATAATACAAATGTTTTCGATTTCTTCGAATGTATAGCTGTTGTTGTTACTTTTCTTGGTACATCCGTCATAGTTTTTTTTTTCTCGTTGTCTTATTAACGCGAAATATATATATATATATGTATGTATATATCTACTATATTTCTTCTTTGGACTTTTTACTATATCATTTGTATATATATTAGTTGTTTTTATTCATGAGTTTTTGTGGCTATTTGTAAGTACTATTATTAGAATACACAAACATATATCCTATCAACATTGCTCTGTTAATGCTATTGCTATATTTAATAAATCTTTGTACATGGTAAGGATACGGAAACTTTGTAAACATTTCTTTCGCTCTTCTTTCTAATTCCTGAATGGTATATATAAATATGACAAGAGACTTTTTTAAGTAAGTGGTAAACAGCAAAAACAAAAAAACAAAATTAAAAATTTGATTTAACAAAAAAAAATCATAGTCTTTAGATGTTTTGAGTCTATGTATGGATCTTAGCAATGGTCCATGGCGTGGATAGTGAAATATGGTGCGCTGCCATACGAACTAAAAGCGATGAATAAAGCATAAAAAGTTAAGGAGTACTGCCAGAAATTGGTAAGCTTAGATATTACGATTGGAGCGGTAGTAATAAATAAATACTTTCAAGGCCACTTGTTTAAAAACTTAATTTTTTTATACTGGTACACATATCATATATTCTTTATCTCGCTCTTTTTATAACACAATTTAATAAAAGCACATATTATCTGTTAAACTCGAATAACCCAACAACATTTTTAATCCATATATTTATTGAAAAAACTAGGAACTTTTTCTTCTTTTAAATAAAATTTAATCGTATTTGTAATTATCATCATTTGTGATGATGGTGGTTGATCATCATTTTTTCTCTTTGGTTTCAAATTTCCTTCATCATCATAAGATACATTATTACTATTATTATCATCAACAACAACTTTATCCATATCATTAATAGCAACTGCAATACAATAATGCCCTTGTATTAAATGCCATTCTTCTAATTCATCAAATAATTCAAGACGTTGTATACGTGAAACATCTTTTGAATCTAAATATTGATAATATACTTGATTCATATCTAATACACTTGCTGTTTTATAACCTAATTTTTCATATCTATTTTTTAATGATATACAATTTGGATATTGATGAATACTTTGTAATGGACATCCTCTACGTCTTATATTATCAACCATGACACTTCCAAATCTAGTATTTGGTAAAATTTGTTCATACGTAACAAATACACTCGTTGGAAATTTTGTACCAGCAAATTCAATTACTTTGTTTGAATGTTCATGATGCATATATATTAAAACACATTCAGATAAAAATAATGTTGGAATATTAAAATCAATTCCACATTTTATTAATTGTTTTTCAACTACATCAATATTACGTAAATCAGCTGGTATTATATGATATTTTTCACCATGAAATTCTATTCCTTCATTTGTATCATTTGATTTTACTGTATCATCATCATCTTTTCCATTAACCTCCATATTTTCCTTTGCTAATGTAGATAACTCATTATTATTGCGAACAATTTCTATTTTTTTTTTACATACTTGTTCAAAATCTAAATCAAAAACAGTTATATTATTATTTACATTATTACTGAAAAAAGAAGATGCTAAACGAAAATAAAGTGTATCTACACCAGCACCTAAAACAACAATTTGATGCTTATTTTGGCTATTCTTTACACTTAAAAATCTTCTTACAATTGTATCGACAGCTTTAAAACGAGCATAGTAACCACGATTGATTAATGGAGCACGTTTAATACCTTTTGTTGGTGCAAAAAATTGTACATATGGATCAATAAAATAACCTTTATTTACCGCTGAACATTTACTTAATATTGCATCTGCAGCTGTGGAACGTACACATGCATCTTGTTCCGGTTGTGTTATTTTGTTGTTGTTGTTTTTGGAAGAAGAGGAGGAGGGTGATGGTCCGGTGATAGACGTCATAATGATTGTTCGTTCTTTCTTTCCATTGTTCTTTGACTCGTTCTGTCCATTGTTCTGTCGTCTAACAATCACATTGATCAACAACTCTTTTTTTCAATAATATATATTTATTCAATATTTTTCATTATCATCCATTTTATCCAAAACCATACCTGTGTGCCTGTTATACCTAGTATATACCTGGTAGAATAATAAAAATCGCGTTTGCCTGGTTTGCCAGGTTTGATGATTTATATAGATTTAGATTATTATAGGCCATAGGGAATGTGATAATAAGGTTTTTTCAATTTTATTTAAAAATTTTTTTTTTTTTTTTTTTTTTAATTTTTGAAAATTATATTTATAAAATTTAGAAATATAAATGTTGAAGAGAAGATGTTTGAATACTCGAATTAGTGTTATTATTTCATAGAATATGTCATATATGTAGATATTCATTCTCCTATAATAATAATAATAATAAAATAAATAAATACATACCATGACATCAACATTCTCATTGAAAACATTAATTGTAGATTTTTATAATGGAATATGTGCATCATTAGCTATACATAAAGCATGGCCTGTCTTCTTAAAATCATATAAAGTACGTTATAGAACGGCACAATCATTTTTATTTAATGGTATTATTTATTTAACTAGTATCATGCTTGTTGAATATACGATATTCCCATTAATTCGACATGTGATTGGTACATTATCTGGTGAAGAAGCTGGATGGGTAGGATTTTTTCTGGAAGGTATAACATGGATTTTTTATCATATATTTTGGTTATTACCTTTATATGTTATTAGTTTAATTTTAAATATGACAACTGTAACTGAAGTTGCGGAAGATACGTTTAAAGTCGTTGGATTACCACATGATAAAAGTTCATCCGTTAGTAATCTTATATCTGATATGTTATTTGAAAGTTTATTTTTAGCTATGTGTATGGCAGTTGCAGGTGGTGTTGATATATTAGTCATGTTATCACCATATATTTCAAAATTATTATTGCTTTTTTATCCAGTTAGTTTTTTTTATTGGGCATGGATATATGCATTTTGTGCATTTAATACGAAATGGAAATTACAAGGTGTTGGTATTATACGTCGTGTTGGTTCAATAGAGTCAAATATGGCATTTTTTGCTGGTTTTGGTACACCATTGACTGCATTGACATATTTTTATCCAAATTTTTTCGTAAATGCTGTTTTCTATGCATTGTTTTATCCATGGCTTGTTATTGTTGCATGTGCAAGTTGTAATGATTCATCAAATCCAACATTAAATCCATTGTTAAAAGAAAAAAATGATGAAAATTATGTTATGATGCGAGTGAATCGTTTTCCAATTTTTCGCTTACCACAAAGTATTGCACAGAAGTTGTTGACATGTTTATTTAAATCGAAATTAGAAGTTAAAAATGATGACAAGAAGATCAGGGAGTAGAGGGAGGAAGAGTGGTAAAAGTAAAATTTTTTTTTGGTACGTACGCTTAGTACTATTTTAAGTCTCAACAAAAGAAACTATCTCCTCTTCTTTCCATGATTATTTTTTCTTCTTTTCTTTTTATTACCACCAATACCATTTCTATTTCGCTTTTTATTCTTTCTGTTCTTATTATTATTGGACAAATCGTTACTACTATTACTACTACTACTTCCAACAAACATATCTCCACCTTCCATTTCGCTCCCATTTGCTTCTTCTTCTGCTGCTGCTGCTGCTTCCTCTTTTAATGCTATTTCAATATCATTTAATGCATTTTGTGCTTCAACGAAATCATATTTTCCATCTAACTCAACAATACGTTTTAAGACACTAATTGTATCATCTGTACGATGCAATGCATAATATATTTCAGCTAATTCCATAGATGTTTTACAATAATTTTTCCCTATTTCATGTGATGATAAATTTTTATCTTGTATTAACTCTGACCATAAATCTTTATATATAATTTCCGTATGATTACATTGTTCTTCACATTCAAACTTTCTTAAACCACATCCATATTCAGACAATTCCAACGATATTGCTGGCCTTGCAGCACCATACAATTGACCAGTACGTTTTAAAAACATTTTTTTCTGTTTTTTCTTTTGTGGATTAGTTACATATCGTTTTAAACTATTTTCTAACTTTCTCACATTTTTTTCCAATAATCTTAACTTTAAAACTAATTTTAATTTTTCTTTTTTCGATGCCGTTTGTTCTTTTTGTTCTGCACGTACATATGCAAATTTTGCTGTTTTCGTTTTTCCCATAGTTGCTTTAATGATATGGTTTATATTGTTTTTGCAATATTTATAATTTTTGATATGTATATATATATATATAGAAAGAATTATTTTGCTTTGTTCTTTTCTCTCTCTCTGTAAAACATTTATATATATTATTATTATTAATCCAATAATTTCTTCGAAAAAATAATAAACGTGAAAAAAAAATAATAATAATAATAAATAAATATAAATAATAAAGTTAAGGTGTTAGAAAATAGTGCTGTGTGTATGTATATGTCGATTTGTCCCCCACCTGTATAGCTTTTTTTTTTTATTATATTAGACTTATAAATAAATATTATTTTTTGAGTATTATTGCACCTCCTATTGAGCAAAATATTATTTACCACACTATTAATATGATGTCCGTTTTCCATCAGCCATTATGAGTAGTTGATACTATCTATTTACCTTCATTGGTATTTTCGATTACGAGAATATCAACACACTAGTGTGAGATAGATTATTTCAGTTATTTTATTCTTTTGAAGAGTAGGAATTATCATGAGTAAATTAAAAATAAATTATGCGTAAATTAAATTATTTACCACACCGGAAGTAAAATTTTGCACAAATTTTTTTCAAAAGTCCACCAATATTTTTTAACTCTCTCTATACATCACTAGTGACTACAGTACAGCAGTATGTATTACAAATCTAATATAAATAAGTATCATATGCATATACGGTACATGATATATATATATTATACAAGGGGTAATAATATATTTTATCATCTTTTTTTTACATTCTCTCTCTATTTTAGTTCTATCTCTATATAGTGCTCTATATATTTTTTACACATATTTTCTTAATTTAATAATACTTCGGTGTATATAATATACCTTTTTATTATAAAATAAGTTTTACATCAACAAAAAATCATCGTTCTTTCGATTTGGATGGAATTTATGTGCTGGCTCACCTTGCAATTCATCTGCTAAATCTAATAACGTTTCCTCGAAATGATTTCTTGTCCAATTGACTTGTGAAAACATACGTCGTGGTGGTGGTACAGGACCATTTTTTAAACTTGATCTTGTACTGCTTGTACGTTGACTTGTACCAGCTTTAAATACTCTTGTACGCTCAGGTGTTAATACTGCTCGTATTTGTGTTTCTAAATTTCTATTTGATCTAGTAGTCTTATCAGACTTTCTAGAATTATTATTGTTATTACTTGAATTGTATAAACGGCTACGTTTATCATCAATACCAAGTTCTGATGCTGAATATCGCTCTTGTTGCCATGGCAAAATACCATTTCCAGGTTCAACATATTTCCCTTGATTTTTTAAAAATTGTTGATAATCATCATCTTCTAATCGTTCTAATTCTTTTACTTTTACCGCAGTATTTGTAGCAGTAGTTTGCAATGCTTTCATCCAACGTCTAGATAAGTTTTTCTTTGTTCTCATTTCAGATACAGGACCTAAAACAGGAGCAGGTCGTAAACGTATATATTGATTTACATCAACATTTTGACAAATATCATATAAATCATCTGCAAATAATGGATCCGTCCCAATTAATTCAATCGCATAATCAATATCGCCAGCAGTCTCAGCAATCGCACAAAATGCTGCCTCTGCAGATATAGCTGGATGTGCTTTTTGAATATATCCTATTTTCATCCTCATCTCCAGCCGATCTGAAAATAAATGTTCTGATTGTTCTAAACGTTTCATCCAATGACGATAATGACCAGGTGTACCTTTTGGAAACCCTGATCTTCCAGTAGGGATTAATTGTGGCTCAATATTTGTTAATACTACTCTACGACGAGTTAAAAATCCACGAGCAGCCGCTTGAATATCAATTGCAGCCCATTGACGATGCAATGCCAAACGTAATCTAAATCCACGAAAGGTCGCTTGAACTTTAATTGCCATGATACGTCTTCTTTCATTGATTCGTTTCATTAAAATAGCTCGTTGTCGCAATGCTTTCATTCTACCAAACATTCCCCGGATACCAGCTTGTATTATAATAGCTGATTTAATTTTTAATATAAAATGTGATCTGTCTAAAAACATTCGCACAGTCGCTTGTACTTTTAACAAGGACGTTTCTCTCTTTTTCATTTGACGATCATATCGAGCTTTTAACACTTTCCATATTTTTAAAAAGCGTCTACGTGCTCTCATACCACGAAATCGTCGTTGAATTTTGATCACAGTTTCCGTTTCAAATTTTCTTTTTTTTCTAGCAAATGATCTACCACGATTACCTCGAAATACTTTTTGCATTTTCAATGCAAATCGTTCTTCTACATCAAAATAATGTGTCCACTTTTCTTTAATTGCTGGATCTACGTTTTTTTCTATCATCAATTTACGAATGATATGATCATATGGTTGAGCACTATGTGCAGAATCCAATGCAGCTAATTTTTTCGCTAAATACTGTTGTGATAATTCTTTATTATCATTTGAACTCATTCCTTCTAAAACATCGTAACATGTATATAAATCATACCATAAATCCTTTAACTTTTCCCGATCATAATCTTCAATTCCAAATTGTGCATCTATATCAATAGCTTTATCAATTGCAACATCTAATAAATCAATTGCTTGATGCCAAAAACCTCGTTCAATATGTAACTTGGCGACAGTTGTCCATGTATCTGGTGTATTTACAAATTGACGTATTGTTTTTATTTCAAATGGTATATAATTTTTTTTTCTACTTTCTTGGAAAACTTCAGAAAATGCCATACTAGCATCTTGCATTTTCCCTAATTTTTGGTACATCCGAGCACATATGAAAATGATATGTCGACCAGCATATGGTTTTGGTGCATTTTCTAATATATGTTCCCAGTATTTAATACTTTCCTCGTACAATTCTAATCTCCATAAACATGCTGCATTTAATAACATAACTTCATTCATTTGTTTATACAATGGCACTTCCATCATGATATTTGATAACATTTTCAATGCACCTTCAAAAGATCCATAATAAAAATAAACTCTTGCTAATTCATATAATACATCCGCTTGAAAAGCATCATCAAACGTCCCAGCGGTTTTTGCCATAATGCGACAGCATTGTTCATAATATTTATGTGCATTGACTAAATATTTTTCTTCTCTTTGATTTCGTTTCCACATTTCAAAATTTGCACCTGCAATAGCTCTAAAAACTTGTGGACTTTTCGAGCCTAAATCAATAGCTTTTGTTAAAACTTCAATACATTTATCAATATCTTCCGTACCGACTAAAAATACACCTAAATGTTCTAATGCTTCTAAATCTTCCGGATTTGCTTTCAATGCTTGTTCATACCTACCAACAATAACTGGTCTTTCTTTATCACCTTCGCCATCTTCTACATCTAACATACCCATCGATGAATTTCTACGTACAGGGGTTAACGATGATACTTTATAAAAACTATTTTTTCTACGTTTCTTTTTTTCTTCTTTCGTATGATGTAATGCAGCTGCAACTCGTTGAAATCCAGGTGTTAAACTATCTAATAAACTATGTTTTTTTGAACCTTCTTTTTTATGATGAATGGAATGAATATCTTCCTCTTTACTTTTTTTCTGCGTCAAACGAGAGAAAAAAGATCGTCTTTTCGTAACACTTTTCATAATTTTTTTCTTCTCGCTTTTACTTAACTTTTTTGTACTATTGTCACGTTTTAATTTAAGTGCTTCCGCTTCCTCTTCTTCTACAGTTTTCTCTTGCTTTTTTTTACTTTTAAATGTCACCATGGATCTTAATCTTGAAAATGACATGGTGATAAATGAATGATTTTATGATGATCGACAATGACTATGTTTTATTATTTTTCTGTTTTGTTTTACAATATTGGTATTGGTTATTATAATAATAATAAACAAGAAAAGTCTTTCAATAAATATGATCTATTTTTGTTATTATTATGCTGTATATAATATATACAATTGATTTATATAATATAATTATGAAGACGTGGTTAGAATTATTATATATTGTTTATATAATAATAATTCCTCTATATTCTATTCCCACGTATCACAATGATCTATAATATTTTAAGTGAATATGTATTGCAGTTTTCTACGTTCTGTTTGTGTTTCTGCTTTTCCCCAATTGTTCTACCAATACATAAACAGGTGTGTATAATTACAAATATAATTTATAGCGGCGGCGAAAAATGAAAAAACGCATCTATTATTATTATTTGCTTTTTTTTTTGCATCCAGCTGGCCAGCTACAGCTTTTCTGGCCTTCTTCTTTTCCGTGCTGATGATATAATATGTTTGAATGTGCTATTTACATGCTATTTATTATTGAAAATTTCCTGTAGTTGCGTTTCTATTTTTCACACTCAGAGGCACACACCATAACAAGCCGGGCAAGCCCGCAAGCATCCCAGCATTTTTTGTGTGTTTTCAATAATATTATCCTGGCAATATCCTGGCAATACTATCCTTTGTTATTTTTTTCCAAAATCCTTCCCTCGTAATCCTGTGCCATTTTAAAAGCTTTATTACAGTATAATAGTATACAACGCACAAATCAGAAAGAATTTCTTTCCAAAAGAATTTCCAACAGTAAAAATACCGCATGCCTTAGCATGCTATGGCATTGTATTCTACAAAACTATGCCACTATTGGCTCTTAATGCATCCTAATCATGTGCCGTTAGAATAATTTGTACGAAAGATTTATAGTAAAATTTGAAATTCATAGGCATATGATGATGCTACCATGCTAAACATTTTCCACAGTCTAATACAACATAATAATAATACATACTATTACTATAGTAGAGCTTTGCACTAAATAAAAAATGAAAAGAATTAGATTTATAATTAACCGTAGGAAAATACTTACTAAACACACACACACACACAAACACACGTACATTTTCTTTTCACTTCATTTCCAAGAATTTATGCAACGGTTGTAGACAACCTATCTTCTGGACTTTAGTACATTTTATTGTGTCAAGCATTAGATAAAGAAAGTTGGTAGATTGTAGATACAGAGGTATAAATAGTGTAAAATAAAAACGTTTAAAATGGGGAAACCTCAGCTGTTAATACCACTATTGATGACTATAGCAATAACTTTTCCTGATATAATATACTCATGTAAAGAAGACATGGACTGTTCAACTATTTATCCCAGTCAAGGAATATGTACGACGGGACTTGGCAAGCGCAAAGAGAAAGGTTGCATCTGTTCATGTAGTATTCAAGATATAAAGAGTGGTATCTGTGACAATCCGAACGGTGTGACTCCAGAGGTTTTACAAGATAGACACAACGAATGGTTTGGTGTGAAAGAAGGAAATGTAGACTCAACTACATATGCGTTTCCAAAACCTTTAGGATTTACGGGGGCAACTTGTAACGTACCACTTCCACAATCAGTTCACAGTTGTGGTAGACAGAAAAAACAATTCGGAGATGGATATTTTGGATCATGTAGAGCCGAAGTAGATGCAGTTGGCCAACGTAATGGAAAAGATAGGACAACAGAAAAGCAAGGGGGAAATGTAACATTTTATGTGGTTGGGGCAAAAAATTTGCCTGCAAAAGACTCCGAGTTTGCAATTGCAAGTGATCCATATGTAAAAATTACTATTCCAGCACATTGCTCGAATCCTGATCCGGATTATAATGACAATTTAAACAGCCCTGTATGTACAGAACCAGAGGTTTGTGATTGTGCGAACCCAAGTGGAGATTGTTGTAAAATAGCATGTGACTGTGAAAACCCAAAAAAAGGAAAAGGGATATTTACACACGTTATGATACGAACTACTGAAGTTATTAGCAACGATGAAAATCCGAAATGGCCAGGAATTGGTGAGCCGTTATATTTTGGTGTGCAGGAAAGTGGACAACCATACAATGTTGAAGTCTTTGACGAAGACGCGGGTTTTGAGCTTTTTCCAAATTTAGCAGACGATCTCCTTGGAAGTGCTACTGATTATATATTCGCTTGCTCTTCCCTAGATGTTCAAACGCCTGCGTTGTTTGTTGATGATAGGGCACCTTATAATTATGGAGAAATATGGGCCTACAACAAAAGGTGCGACGGGGATGCAACTACAAGGTGCACATTTAATGATGATTGCCAAAGTCAATTATGCGAAGGGCCTTATTCCAATATGAATACAATATACAAGCGGGGAATCAAATGTTTAGAAGCAGCATGGATACCGTTAATACCAGATGCGGCACCTAATTACTGTGATGGCGAAGACGCGATTTGTCTTCAAATACGTATGGATATTCTTCCTTTATCTGTTACTAATATAGAAGTAAATGAAGCAGATGCAAATGGAGAAACTTTAAAGACAAGAGCATCGGCTGTTATAAATGACGAAGTTTTAACAGGAACAAAATTTTCCATGCCGTATGTCGACGATGCCATAACTCTTATCAATGGTAGAACTTTGGGTGGTTGGGCAGGGGCAAGAGGAGGAATGATTGTACAAACATTCAAAAACTCCAGAGCCGTAAACAATAAGAGTCCTAATTTTATAACTTTTACTGTCAATTTAGATTGCGAAATATTCATTTTTCGCGAAAATGACGCGAATTTTAGAGGAAAATTTGATGGAGATGCTAGACCTTTGGCGTGGATGGAAGCTTATGAATTTGAATATGATATTGAATTAGAGGCAAAATTTCCTGGTCAAGCTGATACAGAAGTATGGTCTGGGTGGAGAAAAAAATTTAAAAATGATCCTGATGATCCAAGCTCCCCTCAATTTCCTCTTACGTTAACATTTGGGGGCAATAATAATGTCGTTGAAGGGGAGGTAGATATAAATGGAAACCCTGCCGGTGATTCCAACCCAGATAGCCATTATATTATTATAATAAAATCTTTAAATACGGAAGGGGACATTATAAGAAACGTCAGGAAAGACTTTAATTTTATGGATGTTTTTTTCGGGGAATTAGTCAAATTCGGAATACCAATTGCAATATTTTCATGGATCATCGCATTGTTTTTAGACAAAATTGATTATAGATTAGATAGAATCGAGTGTTATTTAATAGATATGTTGAAAGAATTCGAAGAAATGGATGAACCGTATCTCATTGGAGGTTTGTTTATTGGATTTTCATTAGAGCCTTCGGAGGAGGACCCTTCGAACTTAAGATTTCGAAGACACTTATATTATGCAGCTACTACTATTCGAATGCTAGTAGCTATTCCTTTCTTGAGTATATTTTGTTTCGGGGCTGTGTGCATTTATACTGTACAACCACCTGCAATCGGCTTTGCCATAATCTTGGTGCTGTACCCAGTCTTTATTGCATGGGCTGCAAAGAAAAAGTGGGATATGCTTGGATGGAGATTGTCATACGACGTGTTGAAAATGTTTCAAGTTTCATTTGTTATGCTAATGGTGTATTTGATTCTATCGCCATTAATTGATCCTGCCTATTTTAAGCTTCCAGGAGATAATACGACTCGTTTACCGGTCGATACATTCTCCGTGACATGCGTATCAATGGCTCTGAACATGTTGCCGATGATGGTAATTGCATTCATCAATGATGAAGAACTATCTAAATCATTTAAACAAATGACGGCGGTTGTTTCAAAAAATCAGAAATTAAGTAGAGCGAAAGACAAGTTAAAAAAAATTGGAACTTTAGGCTTAAAGCTTCGAATGATGAAAGCCAATCATGAGCAAGCGAATAATACAGGAGTACCAGAGCCTAAAGAAAAAGACCATACAATGGCTGATTATTTAGGAGAAGATTATACCATCGATGGGCGTCTATCAGCATTCAACCATTCAGATCCAATGGCTACAGGAATGTTTGCATCTCGCCGTGAACGAGTTAAGACCTCACAACGACTATATACCGCTTCTATTGTAGTATTGGCGTTGTATAACCTGATTATGGAAACAGAAGGCGCGCCAAAATATTCTGGGCAGGCGTTTGGTCTCTCATTAACCGTAGTTGCATTGGACATGTGCTTTTGGCTTCGTTTCCGCGGAAAATGCGAATGGGGACCAGGTTACACGGTAATGCTTTTAATTGCGTGTAGAGCATGTTTGGTGATCTTTTGCGGCGACTACTGGCTTATTGGATGCGCCGGTGCCTATTTCGTATTGGGTGTTGCTCTAGGCAATGATATTGTCGATTACCGTCTTAAAATTATGAATTCATACGAGATTGGAGCTGTTGCATTTTTTGGCAATGTTGAAAAAGAAAAGAATAACGACATCGCGGCATCACCGGAGTTTGTTCTTGGAGTGCTTTCGTTTGAATTTCTTGTTTTATTGCTCGGGGCTATTTTTTTGATTTCACCTGAGGCGATGCCAAAATTTTCAATATTGACACAGCAATGGCCTGTATGGATTTTCGGATTAATGTCTTTTTTTGTCGTTATTTTATACGCGTTAAGCATAACCACATCGCGCTCGTATTACCTTCGAGCAAAGGGTCTGTTATCGTCCGAACTATTTTTTTTTCGACGAAACATTAAAGTTCCAGAAGTTCTTGCTGCAGCTACATATGGCTGGTTGCAATTGCTTGGTTTGATGATGTATGCCTTGACTGACTCACACTTATTTTTAGAGTTGACCATTCTGTTACCGATTATAATAGGCCTTGGCAGTAGCCTTTTGAATGTGTGGCGTAAAAATGATTATGAATTTCTTCCATCATTTACAAAACCAGAGAGGAGAGTTGAGCAAAAAGAGAAAAACGACGATGATGACGAGGAGGAGGAGGAAGATAAAGAAGATTACGAAGGCAAAAGCTCCGCTTTCACTGGGTTTGCCCTACCCCCTTTACAAAAAGGCGATGATGGGGAAAATTCTGGTGGATTTCTAGGAGGTCTTGGTGGAAATATTAAAATGCCAGCTTTACCAATGCGATCTGCATTTGGAAGTAAACAGCAGGCCGAGGCAAGTCAAAATGGTAGAGATAGTGGAGGGTATGGGGATAGTGGTAGACAAGCTAGTATGGATATGATGACACAAGGAAAATTCGTGTTGAAAGACCAATGGGAACTTGAAGACCGAAAATTAATAGATCCTCGCGATATGCTGAGCTTTGAAGCTTTAATGAAAGGAAAGTTATCCCCAAACGATTATTTTATCGTTGCAAATTTACTAGTTTTTCTATTTGCTATTTTTGTTTTAGGATTTATTATGACATTAACATTAGAGGATGCCTATAAATGGACAGGATTTGCGTTTACAGGAGGCATGTATTTAATGATATGTACAGCTTTCCCAATTATTAAATATTTCAACATATTGAAATGGACATGGGATATGATTGTATGTCTGGTAATAGCAGGCATGATAGATATTGGTGGAGGATTGTTTTTTTGGTTAGTCATTTTAGGAGACGCAAATCCACGCAAGGGTGAAATTGATATAAATTCAAACATGGCGTTGGCTTGTTTGATTATTACCTTTTACTACCCTTTGCTAGTTCTTACCGGGGCAGCTATTTATAAATGGCACGATGATCAATGGCACGATGGTAAATTTGTAAAAATTGTCATGCCAATTAGTTTTTTCTTCATAATCATCTTAAATGTCATTTTGTACCTTTGGTCACCAATGCGTCCGCCATACAATATATACCCTGGCCTGGTATTTACACTGGTTTTTGCAACTGCATCGACATGTTTGTTTCTTTTACGCATATGGACAAAAAACGATCATTACTTACCACCAAAATATCAAAGACGTTTAAAATCTACCCTCGCGGGAATTTCAGCAGTGTCATTTGCTGTAGGTATATTTTCTACCACTAACGATACCTTAGTTTTTGCAATGTCAATTGGTTTCCTTTGCTATATTGTCTTATTATTTGGAGAGGTTCTTGGTTGGCATTTCGCTCGGCCTGCTGTTTCTCCAATGTACGTTGCCCATTGCGTGTTTCCAATGTACACCTATAATCCCGCAACAAACAATATACGGGAAGAAACTGGTATTGGTCTTACAATGTATGCTGGATTTGGTGTTACCTTGATCTGGGGTATTTTCTGCATAATGTTTGTCAATCCCATAGGTCTAGGAGTTGCAATTACTGCTGGGATGTTGCTCGCATTTACTGCAGTCACATTACACTTGATATCATTGACTCCACAATTATTAGGAGAGGCAACGAAATGCGTTGACCAAGCTTTATTAGAATTTTCAGGTGGAGAAGCATGTAAATATTTTGAATTACGACGTTCTATGGTGACACCAAAAAGTAGAAAATGGACAAGAATCGATGAGAAAGAACGCGAGGAGCAAAAAATGCTGAATAGATATGCAGCTAAGAAGAAAGACGAAGATGATGGCCCACGTC
>JACLAC010002480.1_pt1 | contig 14848 bp, 9 predicted proteins | sample 8027881 | NCBI WGS metagenome assembly JACLAC01 (sample SAMN15725517, study PRJNA655200) | protist metagenome | isolation source: fluorescence activated cell sorting (FACS) single amplified genomes of... | place: Spain: Blaines Bay Microbial Observatory, Mediterranean Sea | collected 2016-01-19 | reverse complement strand
ACGTCCTCCCAAGTAGTTTATAAATCGTAGAGCCTTAATTCAGTGTAGTCCTCCGACTCAAGCTTTCGTGATGCAATTGTAAATGATTCAATTGTCCGTAAGTCCCATGGTGAATCGTCGTCGTCGCCTCTCTCACTTTCACTCTCTTCCTCCTCGCTGGACTCTTCTTCCTCCTCCTCGCTGGACTCTTCTTCTTCCTCCTCCTCGCTGGACTCTTCTTCCTCCTCCTCGCTGGACTCTTCTTCCTCCTCCTCACTCGACTCTTCTTTTCGTTTCTTAAATTTCCGCCCTACTTTTTGTTTTCCCCAATTAAATCCTGCCTTAGTGAGTCTTTGTTCTATTCGTTGGTCTGATATAGACACCTCTGTTATATTATCACGAATGCGACATCTTCTCAGTGATTTTTTGGAACAAACCCATTGGCCAAGTCTTGCCAATCTTCCGTCGGCCAACATGACGGAATATGCATCAGGAACATTCCCATCCCATGGCTTCCCATGCTTCTTCTCTTCGTTCTTTTTGTATTCAAGCAATATGCCCATATAATCCTCCAACATTACCCTTTTTTTTCTGAACGGTTTGCATTGTATTTTTTTTATCTCTGGTGCCCAACTAAATCCAATTTCAGTGAGCCATGTTTCGAACGGTGGTACCTCTGTTATCTTTTTACTAATACGTAACTTTCTCTTTCTTCTCTGCTTTGTCACCCAGTCACCCAAGCGTGCCTTTACCCCGTCGTCCAATGTGATGATATGCCGTTTCCGTACCATCCCATTCCAGGGCTTCCCCGGATGCTCCATCTCCATCTTCTTTTTGTGTGCAAGAAGTAAATCCACATAATCCTGGTCTGTAACCTTCCGCTTTGTCCAACAAAACCCCATTTTAGTCAACTGTGCTTCCAATTCAGGTATCTCCTTGATATTATTATTAATCCGATTCTTCCTCCTGCATCTTTGCTTGGCGTACCAATCATGCATGTTCGCCTTCTTTCCGTCGGCTAACGTGGCTTCACGAGGACCATGTCCATTCCACGGCTTTCCAGGATGCTTCATCTCCTCCTTCTTCTTGTGTGCAAGCAGTACTTCGAGATACTCGTCCGACATGATCATCCGCGAATAACGATCTAACCCTTTCCATTCTATTCCTATGGCATCGAGTCGTCTTTCTAATAGAGAAACCTCTGATATATTATCACGAATACGTTTCTTTCTTTGTACTCTTTGAGCACTTACCCACCGCCCTAGGTTTGCAATTGTCCCGTCCCTCCCCTCGACGAGATGGTCCAGGGGGATCTTCCCATCCCACTCCACCCCCGGATTATTCGTTTCCCATTTCAGTTTATATCTAAGAAGCATTTCGATGTAAAACTCCACGTCATGATTTCGGGAATTCCATGCATATCCTAATTCATTGAGTTTTTTTTCCTCCGGCGATTCCTCAAAAATATTATGATTAATACGTTCGGTTCTCTTTCGTTTTTGCGCGAGAAGCCATTTACCGACGGTTGCCTCTATGCCGTCCTCCAATTTTGCGGAATACCTATAAGGTACGGACCCATTCCACTTTACTCCAGGATGCTTCCTTTCCTGTTCCTTTATGTATTCAATAAGTAACCCAATGTATTCTTCCGACTTAATCTTCGTACGTAATCTTACTCCTATTTCACGGAGTCGTTTTTCAGTCCATGATTCCTCTTTATTATTATCCTTAATGCGTTTGGCATATTTCAGTCTTTGTCCACACAACCATTCGCCCACATTAACCCTTATTCCGTTGTACATATCGACGGAATAGGGCCGAGGCATGCGCCCGTCCCACTTCTTCCCAGGGTTCTTCCTCTCTTGTTCCTGTTTGTACTCACAAATAAGTGTAATGTACACTTCCGGACTGAGTAAAAGCGGTCGCCGTCGTTTGCCAGGAGGGCGTGCACTGCTGTTCTGGCCTTTGTGGGGACGTTTCATTTTGATTTCTGTTTCAACACGTTACAACGCATTCAATTGAATCGACATTGAAAAAAAACAAGTTAGCCCTGTCTCAATTTAAAATCTATCGTCCATTTGTCTGTTACTAAACTTTTTTCTTAAATTGTGACTAAATAACTACGAGTAAGTTACTCTCTTGTTTGTTTCAACTGAAGAAAAAATATAAAATGCTGACGCAATAATTATTACTGGTGATGAGTCATAGATTAATCCAGGCGTAATACTATCACAGCATGAAATAACAGATTAATCCAGGGCTAATATCTCATAGTTAAGTCTATTTTTTATAGTACAATAGCGTTGCAATAAAAAATAAAAAAAAGATTTCTTAAAAATTCATTTTTTGTTTCATTTCCTTTCTTATTCTTCCGATTAAAAAGTTCAAAAATAAAAAGACCGAAATACATACACTATACAGCACTGAAAAAAACACTACTCTGTTCCAACAACAATTCTTCATTTGTATTTTTTGTTTGTTTCTTGTACGTTTTTCCCTTCGGTATTTTATATTGACGCAGCATCTCTTCAAACAAATGTTAATTTCTTTTTGGTGTAAAAACGAAGGAAATATATTTCAACACAAACTTACAACAAAAAATGACAAAATTCCCATTTTCTTAAGAACTGAGAAACACGACCGTCGTTGTTTTTTAATAAGTAAATTGCGATGATAGACACCTGTTCAATAAAGTGTTCAAGTTCCTTGGCGCGAAAAAAAATCCGACTCGATTTTCAAAGTATGGAAGCTTTCGGCCAGAACATGACAAAAGGAAGCAAGGGGGACGCCTAATTACATAAGTTTAGATGAGGCAATTGTTCCTCACGCGATGTTTGTTTCTCAACGAACGTTTATAAATTGTTTGCCCTCTAATGACTTGGAATTACGGTTCCTAGGGACAATATTTTGTGAAATGGACGATTTAGACCAAACGCTACCGGAACAAGCACTTATTCTTAGGAGTGTATTCGAAAAATGAATCGCACGCGCATACTTTTATATATCTTAAACCATTCTTTCGACTTTAAAACTCACAAAAAAAAACTTTTTTCGTAAAGATCTTTTTGTTTCAAATAGTTAACACAAAGTCCATTGCAAGATTTCAATTCCGCGCCAAAGATACGTGAATCGTCTCTCGTCTCCATCGTCTGGTTTTAATGCTGTGTTGGTATTATACTACGGTACGAAGTATCTGCGAAGACAAAGGCAGTAATTATTATTATAATTTTTTCATTTTTTTCATTGGAGTTGTTTGTGGTGGGGCCATCAAATAATTTTTGATGACAAAAAACAATAGTCAGTTCTATAATAATAGAAACAAATAATAGTTAACAATTTCGATTGATTTTTAACTATATTGCAAGAAGAAGAAGATAACTTTTGTGTGTGTGACTATCAACATATATCTAAAAGCCCGAAATCTTTGTTCAGATAGCAGTCGAGAATACACGCACGAAGCAAGGGACCGAAAGTAGTAACAATGCCAGTCTTTCGTAGTCCAAGGCGAAGCAAAACTCCCGTCCGTGAACGAAAGGCAACTGCCGCAATGCTCTCGGACACGCTCGATTCGATTTCAACGTCACCCGATACGGGTGGTGCTCAAATTGTGCGTTCGTCGAATTATCAGAATGTCCAGTCCTTAGTTTGTCGCCTTGTTGCAGTGTCGTACGCTATTGCGTACGCTTCCCTGTACGTTCAGTGGGACGGGCTGTTTGGTGTCGACGGTCTCGAGCCTGCGGGCGCGTTCTTGAAACGAAATCCGAAAGAAGCGTCGCTGACCAACCTGTTTGGGTACCGCAAGCAGTTCGGGTTCAGCGCGGACACCATGGCCGACGCGCTTTGTATACTTGGATTTGTCTCGTCGATCGTTGCCGCGGTCGGGCCGTGCAACATAGTGACGATGGCGCTGTCCTGGTTGCCTTACATTTCGCTGTACGGAGTGGGGCAAACCTTTCTCTCGTTCCAGTGGGATATTCTGTTGCTGGAAGTCGGGGTGCTGGCCGTGATGTGGGCTCCCCCGAGGCTTTTCTCTAGCAAAAACGAAAATCCTTCTTCCGTGGTACTGTGGATGCTGCGTTTCACCCTCTTCAAGCTTATGTTTATGAGCGGCGTCGTCAAGATACAGGCGAACTGTCCGACTTGGTTGAAATTGACAGCGTTGGAGTACCACTATGCAACGCAGTGTATCCCGACCCCGCTGGCGTGGTACGCGCACCAGCTGCCGCCATTTGTCCAGCAAGTCTCCGTCGCGGCGTGCCTGGTCATCGAGATTCCGCTCTCGGTGCTGCTCCTGGCCCCCGTCCGACAGCTTCGGGCATACGCTAGTGTCGGACAAATCTTTTTGCAGGTCTTGATTTTCCTGACGGGAAATTATAATTTTTTCAATTTCTTAACAATGATTCTGGCCCTTACGTGCTTGGACGACGAGTACCTGGCATCTCTCACGCCCCCTTGCCTGAAGGCACGGGAAGAAGACTCAGTTCAACCAAAAGGAGAGCGGGGGGCGAACGGTGCGCTCTTTACATGGTCGCAGTTTGATCGTTTGGGTGTTTTCTCCTGGGTGAGCAAGTGCGTGCGCAGCTTTGAGCGGGGAGCGCACGGCAACAAACTTTTCGGCGCCCTGTTTTCAGCCTTCGTCGCGTGGTGCTGCAAGTCTCTATTTGCGGTCACCAGCGAGTCTTCCAGCGTACGCGCAAATGCGCTCGACCGTCATAGGGTCGCGCTAAGCATCGGAGTAGCGAACACAACGCACATGGTGAATGGGTACCTCCCATACATACTGATCCCGTTCTGCGCCTTTATGATCCTTCTCGGCATTGATTACGTGGGGGGCAATTTGTTTGCAATATCCAGGGGCTACAAAGTCTATGCCTTCGTCCGGTTTTTAAAATCTGTGATCGTGACCGCAGTAGTCATTGGTGTAATCCTGCCGTCCAGCTGTGTTACATTCGTGAGCATCTCCGACCGCATTAGGGCCATTGCTCCCCCGTTCGCCTTTGACGTGTACCACTCCTCCCACCCTTGGATGGTCACATCTTCGTACGGGCTTTTTCGTAGGATGACCGGGATGGGTAAGGACGGGAAGGACGAGTACGGGCGGCACGTGTCCGTAGTGGCGAGGCCGGAAATAGTTTTGGAAGGCTCCGACGACGGTAAGTCATGGAAAGAGATAGAATTCCAGTACAAACCAGGGAACGTCCGGCGACGACCTCCCCTGGTTGCCCCCCACCAGCCGAGGCTCGACTGGCAGATGTGGTTCGCCGCGCTAGGGAATTACCAGGGAGCGCCGTGGATTATACACCTCATCGATAAGATATTGGAAGGGTCGAAAGATGTCATTGCTTTGCTCGATGAGGAGTCTTACCCGTTCACCAAAAAGCCGCCCATGTACGTCCGATCGCAACTGTACAAGTACGATTTCTCCAGAATGGACACGTACTGGAACAATCGTCTTGAACAAGCCACCATTGTCGGGAAAGCGAGCGACGTGTGGTGGCACAGGTCCAAGGAAAGCGAGGAGTACACGCCTGCACTTGAGAAGAGGAACCCCAGCATCGACAAATTCCTGAAGCAGCAAGGTTGGTCTCGCCCGTCCGCATCGAAGAAGGACAGATCGAAGCGGTGTATAAGACGAAAGGACAAAAAAATCAACGCTATCCTTGGCGTATCCTTTAGCAGCAAAATGGTGTGCGAAGCAGTGCTCCAGGTGCGGCTGATGGAAATTTCATTCAGTTCCCTGTTCTCTATCATTCTGGCAGGGTTAGTGGGAAAGATGACGCTGATGGCAACGTCCTGGCGTAATTTGTTTTAAAAAAGTGCTTTTTTAGTACTCCGTAATATTTCATTCAACCGTTGCAGCAAGGGTGGGTTGGTAGAGCACGAGCAGGATAGTAGTTAATGATATTTTATTTTCACTTAATTTAATTATATAATTTGTTTTTTTAATTTATTATATTTGAGATGTTCCTTCTTGTAAGTGCCACGCGGACGCGTCGCACCGTTTCTTGGCCTATTTACAAACTTTAAATACGCACAAAGTCTCAACGTCTTCATGCAGATGGTACATATAAAGATGGACGGTATGAAACATTAAACCGGCCTACAGTTCGACCGGTTCCCCACATAGATCCATTCACATCAGGACGAGGCTCCGATCTACGGGGGGGGATGAAATCCCACGGATTATCCCCATCGTCAAACAGGTCACCACTTTCCTCATCTTCATTTGCTTCTACGGCCGCGCTTTCCCCCGCACTTTCTCTTTGAAGTTTCATGTAAGCCTCATACTCCTTTTTGACTTCCGAATATTCAGCCAAAAGTTCTCTAAAGACATTTTCCAGTCTGTCACACTCGTGCTGTTCAAAGTCTGGCCGACGCTCTGTATCATCGTACAGCTGCCACTCTGTAAAGGCTTTGTTCACAGACCTGTCAACCCGCTCGTGGAGCGCGACAATATCAATCATTGTGTTCTTTAGTAGAGAAAAGAATTCTTGAATATAATTTATAAACTTGCTAGAGAATAAAACGATAGGAGACAGCAAAAATTGAGCTTTCATTTGAAATTAAAGAATAATCTTTTTCATTTATTCAACAAACCTTCAAACCTTTCCTTCCTGAAAGAATGATTTTCTTCACCGCACCACTACATCCCAACAAGAGGTGGTGGTCGTCGATGCTATTTTTACGTTTAATAATTATTATTAGACTCACTATGGTGGGTAAAATAAAAAACTATGAATCAATAAATACTATATAGAAATAGCATTGAAAAAAAGAATTTTTTTTCCTGTTCTTCTTTTTTTTCTTTGTTGTTGTTCTTGTTATATAGCTACTAATAGACAGAATAATAATAGTAACTCTGTGCTATTCGTAGCTATAGAAAGAAGAAAAAAGAAGCAGCAAGCAGAACCACGAGAAGAAGAAGGAGCGCAAAAAAAAAAGAAGAAGCAGAGAAGCAGCCACTGCTGCTGCTATATTACTTAGGACTAGTAAAACCTAGGAGGTTTGAGAGGAGTCTCCTCGTACCAAGTATATATATACGACTATTATTTTAGGAATTCATAAAATGTTTCAAGTGTATATAGTAGAATTAAAAAATGTTACTGTATGAATCTACTTTTTTCTTTTACAAACAAATTAAAACAAAAGTTTAAGAATATTTCTGTATCGTTTTCATCTACGTACCCGTGGGAATAGGCGAATAAAAGCATACATTTATATTCATCTATAGTTATTCCGAACAATGGCTTCTTCCCTTGGAATGGCGGATGCGTCTTTGTGCGACGGCAAACTGCTACGAAATAACGTGGACTGCGTATGGTTCGGTGGAGACAAATTCAACGTGCAGATAAGGCTAGGCAAGGAGAAACTGATCAACGCTGCATTTAAAGAGTTCTTATCCTACAAGAGCTGGGACGATGGCTGTGAAATTGTTCCGGACGTGAAAGATGGTCGGTTGGAAACAAAGGCTAGGATAGTCCGTGGTTCGCATCCGTCGCTAAAATATCGTGGAAATGAGCTGAAGCGCCATAAGGTTTGGTTTCAAAAAGAAGGCCGGTTCTACTATGTGTACAAATACACGGGATGGCAGCACAGTGTTCTCCCTGCAACATTCCGAGTCGACAAAACGCTTCACCCAAACATTTGGAAGCTGGTCCAGAACATGGAGAAAGTTTGTCCGCAAAACCATTGGATAATGACCTGCTACGAAAACGGAGATGACTATATTGGTGCTCATTCGGATAAAACAAAAAATTGGGTTGAAGGTTCCAGTTTCCACGTTCGAAAGTGGGGGCATCCCAGGCGGTTCGTTATAACGCTGAAGAGCGACGACATCGTTATCTTTGACAAGATACTTCCTTCCGGAACGGACATTTTCGTCGATGCAGAAACTAATTTGAAAACGAGGCATGCTGTTCCTACGATGCCCAACATGGGGGTTGGTATATCCGGTTCGATCGTTGGCCGGCACATTGCGACAAAGGTCACCTTTGAAGAGGCAAAGAAGAACATCGAACTGGCGAAAAAGTCAAAGCAATCGCGCGACAGGGCGAAAGAGGCCAGAAAGTTGAAGCGCAAGAAGCTAAAACCGGAAGAAGGGACAAAAACCGAGGGAAAATTGAAACGGAAACGAAAACTTCCTTGAAGGGCGCAAAAAAAGCGTAATTCAGTTAACTCTAAATTTTTCATAAATTTTTTATGATATTTAATATATACACTTTGTATGCTGTTATTTATCTTAGGACGCGCGTCTTGCTTCATTAATCATTCAGAGCGCACAACATCGCAATGCCTTGGCATATCCAAAACGACGGTGGTTTCCCAGCGGGAGTCGGCAAATCGATTGGTGCAATATAATTCGTGGACATGCCCGTCGTTGACAAGGCACCACTTCTTGTGCTAGTTTTGTAAGTCGGGCACGGGTACACGGCACCGTCGCTGTTGTCATATTCCCATATCGCCTTTTTTGACAAATCAATATGGGGTACAAAATGAATAACTGGCATGTTGTCGTACAGCTGACCTTTGTGAGACTCTTGGAGACACTGCAGCTCTCGATCCCAGCGAGCGCCATCAAGGAACAGTCCTCCCACCAGCACTCCATCTGCGGGCATGTTCTCTTCCGAAACATCTGCAAGGCCTTCTTCCATCCGTACTTTGTACTTGAACTGCAGCTCATCGATGGGAAGCTGGTACTTTCGTGCATGGTTTTGCAAACATCCGGTCGTAAATCCTTGGGGGAAATAAAAGTACGGAAGTTCAAACACTTTTGGCTGGCCATTCTCTAGCCAGATTTGCATGAAATTCACACGCCCAATTAGATTTTCAACCCAAGATGCCAAAGGTTTCAAGGAAGGGTAGGCCACGAGACCCCAATTGTCCGGCACGGTATTGTTGGTAAACCCAACGTACATGTTGTCCAGTTCGTCCGACATAAGAACTTCGCCCCGGATTGCTCTCTGCAATTCCTCAAGAGACGAACTCATGACCACTAGAATCTGGTTGTACCGGTCCATCTCCTGGGACAGCACGGTAGATAGAGAATCCATGTGCTCTCCTCGTTTGATGAAAGTAGTCGGTCCTGCATTTTCCATGTCGAGTATTTTTGGTAAGCGGTTTTCAATCTCTATTGCCAGTTCAGCCACAATTTCGTCCCCAGTTTTCCCCCCCGCTGCAGTCTTCTTTCTAGGTTGCAGGCTAAGGCACGTCTCTACAATCATTCGAGTTTGGTTGGCTTGGAGGGAAATGTCCGCGTTGGCATTCATTCCAAAGACTTCGGGGGCATCAGTCAGAGGAAGCGTGTCAATATATTTAACAAACGAGTCCATCGGGCCCACCGGTGGCGCAAAGTATATGCCTGAAGAGGACATCTTGTGTTCGTCGTTGAATATATTTTCATCATAGTACTGGTTCAAAATGGTGGTCATGCACCGCCGGTCAAGATCATCAGTGACACGGCCTCCATACGTGATCATCCCTGTTACGTACTGCAGAGCGTCCCATGGAACGACGGGCTGCTCTTCCAAAAACATTTTTAACGTTGCTATCGCGGTCTCCAAATCACTGTCGTTGAATTCGTACGCAATGTTCCAGCCCAGTGGCCCGAATTTGCGGCGTTCTTGGACTATACCGTGGAAGAAGCAGATGCCAAACGCTAGTTTTTTCCAGGCAGCAACGCCATTAACGCCCTCACACGTCTCGAAATCGGTCCAGGTCTCTACCAAGTTCAGGGATCGCTTCATGTTTGCTTTCATGCCACGAGGGGGGACAAAAGTTGGTGAGCGCGGTTCGAGCGGTGCTCACGTCGAAGACCAAGCCGGAAATCATGTCCATCGCCACCCTCTGCCTGGTAAACATTTTAGACAACGGGGAGAAGAACGTATCCACGGAGGCGTCGAAAAAAGAAATGGCGGAACGCCTGTATAAGTTTTTCCTTCGACCCGTCTGCACGAATGATCTGATCCACTTGAACCTTGTATTTGCAATCGTCCTCCTCAGCCATGTACTTTCTGCCACTGTTTTTTAGCGTCCACCAGAGAACTACCTGTGGTATAGCTTCGACTAAAATTGCACTAACAGACAATTGATCCGCAATACGACATATTACTTGAAAAAGTGTACGCCCGTTGCCGACGTTTCTCTTTCGATCTTTCGTTGCAAAAAATACTATTTCCAGGACTGAATTTTTACAATCCATGTTGTGCAGCACGCACAAAGCTGACGAAACCACTCGGCCTGAATTCCGCGAAATAGTGCAAATACACAAACTGTGTTCGTACGAGAAACCATCTACTGTCATGCCTTTGAAGCCCGCATAGATTTCCTCTTGGGAATCCGAAAATGTCTTCAAAACATCCAAAGCGTACGCCGCGCCTTTCCGTCGCCAAGGTTCTTCAACAATAGAGCAAAAATTTTCTTTGTTCGATACCGCCAAAATTGTCTTTGGGATTTTCTTTTTTATTTGCTTGCGGAATTCTTTCACCTTCGATTTTTGATTTTTCTCGTAATACTTTTTACGAGAAAAAAGCAACCCCATAGGTGCCTCTACAACGTGGACTTTGAAGGATTCATTGTTTTACAATTTTATGGAAATTCATTATAAAACCCTTCTTTAATACTATACTAAAAAGTATGATTATATTCTCGTGATGATATGGACTAAAGGATATTTCAAAAGGAAAAGTGTTTCACGCTTAAAAAGAAGAGGTACGGTACCGGTATGCACATTTGTGTGTTTGTGTGGCGAGAGATATAAAAAAAATGTTGGCCAAAACGATCCCATATACCTCGTAATTATTAATCGTCGTTTACTACTCGTATATTTTATTATATCATAAAATGGTTCTGAATGCAATGGCAAGTTAATACCTTGCTATTCCTATGTATACTATATTAAAAACAAATTATATTAGAATATGCTTAAAAACTCTCTCATTTTTTATACTTTATATCAATTACGATTTCAGTTCCAACCCTAGTCCTATCTTGATGTTTTAATTTGATTTTTTAATTTTGTTTCGTTGAGATTGTCAATCACTGAGGAATTATTTATATTCCGATGCGAAGAATTACTACCAAGTGATAATATTTCTTTTCTTGTTAAAGGTGATGACTCATTCCTTTTGTGATTTTCAAGGCGTAATTGTTTTAGAGGTGCTCGTTATCTGCCATGTAAATCAGTCAAGGGATTGTCATTTGTGAGTTTTGGGATGTCTAGGGAGGGTCGTTTGTGTCATTTTCGGTCGGCGGTGCGGTGGGTGTGGTTCGTTGGAGTGCCAGTTGGAATCTCGTTCTGCGGTATACACCAATGCTCTGGTTCTCTTCTTCTGATGGTTGAGGTGAGGATTGTATCTCTCTGAGAATAGTATTAAAAATGGCATACTATATCATTAGTTTTTTTTTTAAATGGCCGAAGAAGAGAAGCCTACTAAGTATGATAATATTTCTCGTGATGTAGATACGGACAACCAGTAAATGAAATTTCAAAACGAAAATGTTTTTTTAATATCATACGCACAAAAAAGGTATGCACATTTGTAGCGAGGTCAAAAAAATATGGTGGCCAAAACAGTCCCATAATTAACGTTAAGCATAAATGGTTCTGTTTTTGACAAATACATCGCCCATGCAATGGCTAGTAAAAGCGGCAATACAACGGCAAAGAGCAAGATTTGACAGACCTTTGAGGTCTGAGTCGACTTCCCACCGCACCGCCTTTGTACCACAATGATTAGCAGTGCCCAAACAAACCAGGCTTTGAAAAAAAACACAATCTCAGCCCTCTTCCGGAGTATGATAAGGTGCTTTTTCTTATCATCATAACCCGCATTGGGACCATAGCTGAATTCAGTCGGTCCACGAAGTGCCTGCGATCCGTAGCTATGGACAATGTATTCTTTCAATTTGGAGGGGCAGCCTTTAGGCAAAATTTTGTTGTAAAACTTGCAATTGGCCCCCGGGAATACCATTGAAAGTGGTTTTGGAGGCCGAACTGCTTTCCAGCCGGGCTGGGCAACTTGAATATATTTTTCGGCACCAGGCGGCGCGGGAACAAAGTGAAACAAAAAAATGTCGAGCGCATTCCAGCCGTCAACCATCAAACAAAACGAAAACTCTTTCCTCTTTACGATTGCAAACTTTCCTTTGAACTCTGGCACCTTGTTTATCGACATAAGCACTTCTTCAAAATTCGATAAAGTGAAATTCGAATCCGCGTAATCAAGCAGAGCGGTGACATCGCCATCTGGAGTCCACGGGATTTGCCTGTTCTGGTGGCGCAGTATTCCCAAAGCCGACCCTGCTTCCAAGACTAATGGGATGCCCCTCTTTAATTTCATAGTGAAAATCGCAAATTCTACTGCGCGCCGCACGAGGGGGTGGTACTTGCAGCACTTCTTCTGGTCGTACGATTTTATTGCTTCGATGTCGCCCCCGTACATTCGTGCAAGCTCAGTTTGTGGGACACACTCGGAAGCTTTCTGATAACAAGCTTCAGATGGGTACGCCGAGATCGGAACGTGCCGAATACCGCGCTTGTCATACCCTGGTGTATTCCCATACAAAAAATAAAGTAAGCAGCAAGCAAGGACGGCAAGGATCGTCCGTTTTTTAACGACTTTCATGACTAAAACATGTGGAAAGCTTCCTAAACAAAAAAGCCACCGCGAGCGAAATCACCTGCACAACAGCAAAAAAGTAAGATGAACGTGCTCTAAGGCACCGTTGAACTGTTTTTCTTCTCGTTCTATCACGAAACGTTCACGCAGCATTTGCGTCGAGGCAAGAAGTCACCCGAACACAGATATCCCCAAAGACCATCGAAATGTCTCGAGCTGGCCGGGATTCCGAAATTAAAAAATCAAATTAAAACATCAAGATAGGATTAGGGTTGGAACTGAAATAGTAATTGATTTAATAAAATGAGAGTCTTAAAACATACTATAATTTGTTTTTTTTATATAACCCAAATAAAATAAGGATGATTGATTAGCAAGCCATTTATTTATAGTAACTGGTTTTAAAATTCGTCCGTTTCGCGTTCACCGGTTCCTCCTCGCTGCTGCTGCTGCTGTCGCTGCTGCTAACATCGAGCATTTCTTTTCTCTTCAGCTTCTCGATGCCAATGCCGTGCTGCCTTGCCCGCTGTTCCACGCCAAGGTTGTAGTCCATGCCGAGAAGCAAAACTTCGAACGACGGCGGCGCGTTTCAGAACAACCAAGTACTCCTCCTCCTCGTATGTTACTTTAATACTTACTGAACATCGTATCTTACGTTCCTTCGTGGGTCTTCTGTCGCTTCGGATTCGGGTCGCTTCTCGGTCTTGGAGCTTGTTGTAGCATCACCTTGTGCCATAGACTCTTCTTTCTTGGGAACAGCAGATTCGCATAAAACAGGAATGAACGATCGAAACGCTGCGTGAAAGTCCCGCCTCTCTAAAGGTCGGAAGGGGTCATTGAGTCGGGTTTCCTCTAAAGTTGTGGTGCCTCCATCGTTGTCGCTTCGGGGCGATTGTCCATCGCATGCTGCTTCTCGGACAGGAATCATGGCCGCTTCTCGACACAAAAGTTTGATGTCTGAACCATTCCAACCCTCACACTGTCTGGATATGTAAGTATAGTCTTCTTGGGATAAATTTGAATTTATGTTGGACAGATAATACATTATCATATCGTTTCGGTCTTTTGACGTGGGCAAGGGGACCACAACCCTTCTCTCGAACCGCCGCACAATTGCATTGTCAAGGTCTTGCAATCTGTTTGTTGCTGCGAATACGTAAATTTGTCTATCACGGTATATTTCCAAAACCTCCGTCATAAGTATCAAAAATTCGGACAAAAGGCCGCGAGAGCTTGAAACTCCACTCCCGTGAGGATTATCGCCCATTGCAGCGCCGCGATGAGAGCAAAAAGAATCGATTTCATCAAAAAACAAGATGCATGGAGTCTGCTTGGCAGCGAAAGAAAAAGCAGCCCGCAGAAACTTTTCCGAGTCCCCAATAAATTTCGAAGTAATGCTCGATGGGTAGATCGGCAGCAATGCAACGTCTTCAACTTTTGCTGCAGCACGAATAATGGTTGTTTTTCCACAGCCCGGGGGGCCACTAAGCAAAATTGATCTCGGGAAGCGCCTAATCGTGGAGGAACCTTCGAAGCCATGGCCTGCAAACATCTTCGGCAGCAGCAGTACATCTTTTATGGCTTCCAGCGCTCCAGCGTTGCCAAACACGCTCGTATCTTCCGTGTGGGGGAATGCGTCAGGCATTATGAGCGACCCTTCGAAAATAGATTCGTAAGATGTATTACTATGGCTGTGTGTGGTACCAATCATTGTAGAGAACTGTCCGGGGTAGTCTCTGTTCATGTTTGTTGACGGGAATGCCTTGACCGATAAATCTCCTTTCTCATACTTCGTCGAGCAGTTCGTCCGCGCCCGATGATACTGCACCAACATGTTTTCGAGCTTTTCATCCCGCCGTTTTTCTATCACAGCTTTCGAAAGATCAAAAAACGTTGAATTGTAATTAGGTTCTAGGCTACTGACGTTTCGGATAAGCAAAAGAGCGTTAGTCAAATGCGTTCGACACTGTTCACTCAAATCCACATCAACATCCATGGTTTTGTCAAGCAACAGGGCTTGGTGCAACTCATGTTTGATTTGTACCAAAAACGATACGAAGAAGTCCATTTTAGGGCAAAGACACGTTTCGGGGTGAAATTATATCCTGTAAAATGGTGTTTTATAATAGCGAGTGTCTTTTTTCGGCTCTTTGCACTATCCTACTTCTAAATTTCAGTCGAAAACGGTTTGGAAGCGCCGCTACCACTAAGAAGAAAAAGAAATCAAAAATCAAACAACAAGAACAAACACA
>JACLAC010025627.1_pt1 | contig 14850 bp, 11 predicted proteins | sample 8027881 | NCBI WGS metagenome assembly JACLAC01 (sample SAMN15725517, study PRJNA655200) | protist metagenome | isolation source: fluorescence activated cell sorting (FACS) single amplified genomes of... | place: Spain: Blaines Bay Microbial Observatory, Mediterranean Sea | collected 2016-01-19 | reverse complement strand
GCTTTCAATGATAGTAATGATACTGGTATGGCTTCTTCTTCTTCTTCTTCTTCTTCCTTCTCTTCATTACCATTAGTAGAAACATCAACAATTTCTTGATTTATATCATTCTTGCCATCACCACGAGTCATTTTTTGCTCAAACATTTTTTGATGGAGGTTTATAATTTTCCCATTATCTCTCAACAAATCAATATCATCAACAATCTCAATGCTGGTCCTCTTCTTTTTTCGTTTTCCTTTCTTCTTGTGTAATCTAGCAGGTGACATTTTACCAAAAATAGATTTTACATTGTGATGCTCGTGAATTTGTAAATCCTCCATAGTAGAAGGAGATGGGCTGTTCCGGTGTTCGACAACGGCAATGGTTCTTGAATGTTCTTTATTATACGTTTCCATAACACGTTGTTTCGCATTGAACAATGGATTTTCTACATCATATGGAATGGTTTTAAGTGAAGAACGTGTATTTTCACGAGTATCTAATTCAAACGACCGTCGGGGTGTATTGTTTCCGTTATTATCTCTTTGTTTTAAAGCTTCTTCCCCCACAAAACTCAAATTTAAATCCTCCACATCAATTGCTTGTAATTCAATTGAGTCATTAATATCATTCTTATTAATTCCATTACTCAGCGACTGTCCTAACTTTTTCTTATGGTATATATTTCCAATTAGTGTATTTCGATTTTTTAATGGTGTCTTTTTCAATGCAGTCAAGTTAGTACCATCAGCACTGCTATTGCGCAATCGATAACTTTGCTCTTTTTTATACAGACTTTTCGATGATGGTCGCCCTGGAGTATACAATCCAATAGATTTATCAGCCACTTTTGCTCGCAATCTTCTATTGCTTCTAAAGTCAGCAGTAGATGCATTTTGTTCAGCTAAAAAATCTGATGATATAAAACCGGGACCATGTTGCCCATACAATAAAGCTGCTTTTGTAAAATGATTATCGATTTGAGAAATATGAAGCGCACCTCTAGCAATGAAATATCCAATATCGTTGTGCTTGATTTTTTCATTGTAAGGGTTTAACATAACGTCATGTATTGGTTCCTCGTCTGCATTTGAAGTATCAAGATTCGTAAAATCATCCAAATTTCCATCAACATTGCGACCAAGTCCTATAAATATAGCACCAAAATGTGAGTAAACAATTTTACTAATGGATGAAAACAAACGATCATGAAATTTGATTCCTAATTTCATTGGATAGATTTCAAAACCAACACCCCATTGATATTCTAACCGCTTATTTTTTGCAACTTCTTCTTCACGCAAAGATGGCAAACTATAAGAACGTAGTAAATTTGAGATTAGTGGTGCTGCCCCTGGACATTTAATGTTTGTTCCCACTAAAAATTGCCGGACTAACCCGTAGGAAAAGGCATGACTGCCAGTATGATCTCCTACAGCCCACTCTAAGCGTTGTGTGCTTTCCTTGCCTCCTAAAACACACGCAAAAATTGGGACTGTATTATTTAGCTTTCGTATATTTGTGGCACCAAGTACAATTTTCGTATCTTCTCGTTCTTGATCACTGGCATTTGTTTCAGCAATTAAGAAACATGCGACTGAATCTCGTATCATACATCGTTCCAAATCATGTACAGATAATGCTGATCCTACTAAAACAGTTACTCTATCTCTTAACCATCTGCCTTTAACTATACTTTTTACTAATGGTGATGCTTTTACAGGGCTTAAAATGCAAAGCGGCAAATCTTGTTTTCCATGTGTCATCCCATAAATTTCATGCAAGAACGATAATAATGAATTTGGTGATAAATTTCCGCAAAGAAGTATATGACCATTGTTTGATATCGTTTTAAATTTTTTATTTGCATGTTCTTTCTTTCTCAATTCATTTAATTTTGTAATTTGATTAGGTATCAACACACTAACACCCATCATTAATAACACGATAAACACTCTTCCCCAAGCTGTTAAAGGTTTTACATCCCCATAACCAAGAGTTGTAAGTGTCACTACAGTGAAATATATACAATCCACCAAGGTTAAATCTTGTTCATACTCTATTTGCTGAAATAATCCTGCAGCACAAAAAATTATGCAAAAAAACAAAAAGACAACACGAATATATTTATGCGAATAATGTATTAAATTTCTATTGATCCATTTCATACCTCTTAAAATGCGAAAGATTCGAAATACTCGAACTATACGTAACACATTTAAGTTTAATCTATATTCCCCACCACCAGAAATCATATAAGCATCGTTGTAATCATTATTATTGTTATTTACATTTAGAATGTTTGTCGATGTAGTATTATTGTTGTTTGTCGTATTTACAGAAATTCCTGTTGATGAAGATCGTTCCGTTTTTAACTTATTATAGTATTCTTGGATATTGATAAATAAAATTAAATCAAGAAACACCGGTATAATTGATGCAATATCTATAACACTAATATATGAAAATATGAAATTGCGCTTATTTTCTGCCAAAAATAGTGCCAATATATAATCAAACAAGAAGAAACAACCAATAAATAATTCAATAAAAAGAACATATAGATTCATTTCAAACTCTGGATCATATGATTGAATAACATATAAAATACATGCTATGAGTGAAAATACAGCTTGTACAAAATCTAATACACGGTCGATTCCGGTCGATTGCAACATATCTAATATTCTTTCCCTCAAAGTTGCATTGTCGTGCACAAATGTTAATCCAACATTTGGTTCTTCGCTGTTATTGAAGAATTCTGAGTCTTGTGATGACATTTTTCTAAGTCTTTCTGTTGAAGTCCTTCGTCGAAGTGGACTAGCTCTATTTACTGTTGGAGAAGAATTGGATCTACTTAGTTGCGGAATATGCAGACGGTTCCTTGGACTAGAACCTCTATTCTTAATGCGCCCAATATTATTATCTTCGTCTATGTCAAACAGTTCTGTCATACTAGGCCTTGCATTATGAACATGTTTTTCTATTGGTGAAATAAGTGTTTGTTTTTTTGTACGCATAGACGAAGCAAAATCTTCGTCAATTGGAATAGGGCTACGCACTTCTAACAAATTTGTTGTCCGTGGCACAAGGTGTTTTCCCTTTACGCTATCCATTGTTTTCTTCATGATGGATATATTGCTTATCCTACTATTCTAAAACGTTTATTTGTAGCTTTCTATGCATGTGAAAAATACATATACAGACACTGGTATATAGTATAATAAAGTCGTGGCTTGATTATTTCATTTGGAATAATATAATATGGATGTTATTATTCTTAATTATTAATCAATCAATTAATATTAAATTAAATAATAATTTAAATTTCGAAATTCGAGAAATTGTCAATCCAGCAATTATTTATTGCGCTACCTTAACCTGGCCGGGCTGGTATAAAAAAATAAAGAAAAGGAGAAAGTTGGATTAAGGGATTTACAGCACAAGCTAGCACAAGGCAAAGAATGATGAAGAATACCTGGAATACCACCAGGTAGTATCTTACAAACTAAAACAACATAAAAATTACAGTAAAATAATGGCTATAACATCTATCTTTTATCTCGTCTATCTATATCGATATCTATATATATACTATATATATCGTATGGTGAATGACGAACAAACATGTTATTGAAACAGTTATAAGTTATAATAAACAACAAAGAAGCATGCTATTAAAACGTTCTAGTGGCAACGCATATTTTGTTTTTTTGAAACAAAAAAATATTTTTCATCATTTACTTCAATATTCTTCTAGTAGCAAAAAAAATAGTCGAGACTTTTTAAAAAATATTCATAAAACTAATAATGTAAAACAACAAAAAAATATGGGGAATAAAAAAAAATCTGGAAGTTCTAGCGGCATAAGGCAGCGTTTTGAAGATTTCAATGAAGGGATTGTCAGTGGAACAGGTGGCAATGCAGTAGATCAAATAGCTGAAAGAAAAATGCAAGCATGGTTAAATAGTGATGATAGCAAAAGTTTGAAAAAAGGAAAGAAATTAAAACTTGATTATCATAAGCAAGCATCCCTTGTACTTGGTCTGGACGCAACAACAGCACAAATGACTAAAGTTATGGTGGAGAATAAAGTATTACCACTATCTGTACAGCGAAAGAAAGACATTCAACATGAGTGGGATAACGAAATTAAAATTAATATATTAGATGAATTTCAAACATTAGAAAATGAACATCCAAACATGAAGAATAAGGAAAAATTATTTCAATTATTTATATTCAAAAAAGAAATATCAAAGAAATACAAGAAAGACTTTGATAGACTGAACAAGAGAGTAAAAAAAGCTAATGATTCAGCTATATCGGATGCATTATTATTTACTAAAAGTGGAGGGACGGCATTGCCACTAATAAAAAGATTTGATTATGAAGCTAGAATGCGAGAAGCAATATTTGGTAAAGTTAATGATAAAATTCATAATGAAAAAATTATTGGAAAATATTATAAAGATCCAAAAACGGGACATTTAAGAAAATATGTGGGTAAGAATTGGAAGAACAATCCAGGTGGACATATTATTACAGACGAGTCGTAAAAGAAAAAAATCATTTACGAGGGGTAAATATATAATATATTACTTCGTAAAGTATTATAAATATCTGAGATAGTTTTCTCTTACACATAGATTATAAAATATACGCGTAATACTTAAGAAGTACGATTCGTCAGCATCATACGCGTATGATAATATTTTTATTTTTATTTTCTTATGCATGTATGATACTAGAACTATCATAATATATATTTTTCCTAAAAATCAATGCACCACATGTATTACTGTAACCTACCGTACTTTTAACTTTTTTATACGAGTTCGTATATTTTATACGATTCGTATAGTAAAAGAAAACTGACGAAGAGGGGAATATTAAATATATTTATCAGAAAAAAAATACAGATTGAATAAAGGAAAACAGATTCTACAACCTTATACATTTAAGAATGAAAAAGAAGTGGTTTGTCTATGACATAATATCTGAACGAGAAGAATTGTCAATCTAATTCATCAAATTTGGCGAGGATTTATCTATAGAATATTAAGCATACACTATAAAAATACATATATTTTTACTAGTGTGACCCTTTAAATCGTTTATGATTTTGAATTTAACTTACAGGAGTAAAAAAACTTTATATAAATTATGTGTACAAAAGAGAAAATTTTTATACACGGAAAGTATATATATAATATACTTTTTATTATTATAAAAATAAAAATATTTACGTTCTAATAATTTTCGTATGCATACTTTTTGTTCGTATCAGTATCAAATATCATTTTTTACGTATAAATTAATATTTGTTTGTAATGGTGAAAATCATAAAATAAAGCGAAAGAAGATTGTATCTTTTAATATTTTTAGACAATGATCATGTATGAAATCTTACATTTGTATACTCTACATTATCTACTTTAAAACTTGGATTTTCTTTTGTCAAAATATTATAAAGTGCCTCTTCTGTTACCTCTAATCGAACGTTTGATGGAGAACTTGTTTTATAAATTTTATCTGTCCATTTATAATCTTCCGTTTGAAATGCAGGATCATATGGCCGGTATATACAACAACCACTAATAGTTTGGTGGTATTCAAAAAAAACATTGTTTAATATTGTTATGCCGCCAAAATTATAAATACCACTACCTGGCACATGCATGTGCTCTGTAAATTTACAATTATGAAATTTAACAATACCTTGAATATTTAAAACAGCGCCAACGACTCTCGAATGTTTGAAATGCAGGTTAAACATTTCAATTTCGATCTTGTAAATTAAAACGGGTCTTAGATTCATTACATTACCACTTGATATTTCTATATATGTTTTATTCTGTGATGAACTAGGAGGAGATCCAATTAACAAAAATGCTTCATTATAATTATTATCAAGGAAAAGCATACTTTCATTTAGATATATATCATGCGTTATATTATATATCATTGGATTGTCATGACTCTGGAATTTAGATATAAACATGTTTTGATTGACAATAATATCATCACTTGCATATATGTTTGTTACGATGAAAAATATTAATAATATAACAAAAATGGACATATTTGTAAGTGTAGGGGAATAATCTGTATGATATTGTTGTGGACATTGATGGGTATATGTATGTATATATATCTGTGTCTGTGTGTGTGTGTGTTATATTTATTCTAGATTTATATTACAGTTGGCAATGCACATATAAAAAAATCGTTTTGTTTTTCACATTTTTTTTTTGTCAAAAGTCAAAAAAAATCACATCTTTATTATGTTCAGAAAGGAAACAGTTTAAATTTGGTCCCGGTATACTAGACTATGCAGTATAAGTAGTCTTAAATATTACATGGCATGCCCAGCATGGTACCAGCAGGTACTAGTAGCTCTACTGGCGGCTCTTGCCATTTTTTTTACTCCCATTTTTATTTTTATACCTAATACCTACTACCTGTACTTGCCTTATTAGTCTACCACCAGGTGGTCGTAGTCGTGGTACCTGGTACAATGTAAATGCGTACCTGGTACAGTACCAGGTTAAGGTAGCTTGCTGCAAAAACAAAATTCTCAATCCAATCACCACCCTACAAAATCTAAATCGTGCATATTATAATCACCACAATGGCAATCTCTTCATGCAATTTGACAAAACAAACTTATACAAACAACAGTTGAACATAATCATTTTTTTTTTCACAAATATAACAACAACAACAACAACAACAACAACAGCAATAAATCCATAAAGCAATGCCATTGGATGCATCTCTTGTTGGTATTGAACCAAAACAATCACCATTAATTACAAATGCAATTTTAACGTGGTCCATGAATTATGTTGCTTGCGCCGTGCCAACATATATTCCAATGGAAAAAAAATATTTTGATAATACTAATGATGCAAAGCCTCCGCCACTTCATCCACTATTTGTTGCATCCGTACAAGAAGTAATTGGAGCATGGGCAGCGTTATATGCATCTGGAATGTCTAAACTGGAAGTTATAAAACATTCCTTTGTACATTATACATATGATGCTATTTTTTATGACTCGGGTCTGGCAGGAGATTTCTTGCAAACGAAAGTCCATCTAGTTGGTATTGGCAACCGTAGATCAGGAGGACATTTTTTAACTTCAAATGTAACCAGCAATCAAAAGAATAACTTAATCAGTAAAAGTTGGTGGGGTGGTGTAGTATTAGGATTAAATTCAATTGATTCAGTAGAAAAATATTTAGAACATCCACCAGAAAGACCTACGATTATTGTTGAACCTTCAAATAATAATAATATCTTTCTTCAATCAAATAGTTATGATATTGACATACCAGCAGCACAAGCACATTTATTTGATGGTTGCATACGTGATCCAAGAAAGACAAAGGCACCTTCATCAGATATAAATACACACACTAATTTGGATTTTGCATTGAAAGGTGGTTTACCTGGTCGTACATTAAATGGCATGTGTTTATTAAGCTTTGTTATTGGATTTTTATCACATAAAATGAAACAAAATGTTAGTATAAAAATGAAAAATATAACAAATTTGGACGAAATAAATTTGACATTGAAACAAGTTGGAGTTACATTTGGTGCACCCGTCGTATTAGATCTAGTATCGATAAGCGTACATGTTGATATCGTTTCTCAAACATATAATATTATGGATAATGATATAATCATTCATTTTAATGTAATCACAAATGATGGTGGTAAAGCAATTAAAAATGGATATTTCATTATGAATTATGATAATACAAATAGTAGTATGCATAGTAATAGTAAGCTGTAAAGTGGGGTGTGTAATATACGAGATGGTGTGTTTTTTTTAAATTAAAATTATTACCGTACGAACTCGTATATAAAAAATTCTCTTATTTATAAGTTAAAGATTTTATTTACTCATATTGTATATATATATTATATGTATGATACAGATATAATTACCAGAAATAATAATTAAATGAAAGATATAACTAACCCGGAAAGACCTGTGAAAGAATTACTCCTATTGTTTAGATCCAGGGGAAGCAGGAGCTGTACCTGGAGGTCGTGATTGTATATATATCTCCTTCTTCAGTAATAATTTACGTTCGTCGTAATAATTTTACACGTGCAATAATTTGTACGAGTAAATATTAATATACACACGGCGCACGTCGGGTTTCAATATCGCGGCGTGTTAATATTGCATTTTATTTTATTTTTTTCAAATAATATGTACGTAATATGTACGTATTTAATAGTAGTGTGAGATATGATAAATTAAAAAATAAGTTATGATATGATACGCATTTTAATTAAAATTATATATTTATATAAATATCATAATATATATTATATATTAATATATATATATATATATATTAATATTATATATATACGATGGTCCAACGCGTTCAACGAGTGCGCAAGGGGAGGATGGAAACCTACAATTATATTTCTATACAGAACAAATACCTCCTTTCTTTAAAGCAATAGATTTTTTTCTATCACCAGTAATGCCAACTTTCACATTTTTGTTTGCTGTACCATAAATATACACGGCACAAAATACTAAACATGCACCTATACTCCATCTCATAGTTGGATGCCAATCAAATAAGAAATATGATAATACACTCGAAAGCAGTATCGAAACTGATGTTGCAAATGCTTTAATAATATTATCAGCATATTTCACAACAGCTGCAACTACTAAACCTCCAAGTGCTTGTAACATGACTGTCATCCATGCAGAGAAACCAAAACCAACAAATGGACCGCGTTCTACGATCTCTACATAATGTGTTGAGAAAATACCAAAAATACCAATTATAATACTTGCTGAGCTTAATTGTAAATTTCGTGACCACATTGTGCCTGTTTTGCCTTTTAAAACTTTTTCAAAATACACACCAGCAAATCCAGATGTAATACATGCTGCTAATACGGCAAATAAACCACTAAATTGTCTGATTAATTTCAATTGCGATGGTGTTTGATTTAAAATACCACTTTCACTCCCACTATTATCATCAACATCATGATGTGCACTTAATTGTACAAGCGCTACGCCAGGAACTAAAAGGAATAATGCTATCCATTGTTGTTTAGTTAACAATTTCTTCAATAAAAAGACAGAAAAAATTGCTGTTGTCAATATTTTCAATTGATAGGTTACTTGAAAAACGGCAGTATCCAAACGACTTACAGCAAAATATAATAAATTGTTTTGTACAAAATATAACACAGCAGGTAAACATGTTAATATATAATCTTTCGAATCCAAAAATGATTCTTCTATAGTTTTTCGAAATTCTCCTTTGCAGATAACTACAATCAAACATGCACTGAACTTCATACATTCATTCAACGTCACTGCAACAATCGGCAAATATCTATCTTTAAGATCTATCTTTTTACTGGTAGAATATTTCATCGTTAATATCAAAGCACAATTTTGTATTACTAATAATACCAATGCAAAAATTTTAATTTGTACATTCTTATTATTTGTCATGATGATAAAAAATGGGAAGGTAAAAATCTTGATAGATAGATATATACACACACGCGCGCGTGCGGACCTATTTTTTAATTCAATTTAGATTAAAGTATATATATATATACATATATATATATATACTTTAACAATTCTTGTATGGAGAGATAGTGTGCCAGTGGGGGAGGGGAGGGGAGGTAATGTGGAGGCAGATAACCAGTTGATCTATTATTATTACTTATATTATTTATTTCTTTATTATTATTGGTTGTGTGCTACTATTATGCACTTCTCCCTGGTATTATTCTGGTGGTATTCTTCGTTAAAGTATCGTATTTTTTATATTTTTTATTATTAGTATGATCTTTTTCTTCCAGAGCATGTACTGTGTAGTAGTGTAGTATATACACACCCCTATTAGCTTTCCGCTAGGGGGGAGATAGAAGAAGTGTATTATATTCAAAAAATAAATAAAATTCAAAGTCCGAAAAAATAAATAAGTTTTTTTTGAATTTGCAAGAAGCAACAGAAGCCAGGAAGGTTAAAGTGTGGAACCAAGTAATTATAAAAGTAGTAGAAACAAAACAGAAATTGTTAAAACAAACAAACAAAAATCATTTTGATATACATATGAGACAAGATTATAATATAAGAAAAGGGGAAAATAAGTAACAATGGGGAAAGCGAAAAGAAAAGTTAAAAATTTACAAACAAAAATGGTAACAGGAATGATCATAATGGGTACGTTAACTATATCACTTGCATATCTATTGTTTGATTTGGGATATTATGCATCACCATATAATGCTACGTCGAAATATTTCTTCTTTAGCGCGGTGCATTGGTTAAGCATTGTAGGTGAATACAAAGAAATCAATTGGATACTTGGTCCGTTGAATAGTAAAATTCGTGAAAAATTAATGGGTTCATTTTATATGTCATTAATATATCATATTTGTTTTCACATTTTTACAAGTTTTCAAACTGTTGTTTTTAAAATGGTTTTAGACGATCGAAAAAAAGGTAAGAAATGGCCTTTCCTAGGAAATTTTGGTTTCAAAGCAACCTTGTATTTAAGCTTTTGTGGATTAGGTGCCGCAATGACGGAACAATTTGCATTGAGCACTATCTATCAACGTGAACCAGATAAAGTCGAACAACATTTGTATTTATTGTTATATTTCTTTGGTAGGTTTCGATACATATGTATATTTGGTTTAAGCTTTTCATTTGGTATGTTATTCCTTGAATTTGTAGAATGGCCAAAAAAGTATTCATATTTTGGATATGTACGTTTTTTTTCAGGGAGGCAATTGAATTTACCATTGATATATTTAGGTTCATCCGTTTTAGGATTCTTAAGTTTATTCGTCAAGAATGTCAGAAGTGGTCTTGAACTATGTATAGCTTTGAATATGCTGAGTGTAATTGGAACGACATGGTTTGCAACATCTGCATTTTCATCTGATAGTGATGAAAAAAAGAAGGATAAATTTATTGGACCAGCAGTCCCAGGAGTACCAAATAATAAAAAGAAAGTGGAAAAAGAGAAGAAGACAAATTAAAAAAATGTATTATTTTACATATATGACAGCCGAAAAGATCAAAGGATCCGATTTTACACATAGGATAAAATTTATACTCTTAGTATATTAATCATATTTAAAAATTACTTTTTTGTGCACAAAAATGCACTTTTTTTTGTTATTCTAAAATCGTACTTAATTTTTCATTGATTTTCCCCCTTATCAAAGTGGAATTATTTTTACTGGATTAACACTGTATAGCAGTGAAGTGGCATCATAGGCTTATACACCTGCTAATAATACATACATGATCCGGTTATTCAATGTACCCATATGAAAAATGATATTTTAACATTAAATGGTATATATTTTTCAGAGCGATAAGGAATACATTTCATATGGTGTTCTAACCGATTGGGATTCCATTCATACATGTCAGGGAAGCTTCATTCTGATTTGGTACACAAAAGATTCAGAGGAACAATATTTTGTAAGTGGTGCCGTCAATCATCAAAATCTACATTTGTCATAAATATAGCATATTGTCTCTATTCAATAAAATTACAACGGTTTGTATAAATAATTTAATAATAACATCAATAAACATATTTATAAATAAAGAAAAGGTGTCGAGTACGTTTAAATATATCATAGAAGATGAAACGACAAATTTTTAGAGGGTAAAATTAAATGCTTTTTATAAAAATAATAAAATAGTATATATTGAATGAACTTTAATTTCTTTATATTACACAACCTGTTAATATTTAGTATAAACATAATTTAATGATTACACACAACGACACATATTAAATATTTTTCCTGTATATATTTCTTCTAACAAATCAAAATATAAGTTTTCTAACATGTATGATGGATGTTTTAATCATCTATACCACCACGAACGATAGATTTCATATTGGTTTGAGAGTATTTTATATATTTATCATTTTGAAATATATTATTGATTATTTGATTTGTATTTAATACATGTAATAACTGTAAATTGAATATTTGTCCCTGAATTTCAATAGTGAACATAATATCCTATATATAATAATATACTAAAGTTATACTTAATATAAATATTTTACTAGTTTTAAGGAATTTTACGTAAAAAAGGACCTTTTTAATGCTGTTCCCCTATATGCAAAATGGATCCTTTGATCTTTTCAGCTGTCATATATTTAAATTACTTTTTTTATTTTAAATGCATAATATGATACACAAGGCATGATAAATATTAAAAATATGCATACAGTTTTTACATTAAAATAAAAAATAAGAATACGAGAGCTGCTAGAGTGTGTGTAACAAAGAACTTTTTCCTTCTACGTTTGTACGTGCTAATTTTGTCACACTTAGCTTCTCTCTCTCTCTCTCTCTCTCTTATAAATATAGGAGAGTTCATAATATTTACTTTTTTGTATTTTAATATATTTAATATATTTAAATATATTCGTCGCATTTTAAACAGGCCGAAATTTTCTTTCTCTTGTTGATTTGTCAAAACTATTTTTACATACACAAAAAACATGTCATATATTTACAATTTCTACACGTGTCTTATCGTCTTTATAATTAACTACAATTGATATTTTACATCTATGATCTTTCTCTATATATACATACATCTTAAGGTTCATAAGCCCCTATATTATTATATTTGATAAATTAATATCTACCTTTGAATTCTTCAAATTCAGCTCCATCTTCTGCAGTAATATCAACTGCCATATCACCTCTTTCAGAATCTGCAACTTCATATTCCATTACCGTATCGTCCGGTAACGATAATCGTTGAGTATTCTCTTGTCGAAAGTTACTAGCATGCACAAATATGTCGCCTTGATCATTAGGTCGTATGATGAAACCAAAACCTTTGGCTCTGTTAAAAAACTTTAGTGTTCCGACTTCCCTGTCTTCCAGTAACATGGAAGTTGTTGAAATTTGTCTTGTTGCGACAAGGCGTTTTGGTGTTTGCAACGACGCAGCGACACGTCGTGTATTTCTTAAGATATTACTAGCAAACATGTTGTATTAATTTTAATCTTGAATAATGTTGTTCTTTGTTTGTTTGTTTGTATATCTTTCCGTTCAAACGTTCTCCTATAAAATCCATTTCCACAGTATATTTGTATCATCACAAAAGAAGATTCCGATTGATCGATCAATTAATAATATATATAGGCATATGCTGATGGTTTTAATGGTGTGTTGTTGTTATAAGAAAAGCAGCAGCTATATATTAATAACACTACACATCATTGTATATAATTCTCAATTGATGTGACCATATACTGTGATGTGAATATGAATGTTGTATGATTCAATGGTTCATATGAAAGTGATAGGGATTTAATACCATAGTCTATAGAGTATATCAGATATCAGATGTACCTCTGTACGTGTACCACCCTCGTACAGTACATTTTATTAATACTATGGATTCAACATGGAAATTTCTTCATCATGTCAATGTCGAAGCTATATAAGCTGGAGTTGATTCTAGTATATAGCATGTAAATATCATTATTATATATTAGGACTTTTGTGGACGACGACATCTCCGCGGGGGATAAAGCACTAAATAATAATAATAATGTGGAGGAAATGAATGACTAAGAAGTGAAAATAATAGAGAGAGAGAGAGAGACGACAGAAACATACAAACTAGTACACAAAAGCAATTACAAACATACGAGGATAAACAACAAGCAACATAAAGAATAACAAAAAGGACAACAAACAACAACAAAATCATGGCACATCGTAAAAAATGTTTATTAAAAATTATTATTGTTGGCGACAGTGGTACAGGTAAAACTTCATTAATGCAACAATTTGTTAATAAAAAATTTAGTAACCAATATAAAGCTACTATTGGTGCTGATTTCTTAACAAAAGAAGTTATGATTGATGACAAATTGGTAACCATGCAAATCTGGGATACCGCAGGGCAAGAGCGCTTTCAAAGTCTTGGTATGGCTTTCTACCGTGGTGCAGACGCATGCGTACTTGTGTACGACATGACAGACCAAAAAACGTTCACTGGTATTGACGCATGGAAAAACGAATTTTTAATTCAAGCAGCACCAAATGATCCTGCCAACTTCCCATTCATGGTCCTTGGTAACAAATGTGACAAAGAACAAGAACGTCGAGTAAATAAAAAACAAGCAGATGCATTTTGCAAAGAGATCCCTAACTGCTGTTTCTTTGAAACCAGTGCAAAAAATTCCACAAATGTATCACAAGCTTTTCAAAAAATTGCTAAAGCAGCAATTAAACAATCCGCATCCAACAACGACGGTGTAGATATGGGTGAAGTCTTTGGTGATAATGCTGGCACAATCAAATTAAAAAGTCCATCAAAAAGTAGTGGTGATGATGGTTGTGGTTGTTAAATTATCTCAGATACATCAATTGAAGGGGTAGGAAAAGGAAAATACAGGAGTTAGCGTGCCAAGTTAGTCAGAAAATATTGATATAAAGTATATTTTATATTATATATATATATATGTATATTCTGTAATATAGAAAACGCAGAGAAAAAGATGACTATCATAGATCATTTGGCCAATATATATTTATGATGAGTCGAAGTGTTGATAGATTTAAAACTCAGAAGAAGAGAGAGGGAGAGACAGAGCAGAGAGATGAAAAACATTTTTTATATAAATATATATATATATTTAAAATAAAATATATGCGCAAAGTACATCTTATTGGTGTTCAATACGAGTACATGTTATTATGTGGCGTAAAATAGTATTTTTTCTTTTTTAAAATATCTCTACTCTCTCGTATTTTATGAAAACACGAATCGTTAATACGGCATAA
>JACLAC010013108.1_pt1 | contig 14854 bp, 7 predicted proteins | sample 8027881 | NCBI WGS metagenome assembly JACLAC01 (sample SAMN15725517, study PRJNA655200) | protist metagenome | isolation source: fluorescence activated cell sorting (FACS) single amplified genomes of... | place: Spain: Blaines Bay Microbial Observatory, Mediterranean Sea | collected 2016-01-19 | reverse complement strand
CCACCCGGAGGGAATGCGACGAACGCTGATCCAAGTTTGGCGATTCAGATGAAGCAGGCGCAGAAGGTCCTTCACCAGCTTACCGATGAAGCTGGCTCGAAGATGGCTGAGGCAGCGTCAGAACTCGCCACCGCGGCTTTCGAGAATGCTCGAACGAACCAGTTGAATTCTCTTGACCGGTTAAATGAGATTTTCATGGCAATGGCGCCTTTCCAGAACGTGCTGCAGCGAGCGACCAAACAGCAGGAGCAGTTGACGGGCCATTCTGAGAATTTGACTGGCTACGAGCCGGACCGTGTAGTTGAAGAAATGCCTGACGACGACGAAGCAGCAGAACCAGACGCGGACGATAAGGGCAAACAGCCACCCGGCGGCATCGACCTGCCGGATCATGAATATCCAGAGTTGGCGTTGCAGCAATCACGAGTGGCCGATTGGAGTCGCATGCTCAGCCTGAAGGCGCAGGCGGATCTGCCGCAGATCGAAGCCCAGTTGAAGGCTGCCCAGAAAAAAACGGCTGATGCTGAAGACCCAATGCCGCAGTCAACGATCGGTGATAACAAGGATGAGAGTACTGAGGAAGACGCCGAGGCAGAACTAAAGTCGGAAGCGGAAGACCGACTTGTACACCTGCAAGGATTGAAGGCGTCGTTGGAGAAGGCGATTGAACTGGGGCCAAAAGTCGAAGAACATTCGCGGACGGCGAGTGAGAGTCTTGAGGCGAAGCAACTGTTTGCCGCGTTGCCAGATCAGCAAGAGGCTCTGAAACTGTTGCGTGAGATTGCCGAGTCGCTGAGCAGAGACGATCAACAACAACAAAGCGACGATCAGAAGAACGACGATCAGAAGAACGACGATCAACCTGACAAGTCAGAACAGCAGAAGCAGCAGGAACAACAGCAGAAGGGGCAATCTCAGCGTGAGCGAGCGATGTCCGCTCTGCGTCGGGCGAGAGAACGTGAACGTGAACATCGCGACCTTCAGAAGCAACTGCAGCAGTTGATCGGCGGTCAAATTCGTGTTGATCGAGATTGGTAGAAACAGCGGAATGAGCAACGCGAGTTATTGGAGACTTTTGATAGTAAGCGGGTGTCTGCTTCTGGCAGGCATGATCCAGCATGTCGTTGCGCAGGAACCGCAGCTAATCGTTGAGATCGAGAAGCGTGAAATTTATGAAGGCGAATCGGTCCTCTACCGGGTGACGCTGAATCATGTCGAAGTTCCGACCGCGCCTACTCTTGCCGGATTGGAAGACTTCCAGGTCACAAATCTGGGTGAGCAGTCTCAGAATTCGCAGCAGGTCACGATTATCAACGGTCGGCGGACTGAGATCGTTCGCCGAGGAATGCAGTACAACTACCGATTGACTCCGAAGCAAAGTGGGCTGTTTACAATCCCGGCTCCGACGGCAAAAGTTGGAAACGACGTCTTGACCGGGCGAGAAATCACGCTGCGAGTCGTCGCGCCCGAGATTCAGGATTCGGTCATTCTCGAAATGACGGTCGACAGAACGTCGGTTTATCCGATGCAACCATTTGTGTTGTCGCTGACGATTGCCGTCAAAGAATTACCGGGCGAACTGCAGAAGCAAGACCCTCTGAGTGTTCAACCAAAGCCGCCGGCATTGAATCTCGCCTGGTTGACTGACGAACAGATTTCTGATGGTCTCGCGGTCGAAAAAAGCTGGCGAGAGATTCTTGAGCCGATGGTCAGTCGCCAGGGGAACGGCGTTCAAATCAATAATATCGGGTCACAGTCTGTTTTTTCGCTGTTTGATAGTCAGGCGACGGCATTTCATCCGACTCCCAAACGAACGAAACGCAAGGACAAGAACGGTGTGGATACTGGGTACTGGGAGTATGAATTCCGTCGAAAACTGATTCCACGAAAACTTGACGTCTATCAGTTTGGACCGGCGACCCTGAAAGGTACCTTTGCTGACAAGTTTGAGGACGGGCGCCTGGCCGGTGTCGATATCTATGCGATTGCAAAAAGCCTAGCCGTGACGGTCAAAGATGTTCCGTTTGACGGGCGCCCAGAATCGTACATCGGTGCTGTCGGGGCGTTCGATGTCGAAGCGGAACTGGCACCGGCGGCGGCACGCGTCGGTGATCCAATGACTCTCACGGTGACGCTGGCGGGGCAGGGCACACTGGACAATGCCCGGCCTCCCGAAATCTCTACCTTGCCCGGAATCGTTAACCAGTTTCGGATGTACGAAGCGACGGAGGAAACGACATCCGGTTCGCGACGGTTTACATACAGCCTCAGACCGATGAACACCGTCGTGAAGGAGTTTCCGGCGATCCCTGTATCATTTTTCGACGTAGAGGCCGAAAAGTACGTCACGCTCATGACGGAACCGATTGAGGTAACAATTCGCGAGGCGGAGACATTGTCAGGTACTGATATTGTGTCGTCTCCCGGTGAAGCGACGAAATCGTCGTCCATGATTGAAGCCAGTGAAGGCGGGATCTTTGCAAACGATTCGAGCCTGAGCTCGCTCAGGGATGAATGCGTTCGGCCCATTCGTTGGGTTGCCGCGTGGACAGGAATGCTGGTTGCGTGGGCTCTTACTTCATTGGCCATCGGCCGTGCTCAAAGAATTCGTGAAGACCCGGCTTTGCAGCGTCGTCGATCAGCAGCGACACGCGTGAAGTCGGCACTCGCGGAAGCAGCGACACTTCTAAGCCAGGGAAGCCAGGTCGAAACGTGCGATGCAATTCGTCGGGCAGTTTCCAGCTTGATTGCCGATTTTGCCGATGTGTCTGATGCTGGCCTGACACCACGCGATGCTGCTGAGCAATTGGACGTACTCGGCGTTCAGAAATCGCTGCGCGACCGCATGGTTACATTGCTCAATGACTGTGACGCCGCTCGCTACGGGGCAGCGTCAGAAGATGTATCAAGATTACACCCAGCTGCCGTCGAAGTTTCGGATGAACTGTTGGCCGAGTTGAAGAACTTACCGAGCGGGCGCACGAATCGTCGTACCGGAGTGACGACGGCGTCACTGTTACTGGCAATTGTTGCGGTTGGTGGGTGCAGTTCTGCGCCTGAGCTTGAGGAATCAAAATATTTCCAGGAAGTGGAACAGGCGTTTGGCGAGGCTTCAAATTCCGATGACTTTGCTCGGGTCGCCCGGATGGCTGAGCAGATTGGAGATGCTGACTTTGCGTCAAGCGCCGTCCTTTACAATCAGGGCAACGCCTGGATGCGAGCGGGTCAAACCGGACAGGCAATCGCTTCTTACCGTCAGGCTCAAAGGTACCGACCACGAGATCCGTACCTCGAAGCCAACCTGAAGAATGCACTTTCTTACAACGGTAGAACTGCGAATGTATCCATGGAGATCGGGGTCGCTGGCTACGTATTCTTCTGGCAGAACTGGCTGAGCTACCCTGAGAAATTTGCACTGACCACGCTGTTGTTCGCGACGACGCTGCTGCTCTCTTTGATCGGTCAGTTACGTGGGACTCGCGAATTGGGGCGCCGTGTGGCGATTTGTAGTGGATTGCTGTGCCTTATCTTTGCGACCTCAACGGCCTGTGACTGGCAACGATTTGATAGAACTCTGCACGGAGTTGTGGCAACCGAACAAGCCGTCGCTCGGAAAGGCAACTCCGACTCCTACGATGCTGCTTTCAAAGATGCTCTGGTCGAGGGCACAGAACTCGTTGTACTCGAAGAACGAAACGGCTGGGTGCTTGTTCAGATTGGCGATGCCGGTACGGGGTGGCTGAGCGATCGGGATGTCGTCATTTACTGACTCTCACATTGTCTCACTGACGGCTGGGGGTCTTGCCGGACGGCAGCACTGTTCTTGTAGCCACTTGCGGCGAGACACACTCAGATTTGCCATTCACAGTCAGGCTGTGGACCTGAAAGTGACGATTCTTAGCTAAGGGCAGACGTTTAATCTTGCCTGTCTGGCGTCCTCAAATAGTGGCTGAGGCAGGCTTTCCATTCAATCAGGATCGCGCTACAATGCTTGTTCCGGTCAGGGATTGATTGGACGCTGCTCAAAATGGATTCTCAGGACTGATTGTAAGATTAAGCGAACAGGAAGATAAAAATGGCTAAATCGGGAAAGAAACTTAAGAAGGCGAACCACGGCAAACGTCCGGCAAGTGCCAAGGCTCGTAAAGCCAAACGCAAGCATATCAAGACATAGTCGGCGATCTGGAAACTGATAAACGAGCGTTCATCTGTCAGGGTGACGCTCGTTTTTGTTTTAGTCTTTGCGTCCTGACACCGATCCACGAACCGACCGGCAATGTCCCCTCACCCATCTGAGAGTCCTCATCTCTCCTATCCTGCCTCATCAGTCTCAGACGGACGACTCAGGCATTCTGGTCCAGGAACACTCGACCTGGCCTTCAGGATATGGGCATCTGCTGGCTAGAATCCTCAACTTAGCAGTTCGGAGTTCCGCATAATCGTCGGAAGCTTCGGATTCAGCATGGGGCGAAAAGTGGCGGCAGTCGGTATGACTGCCCGTCAATGTTCGAATCTGGCACCAATCATGGCAGTATCTGCCGCTGGTACGACCTTTGAACGTATTCGGCGTCGATGAACTGTGGGGCGGGTCATTAGAAATTCGGGAAGCGGAGCGCGTATTGCGATTTCAGCCGTGCTGCATCGAGGTCCGAACACCGGACGCTTTGGGCTGCGGAATGAACGCTGCATAAGTTCCAATCCTGCCACAATCGATTTACAACGGCGAGAATCGGCATGACGCACTTTCTCGAGAAGAAGGATCCCTGGGGGAACGGGATGGGCGTCTGGACGCTCGTTCTGCTTGCCTGCGCACTGCCCCCCGCACTGTGGGCTTTGTTGGGGATTGACCTCGACAACGATATTCGCAAGTGGATCCCCGCCGATGATCCCAATGCTCAAACTCTGGCGTGGTACCAGGGAAATTTCCCCCACAACGAAAGCATTCTTGTCACGTGGGATGGCAGCACGCTTAATGACCCGCGAACTCAGTGGCTGGCCGATCGATTAGCCGGAGTTGCAGACGCGGACGGCGTCCGGCACGGGGGGCTCCAGCACGTTGAGCGTGTCGTCACTCCACAAAGCCTACTGAGGCGGATTGAAGGCGACGGTGTTTCTCACGAAGAAGCCCTGCAGCGACTGAATGGCTTCCTCATTGGCGCTGGTCCGCTGAAACTGCGTTTAACTGAACTTGGCATCGAGCGGAGAAAATCGACGTTAAAATCGCTTCAGGATCGGGTCCTGGACGAACTTGGAATTGATCTGAAAATTCTTGATCCGGTCCAGGATTGGGTTCCAGAGAAATCAATCGATGACTATCCGCTGGCGAAGACAATTGTTACAGCTGAAGAAGAACCCGAACCGTTTGACAATCTTCCGGAACACCACGCACAGATTAGCTGGGCGGGGATGCAGTCTGGATCGACCACTGCCCAACGAGTCATCGAGATTGCCAGCACGATCAATGTCGACGGCGAGGCCGCATCGGGAGATTCAAGTTATCGACTGATCAAAGAAGCGTTCTTCGCGCCGGGTTCACCGATCACTGTCGCCGTTGTGCTGAGCGAAGCTGGAGAAGAAGACAAAAAGGGAGCGATCGCCGAGTTGCGGAAGATCGCCGCGGATGTCGGAATTCCCGCAGACATTTTACACCTGGGTGGCCGGCCGGTCGCCGGAAGGGCTCTGAATGACTCTGTGAAACGAGCGGCCTGGAATCGCGACTTCCCGATCATCAATTTGCCGGGGCGTTCGATCATCCTGTTCTCCGGAGCCGTCGGGATTATTCTGGCGTTTGTAATGCTCCGCAGCGTGGCGTTGGCAACTCTGGTGCTGTTTATTTCGTATTACACAGTGTTGCTGACAGTCGCCGTTGTGCCCGCAACTGGCGGCAGTATGAACATGGTGCTGGTCGTGATGCCGACTTTGTTACTCGTGCTCACGATGTCCGGGGCAATCCACGTTGCTAGCTACTGGCGTTTTGCGGCCAGGTCGGATGTCGCATCAGCACCTGTAACGGCCGCGAAACTCGCTGCTCGACCGTGCACTCTCGCCAGTCTGACAACCGCTTTTGGGCTGCTGTCTCTGACGACCAGTCCGTTGGCGCCGGTTTCTCACTTCGGCCTTTATTCGGCGCTGGGATGCTTGATCGGCCTGGGGGCAATTCTGTTTGGCCTGCCTGCTCTGTTGCAGTTTGTCCCCGAAAAAGCAGCTCGTCCTGAACGCACGCTGCCGGACGTCTGGCAACCGATCGGCAGGTTTATTGTCGGCCATGCACGGCAGGTAGGTATCGCGTGTCTACTGCTGTTTGCCGTTTGTTCCGCAGGACTGACGCAGTTCGGTACCGAAACGAAGGTCATCCGATTCTTTCCTGAGACAGCCCAGGTCGTCAAAGATTATCGATTCATCGAAGAAAATACCGGCGGCGTTATTCCCGTTGATGTTGTGATTCGTTTTGCCGAAACACATCGCGCTCCGGCCGAAGATGGACTGCTTTTTGGGCAGCGGCAGGAAATCGTGCGACGAATTCAGCAGAAGCTGGTCGAACGCCACAATGACATTACTGGATCGATCTCCCTGGCAACATTCAGAGAAACTGAATCCGAAGAAGTACTGCAACGAACATCGAGCAATCCGTTTTTGCGAAAGATCGACAAGCAGACTGAGTTGCAGATCATGGAAAGTTCGGTAGCAGAAAGCTTCATCGCTCTCGCTGATGAGGATCGTGAATGTGGCAACGGTACGTTGTGCGAAACCGGCGACGAACTTTGGCGGATCACGGCTCAAGTCAACATCATGACGGATGTGGACTACGCGGTATTGCTCGATCAAATTTCTGAGATCGTGCAGGAAGAAACATTGAACCATACCGGTGCCAACTATGTAGTTACAGGGATGGTGCCGCTGTTCCTTGAGACGCAACGTGCCGTGCTGACGAGCTTAATTCAGAGTTTCATTCTGGCGTTTGTCGTCATCGGGATCGTAATCTCACGAGTTCTTAAAAGTGCAAAAGCCGGTCTGGCAACAATGCTTCCAAACGTCTTGCCGATCAGTACGGTTTTTGGAGCAATTTCCTGGTTCAATATCAAAGTTGACATCGGAACGATGATTACTGCGTCGGTCGCTCTGGGGATCGCCGTTGATGGAACGCTGCATCTTTTGACGTGGTTTCGGGAAGGGTTGCGTCGCGGCATGCGTCAAGACGACGCAGTGACGTCCGCTCTCAGTCACTGCGGACCTGCATTGTTCCAGACAAGCGTGGCCGTCGGCATTGGGCTCGCCGTCCTGATGCCGGCAGAGTTGACCCTGATCAGTCGCTTTGGCTGGTTGATGGCAGCGATGATTGTCACGGCTCTGTTTGCTGACCTCGTGCTGCTACCCGCCATGCTGGCTGGCTGGCTGGGAAAGGTCATTGCGGAAGCCGACAGCAAATTCGTTGAAGCATCGAAAGACACGACTGATGCTCGAGGAACAGTCGAGAGTCAATTGAGCGAGGCTGACGAGGCTGTGCCGAAGTCTGCTCCACCAACGCCACATGTGCTCAATCCGGAAGCCAGGCGAGAATCCAGTTCGGGTGAAGCGGCAATTGAATAAAGTGCCGTTGCTGGATGCCAGTGGCCATGAGTGTTGTCGAAGGATCAAACTCTTCTGACGGGCAGGGGTTCTCAGTCATACTTCCGCGGTTATTACCGGCTTAGCCAACTTAATTCCTTGCCCCATCTGGAAGTTTTTCCGATATCACGAGTTGCGGTTGATCCAGTTCGCGAGTTGTTACGTCTTGCCGATGTCCGTGCTTGAGCTATGCTTCCTGTGCATGCTGCAATCCGCGTTTCGGTACCAATTCTGCAAGCGTTAATTCACACCATATGCCAATTACTTTTGTCCAATGTGCTCAGACAGTGCAGGAACTGCATGGGCTGCTCAGCGATCTGGAGCAGCAGGCGTCGGCTTTGCACATTGATCGGCTCGACAGTTTCGAGTGGCATCAACTACTTGAGCAGAAGCTGTTGCCACAGTTGGGTGAGGATGCGTTTCTAGTCGCAGCAGTAGTCGGCGGCACGAATATCGGCAAGAGTGTTCTGTTTAACCATCTTGCTGGTTTTCGCGCGAGTGCTACCAGTCCGCTGGCATCAGGGACTAAACATGTGACCTGCCTGGCACCAGACGGTTTTGATCAATCACAGAATCTTGCCGCGATATTTCCGGATTTTGAGTTGAAACAGTGGTCGGATTCCGAACAGGCTCTGGATGAATCCGAAACGGACTGGATGTTCTGGCGTGAAAATGATTCGCTGCTGCCGAACCTGCTGGTGCTCGACACGCCGGATATCGACAGTGATGCGAGGGTCAACTGGAAACGCGCAGACAAGATTCGCCGAACGGCCGACGTTCTGATCGCCGTACTGACTCAGCAGAAGTACAACGACGCGGCAGTCAAAGAATTCTTCCGCCGAGCCGCTGCCGAGGAAAAATTTGTCCTTGTTGTTTTCAACCAGGTTCATCTACCGGACGACGAGTCGTACTGGCCGCTCTGGATGAACACGTTTTGCGATGAAACAGGTATTAAGCCGCAGTTTCTTTACCTGGCTCCGCATGATCGCCAGGCGGCCGAGTCTAACGAACTCGAGTTCTTCGAAAGGTGCTGGCCTGCGAATCAATCAAACACCAATGCCGGAGAAGTGGTTGGCCAGAAGGCTGGACGTCAATTACGCGAGGACCTTTCGGCACTCAAGTTCGGCGAGATTAAACTGCAGACTTTGCACAGCGCTTTGGATCTGATCGCGGCTCCGGATGGGATCCCTGGTTATCTGCGTCGCGTGAAAGAGCGGTCCGACGAATTTCGATCGGCTTCGGAATTACTTTCCACGCACAAGCTGGCTGAGATTGATAACTGGCCGATGGTTCGTAACGGACTGATCGTTCAGAAAATCCGGAACTGGTGGCAGGGTCAGCGAGAAGGTTGGGCCGCGAAGGTTCACAACTTCTACAACTCAATCGGAAGCGGCATCACCAGAGGTTGGAAGCTGGTAGATGAGCAATTGCGTGGCCCGCAGACGCCGCCTCTGGAAGCCTACCGTGCTCGTGAATGGGAAGCAGTTCTTGATACCGTCGACGAGGTCTATAGTCGGCTCAACTGGTTCAAGGAGCTTGGCAATCCGTTACTGCAACCGCGGCTCGAAGCACTGCTTGGAGCAACGACCAGACAGGAGTTGCTTGAGCACATTCGTCGGAAGCACGAATCGGCGGACCTGGACAGGCAGTTGGAAGAACTCGTCAGGGCCGAGTTGAGTACATTTAGAAGCGAGAGTCCCGAGTGGTACCGTTCGTTGCGGCAGCTTGACGCTGTTGCGGCGGCGGCACGGCCGGCAGTCTCGATTGCTCTGTTTGTGACAGGGTTTGGTCCCGTCGGAAATGCCGTCGGACACATTGCTACCGAAACTGCGGTCACGTCGGCTGTCTCTGTCGCTGGCGATGTTGCCGCCGGAGGCGTGACGGCTGCCGTGGGTGAAACATGGATCAGCAGTACGGCGTCGTCTGGAGCGGCGTGGATGGAAGCAAGGTTCCGTAGAATTCACGAACAGTTCATTGCTCAACGAGCTTCCTGGCTGGCCGAATTGCTGCAGACACATTTGCTCGGATCATTGCCTGAAGAGCTTGCAGAAGCGGCGATGATTCCCGAGTCGTCAACGTTTCAAGAGATCCAGCGACTCGTGGCGACGCTTACGGTGGACATGACACTCGCCGATAAAGCGAATCCAGAACCGTCCGTCGGAGCGATTGATAATTTGAACGAAACACCCGGCAGCGAGACCGCTTCGCAACCTACCTGAGAACACAATCGCGGCAGTCCAATCAGGATTCAACGAATCAATGCCTGACGCAGAACTCGCACAACTCGAATTGTTTGCTCAGGTCGATGAGCTCGCGCGGCGACTCCAGCAGTGGTCTGAGGGCGAATCACCATGGCAGCCTCTGAATCAATCGCGTGCTCTTGTTCGTCGATTACTGACGCGTCTCGAGACAATGCGTGTACGACTCGAAGCGCCGCTGGTGATTGCAACGTTCGGCGGCACAGGAACAGGCAAGAGTTCTCTGGTCAATGCCATCGTTGGCGTTGAGTGTACAAATTCGGGTCGAGAGCGACCGACGACGACGTGTCCGGTTCTGATCGCACACTCAGAGACTAAGTTACAGCAGCTCAACCTGCCATTGGAGCAGTTTGAAGTCGTTCGTGTTGACTCGTCCGTTCTGCGAGACATCGTGATCCTCGACTGCCCGGATCCAGATACCAGCGAAACGGAAACTTCCGGCAGCAATCTGGAAATTCTGCGACGTGTCCTGCCGCATTGTGACGTGTTACTTTATGCGTCGACGCAGCAGAAGTATCGCTCAGCAAGAGTTCTTGACGAGCTGGATGTCGCGTCAGCAGGCTGTCGGCTGATCTTCGTTCAGACGCATGCGGATACTGATGAAGATATTCGTGACGACTGGCGAAAGGTACTGGGCGAAAGATACAAGATACCGGACGTTTTCTTCGTCGATTCGGTCACGGCTTTGGCTGAGCAACAATCAGGACAACGCCCCAGAGGAGACTTTGCAAAACTTCAGGATCTGCTGACAACGCGACTGGCCGCCGTACAACGAATTCAGATTCGGCGAGCCAACCTGCTGGATCTGACTTCGGCAACTCTCACTAAGTGTCGCAAACAGCTCGGTGAGTTTGATCCGGCAATCACTTCCCTCGAAGAGACACTGTCCGAACACCGTCAAAAACTCACTCGAGAGATGAGCCGCGAGCTTAAGTCGCAGCTTAGTGCGTGCAGCCATCTCTGGGAGCAACGGATTCTCACTCAGGTAACAACGCTTTGGGGATCGAGTCCGTTTTCGGCATTACTGAGACTTCACAGCGGCCTCGGAGCGTTGCTCACTTCCGCGAGCCTTTATCGAGCACGAAGCGGGGCGCAGCTGGCGCTGATCGGAGCAATGCAGGGAACTCGCTGGCTGACGGCCCGACAGAAAGAAAAATCAGCGGAAGGACGCTTCGAAGAACTGGCCACGCTCGGCATTAACGATAGCCTGGTGCGTGAAGCTCGTCTGCTGATCGGCGGACATTTGATTGATTCCGGTATGGATCCAGCATTGGCTGCTCCACAGCCAGGGGAAGACGCTCGACTTGAAACAGCAAGGTTTGAATCGGAATTTCTGTCGAACGCAAAGCAACGAATCGACGACGCAATCGAACGTCTGGCGAAGCGAAATTCAGGAATCATCGCGAGATTGTGGTACGAATTTCTGCTGCTGTTGTTTATTGGGTTTGTGTTGTTTCGAGCTGGTCGCAATTTCTTTTGGGATACGGTCGTGGATCCGCTCGTCAAGGTCCTGCCGATGGATTTCTACGTTTCGGCCGGATTGTTCTTCGGTCTGTGGTCCGTGATTCTTGTGATGAGTTTTTGTGGACGCCTCAAGCGTGGACTGAACAGCGAAATCTCGACGATGGCCGATGATTTGGCTCAGCAGAAGTTGACGGGTGGCCTGTTCCCTGATCTTGAATCAGCCATTGAAAACGTGCACCGCGATCGTCATCGGTTGGAAGAAATGAGTTCAACGTGTCATAGGTTGCAGGCTAACGTAGCAACATCGTCCGAACTTGGGTCACCTCGCCAATTGAACGCTGAAACCGTGGTATCGGCTTTGTCGTCGGACTGAGTCATGGCGACGTCAATCGTCAAAATCCGGTAATGGCTGCGTGGTGGCAGGTTTTGTTGGTTTCCCGTTACGCTTTACGGCTCATCGTTATGTTCAACGAAGGAGCCTTGCATGACCTTGGCTGACTCATCCAGTGGCCTTACATCGAACGCTTCAGGTGGCCTGACCACGCTTGACGCGGTGGTCCTCGCGGCCTACCTCGCGGCGATGCTGGCAATGGGCTTTCGTATTGCCCGCAAGAATTCGTCGACCGAAGATTTCTTTGTTGGCGGTCGAGATCTACCGGCGTGGGCAGTCGGGATCAGTCTGATCGCCAGTTTACTTTCGACGATTACGTACCTGGGCATGCCCAGCGAGATGTTTCGCACGGGCATCGGGTTTCTGACCAGGCAGCTTGGAATTCCGATCGTACTGCTGATTACATGGTTCCTGTGGATCCCGTTTTTCATGCGACTGCGTCTGACCAGCGCGTACGAGTACCTGGAACGCCGCTTCGACTACTCGACACGAGTCATCGCGGCATCATTCTGTATCTGCCTGCTCCTGGGATGGATGGCCGTTGTCGTGCTGACGGCCAGTGGGGCAATGGTCGAGATTGCGAATCTACAACTCGACTGGTTCTTCAGCACCGACTCCAGTGACGCGGATATGCACGCCGTAATTCTCGGCATTGGTCTGTTCTCTGTGCTGTACACAACACTGGGTGGTTTGCGTGCGGTTGTCTGGACGGATGTTGTGCAGTTCTTTGTTCTACTGTTCGGCGCATTTTTTACGATGGGCGTGATTGCCTGGAAGACGGAGTCAGGCCTCGGCGACTGGCTGACATTCTCCAAAGGTTACACCTTCGAAAAGGTTGAATGGTTCAGTTGGGATGTCACGAATCGTTCGACAGTGTTTTCCATATCGATCGGCATGTTGTTCTGGCATGCCTGCACGCATGGCTCGAATCAGGTCGCCCTTCAGCGCTATTTCTCCGTCAAAGATGTCAGTGCAGCGCGGCGGAGTTTTCTTGTCAATGCCCTGTCGAGTATCGGACTCGGAATTTTGCTGGCAGGTGTCGGTCTGGCTCTGATGTATTTTGTTTTGAACGATGGCTTTGTTTCAGGCGACATGCTGGAAACTCAGGAAGAGTTACAGTCGACGAACATCGACGTCAGGACGATGGCTCAAAAACGAATCTTTCCTCAATTCATTCGGCTCTATCTGCCGTCCGGGATGCGAGGGCTGGTCATCGCTGCTCTGTTTGCCGCTGCGATGTCAACGATCGACTCTGGAGCCAACTCGATTTCCACCATTGTTACTGTCGATTTTCTTCGACCCAATCGGAAGGAAAAATTGACGCCGCAAGGGGAATTGCGATTGGCACGGGTTCTGACCGCGTCGATGGGCCTGGTAATCGTTGCGGTCACGATCTGGCTGCATCACCTTTCAAAAGAAACAAATATCATTGATCTTTGTCAGCGAGGATTTAACTGTTTCCTGGGGCCACTTGGCGGCCTCTTTGTGCTGGGAATGTTTTCTCGCCGAGCAACGCCCGGCACCGTGATTCCCGCAGTCCTGATTGGGGAAGCGGTTGGAATCGGTGGTAGCTACAGCGTCGATCTATTTGATGTTCAGTTCTCGACTCATCTGGTGGTGCCAGCTTCATGGCTCGCCACCGTGCTGGTGTCACTGATTCTGTCTTCTGTCTTCCGAACGAGCGCAACGCTCGATTCACAACGATGGATGTGGAAGCCCGTTGTGAGTGGCGAAACAACGCCGCCAGAGAAATAACGTAATAAGAGAGCCCGCGATGAATCTGTCGCTATCCGTTCGAATTGCTGAGGCACCGTGCAAAACGAAGCTCCATTTGCCGTTCGATGATCTTGTCGCTTTAGCCGCTGACTGCGGCTACGCGGCGATCTGCATGCGGGCCAGCGCGGGTGGAGTACAGACTCCGGCGGACGAGCTACGGCATATGAAGAGTGTCGTGAATCAGCATGGACTTCGAGTCTCGATGGTCACGCCTGATTCCAAGGTGCCCTTGAACAATAAGCACGGTCCGGACAGCCTTCGCGATATCGGGCCGAGCCTGGACGTTACGGAAACGTTGGGGTGTGATCTAATTCGAGTTTGCATCAAGAAGCCTGAAGACATCCCCTTCGCGAGGGATGCGGCGGATCGGGCTGCCGAGCGGGGAATTCGGTTGGCTCATCAGTGCCATACTTCGTCACTGTTTGAGCAGGTGGAGCAAATCCTCTCCACTTTGGCTGAGATAGATCGACCGAACTTCGGCATTATTTACGAACCAGCCAATCTCATGCTTTGTGGACAGGATTACGGACCGGCGACACTTGAGCGGCTGCAGCCTCACATCATGAATGCCTACATCCAGAATCATCGTTTGAATCCTGACGGGACAGACTGCCTCCCGACGTACTGCCTGGGAGACGTGCGGTACGACCACGTTCCAGTTTGGGAAGATAGCGGTCTTGATACCTCAAGTGTTTTTTCTGGGCTGAAGCAGATCAGCTACGACGGATATTTCACGATTCATCAGGCTGAGGGGATTGAAACGCTCGACGACGCCAGAGCCTTCGCGAAGCGTTGCTCGGACTTCGTTCGCAGATCAGCCGAAATGTGACGAACCATCGACGTTCACCGATTGCAATGAATTTGATGAAACAGTGCGTTCTTCATGCTGATATTTTCGCCACACTGGTCAGTCCGTCACTTGCGAATGCCGAAACGTCGATGAAAGCGGATGCCACTACTATGAAACAGCCTGGCTGTACTCGTAGCCTCATCACAAACGTCTGCGCAATCAAACTCCAGGGCGAACCGCTCAAACCTGCTGTTGTTTCGAACCGCCTCTGGTTCGGTCAGGCAGATCACGACGCCTGCGGAGTGGAACAAACGCCGTCAGCAGATCCTTACCGGCATGCAACAGGTGATGGGGAAATACCCGATCCCCAACGATCGTCCAGGCCCGTCAATTAGAATCGTCGAAGAAGTCGACGCCGGAAGGTACATTCGCCGCTTAATTACGTATCAGTCGGAAGTTTCTCCGGATTCGTCGGCCGAGAATTGCCATACTCCCGCATACTTGTGCATCCCGAAAGATGTTCTCGCCGGAAAACGTAAGGCCGCTGCTGTACTTTGTCTTCACCCGACC
>JACLAC010025997.1_pt1 | contig 14856 bp, 8 predicted proteins | sample 8027881 | NCBI WGS metagenome assembly JACLAC01 (sample SAMN15725517, study PRJNA655200) | protist metagenome | isolation source: fluorescence activated cell sorting (FACS) single amplified genomes of... | place: Spain: Blaines Bay Microbial Observatory, Mediterranean Sea | collected 2016-01-19 | reverse complement strand
ATATACAATGTGTATTATAATATATATATATAATTTAATTACTGAGACGGTAATTAATTATACTCCTCGTACATATACGACATTCGTACAATATTTTTTTCATTTTTTTACATACGAAGTATTATATTAATTTACTTTTGTTTCTCACATCTTTTGTGTACACAAAAGTAAACCTTAGAAATATGGACTCTCTTCAATTTCATCATCATCATCATTATTGTTATTTCCAATTGTATGTATAACAATTGGTGTGTTCATATTATTTTCTCTTCTGTGAAAATTGCTAAAAATCATATCACTATTCTCACTGTTAGTGTCATCATTATCAATATTTTGCTCTGGTGATATTAAATCAACAACTGAACCATCTGAAGATGTATTTAATAAGTTGACAACGTTATTATTATTATTATCATTGTTTCTATCATTGTTCTCATTTGACACAAGATTTATTACTGATGTATTATTATTTTGTTGTCGACTTTCTTCACTTCTTCGACGACGGTTGATTTCCCGAAGACTACTTATACGCCTTCCTTGACTTCTACTACTACTTATAAGGGTACTTCGTCTCAAATTACGCCGTGGTAACCTTCGAGCAATTGGTGTAAAATCAAGAGATTCCGAGTCTTCTGTAAAACTCTCATCATCGTTTATATAACTATCCTCTTCGGTATTAGGCAATCCATCATCATATTCAACATAATCAATCACATCATCAGGAACGACAAAACCATTGTCACTATCATATCCATGTTGCCGTTCTTCTAAAAAAATTGCTTGTAAATTTTCCTCCCCATTCTGCAGTTGCCTGGCATACTCTTCATCGTCTTCTTCGTTGCCAGCAGTCTGTTGTTTGTCTTCAACTATGACAACTACGTTGTTATTAGATTTTGAATTATTATTAGTTAGGTCAATATTATTTTTCTTGGTTATTGATGAAAATGGAACTTTACATAAAGGGCAGAGATTGGTGACATTTGCCCATTGTTTGATACATTCAAAACAAAAATGATGTACACAAGCTATTGATGCCGAATCTTTAATTTCATCAAGGCATATAGCGCATGGGTCTTTATTATCACTATTTTTTTTTACATTATTATTACTATCATCAAGACTAACTTCTTCTTCATCATTTGTTTTTTTGGAAGAAGAAGAAGAAGAAAAATATGGGGATATTTTTCTTATCTTTTTTGGCGGCATTATTATATATAGTGCTACCAAATAAAACAAATAAAGACTAACAAAATTTCATACACAACATGTAATGTCTTGTAAGTATTATTTATCTTTTTTTGTGTATTAAAATATATCGATACGAGGGGTATTTTAATATTGTATTTTTAAAACGGTGTGTTTGTTTGAAATAATATTTTACTACATTTACTCTCTGTATTTATTATGCATAACACATCCAGACGACAGAAGAAGTGAAAATTTGCTATTTCCTAAGACTACCCGATTCTATACTCATATTATGAAGGGTATTTTCTCCCTCAACAGATTTGCTGGCCTGGCAAACGCACAAACCTTAAATTTGTCAGAGATTTATTACATTTTTTTAAATAATTCCTGTGCTGTGGTGATTTTTTTTTAAAAAAAAAATAATGAATAATAGATCTATTATTTATATTATTATTATTCTAATTATTGAAATTATAATAATTAGAATATTTGTGATTTGTGCATCCTTTTACTATAAAATATATATATATATATATATATTGATTATTTTATATAAAATATTATAAGAACAAGTATTACACATTTGTATCGCAATCTTATTTCCACTGGCTGCATCACACCCCCTTGTGTATTTCCCTGGGTTTTTTTTTCTTTAATTCATAATATAGGATGGATCAACAAATTCATAAAATATGCCATAATGTATATAAAAAATGTTTTGGTAAAGGGAAAAAAAATAATAAGCTACAACTTTTTCTCCAACCAGTTGATTTAAAGAAATATCCAGATTACGTCAAGAAAATTAAAGGGAATAAGCCTATGGATTTAGCAACGTTGAAGAAAAATTTAAATGTCAAATATACTAGGTCTGCTTACGCAACGTTTGATGAGTTTTGTGCCGATGCACGTTTGATCTTTGATAATTGCAAGCTTTACAACTCAGCTGATGCTGCACTATGTAAAAATGCGGATGAGATCTTAGGACAGTTTGATACGCAAGTTAAAAATGAAATGGGAAAAGTCGAAACAAGACTTGCTAAAATTGCAACATTTACATTTCCTGAATACGAACAAGCAGAAATGATATTAGATCAATGCATTAGCGTGATCTCATTGAATGAGCTCTTTGGAGCCCCCGTGGCGCTTCCTAGTTATAGTATATGGATTAAAGAACCAATGGATTTTAGTACAATTAAAAAAAAATTAAAAGATGGAAAATATGCTAATTTCGATGCGTTTGAGCGAGATATGGTGTTAGTTGGGACCAATTGTTTACACTTTAATAATGATCCTGATAAACAGAGTGGTTACAGGGATACTGCTGTAATATATTTAGAAAAATTCATAAAGTTGAAGAAACAATATCTAAAAGATTTTCGAGAGATACCGCTAAAATCACGTTTCTATGCATGTAGGCGGGCTTTGGATTTGATATTAATACGAGAACGGAATGGCGTTTATAAATTAAATAATAAATTATCCCGTCCATGGAAATTCCATGTTGTAAAAGTCAAGACGGAAGAATCATCATCGTCGTCATCCTCAAATGAGAATAAAGGCAATGAAATAGTAACATTAGGTGATGTATCGGATAAATTATATTCATTATCATATAAAAACGAACAAGAATTTATCGAAGATTTAAAATCGATATTCAACAAACCAGCACCATTTCCTGAAAATCGAGACAAAAAAATAATTGAAGAAGAAGCAAGTTTTTTTTTAAGGTTCATTGATACTATATCTAAATTGATTGCATTGCCGGTAGATGAAGGGACGAAATTGCCAATCGAACCAAAAGATTACAGTGATGACTTTCCGACGAAATGGTTTTATGAATTAAGCTATGAAGAGATGATTGAAGTAGTTGATGAAGTTTGTTTGCATTCAGAATTAAAAACTATATTTTATGCACCAGTGGATGTAGCAGCTTTACCAACATATGAGAATTATATTAAAGACAAGCTTGATTTATCAACAATTCGTGCTAGATTAAAATCTGGAATATGGTACTATATGCCAAAACAAGTATTAGCAGACGTTGATCTTGTTGCTAATAATTGTAAAATTTTCAATGCATTGTACCCGAAATATGTACAATTAGCAAAATCATTACAATCAGAAGCGAAAAGCAGATACAACAACAAGGTAAAACAGGAACAATATCGTATAACTGAGGAAAAACGTAAGGCAGCTGCTGAAAAAAAGCGATTGCAAAAAGAAGAAATAATGAGAAAAAGACAACTAGCAGCTGCTGAACGGCAAAGAGAGGCAAATGAAAAAGCAGCAGCGAAAGCAGAAGAAAAAGCAGCAAGAGAAAAAGCGGCAAGGGAGAAAGCTGCAGCAAAAAAAGCACAGAATGATATTGCAACAAATGCTATGTTAAAACGTAAAAAGAGTTTTATACAAAAGAATATTATTAAAGATAGTAATAACAATAATAACAAGATATTGACATTAGGAAATAACAAAAAGCGGAAAAGGGATCAAAAAGGTCCACCAAAGAAAAAGGCACGCGCAGGTCCACCAAAAGGACCACCAAGAGGACCACCAAAAGCCGTACCAACACCAGTAGATACAAATGTAAATAAAAACAATGGGACTTTCTCGTTGGATGGTAGTAGTATTGGTGTACCTGGTACCGCAGCAGGTGCTATGAAGAAAAAAAAAGTTGAAAAGGAGGACGATGACGAAAACGAAGATATAGAAGCAGGATTAAGGAATGCACAGAAGCGTCTGGATGAATTAACTGGCAAAGGGAAGGCTGGTGCTACAGATGTCGTTGCTGTAGCACCTCCGGTATTTGGCGATATTGGTATGAAGGAAGTATTGGCAGCAGTGAAGAAGAAAAATAAAGGACGGGAGCCTAAATTATCCCCAATAGAGGAAGACTGTAAGAAAGTTTATCATAAATTGAATAAGGATGTTGTTGGAATCAGCAAAATCTCATTGAATAAACATTATGCGGATAATTTTGCTCATAAATGGCTTAGTTTATTCAATTTCCACCCATTGGAAGTTTTTCCCCAAGAAGCATTTAAAATGAATTATATGCATGTTGTACCAAAGCCTATTGCTTTGTATTTCTCGAAAGATCCTGAAAATGAAGCAGTATATGATAATTTATTGCAGCGAGTGTATAAAACACGTTTTGATGAAAATCCAGAAGGTCCAACAATTGCGGAGATGTTTGTATCAGATGTTGAAAGGTGTTTCAACAATGCTATTATGAGTAACAGCAACGGCTCTGAGGTATCGGACTGGATATGCATCAAAGCACGGCATTTGTTAATGTATTTAGATCATGTGTCACATGAAAATCTATTTAATGAAGATATTCCACGTTACAATACGAAGCGTGCGGAGAAAAAAATATTAAGAAGAGAACGGGAAGATTTCATTAAAGGGTTGGAATTATCAAACTCGCGTGCTTACGGCGTAGATCGAACGCAAGAATTCATAGTCAAAGTTATGAAAAAGATGAAAACGCAGGGAATGAAAATTACTTTTCAACACTGGAATTCACCAAAGGAAGAGTTGATGAAATATCCAGGGTATACGGATGTCATCAAAAAAGCTATGGACCTTTCAAGCGTATATGATATGATAAATAAAAGGATGTACAATACATACCAAGAAGTTTTGGATGATATTCGATTGTGCTTCTCCAATGCTATTACATTTTGGTCAAGGAAAGGTACTGAAAATCCAGAAGTAGTAGCTAATGCGAAGAAAAGCAGTGAATATTTTGAAAATTTATGGGCACAAGCGTCATTGACAATTTATGAATATATTAAGCGTGAACGTATTTTGCATAAGGTATTAAATCAACAGAAAACAACTGCGCGTGCAGCGGAGAAGAGAAAGGAAAGGCTTGAGCAAGCAAAAGAGGAAGTGAAAAAACAAAGAGCACTATTTAGAGCAGCTAAGAAAGAGAGGAAACAGAAGAAGCTAGAGAGAAGAAAAGCAGTTAAAAAAGATAAGTTTCACAATATAAATGAAGAATGGGAAAGTATACAAAAAAAATATCGAGATGATTTAGACGAAGATGATGATTCATCCAGTGATTCAGATGATGATGATGACGATATGGGGCGTACAAATGAGGTTGAAAGCAATGAAGCTGTTGAATCCAATAAACTCATTCAAAGTATCGAAGAGGAGTGGAGGGAAGATGATGATATTTGGCGTGAAGTTGGTGATAAAGGTGTCGTTGTATTTCAAAAACAAAAAACAAATGCTGGAACAGGTTCTATTTAAATTAAAAATAAAAAGAAAATAAAAAGGAGGGAAAAAGTTTGTACAGCAAAGAGAGAGCATAAAAATTTTTATTGTACGCGTAATTCTTTTGCTGGTTTGATCAATTTGAAGAGTACGAAGTACTAGGAATTATCATGAGTAAATTAAAAAATAAATTTTTGCGTAAAATTTTAAAAATTAAAAAAATATAATAATAAAAAAAAATGTGTACTCGTGTACGAATAATATACTCGTATCCATTTATATAAAATATACGTACAGGAGTTCGTATCGTGTATTCATAATAACAAAAAATACCAAGCTTTCTGAAAAAATATATACGACGAATATAACGTGTACGAATCGTCGTAAAAAGTTTATAAAAAGTTCACGACAATTGAATGTAATTTTTGTATTCTATCGCATTCATTTGTTTTATTTTCAGTATATTGTGCAAATAAAATTCAACAATATGATCTTTTTTTACAATTACAGGTTTGTCTATATTGTTGTTTGCAATATGTTGTTCATTAATATAATATGAAGATTCAACATCTATCAATGGTTTAACAATATGATGTGCCATAGGATATGACTTTGTAGGTGGAACATAGTATGGACATAATTTTTTTGCAAAATTATTTCGAATTTTATCTCGAATGTCTTTGATTTCAGAATTTGGACCATGATCTTCTGGGAGTTTTTTTTTATAAAAACTTTCTTCTGGTTGTATTAATACATACATTTTATTTTTTAAATGACAATGTCGTGAATGGGATTTTGGATATATATCTCCAAATGTCGTGACAAAACATGTTTCTGTATCAAATGAAAAACACCATCCAGCTTTATCAATAAAATTAGCTTCCATACAATTCAATTGTGTAGGATCATTTTCTGCCAAACATGTAAGAACTCGTTTCACAGTAATGCTAAATTCCGTAAGATTTCTACCATATAAATTAGAAGGTATTTCAAACGCAAACCCATCAATTTTACTAATATTTTTAATAAAAATGTAAAACAATGGCAATGATTGTAATATATTTTCTTCTAACGTTAGATCATAATTCCATGTAGTATGGCTTGCAATTTTAGATGATTTTGCAAAAAGGCACGGACTCACTTTTGACAATTTTTTAAAGTTGATGGCCGGTTTTGTGTTATAAATATCTCGTTGTAATATTAAGTTTAGCATATTATCATTCCACCTTTGATCTAAAATATTGATTTTCTGTTCATTTTGCTGTTTTAATCGATTTACATCGTCATTATATTGTACAGTATTATTGATGATAATTGTACCATTATCAATATCATCATAATCATTGAAGAGTTGTTTCACATTGCCGCTATCCAAATAATAGAATATGCTTAATAAAATGAATGTTAACGATAATGCAGTTGTTTTTTCAAAAAATCTATCATTAAAAATGACTTCATACAAAACATAGGTTCTGAATGTGAATTTAAATAATAATTTAATGATTGATTCGTTTGTCATTGCCGTTTTCATGTTTGTTATTTTGTTTTATATACGATGATAATTTCTTGAGATTATATTTCACTGAACTTGTTTTTACCACGCTTTTTCCTTTTATACCTTCTTCTTTTTTGTTTTTTGTTTTAGTGCGTGGCACCCGTGATGCAGAATGTATATTACTTGTCATTTTTCCAACAAATGTGTTATGTGTTCTCCCGTGCAGCTGGCAAGTATAAATTATTAATACTGTCGTTTGCACGTTTGATAGGGTAAAACATTTTTTTTTCACATTTTTTCTTTATTTAAAATGTTGCATATATTCAAATTAATTAATAAATTATTAAAAAATACAATATAAATAGTCTAATATAAAACAATTCACATCATAGTTTAGCTAATTTCATATAATAAAATGCTTCGAATGTAATTCATTATTTAGAATTGTTTATAAGATAATAAATAATTGTATAAGGGTCAATATCAAAGAAAAATTGATAAAAATAATCGCAATTGTCATGTCTTTCGGTAAAATTGAACATAAAATAACTGATGAAGAAATAGCGAAACAAATGGCAGCTTTTAGTTCAGACGAAGATTCAGATGACTCAGATTCAGACGAGGAGGAAGAAATAGATTTTGAACCAAAAAAGAAAAAACAGCGTATATCAAGTACAGGTAGCAATAGTAACAGTAGAAGTCCTTTAAATGAGACTATAAATTTAGCATCTGATGACGAAAGCGACATAGAGGATGATAGCCAAGATCCTGCCATAGAAATAATTGATGATAGTGACGATGAAGAAGATGATATATTGAATAAGTTTAAAGATATTGAAGCCGCGAAAAAAAAAAGTAGTGAAGGTGCCAGTGTAGAAGAAACTGTCTGGGTTGGTGATGATAGTGATGATGAAGAAGATGATAATAATAATAATAATAATAATGTTGGCGTAGATGTGAATGTGTTGTTGGAACAACGAAGGAGGCAAGCAGAAGTTGACGATGATGAGGATGAAGATGATGATATATTTAAAACTGTTGAAAGGAGACAAGAACGGGAGAGACTATCTCAATTTACTTTTACAATTGCAATTACTACAAAGAAAGCATTAACAATACCATATAAAAAAACTGATTCGCTAGCGGGATTAAAAAATAAAATGTTGGAACAGCTAAAGGAACATCATCCAGCAGAATATACTAAGTTTCGTAATATGAACATAAAATTTGAAGGTGCAATAATTCCGACAAATATTATATGTTCAGAATGGCTAGAGGATGAAGGTTTAGAAGATGAGGACAGTGTCCAGTTAGAAATTGGCTCTTAGTTAAATGTGAGGAGAGAAATTTAAAATTGATGTGAGAGAAAAAGATCTTGTGATATGTGTATGTGTGTGTAAAAAAAAAATGTGTAAAAAAATACATTATCAAAAAATATACGATACGAATATTTTTATATACACAAATTCTTTTTCAGATTCTTTTCACACATTAAACGTAAGTAACGAATCAATTGCATCGTCTACATGCCCTATTGTTTTTGGCCTTGAGTTAGGTGATACATACATTGAATCATCTTCCCCATTATCTGTTAACATTGAATTGTGTCTAGTGCTTTCAATACCACGAGACACGCTTTCAGCACGATATGTTGTATTTGATACAGCCCCATTACGTCCCATTGAAAGTAAGTTGGTGGTAGTGCCATCATCGTTTTTTCTGTTATTACTTTTGTTACTATTGTTGTCGTTCTTATTATTATTTACTCTATATCCAGATCGATTGTTTTTTATTGGATTCAACATTCTTGTTTGAGTGGACCATCCACCTCTCATGCGCTCCGATGACAATCTTAAGGAACTAGATGGGTCTATTTGTTCTTCTTGGAAAAATTCAGAAAATAACGTAAATGATACACTTAAAAGAGGCGCTTCATCTTTCTCATCATTAGTCAAGGTATCAACACTTTCTCGCATAAAAAAATCATATCGAAATTGTCCTGGATATATCGGATCTCCACTAATTTTAGCTGGGCCACCATTCAAATAAAAGAAAGCTTTGCTATCAAACACCATCCCATTTTGTACAATCGTTTGGCCTTGTTGGTCCATTACGCTCATTGATAATTGACCATATCCTTCAATAGAATCAATGGACAGTTGTTCATTATCACGAACAAAAAATGTCACAGGTGTGCTGTCCATATGAATGGCATGAACACTTTTCTTTTTAAATACTGTTCGTCCTGGGATATCATCATCATTTCCACGATTATTACGACCACGATTGTTAGCATAATTATTATTATTATAAGATAGCAATGCTTTTCGTTTTCCTCGTTGTTTTCTAGTACGATTTTTTTTCACGCTGTTGCTATTATTATCATTCTTTCTGCTATATTTGCTGTTTGCATCTTTTTCTGGTAGATGATCAACTCTCTTTAATGCATCTGCTATTGCTTTTTTTTTTCTCCTAGCTATTTCTTTTTCTCTTTGTTGTTCCGCTCTTTTTCGTTGGCGATATTGAATATTACGTCTTTCAGCTGCTTTCCGGTTTGCTTCGATTTTTTCTACTGATAAATGGCCACGTTGTCCTTGTTTCTTTTGTCTCCTCATTGGACTTGTCGTGCTATTAGAACTACTTCCACTACTGGTACTTCTTCCACGACTTCCTTTTAATATTGGAATTTTACTTTCTTTTTTATTATTTTTATTGTTATTATTGCGCCTACTGTTATTGGCAGTAGTAGTAGTAGTAGTTGTTGTTGATGATGATGATGTTGTTGTATTGCTGCTACTGTTGTTACTGATTGATTGTTTTACATTATTTTCATCTTTGCTATTATTAATATTATTATTATTATTATCATTGTTACTGATAGGTTTTTCAGGACTAGAATTACTGGTAGATTCTACTACTGCGGGTGGTATTTCGTTTTGTTTTGCCATTACTTTTTTTCTTCTCTCCTCTTCAACCGGATCATTATGAAATATTTTTTCCACTTTTTCTTGTAGCAATAAAGCAATTTTACTTTGTTTCAAAAACCATGTTCTAAATTGAGCTTCATTAATTAATAGTGATTCAGTAATTCCATTTAATAATTCTATCATGACTGCATCGATTTCATCTTCCGTTAAGCCCATTTTAAATGCTTTAAATGCTTTGCCGAGACTTTTTCTATTTACAGTCCCTGTATTGGAAAAGTCTATAGCTGCAAATATATTTTTTGACATTTCTAATCGAATACTTTTAATAAAGCTGTTGAATTGTGTTTCTACTAATATTGCAACAGGATCTTGTTGTAAAAACCACTCTTCAAATTCATCTAATTCAATACTACCGTCATTGTTTATGTCAATATCACTCATTACAGCATCGACTTCATCTTTCTTTAATCCCATATCTAATACACTTTTAAATGCCCTACCAAGACAACCACGATCTATTTCGCCTTGTTTGTCTAAATCAATTGCAACAAAGATGGTTTTTGATATTTCCTTCCTACGTTTAATAAAATTGTTGTACTGTGTCTCTACTAATATTGCAACAGGATCTTGTTGTAAAAACCACTCTTCAAATTCATCTAATTCAATACTACCGTCATTGTTTCATCACATTTGGTCTTCCACTAAATGCCTTTTTTAGTTCACTTCTAGAGATAAATAATTCATGACGTTTATTTGATTGTATATCATAAGCATTCACTTTCGTCTTTCCAGCACTTACATCTTGTACAACAAAAATAAAATAATGCTTTCGTATTTTTAAAGCAAACTTATATGGCTCAGAATATGGCTTTTGTTTTGGTTTTTCCAATTTTAACTTTTGTTTATATAAGCTGCTACGTTTACCTATTGATATTGAAGCTAATGATTTTTTTTCATTCTTTTTATTATTCTTTTTTGGTGGTTTACCACCTCCTACTAAACGGTTCCTCGCTTCTTGTGCTTCAGCTGCCCAGACTGGCGCTATCATAACACCATCTGCCGGACCCCATGTTTCTTGTTCTTCTAAAATCATCTTTATAGCATCTCTTAATCTCAACGGGGTAATTTCTGGAGCAAACATTTTCATAACATTATCGACTTGTTCAATTGCTTTTCGGTTTTCATTATTATCTATTTTTGTAATTTTTGCTATTACTGTTGTACACAAAATGCTATATAGCTCGTTTAATTGTAGTTTTGGCGTCAAGAAGGGATTTTTTTTACTCCCACGCCGTAAATATTGTTTCATGGCTTTATTAAAATATACAATATCCATGTCTCTAGCCAACGATTGAACGTAATTCTTCTGTTCCCACATAAAGGGATATGTTCGTGTCAGCTCTAAACGCCAAGACTCAATAGATTCTAGCATTTTAATAGTTGAGACTTGCAAGTCTTGAATAGCATGTAGAGTTTCTTCGTCTATTAATTCTTTTCCGGTTGGTAAATCGACACAGAAACATTTATGCTTTGAAACTCTTTCCATTAAAATGCTTTTATGCTTCTCTCTTAAAATAACAGCCTGAATCACCTTGATCTCCTTGTCAGCGTTAACACTTGGCATTTGATATGATATTAATTTTTTCCTACCTTGCAGATTTTGTACTTTGTCTGCATATCCGTATATCCTTGGTCCTGGATAATTGATTTTTTCTGGCGCATGGCTAAAATTTTTTTTACGCTTTTTACCAGCCGTCCTACTCATCTTTTCATGCTTTCCAAACAGTTTTTAATTTACCAATTTCTATATTTTGCTTTTTATCTAATACTATGTATTTCATTGTTTGCATGTATTTGTGTGTGTTTTATCAAATTATGTAGAGTAGGCAATGCTACCAACTAAAGTATTATATATTTTTTAATTTTTTTTTTTTGCTATTATTATTATATATATTAGCACATTACAGGTATCCTTTTACGGGACATCGATAAGTGCCGCGGGGGCGGCTGTTATAGCCATATAAATATCATTAGTACCCCTATTCCCTGTAACCTCTATAATTTTTAATGCATTTTATTTATCATATTTAATAGTTTTGTTGTATTTTTACTCCTATATAATTGTACTATTAGTATATAAAATTAATATGAATATAAAATCGGATATTTATTTCTTGACTGTCGATATGCACAGCGCGTCCAAGGTGAAACACGTATTAAAATAACACATATTATAATGAAACATATATCTCATAAATTTAACAAAAATACATACACAAAAATGATTCAGTTAACACATGATATATATATGTTACACAAATATTAACGTTAGAAATGCAATATTTACCGCAAATGGGTACACATCAACACTCTGTAATTTGAATTCTAGATGGAATTATCTTGCATATAAGGGATGTTTTGAAATCAGTTTTACGTGTAGATTGCATTCCTCAACTTTATTTTATGGAATTTTGGGATTTTCATGAAAAAGGGAATTTTTTTTGAACAGACCAGATAACAGCCGCTCACGCGGCACTTGTCCCGTTAGGGGATAATAGTATAACGTTTTTCCGTGTTGTATTATAATACTTCAGTATTACCACGGTGGTAATACTTTATTACTATAGTATAATACCAGGAATATCACTATTAGAACAACGCTATAGTCCAAAATATCTATGTCATAATTTTTGTACAGCATTTTTCCTCTCTGCTTCTCTGCTGTGGCGTTAATTTATATTATATTACCAGGTATTATACCTGGTATAGCTTCTCATCATCATTATTATTATTAAAATCATCATCTATAATAACAATAATTTTAGCATACATAACAATAAAAGTATTAGTATTAGTGGAAAGCTAGATAGAATACCCCATTCCAAATAATGAACAAGTCGTAGCTAATAAGTTTTATCAATTATTGATTGCATTAGTAATCTCAAGATGATAAACAACAATGGACCAAATAATGACCAAACATATCAAAATACAATTGCAAAACTCCAAGAGAAAGTAAAACTACAAGAACTACTACTTATAAAATACAGAAGTCAATCTGAGAAGCAGGAGGCTGAAATTGATAGTTTAAAAATTAAGATTGATACACAAAGCATTGAACTTAATACGATTAAACGACAAAGCCCACAAAATCTGAAAGAAGCTAAGAAATTAAAGGAGGATTTGAAAAAAGCACAACAATATGCTGTAAATTTAAATGAACACGTAGAAAAGGAATCGAAAGAAAAACAACGATTATTAGATGCAGTTTTAAAAAATGCGAAAAAAATACAGCTCGATTGGCAAGATGTTACCTTAGAAAATACCGAGCTCCTACAAAAAGTAAAAACCTTACAAGAGAAGTATGACGAGGCAAATTGGCGAGCTTTTAAAGCTGAAGATGATGTAAGGTCTATGTCACAAAAGTTGCGTGTGGCAAACAAATTATTGAAAAGTAATACGTCTTCCTCTTCGTCTAAAGTTTCACTAACTTCCTCTTGGAGAGGAAGTCAAAGTAGCAAATATAATAACGATGAGAGGAAATTAGAACAATCTGCAAGAAAAGTAAAAAGCCATTTACGAAGATTAATGTCACCACAACCGAAAACAGCTATATTATCAACACCGCCATCGAAAACACTATCATTGTCAAATACAAAGATAAAGCAACGTTATAACATAAATCCATTACGAAATCAAATTGATGAATTTAACGAAACAACAAAAAGTATAGAACATTTATTAAATAACTCACCAACATATAACAAATATAAAAACAGAAGCTTCGACGACTCTGTGAAAGGTATTATAAACGAAGAAAAGAAAGACGGTATAGTAAATGAAGTTACAAGTCCAATTGCTCATGTACATTCCAATGACGATATAGACGAAGAAGACCATGAAATGACGACTATGATAAGCGATGAATTGCTGTAGATTCTAATATTATTCCTCTTTTTTTTTCTTCAAGGCACCAAAGTTGTTATTATTATTATAATTATTATTATTGAAATTATTATATAATACCAAAAATCCAAAAAAATACTGCTGCTTGGCTAAGAGTATAAATTTACGAAAAGTGATTTGTTACGTTGGCAAAGTTGGCAATCTAAATCAGTGCTATTTCTCGATATTTACCGTCTGAAGCAGCGTTTTTCTTTTTTTCTTTTTTAATAATTTACTGTACTGAATTTTATACTAAAGATTTGCCAGCAGTGTTTTCTTCCAAAAAATGTCCTTCTCGCCTCTCTCAGGCTATTTATTTTGGGCATCGCCAGCTCGCTCGCTCCACTTTTTTCGTTTTCGGTATTTCTTTTATTTGTACCTAGGTACTACTACGTATACCAGTATATAATATAGACGTTAGAAAATGAGAACTATACACAACAACACACATAAATAATATTATGTATACTATTCTTTACTATTTACAGTCTTACTGTAATAACATACATATATTATCATCTTATTGTAGTAAAATTTAGATCAATTACAACATTTTTATATGCCAAGATTGATCTGGTAATGAACAAATGGAGAACAATATAAACGAAACAAACCAGCGTCACAAAAATTTTGAAAACGTGCGTGACCAGCTACTTCCAGAGCATCACCACACAATTGATCCTGCACGACATGAAAAAATTTTGGAGGTACGAAAACGATTGTTGCCAGTTTCCTTTACAAAAATAGAAAAAGAAGTAGATATAGTAGTGGAGGAACATCAAAAATTAGGGTATGGACTACCTGTAGATTATGAAATAGAACAAAAAACGACGGACAGTGACGTTCAAATAGTGGCGGAGCATCAAAAATTAGGATATGGCCTACCTGTAGATTATGAAATAGAACCAAATGTCCCACCAGATGAAGAGCTTTCCGCAGCTGATAAATTCATTCAGCAATCTATGAAAAATATATTTGAAGCAATGGATTTGGATAATAAAGGCGAAATAGATCGTGGTTGTCTTGGTAGGGCATTCCAAAGTTTGGAAATGGGATTAAAGAAAGATGAAGTCGATG
>JACLAC010002741.1_pt1 | contig 14856 bp, 7 predicted proteins | sample 8027881 | NCBI WGS metagenome assembly JACLAC01 (sample SAMN15725517, study PRJNA655200) | protist metagenome | isolation source: fluorescence activated cell sorting (FACS) single amplified genomes of... | place: Spain: Blaines Bay Microbial Observatory, Mediterranean Sea | collected 2016-01-19 | reverse complement strand
CATTGGAACGGAAGGAGAATTGAAATAAAGAACAAACTAAACCGAGCAATTCATTCATTATTTGATATAACAGAAGTATCCATTTTTTTACATTAGTGATATAAGAGTAGAAGAAACGATGCCTACTCTATCAGATGAAGGAGAGGACCGGAAAGAATCGGAAGAAGAAGAGGAGGAGGAGGAGGAGGAAGCAGTGGAAGAAGAATCAGAAGAAGAAGACCAGCAGAAAGAAGTGGAAGACAACGATGAAGAAGAACAACAGAAATCAAATGTTAAAGAAAATGATGACTCAGAAGATAAGGCAGAAAACAAAGTAGAACATGAGCAAGAAATTGATTTATTTGCACTCGCAGAGAATGAAAAGTCTATGAAACATGGTGTTGAGGAAGATAAAGAAGATGATGATGATATTAACAATTATGAAGCAGATTATGATGAAAAACGAAATAGAAAAATAAATCGTAACAGAGAAGATGTCGAAAACGAGGAAGAGATAGTAACAGAAGAGACAAATAATATGGCAAAGAAAAATTATAAAACAGAACGTAATAAGAAAGACAAAGAAGAAGAAGAAGAAGAAGAAGAGGAAGAGGAAAAAGTATCGCAATCTATAAAAAGAAGAAAGACCATGGATAAGGAAAAAAATTCATTTGTACATAATGAAAAATACCAAGTCAGATACGACCAATCGTATGCGCAAATGACCGGCAATGTTGGAAAGTTAGTTGCATTTGATATTACTAAATTAAGCAAAAAAAAGTACAAAAAGTTTAAAAAATTGTTAAAAGATTGTCCAGAACTCTCAAACGATGAAAATAACATAGTAGATTACAATGCGGAAAGTAAACCCGTGCAACTACAAATTCAACATTCTTCATTTTTGGGTGGAAAAACGAAGAAATTTGTTAATTATCAAGGACGATTAATGATACATCTCCCTCAGCAAATAATAGGCGACACACTTGATCCAGCTCCATGTGTAGTTTTGCATTGCTCGCCAAATACAGAGAATGAGAAAGAAAAAAATAATTTAGACGATATTCATATTATTATGGATGAAGATTCAATTACAAATGAATTAGGTACCATAAAAAAAGAAGATTTTTGTTTCGAAATTAAACGCGATGATGAAGCAGTATCAATTGTTGATAAAAAACACAAAAGACCATTATTGATGGATGATCGATTAACGTCTGATAATAACGACAAAGAAGATGATGGGGAAAAAAAGAAAAAGAAGAAAAAACACAGGAAAAAAAAGAAAATATATGTAGATGAAATGGTACTATCAGCAGATACTGCGGACGATCTTGAAGATTGGCTGTCGGATATTAAAGAAACGACCAGAATATGTCGAAAAATTGTAAAGTATGTGGATGCTATCTATGAGAAAGAAGTAGAATCAAGAGAAGAAGAGGATAATATTAAATGGTTAGAAAATCAAACTGAGTTGCAATATAAAAATAATAATAATAGTAGTGATGATGATGATGCACCGGAAGTTGAAAGTAGTGATATACAAAGTGAGCAGCATAAAAAATATGATATGAAAAAAGATCATGGAGGGAATGAATTTGAGGATGATGAGGATGACAATGATGTTAGTGATAGTATTGCTAAATCACGCGAAAAAGCAAGAAAGAAACGCATGGAAAATATGCAAATAATTACTGGCAAAGGAACTATGACTGACGAAGAGGAAGAAGCATTTTGGGAGGCAAGGTCATTGGATCCATATAAAGAACACCGGAAAAAAATGGAAAATATAAAAGAAGAGTTTTACGAAGCGGAAATTGCATCTACTAAACTGATTGACGAGATCGAAAAAGCAGAATCCCCAGAGCAAGAATTTACAGTGCATCATATTACAGTTCCTGCAAAAACATATAATTTACAAAATGAAATTTTAGTCACTGCAGAACGTGCACATGGCACAGCTGTATCATCAGAAGCCTTAAAATTTATATCCAAAACTGTACATGATGAATATGTAAAAAATAAAAAAAATAAAACAAAATACAAAATGGGTAAAAGCAATGCTTCAACAAATAGTACAAATGGTACATTTTTAGAAAATAGTAGCAATGGAACAAATATCTCATTTACAGGAGGGTCTCAATTGTATTCTACTGCATCAACCGCAACATCTTCAGATTTTAGGCCAAACATATTACGCTCAGAAAGTGAATGGGATACGAAAATTGAGTTTTTCCAAGCTCGTGTAAAAGGCTTGTGTGAAGAAGCAGATTTATTTGTTATTGATTCAAAATTACTGGGCGACTTGGATATGTACGGTGGATTTAGATTAGAGGACAAGTTTGAAGTCGAAAGGAAGCTGAAAACAGCTGGCAGACCATTGAAAATCAACTTCAAGTTAATCAAAAAAGAACTATATGCTGAATGTGATTATTGGTTTGAAGAATTAGGAAGGCCAACTCATCCAGTGCGCTTAGCTCGTCATGGTCAATTGTTATTGCACAGAAATTCATTATATGATGACTTGCTGGATTTGAATGATCGTTTACGTGATGCAGAAAATAAAGCGTTACCATACATTGAAAAGCTTGAATCGTTTTTAGCTTCATATGAGAAACAAGTTAAAGATAATAAAAGGAATTATGGTTCCAACAATCACAACAATAATATCATTAAGGATTCAACGGAGGTTGTTGTTACTAGGATAATAGAGGGGGAAAATATTTTGCAAAAAAGACGTGTTCAAGAATTAAAGAAAGTCTTATTTAAATTTGGTAAGGTTTGGCCACCAGATGAAAGGAAATTTCCAAATCATAAATTGCCAGCTGAAGGTGTCGCATTATATCATGCATTTATACACAGCGGTCCTGATTCTACACGTTATAATAATACTTTTGAGGTTGCAAAAGCTTTGGATGAAATTATTTCAAATGGAAGGATAGCTGGTACGAATTCATTAATTGCAAATAATAAAACGAAGTCATTTGATAAAGTATTAGCTGCTACATTGTTAAAACATGGAATAAATCCAAAAGCATTTGAGGCATCTGTTGAATATAATAATTATGTTACTGGGCATACGAAAAATATAAATCATACGATCAAATGTATAAAAAAACTGTTAACACGAAAAGAAAATGCACGTACAAAGCAATTACGTAAATTATTTAATCAGTTTTATCCAAAAACTCATGAAGGCATTACTGCCAAATGCATTTTTAATCATTTATTTAAAAACAATCGAAGCGAACATGAGAAAAAATTGTCAATAATTGATTCAAATACTATGGAAGGTAGCTTTCATAATTATTTGCCACAAGTGGTCATACCTTTATATAAGCCAGCAACATATAAAAAATGTTTTGAAGAAATAGTCAAATTTCAAGGTACAGGTAAAGACGGTAAAACTTATTCCTCGCATATGAATATAGGTAAAGATGAAAATGATAATAAATATGATGATAATAATGATAATGGTATGAGTTTTCGAAATAAAAAAGTTGGTTTCAAACAATTTAAAAATTGGGCTCTTAGTAAGTGGCAACCATGTTTACGCGTTTGAGACACTGTTATTTACACAATTATGTACGAACGTACGAACGTATCATACGAGTATGTATATATTAATATATACGTGATGTAGAGTAGGAATTATCATGATTAAATAAAAAAATAAGTTATGCATTAATTATTTAAATATGATACACTTAGTACGAATACACGAACCATATACGTATATGATATACTCGTACGAAACACATATTTTTCGTATTCATGCTCCATCTTCAGCTCCTGCATCCACAGCTGCAGCTTCATTCTCTCTCTTAATATCATCCGGGCTTTTTATTGAATATGTTAATGCTTGCCATTCTCCTTCTTTTTCGACTTTATATACAAGTTGTACCGTTTGTTTAGATACCAGGCCTGATTCTTTTGCGTATTGTTTGGGGTTACCAGACAAATTCAATACTGCATCTCCTTGAAAATCGACCATTAACCCTCTATTATTAAGTACAGTTAAATATGGCGTAATATTTTGTTTCATATAATCTTCCCATTGCTGTATACTACTTCTTATTTCCTTGATATCATCTGATTCGTCTTCTAAATTTTCAACTTCACCTTCAATTTTAATTTTACGTTCTAGATCCTGCCCAAGTTCACCTAAAGTGGAATTAGCTATGTTCTGTTTCTCATTAATTTGCTCTAACATTTGTTCTTTCGTATATGTCTTTACATAGTCCAATAAGATATTATTTGTTACATTAATATTAAATAAATGTTCTAAATTATCGCCGTAGGTTAATTTAATAAACATCTTTATTTATAATTTTCTCTTCTTTTCAACGTTATTATTTTACAATGTTACAATGTACGATAATTATTGTATTTGATATTGTTGGTCGTTTTCTTCTCCTCTCTTTCTTGTATATGTATAGTCGTACAGTCATACATTACTTTTACGATATGGCATAGGCAACATAGATAATATCTTTCATATCGTATTACACGATAGAAAACGGATTTGTTGTTTCATCATGGCACCATGAATGAAACAGCAACAATGTAATAGGTATAGCAGCCTGAAAATGTAATATAGCACTACTCACCATTGAAAGGATTGCCTGGATATTTTGACCAAAAAAATAGAAGCAAAATTATAATGGTGTCTTAATTGACTTGTTAGAGTATAATAAAGGGAATACATCCTTATATAATATTAATAATTATGGATATTTTAAAAAAAGATGGGTTGAAACATTGAACAGAAATGTAATATCTGTAATTTAATATCGGGTGCTACTTAGAGAATTAACAAAAATTGAAGAAACAACATTTTTACAATTTTTTAAAAAAGTATAGTTCATTGGTTTGGTTGCCAGAAAATCATTTATATATACTGGGACGACTGACCTATACCACCACGCGCAGTGGTAAGAGTGGCACTAGATTACTATCAGTTATCAGTTATTACATAATCATTATTGTATATATTTAAAATATGTATATCTTATATATCTTTTTATGTTTTATTGGTAAAAATGTTTGTACTTGTAAATGCTTTTGTGTGCCGTCCAGTTGCAATAAGTGTACCATCTTTCCGTTTCAAATCAACTTGGGTGAATCCTAATTTTTTACCAGTTTTCAATACAGTGCCATCAATATAAACATCTTCATTATGCATACCTGCGCGTATAAAATTAACATTAATGTCTACGCTAACTCCAGGTCTTGTCGGATCATTCCCTAACAATGCCAATGTGCCAACGACATCAACCAAAGTGCAAATTGCACCACCATGTAAATTTTTATTTGCATTATGTAAATGACTTTCTACAGGTATGACACATTTTACTTTTCCATCACCAATTTCTAATATTTTTAAATTGGTTAAACATTTATCAAACCTATCTCCAGTATGTGTATATAACCCTAATAAAGCATTCGCACCCATTGTCCTGGCTTTTTCAATAAATGACAATTTCTCTGCCTTTACCTCTGTCGATTCACTATCATTAAGATTAATATTGCTAAAACATGATGATGTGGTACTAATGCTATTAAAGAAATATAATTTATTATAATTCTTATTATTATTTACATTATTTATGATGCTGGAAGAAGTTTTCATTTTTTGCTGTTGCTTTATCTTGTAAAAGTTGCATATGCGATTCCATTTTATTTTCATCATTTTTTTGATGATATTAACTGATAGTAATATTTCTGATATTTCTTATATTTCTTTCGATGAAAGGAAAAGGATTCTATTTTGTTTTTGACATTTTGCTATTCTGTTAATTATATTATTTATCAAAGCAACGTACCACAAAAGAATATAGTTTATTCTAAGTTTAAGTTGCCAACAAAAACAAAACTTAAATATTTATTAAATATATTGTTTTTTTTTTTGTATGTATTATATTGTGGTGTGCTATTATAAAAATTAAAATAAATAAAACAATAGATTTTATGTGAGAACGTATGAACCAACAACAATATCAAACATATCAACACACATGCCAATCATTTGATAATAATATAAATAACAATCTACCAATACATCATAGCTATGAATCGCATGCAAATGGCTACGAAAATATTGCGTGTATCAATTGTTGGATCACCAAATGCAGGAAAATCAACATTATTGAATTGTTTTTTTCCATCTCAACAACAAATTGCTGCTGTTTCACCAAAATATAACACGACTCGTGAACAGTATCGCGGTGTATTTACAGACATGGAACGACAGACACAAATAATATTTACAGATACACCTGGGATCGTGCAACAGGCGGAGAATAGGAAAAGATATTTCCGCACATTAGTAACAGAAGCAGTTGATAGTATTGATCAAGAAAGTATCGATATTGTATTATTAGTAGTAGATGCTGCGGCGAAGTTATCAAATCGAAGAAAAAATTCCATGTTGAAAGTTAGAGATTTATGTATTCAACAAAATGTCGATTTGTTTTTAATTTTAAACAAAATAGATTATATAAAAAATAAGCGTGAATTACTACCATTAACTAATTCGATTAATGATATATTAAAATATGAAGAAATTGATATAATATCAAAAAATGTAAACCAAAATAAAAAAATGGAAAAAAAGAAAGGTAAAAACAATAATAATAATGAAAAAAAAATCAAACAATCGAAAAAAACAAATAAAATATTATTCAATGGTCCAAGTGAAGTGCATTATATTTCAGCAAAAGAAAATGATGATGGTGTTGATATTTTAAAAGAGTCATTGTTTAATCGTGCATATGAAGGTGAATGGCAATATGATGAAGATGAATTTACTGAATTGGATGATAATGATATAATAGCTGAAATTATACGTGAACAATTATTTCAAACATATCAAAAAGAAATACCATATATTGTAGAACAAATGACAACAAATAAAGACCATATAACACCCGAACATTTATTACTTGAACAAACGTTCTATGTACCAAGAGAATCAATGCGTCGAGTTTTACATGGGAAAAACTTCAGCGTTATCAATAAAATAAGAAAAAAATGTGAAAAAAGATTGACAGAATTATATAATGAATTATATGGTTATGAAAAGGTAACATTGAGATTAGTTGTCAAATTAAAAAAGAGTCGTTAGTAATATAGATCTTGATCTTAGACAGTCGTCTATATTTTAGCTCAAACTCTATTTATAGATAAAATGCAATATCCATGTGTACGAATTCGTATGCATATCTGCTCGTTAACTTTAAGGGGAAAAAAATACCACACACTCTCTGTTGGAATAGTAGAAAATACGTTCGTAAAAAATACGCGTATAAAAAAATTTTACCGGGAATAAAATTTTATTTTGTGATACGGCCCATATTATGATATTTTACCAAAACCCATTTTATAACTCATCCAACATACTTTCAATTGTATTTGTATGACTACTAATTTTTAATATTGAAATCAAAACAATAAACGCAACTCCCAATGTCAAAACAAATGCAAGCATAATACGACCACAAGTTTTTTTTGGTAAGTTATGAAATACAAAACAATTAACCATATCACCAATTTGTATCTCTGTTGAATCAGCACCTTCGCCATCCCATCCGATATGTACACTAAATGTAGGACCTTGCCATTGTTCTTCCCATTCTTTATCAATTGCTTTCAAAGGGAACATTGATTTTAAAGTCTTTTGCGGCAGTCGCTTGTTTTTTGGATATAGCCAATCGCCTGTCTCTGGATTCCTAGCCGGTACTGTGCAACGTGGACAACGTTTTAGATAACGAAATTTAGCATCATTTCCGATTTGAAAGTATTTCCATGTTTCTTCCTCAAATGCATTAGCACTACTATTATTTGCTATAGTATCATCGCCATTAGTAATTAGCACAACAATATTTGGTCTGAAACATGTAATAGGATGCTTTGATGGTAAATTAGGTTGAACTTCATTATAAATTCTTTTCTTATTATTATTGATTGGACTTACTTTACTACTACCATTCATCATCTCATCATTCACTTCATACCTCATTTCATCACGTAATAAATTCAATGAGTTTAATGATGCTATATTCAACGGGGAAAAATCACTATAATATACTCGATCTTGTGCTGATACTGGTACATCTCGCATACGAAATGGTGATCCTTTTCCTTCTTTTTGTAAATCTACATCATGGCTAAAAGGCATTTGTTTTGCTGCGTGTAATCAGATACGGTATTATACATAAAAGCGTGATGTGTTGTTAGAGAGACATTTCTCCTATCTAGGAGAGGAGATAAACAGAATGTTACTTACGCCCAGCATATGTACTTAAATGTCTTGCAGCGTCTTTGCTACATGCGCGTACTAATACATATGTTGCCAATGGCTTTGAACGTCTACCTGTCGATTTTTCTGTATCGTTTAAATATACAGATAACCATCTGGTAACTTCATCGCCACAATTCCATCCAGGCAAAACTCCCATAGACCATCCACCGTTCGACGTAGTAGAACGCCCAGCACACTCAACTAAGACTTGTGCATTTTTTTCATATTTCTTTTCATCCGTATAAACTTTTACTTTCTTTCCCATATTAGGTGCTGATAGTATTAAAACATCTTTTCTATTTTCGTTTTCAAACTCCACTGTAATACTAGCTAATGTTGGTAATTGCCGTTGGGACAATGCTTGCTTTTCTGTATATCGATCGCCGTTGATATCAACAATACAAAATATACGATCTAGTTGAAAACCCATTGAATTTAATTTTGTTTTATGTAAAGAAATAGGTTGGCATGCTTTGATTGGGTATACATACAAGCCTACAACTTTCGCTACATTTGTAGAAGAGTTATTAGACATTTGTGGTGGTTGTTATTGTATTGTTTATCTTCTTTCGTTACTTTTGTTTTTCGATCTGATCCTTGTGTATAGGATTACTATAATTGTTTTTTTCAAACACACACCCTCTTCCTCTTCCAGTAATAATGTTATGGCGTAGTAGCCTTTTGTTCTTCAATATTCTATCTTATCCTTGATGTCATCTTTAATATATGTATCCACATGTTTTTTCTTTTGATTCATTCGTAGAACGTAGAATGTAGAATATCGACGACGATGACCGTATCCAAAATCATTTCTTCAGAGAATAGAAAAAGTATAAGAGAGAGAAAGAAATACTGTAGGAGCTAATATCCCGCCTGTACTATTATATCCTGTGCTGTACTATGCTGTGGTTGGTGCTGTGTGCTGTGTAATACTAAGTATTTATAGGTTTATTATAATGCTATTTCTATATTAATAGCTGCTAATGCTAACACCAGGGTGGTAGTATGGTATAATCCATATGTATTGGGAAACAAAATGAATGGCTAAAGCGGCTGATGTGTGATGGAGATTGTACAAACAATATTAATATGGATGCTTGCACCATTTATTCATTGTTCGTTATGAATAATATATTATTAGATTGTGTGAAATATTGCAAATAGAAAACCTTCTTATATATAGAAATAAGCAAACATAAACATAAGAGTAAGATATTATTAACAGCAATCACATTATACAAAGAACAAAGCAACATGGCTACATATTTCATGCAAAATGCAACACGTTTAGTGGCTAGGAACAATGCAATAAGACGTATGGCAACAAACAACAAAAAAATGCAATTAAAGAAACAAACAGTATTATCTTTAAATTTTTCCAATAATAGTAGTAGTAGTAGTAGTAGTAGTAGTAATAGTAGATGCAATTATAGAATATTGCCTTCTTTCACCGTAACGACACAAACAACAACTTTCCAGCAACAACGTTATTTTCACAATACTAATTTTTCTATGGAAGAAAACACGGAAGAAATAAAAATTATTACACCAGATTCTCCGCCAGATCCAAAAGTCGAACAAATTTTGGAGGATATACTTAGTTTAAACTTATTGCAAGTTGCACAGTTAGCAGAAGGTATGAAGGATAAATTAGGTATACAAGATACGCCGATGCCGATGATGGGTGGTGGAATGCCAATGATGGCAGCAGGTGGTGCAGCTGCCCCTGCGGAGGATGCTGAACCAGCAGAGGAGAAAACAGCATTCGATGTAAAACTTACTTCGTTTGATGCATCTAGTAAAATTAAAGTTATTAAAGAAGTCAGAGCAATTACAGGTTTAGGTTTAAAAGAGGCAAAAGAATTTGTTGAAGGTGCACCAAAAGTGATTAAAGAAGGATTGAAAAAGGAAGAATGTGAAGAAATCCAAGAGAAATTGAAAGCGGTAGGGGGAGTTGTAGAAATTGAATAAATACATATACATGTATAATTATATATACATAATTACATGTATACGTGTAAAGAGACGGTTACCTGGTATTTTAATATAACGTATTCGTATATATTGACGAGAAGTGAATACGAAATATATATTCAGAGCAGATTTCTTGCATGTACGAGTATTAACACACAATAAATCCGAGGTACAAAAACACACGTCGCATATAAATTTAAATAAAAAAATGCGAAAGCGTAAAATAGTTTTTTTTTTTTCTAAATATTTTTGTGGATATAATACACGAGTATATATACGAGCGCGTATATGAAAAATTTAAATATCATACGTCTCGTAAAAAAAATATACAATTAATTTAACCTTTTTTCGGTATGATAATATCTCTCTCTCTCTCTTCCTTTCGCTTTCTCATTAATAAATTGGTTTTTGAGGCGCATTACACCAAGGGCATTTGCCTGTTGCAGCAACTACTAAATTCCATGCAGCTTTGTTTGCAACATTATTACAATTGGTGCAGCTGACTCTATTGCTTTGAGAGGTAATTGGATAACCCGTGATAATGCATGCATCACTTTGATTTTTACAACTTGGACATGTCAATGTTGCAGTGTAAATTTTATCGTTGCATTTAACGCAATTTCTATTTGTTACTGACTGATCTACTTGCTGGTTCATACTTATTTGCAATACCCAATCACGGATTTCCTCGCGTGCATCCTCGTCCAAATATTGCTGCTTTGGTAGCGCATAATCAAATGGAGCTGGGATATCCGTGCCCACGAAGTCGCTATTATCAATCATAGTTGCATCTGCCTCCTCAATGGCTTCTGATAAATCCAAATAATGGTTTAAAAACACAAAAGCCATGGACAAATCATTCGTGTCCCTGCATGCAATACCTGCCTCATAAAATGCTCTGTCAGCTGGAATAACACCACAAAAACGCAACAATGCGACAGCAATCTGTGCCGCTTCTTTACTATTTCCATTCTCTTCGAATTCCTTTTGCATTGTCATATAATGTGCTACTAATAATGCACGTTCGAAAAATTTCAACGCACCTTGGTTACTACTACTATTCGAGGTTTTTCCTTCATATTTCGATCCACCACCAGAATCTCCACCTTTCAACGATTGGACCAAAGAATAGATTAACTTGCGCAAATCTTTTGTTAAAGATACAATGTCGTTTCCACCACCTTGCACTGACGTTTGCTTTAATGTTCGACCGAAAAATTCTTTGATCAAACCTTTATACAATATGAAATTACTGTCATCTGGATCCCCACCAAATCTGCCCAAGACATTGATTGCCTCATTTTGTTTACCATCTTGCACAAGCTGAGATGCGTATTGAGTAGCGTAAAAGGCACCTTTTTCAGGTGCTTGTTGCTCGCAAATCTCAAATACTCGGTCCCAATCGCCTTTTTGTGCTAAAATATCCAAACCAGCAACTACGTTACCACTGTTCACGAGGCCGTGTGCGTCACCAGCATTTGCCATGTGACTTTCTTGCGCATTCTCCACCATCTGTCTGTATTGTGGCGCATCTTGCTCTACTAAATTCCTTGCTTTCTTGAAACATGCACCGGCAATGTATGCTGTCACAGATTCGCGGAACATATCTAAATCTCTGTATAGATCTCCAGCACCTTCGAATCGTTTCAAAGTGTTTAAGCGACCAGCAACTTCCATGGTTACATCGCGTAAGCGCCTGCGTTCGTGATGTCCGGCTAGTTTTACTGCCTTCTCCCAGATTTCCTCCAACGCTGCTAAATTTTTCGCATGGGATTCACTGATGCTTAAATAGGTATCGATAGCACGACCCCAATCACCACTTTCCTCGAAGTTCCTTGCAGCTTGCAACAAGGCATCAAGATTAGCATCTTTGGATGCTGTTACATGATGCGAGCTGTGAGATTGTCCTTTGTTATTATTAGATGAACCGGATGATTTTTGACCACCTCCACTGCCACCACCAGTTGTTGCGCGAGTATAATCTTCATTGATTTCACTTAATTTATGTGGCAAGTGACGTTTTGCAACGCGTATTGCATCTTGCCATCGACTTGCTTCTTTGTAGGCTTTCAATGCAAGTTCCGGTTTCTTAGCTGAAATGAATAACGTCTCTGCTCTTGTGAAATCTTTGCGTTCAACTGCTATACGTGCCTGTGCAACAAATACATCTGGCATGGCACTAGGATCATATTGTTCGGCAACTCGGCCAGCTTGTGCCCAATCTTGCTGATGAATGTACATATCAATGGCTTCCCTAGGCTTACCAGCTTTCATAAATTCGGTTTCAGCCTCTGCAAAGCGTTCCTCGTCTTCTAAAAACAATGCATGTTTTAAATGCACTTCTGGTAATTTTGATTTTAAACTATTACGTGCTAAACCAAATGCATGTTCGAAGTCACCCGTTTCTACACTGTAATCAATAGCTTGCTCAATTAAGCCTAATTTAGTCAATAATTTTGCGCCTTGTTCACCACTTAAATGCATTGCCCATGCGTATGCTACACGTTTCGAAGCTGATAGACCACCATGAACTTTAGCTACGCGGATTGCTTCGTCCCAATTATCATTTGCACGATACATATTAACCGCACTTTGCCACTCTTGAGCTTCGCAATAATGTTTCTCTGCATCTCGTAAATTGCCTTCCATCTCCAATTGTTGTGCCAAATGCAAGTGTGTTTCTTTCAACAGCTCCTTGCGGTATGTTTTTACTAAGCGTACCATTTGGTCGTATTTACGTGCTTTTTTATACATATTGATTGCCAAGTCTGGTTCGTTCACAGCTAAATACAAACGTTCTGCTTCTTTCAACTTATTAACACGTTCTAAATCTTGCGCTTGGTTGATATATAAATGAGTCGCTTCATTTTCAGACATATAACGTGTTGCAATTTTATGTGCCAACTCCCATTTATTTGCGCGAGTGTACATATCGACAGCATCGCTAGCTTTTCCTGCTTTGATATAGTATTCCTCTGCTAAATCATATCGTTTCGCCTCGCGATAATGCGATGCAATCCTGCTATAATATGGCTTGCATGCATCTCCACGCATAGTGCTATCAATTAATTGCGCTGCTTTCGTCCATTGCTTCGAATCCAAGGAAGCACGAATTGCTTTCTCGTGTTCTCCAGCTTCGATGTAATGATTAATCGCAGCATCAACTTGTTTTTGAGAGACCAAGTAATCTCCCCAATCTGCTTCAAGCCTGACGACTTGAGCAGGGAACGAACGCCTTGCCAATTCCACGGCACGCCTATATGCATTTCCTTTAATATACAACTCCATGGCACGTTCCACATCATCCATACGCTCGTAAAAGTCTCCAGCCTTATCAAACATACCTGCATTGATCATTGCACGGCCAATCTTTTCCAATAATTGCTGTCCACCACCGATATTACGTTGGGTATTTGCAATACGAGCAGCTTTTGCTGGGAAGCCACCTTTCAAATATAAATTGATTGCGGTGACATAGTCGCCTTCCTCTTCCTTCAATTTCGCGGCTGCTTCCTCTTGTCCACTCTTTTCTAAGTATTCAAAATAATGTAACTTCATTTGAGATGCATCGCCATTGCCCGTTTGTTCCGCAACTTTGATTGCATCTGTCCAACGATGCATGGTTTGGTACATTTCAATAGCTTCTTCCGCTTGACCTTGTTCCACATAGATACGCTCTGCACGTGCGAAGTCTCCATCTAGTAAGGCTAATGACGCCCTTACTTTGAAATGCTTCTTGCCATCCGTGCCTGTATTTTTGGATACGCCATCAACAATTTTATTTAAACGCCTTAAATATCTTGCTTTCGATACGTCCCCTAACGCAGCATAACACCTTTCTGCTGCATTTAATTGCCTTTCTTCCCATGCACGTTTTGCTAATTGGTTCCACATTGCTGCAGTTTCATTTGACAATTCCAAACCTTCCAAGATATCCATTGCCTTGTCAAAATCTAAATCATCCATTGCAGTTCCAAATGCAATCAATTGCTCATCTAGCTCGTACGATGCGGTGTTGATTCCTTCGTCAACAATAACCTCTGTTTTTCCACCACTTCGTTCGATTTCTTCCACTTCCCCTTTGATTTGGTACATGGTTACTTTATCAGGTGCAGAGATGTTGTACCATACGCATAAATTATTTCGATTCTGTGCAACTACGACATCGGAGTTTGGTACCCATTGTGCATAGTTACAATAATTTAACAAAGTAGTACGATTTTGAGAAGCAATGTCATATAGATGCAATTGCCTACGTTTATCGCGGAATAAAAGTAAATTTGCACGTCCATTTAGCTCCATCCAGTCGATTCTAGCATCATGATTAATAGTTGCTAATCCAATGTTAGTGGCTAAGTCCATTATTCTGATGGTATGCACGTCTAATAAATATGCAATTTTCTTGTTGTCGTCACTATTTTCCACATCAACATCCATTGTTTTACCTTCGCTTCCACGGCTGTTTCGTAATGGAGGCCTTTCATTAATACGTACGGATAATACACTTGGTTTCATGTGTTCAGTTCTGCAACTTCCTAAAATTTCATTGTGTCCATATTCAATCAATGACAATTCACCCGCATTAAAAACCATGCAACATGCTG
>JACLAC010012607.1_pt1 | contig 14865 bp, 18 predicted proteins | sample 8027881 | NCBI WGS metagenome assembly JACLAC01 (sample SAMN15725517, study PRJNA655200) | protist metagenome | isolation source: fluorescence activated cell sorting (FACS) single amplified genomes of... | place: Spain: Blaines Bay Microbial Observatory, Mediterranean Sea | collected 2016-01-19 | reverse complement strand
CACACTTTCATATTTCAATTACGTCTGAAGAATATCATCACTCTCATTGATCACTCGAAAATCATCGTTCGAATACAAACTCAATTATAAAGAAAACTTAACTCGCGCTTCGCGCTCGAACACAGGTAAAGAAAATTGAGAATCAGGAGAAGGAGGATGAAGAGCTGTATCTTCCGAAAAGACCCACTAAGGATAGAATTGAGGTACAGCAGAAGAAACCCAAGGGTGCAAACTCGAAGGCCTGTTTGGTTCAGTGATTCAACTGCTTGGTGATTTATTTTGGCAAGTAAGTTGTTTTAACCAATTTATAATTAATTAACACTAATATACACGAGAATTTTTGAGTGAGGGAATGTGTTTGAGAGAGAGTTGTTGTTTTTTTGCTGCCTGTTGTTTGTGTTGCCGCGTGTGGTGTTTGTGGGGCGGTTTTACTTCGTTATGATATCGTGACTTCCGTTACTCACATCGAACATCGAAAGATTTTTGAGTTGGAGTGAGTGAGTGAGTGTGTGGAGAAAGAGAGAGAGAGAGAGAGAGAGAGAGAGAGAGAGTTGATCGATGGAATCTCAACAAAAACTCGCATCGTTGATACATCGTCTTCATTGTGGAGAAGTGATCGAAAAAGAAGAAGAAATTGTTCAAGAGACGTTCGTTCCTTCGAAACGAAAGATCGAAAAAACGACGAGAAGATTCGATCTCGAGAGACACATACCATTCAATCCTTCTCTACTAAAGAGGCACGATGATGTAGTGGATGACAAAAGAGTTACAATTGTAGATAGTGCTCCAACACTAACGATAGATGAGAAGGAAGAGACGAGACAAGACTACTATTCATACAGAACTCCGAGATTCGGAGACACCCTAGAGGATTTTTCTCCGTGTCCTGATTTGGTTCACATCGCACGAAGTTACGAGGACAATAAATTGAATCTACCTCCACCCATAGAACAAAGTGAATATGATCGTACGGTCGAGATTCTCTTTCGGAGTTCACACTCTTCAAAATAACCTTTTCTAATTTATTCGTCTTCTATCGCATGGCCTTACTTATTAATTAAGATAACAAGATCAAACCACACAAAACAGATCCATGACACACACAAACGTATTTAACTAACTTACTTCTTCTCACTGACCCGGTAGAAAATCTAAGAGGATTCCTTACCCTCCTCGTCAATCAACACATCCATCTCACCCGTGTCGTCCGTCACAACAATGGTACCGTCAGGTTTCGTCTCCTTCATTACAATCTTGCGTCCCTTCATGATGTCCTCTCTGGGTTTCATGTAATGCTCAATGACGTCACCATCAGGATGCTTCGTGATCTTATCTCCAGAGGGAAGAGTCTCAACGACAACACCGTCCTTGTTCTTCTGCACTTTTCGGTTATCTTTATAGATCGTAATGACCATACCGTCAGTGAATTTCTGAACCTTAAGACCGTCGGGCTGAGTCGTCAGAGTGGCACCATCCTCGAACGTCTGGATACGTGTACCGTCGGATTTCGTCTCGATCGTGGTACCTGTGTTCGAGCGCGAAGCGCGAGATAAGTTTTCGTACGATTCGAATGGTATTGGTACGAGTGAGGGATACAACAAAAGATTTATCGGTTGTGTATAAGTGACACGAGAGAGTCCTCTGAGTAAGTGAATGATAAAAAGAGATATTCTCGCGCTTCGCGCTCGAACACCACGTACCGTCCGTGTCGGTCTGAAGATCTCTGCCGTCCTCGAACGTCTCGACCTTGACACCGTCTTTGAACTTGGTCACCTTCTTCAATCCGTCCTCCTTGACCGGCATGAAATCGGTGATCGCCGTACCGTCGGTCAGAATCGTGACCTTGGAACCCTTATGCGTCTCGACCTTTGTACCGTCCGGGAAATAGGCGGTCTTGAGACCGTCCTTGTGAGACTCGATGATCGTCTTGTCCGGATGCTGAGTCCTCTTGATGATCTGATTCTCACCCTGAGGAGAAGCAAACACCGTAATGATGGTGTTGTCCGTCCTCGTGGTGACGATATCACCGTTCTTGAGCTTCTCGACCTTGGTTCCGTCAGGATTCACGGTGGTCTTTCTTCCGTCGGGAAAGAGTTGAATCTTCTTTCCGTCGGGATTGGTCTGAGTCTTGAGACCGGACTTACCGATCACCAACTCAGTACCGTCCCTCATCTTGTACTTTTTCTTACCTGATTCATATCGGTACACTTTGGATCCGTCCTGTAAAGTGTTGGTGTTGGTGTTTGAGAGAGAGGAGAGAGAGAAGAGAACGACGAGGAGTCGAGAGAAAACGTCGAGGGGTCGGTCGGAAAAAACGAGAGGAATTGAATCAGTGTGGTTCAAATGAACGTGTGTATAGATGTATAGATTTTTTTGGAAGAGATTGAATGATTTTGAAGATTGAAGACAAATCTCATAAAAAAAATAAAAGGACGCTAAGAACACAAGAATGTGGTCGAGAGAACTCAAATTTTTTTTTTCGTTTCTCAAACACTCACCTTGCACGGTCCTCTGCTCAGCTCCTTATCATCTTCGGCGATGACAGAATCTGCGTCCCAATCTGGTTCAGCCGACATGTTGATAATTCGATTTTTGTTTGGAGTGTTCTACAAAAAAACAAGATCTTTGGATTTTGGATTTTTTTTGAATTTTTTTCAACGCCCAAGCTTTGTGGTGATTGTATACTGTGGTGAAATGGGTGGTGCAGGAGGATATAGATAATCGAGATCGGCGTTTTTTCGAGTTTTGGAATTTTTCTTGGCTTTAAAGACTTTGGTGGTAAGTGAGTGAGTGTGTGTATGGTGTGTGTTCTACAAAAAGAAGATCTTTGGATTTTGGATTTTTTTTGAATTTTTTTCAACGCCCCAGCTTTGTGGTGATTGTTTGCTGTGGTGAAATGGGTGGTGCAGGATTTAATAGATTGTGGAAATGGTGAAAATTGTATAGATAGTCGAGTTTCAGAGTTTCTTTGAGTTTTTGAGTTTTTTGGTTTACTGATTGACGAGTGAGTTGAGAGATGAGTGAGAGAATGATTGAGAGAGATGAGAGGGGAAGAGAGATTGTGTATGTGAGTCATATTCCAAATACGTTTCAGTGGAGTAAACATATCAATAATTTGGTTGAAGATGGAAAGATGGAGATAGCGATGAAATCGGCGAGAGATATGATGAATCTCGGAATGGAACCCAACGTAGTAACGTTCAATTCTCTTGTCAAAGGATGGTGTAAAGTTGGAACGATGTCAGTAGCAATGCATGTGACGAAAGTGATGTTGAGAATGGGTCTATATCCTGATCAAATCACGTACCAGACTCTGATTGAAGGATACTGTAAACAACACGACATGATGACGGCGAAACGACTTGTCGAGTCCATGATCAAAGTCAATCTGATTCCGAATATCATCACGTTCACGATCATCATCAAGGCATTATGTGATATGCATCTTGTAGATGATGCAACAGTTCTTGTGGATACCTTGTTGAAATCTGATACGAAACCGGATGTGAGAACGTTCACCACGCTTCTTCGAGGTTGGTGCGATGTAGGAGACATGAAGATGGCGTACAAGATTCTCAAGAGTATGATCGAAATTGGATACGAGCCTGATGTAGTGACTTGGACTGTGATTCTTCATGGATTGTGTCAACAGAACGCGATGAGCGATGCCATGCATCTCGTAGAGACGATGAGTGCAACGAGTGATGCCAAACCCAATGTCGTGACCTTTACCACTCTGGTTCATGGTTGGTGTAAGAGAGGTGACATGGAGATGGCGACAAAGGTCTTTGACCTGGCTTCTGAGATGAATGTGCTTCCAAATGACAGATCTTACAACACCTTGATTCGAGGATGGTGTGAGAAAGGTTGTGAGGATCGAGCGATCGAGGTGATGGAACGAATGAAAGCAGCGGGTGTGCGTCCGAACGTGGTGACTCTGACTACCTTGATTCGATCCTACTGCAAGGATAAGAATATGCGTGCTGCGATGTCGATTTTTGGAATGATGAGAAGAACAGGATTGAGAGCCGACGATCGTACTTACAACACACTCATGCAAGGCTGGATCGAGTCGAAGGACATGGATCGTGCAATGGACTTGTTCAAGCAGATGAAGAGAAACAGACGAGTGCGTCCTGATATCGTGACATACACCTTGCTGATCTCTGGTTGGGCTCGATCGATGGGACGAATGGACATGGCAGAGAAGGTCATGCAAGATTTGATGAATGATCGTGGTGTTTCTCCCAACAATCAAACGTTTTGTGCTCTATTCAGGGGCTACAGCTGCCTCTTCCATGAAGATCGAAACTGGCGAGCTGAACGAATGTATTTCTGGTTGTGCAGGATGAGAGACTTACGAATCAGACCGAATCGTCACACAGTAAAACCTTTCACTTGCATGAATCTCTACTTTCCAGGTGTTGACGAATCATTCTGGACCACCGACTTTGGCATGCCGTTCGATCCTCGTCGACATGGTCGTCGCCGTTCATCTTTCTTTTGTTAACAGTTATATACGTCTTATTTTAAGTTTAGAAAGTTCCATCAACTAAAACACATTCTTTTTTGGTCGTACTCGTACTTAGTTAACAACAACATTAGTACACAACAACATACACATACAATCACAGCATCTCATCCATGACGAACACAACATACTGCTTATTTGAAAACAGCAGTGTCGTAGATCACGGCACCATCTGCCATCTTCTCACCACACCAAAGATCAGAGATGTACTGGTACTTCTCCTCCGAGATCTTCTCAAAGTCGTGAGTCTCCCACTCGAAAGTCTCAGACTCCTCGTGAGCATTAAGAATGTGCTTGGGTCCGTCGGTACCACGGCAGATCCATGCTCCGCAGACCTCGTAGTAGCCCTTGGTGGCCTTGCGATCCACAACATTCATCGTTCCGAAAGCGTACTTGCGAACTTCGTCAAGACGCTGAACGTACGAATGAATCTTGTTCGAGGTGAGCCAATCGACGGTGTTCTCCTCATTGTACTTGTAGACACACGTCATGATGGAGTATCCCTTGACATCGAAGTTCTCCTTCAACCACTTCATGGACGCGTAGTAATCCTTCTTGGAGTTGGAGTACCTGTGTTCGAGCGCGAAGCGCGAGTTGAGTGTTCGTATTCGAATGGTTTTATTTCGAACACCACGTACGTCTTCTTCCACACGTCCAAGACCATGGAGGACTTGGGAAGTCCCTGAAGCGGATGCTTCAGTTTCTTCGGCTTCGGTGCCTTTTTGGCTGCTTTCTTCTTGGGCGCAGCCTTTTTTTCACCCTTACTCTTCTTCTCTTTCTTCTTACCGGCCTTCTTTGCCGGTTTCTGCTCCTTCTTACAGAGATCAACATCACCGAGCACGTCGTACACCTCCGGGAAGGCACACATGGTCATGAACCATCTGGTAACAGACGGGAATGCCTTACGCTGCTTGGCATCGAAAACCATTTTCATGGGGTACCTGTGTTCGAGCGTTGGTGTTCGAGTTTACGTCACAATCGAGTTCGCTCGAATACTACGTACACGAGAGCCGAGGTCAACACGATATCGGCGAGAGTCACGGTGTTTCCGACCATGAAACTTCTGGATCTGAGATGATTCTCAAGCACTTTTAGTGCCTCCACGAGATCCTTCTTTCCCTTGTTCATGGACTTGGGATTGGCAGGAAGGAATCCGAAAATCGGGTACACGACCATACAGGCCGGCACCTCGATCTCGTTCGCGGTCCAATCGACCCACGAGTCGATCTGAGCCTGCTCGAAGAAGGATCCTCCCATGAGTCCCTTAGCAGGAGCATGTCTGGCAATAAATCTTGCGATGGCATTGCTCTCAAGAAGAGGTCCCTGAGGTGTCACAAGGACGGGAACCTTACCAAGAGGAGAGATCTTCTTGAACTCCGGAGTATTCTCCGTCGTTCCGGCGACGAACTCGTTCTCGTCGTAGTCGATGTTCACACCAGCATACTTCGCAGCAATGAATGCTTTGAAACTACGGTAGTCACCAGCATTGGTGATGAGCTTTAAGGAGGACATTTTAGTTTTAAGATTTGGTTTGGAAGTTTGAGTGTATTGGAAAAAAAATTCAATTTCAGTTTTGTGGCCGAATCCAGCAAGAAATAGAAGAAACGAAGTTTCGTCGATTTTTTGTGGTGAATTACGATCGTATAGGATACCCAACACAATGGCGGAAATCACCCGCAACATATACAATTCCGAAGTTTTGAAAATTGACTCTTTAATTATTTTAAATAGATCAGCTGCAAGTCATAAAAAAGGTAGCGGTAAAAAAGTGTGTGATATCACCATTCATTTGTTGGGTCGTCGGTTTGAAAATTTGGTTTTCATCACCAAAAGCGAAATCTGAAATCAATCAAGTCAAATCTGAAATCTGACCATATATAGAGAGATGAAGAGAAGTGCAAATACTACTTCACAGAAGAATTCTACGAAGAAGAAAACCAAGAGGGACAATGTTGACATTTTATCTATGGCAATTTTCTCTAAGGCGTGTCTTGAAGGAAACGCAGAACGAGTTGAACAACTACTTACGACGGGCGGCTTCGACGTCGCGGAGAATAAATTTTCGCTTCACGATGCGGCGATGAATGGACATGTTGACGTCGTCTCCGTCCTCATTCAACATGGCATGGACGTGAACGCCAAGAATTCCTGCGGAGAGACAGCGCTTCACATGGCAGCTATGAATGGGCATGTTGACGTTGCGAAAGTGTTGATTCAGAACGGTGCGGATGTGAATGCTGTTGAGAAAGACAAGTGGGCGGTACTTCACTTCGCAGCTCAAGGTGGATATGTTGACGTTGCGAAATTGTTGATTCAGAACGGAGCGGATGTGAATGCTGTTCAGAAAGACAAATGGACGGCACTACACTACGCAGCTTGGAGAGGACATGTTGACGTTGCGACATTGTTGATTCAAAACGGTGCCGACGTGAATGCTGTTGATAATGACAAATGGACGGCACTTCACGTCGCAGCTCTCGAAGAACATAACGTTTTTGCACTCCACCTTCTTTGCTTTGGAGCTGAGATCGACGCCGCAGAAAAGCTGACTGATTTACTTCATCAAGTCAAAGATAGAGTGAACTTGCTTCGATCTGGCAAACGCATTGGAACGTCTTTGATGTCAAATGAGGAGAAACGTTTCATGTGGAATCTTGCATTTTCATTCACAATTCAACATCGTGCTGCTGCCTTCAAAGCGTACTACAAAATTCGCTCGTTCATCACGTTTCACGGCATTTTCATGGGACCTGGATATGACCTTGGAGATGATACTGTTTGGAGACGACGAAAAGAAGAAGAACCATCAGAAGAAGAAGATGATTATTAGTGACCGACAAAAGCGTGCTTTTTTGTTATGATGAGTAGTAATATATTTTATCAGGATAAAATAAAAATACGAATCACTTTTCTGAAAAAATATACCACATATACATTGAAGATCGCACGCCCTACTAAAAAAATCTCAAGACTTTTCCTCAACACTGAAATTAATCCTCTATAAAATCCAGCACAAAATCAAAGATGGCGTTTTGCTCTCAAAATTTTACAACAAAAAATTCTGAGTGAGATCCGACGCCGATCTCTCTCTCTCTCTCTCTCCAAAATGAGACAATTATCAAAATCATCCTTCCTACTCATCTCATTCACTTTCATACTGTCCTTTCTTCAACACACATCATCTCTGAACTTGAAAAAAGATCCAATTTTCGTCGAACCGGAGATCGTCGGCTCTCAAAACGACGATTCCGATCGTACGGTCGTTATCAGTACGAACGATGATGATTTGAGCGATTCCAATACAGAAAATGAGTTGGAACGGTCGCTTACAGCTATGTTAGATGATAATGCGTATTTGAGAGGTGAGATCAAGAGGAGAAAATCATCTTCTTCTTCCGCTTCTTCGTCTTCTTCGTCCTTGGAAAAAATGGTCGAGGAGGAGGTAAACAAGAAGTTGTCTGATAATAAGGATGACAAGAAAGAACGAATAGAGAAACACTCGTCCTTGGAAAAAATGGTCAAGGAGGAGGTAAACAAGAAGTTGTCTGATAATAAGGATGACAAGCAAGAACGAATAGAGAAACAGTTAAAGCACTTAGTGCAAGAAATACGAAAGGTGACGAAAATGGAGGAAGAGGAAGCAGAAGAAGAAGCTCTTCTGGACAAAGTACTCGACGAACAGAGCGATCTGTCCGATCGAATACAATCCTTGACTCGTGTGGTAGATAAGTTAGAGGACGAGGAGGAGGACGAGGAAATGGAAGAGGAGGAGGAAATGGAAGAGGAGGAGGAAGAAATCAGCCTCACACCAAATGAACGTCTTCTTCTGAAACGTGTCGAGCGTTCCATGACCCGAAATACAGAAAAAATTCTAGAACAATTGCAAAGTCTTAAAACTCCACCACCCCCTCCTCCGACAACGACTGCAGCAGCAGAGGAGGAGGAGGAGGAGGAAGAAGAAGTAGCTGAGGATATCCAGACGACACCAAGTCCTGGCGACGAAACAACAGCCGTACCGTCACCAGAGGAAGAGGAGGCAGAGGAAGTAGCAAAGGAAACGACGACACCCGCAACAGATGAAGAGGAGGAAGAGGAGGAAGAGGAGGAGGCAGCAGATTATGAGACGACTCCTGCTCCGGATGGTTCTTCCACCACCGCTGCAGATGAGGAGGAAGAAGAGGAAGCAGCAGATAAGGAGACGACACCTTCTCCTTCCACCACCGCTGCAGATGAGGAGGAGGAAGAGGAAGCAGCAGATGAGGAGGAGGAAGAGGAAGCAGCAGATAAGGAGACAACACCAGCACCAGAAGATAGTTCCACCACCACTGCAGCTGAGGAAGAGGAGGAGGAAGCGGCGGATAATGAGACAACACCAGCACCGGAAGATAGTTCTACCACCGCCCCTGCAGAGGAGGAAGCTGAAGAAACAGAGGCTGCTGCTTTGTTTTAACTATAACTATTATTTTAACAAAATAGCATTAACAATTAACAAGTTGATCACACACTCATATATCTCACTGGTGTTCGAGTTTACGTCACAATCGAGTCCGCATTCGAGCGTTGATATTCGAGTGATATGATGAGTGAGCGATATAAATGTGATTTTTCTGTAATTTGCATGACATTATTGAAACATGAAAACGTGATATATGTATGATTGAAATTCTCGCGCTTCGCGCTCGAACACTACTTTGTTTTAACTATAACTATTATTTTAACAACATAGCATTTACAAGTTGCTTCAAATCAGAAACCTCCGATCTTAACGACTTCACCTCACGCCTCAACTTCACTACCTCTGTACCACTATTACTACTAACATTCGTGTTTCTTTCCTGCAACACACTGGGCGTCTCGACTAATTTTCGAAGTGTCGACATTTCATTCCAAAGTAGGCTGATCGCTTCATCTGCGGTGTCCAATCTTGCGGCACCTGTGTTCGAGCGCGAAGCGCGAGATAAGTATTCATCTTAATTGAGCTTGCATTCGAGCGTTGATTTTCCAGTGATATTCTTGCGGTATGAGTGAGCGATATGAGTGATATTCTTGTCATTTGAGTGACAATAATAGAAAGGTGATAAAGAGAAATGATTTAAATTCTCGCGCTTCGCGCTCGAACACTACGCACCGTATTCCTCCCACACATTCATACAAGCTTTTTGAATCTCAATCGACGAAGAGCTGTTAGTCTTGACCATCACTTTCCTTTTCTTTCGAACCTCCTTTCGTTTCTTTCTCCTCAATGCACCTCTCCACAGTGCTTGTATCGCGGTAGCAGCATGTTCATTTCTCAACACGTGTCTTAAATCTCCTCGAAGTGAGTATCCTCTCCAACATGCCTGAATCAGCATTGCCATCATCTCCACATCATCCACATCACCTCTCTCACCCGCAATCCATAGTCTTCTCCACGATGCATACATCTCCGGACTCGGTTGTTTCAGTGACAAGTCTCGGAGACCGGGAAATTTCGTCTCCAACTCATCTTTCTCATGTCTTGTCAGGATGAGTCCTCTGCGATGACGATTGAACGGTAGGATACCGTCTGTTGTCAATTTACCTGTGTGTGTTTATATTGAGTGATTGGACCTCGAACGCCACGCTCGAACAAGTACGTACGTCTCGTCAACACCCCACGAACCCAACGTTGAATTCTTGTCGCTGCTACAATACGTCTCTGTCGTTCCTGTCTGATCCAAACACGAAGATATCGTCTCATCTCTGCAACGTGATGTTGAAGCTTACGAAACTGTTTCAGTGGAACCTCGACGAATTTTCTAGGTTTCTTCTCCTTCTTCTTCTCACTACTCTTCTTCTTCTTCTCTGTCTTTGTGTCCTCTTCTTCTAACGTTGAAGTCATGTCCTCCGACACAACAACCTCCGGCACAACCTCCTCCTTAATCAACACACAAACACTCGACAAATATGAATCTAATCTCATCTCTGCCATGCTCGTCACTAGATCCATTCTTCTCGTCTCGTCCTTAAAGTACCTGTATTTATGTGAGTGAGCGAATGGAATTCTAGAACACCAGCGCTCGAATATTACGTACTGCCGCGTTCGATCACTAACATCAAGACGATCGAGAACTCGAAGATTCGGAAGAAGAAAAAGCAGAAACGGTCGGATATCGATGTTACGAGAGGAAACGAAATCCTCCAAAGGATTACCAGCTAGATTCAGAGAGCTCAGAGACGTAAAGGAAGCAAGACTTTGAAACTCCAGGAGCGAGGACACACAATCCAATCGATTGTTGGAGAGATTCAAACGACTCAAGGTTTTACACGGTAAGTTCTTGTGAATGTCCTGAACATTACTCAACAGATTACCCGACAGGTCCAAACTGACAAGTGTTGTCATCGTGCCGAGAGCCGAAGGAACTGTCTCCAACGCGTTGTTCGAGAGATTCAACGATCGTAGCGAAGTACTCGAGAAGGACACATCGACCAATCGATTGTTGGAAAGATTCAACGTAGTCAAAGAATGTGAAGGTAACGTGTTGAGATCTTTCAAGCCGTTGAAACTCAAATCCAAAAACTCCAAATTCGGTAAAAGCGATGTCGATTCGAACTCAAGAGATGTCAATCGATTCTTGGACAGATTCAGGGATATCAACTGTGTATGAGTGTGTGTTTGAACGAACTGGTTGATATGTTGAAGGTTGATATGTTGATAGGGAGAGATATAGAACGTACGGAACTTGCTACACGATCGTAGGGGAATCCGTTGACCTGCAGTTATTAGAGTGTGACGTAAATGTGCATAACGAAATATAGATGTGATATGAATGACTAGTCTATGAGTGTGAATTTTGACGTATAACGATTCTAGCGTTACGTAAGTGTTGCACAATAGCTTGATAATCTTGTAAATTGATTAGCTATAGAGACATAAAATACATAGTATGAATGTATAGTACATTGAAAAAGAGATATGAAGAGAGAGAGATGTGAATCCTTCAAAAAAATGAAAAAATTATAAAAAATTATGTACGGATCGAATATCGTTACTCGTGAGATCGATTCTCTTCACGTCGTCATTCTCTCCTTGATTCTTTTTTAATTTGTTGTCAAGTGCATTTGTCACATCACGAAAATCAATCAGACCTTTACATTTCAGATCCAACATCTCTACTCTCTCTCTCTCTCTCTCTCTCTCTCTCTATTTCAAAAATCAAAATTTCAGAATTTCAGAATTTTGAATTTTTTGCCCGTTAACGTTGCGTTTCTCCCAACGGCTCACACAATCACGTTTACAACGCCTAATGCTTCAGTGTCCCGCCGTGCGTAGTGTGGTATAGAAAAAAGGAGGAGGAGGGAGTGGCATGTTTTTGCGCGGTTTGTGTGGTGGTGGTGTTTGTGTGTGTGATTGATTGTAGCTTCTTCCTTTGGTTCCAATGTTTTCTTTTAATATTAATAATAAAAGTGAGAGTGCGGTTTCGTTTTGTTGATAAAAACCGATATTCAAACTAGCAGCAGCTGCTGCTATTATTACTATAAAACTAACAACTAACTATAACTACAACATATATAACCAACTAACTAACTAACTAACTACACATAACTAAGACCCAATTCTATTCAATGACCGCATTATCATCCTCATACTTTAGCAACATTTTCGTAACACTGGGGAACGGACCGAACTTCTCGCTGATATCAAAGGAATTCAAACCCAGCTCATTTTTCAAGTACGGATTAGCACCCGCATCTAACAACAACTCCACAATCTCAACATCACCTCGACGGGCGGCGTAATGTAATGTGGTCAAACCAGCTCCATGGGCGAGGCGATTTGCAAGTTCGTGCTGTATCGGTGTTGCCGTGCTGATTCTCTTACCTAGAACTTCGACAATATGCTCTTTCTTCACTCTACCATGTAACTTTGACTTCCTTTCTCGCTTTTCCAACACACCTCGCAGCTCTGGAAAACTCTTACACATTGCCGCGGCGTCCTGACCGAGATCGTTTTTCAAACTTGGATCTGCTCCTTCACCGAGTAATATTTCCACGATCTCCATGTCACCACGTATAGTCGCATAATGTAATGCAGTTGCTCCACAATCCATGGCAATTGATTTTGAGAGGCCAGAGGAAGAGGAGGAGAATACCTTTGTGGTCATTTTTGCTGCAATGCTAATCATTTTCCATATCATCGTTCTATCTTGACTTCGAAGATTGACATTGTTGTGATGTTCCAGTAGAAGCTTCACAACATCAGGATCTGAGTCCTCATTGGAACATGTGGTTGTAAGCACAGAAATTCCTCTGTTGGTCAATGCAGAACTCATTGCACCAGATTCAAGAAGAAATTTGGTCAGCGCGTAACGATTTGGTCCCATGTACACTGCACAACCGAGAGCCATTCCGCCTAAAATTGTATTTCTAGCTTCAAGATTCCAATCTGGAAACTGTTTCAACCAGAACTTGACATTATCTAAGCGGTTAAATGCACATGCACACATCAGAGGATTGTTTCCATTGATATCCGTCGTATTTGCATTCGCTCCATTTTCCAGTAAAAGTTGAACGATCTTAGATGATGCGAAAGACATTGCTACAATCAAGACTGTACACGATCCTGATATGCCCCAGAAGCTGTTGCATACTGAAGATTATCGATACCATTAATGTCAGTGCTGAGTGGATCTGCTCCATTATCGAGTAGCATTGATACAATTTCTGGACTCGATGCAATCATTGCACCCATTAAAGCTGTCGTAATGTCTCTTCTACTGAAAAATGTATTTAATTCTGTTATTTTTTATCTTGGAAACACGAGAAATCTATGGGCTTCGACACCAGATTTTCAAAGAAAAAAAACGAGTTGAAGAGTCCAGTGCGTGTTCACGTCGAATTGAGAGAAACGGAAAAAAATATTTTGAGCGTATACTATCTTCGTCGGATTTATCTTTTTGAGATTATATGTATGTTTTTTTATATAAATAGCATCACCACCGGTACAGGTCCCAAAAACACTCCTCATCACCATCAACAAGAAATTCTGGGCCCATGAATATACCTTTATACGTGTCAAATTTGTAAATAATGTGGTAGACTCGATATGCAACCGAACGGTTTTTTACTACCAAAATTAACGCGAGATTTTGAAGGAATCGCATCTCCTTGGGGGAAAACATAGGAGATAACGTGCGATTTTTGATACGATGAAGCAATTCAAACTCGTCCGGATCTTCCAATTCAAGTGCCCTACGATCGATCGCAGCTCCCATACAGAGAAAGTAAAGTACGGATCGCATTCGTTTGTTTTGTATGGCTCCATGGAATGCTGTGTAAACATTTTTCTCCACAGCGTTCACGCTCGCACCGCTTACAATCAACATTTTCAGCACACGAGGTAATCGATCACTACGATGCTGTTGGGCAAGGAAAAGCGCTGAAGTATTGGAGTGAGTTACAGCATTCACGTCGGCACCGTTCTCGATAAACACTTTCAAAATACGATCGTCAAGTTCGAACGCGGCCTGATGCAATGGTCTCCAACCGTGCTTATCAACGGCATCCACGTCACAACCACCCCGAATCAAACGTTTCACTATTTTTACATTTCCATGTTGTGCCGCGTAGTGAAGTGCTGACACTTTGTCTACGTTCACAGCGTTCACTACTGCGCCGTTCCGAATCAAGACGTCAGCGACCTCAGCGTACTCGTCATCTTGTTTTGAAACATTGTGAAGTGCAGTCTCATTAAAGTCGTCCCCAGCATTCACATTCGCTCCATTTTCGATTAATGTCTCTGCAATGTCAACAGCAATATCAGCAGGTAATGACTCAATTGCGATCATGAGAGGTGTGCTCTTCAAGAAGCGTGTCGACGCGTTTGCGTCTAAACCCCCGTTTCGAATCAAGACTTTCAAAGAATCAGCATCAGCATACTTTGACTCACATACAACATGAAGCAGAGTCATTCGAGTGTCACGCAAACGAAAGTCCAAATCTGCTCCGTTCTGAATCAAGAGATCCAAGCACTTTGCTCCTCCTCGCTTTGCCGCAGCGAGAACCATTTTTTTTCGTAATCTTTACGATTCTTTCTCTCAAAATCTCCTCAGCTTTCACCCCATCTCCCAATTTCGGCACGCAAACAGGTTTGACCGTGGCTTCAAATCCTCCACCTGAACCCGACTGTGATTTTGGAAGTTTCTCCTTGGGCATTGGTAATTTTGCAGGATGCACGCTCGGCACACCAGACACGTCTAACTCCAGTTCTAGTAGTAGCAGCGATGACAGCAGCACGGTATTTATCGTGATCGGCGTTGTTGTTGCCGCTGTTCTTATTGTGCTGGTGATGTACATGTTCATTCGTTGCAACTCTA
>JACLAC010019065.1_pt1 | contig 14867 bp, 16 predicted proteins | sample 8027881 | NCBI WGS metagenome assembly JACLAC01 (sample SAMN15725517, study PRJNA655200) | protist metagenome | isolation source: fluorescence activated cell sorting (FACS) single amplified genomes of... | place: Spain: Blaines Bay Microbial Observatory, Mediterranean Sea | collected 2016-01-19 | reverse complement strand
AAGTCATGGCGGGCGGTCGAGATCCGTTGACGGACTACATTCTGCAGAAGCAGATCAAAGAAAATGATCCGGAGGGACATCCTCTGGTCAAGGACTTCTTGGCGAAGCGTGAACAACACACTCAGCTGCACTTCCGCATCACTTGAAAAATTTATTGCGCGCTGTGATCGGAGCAACGTCGTGTTCGGCGAAGAACGAGATGATGTAGTCATGTCAGAGAGGGCCGTTGATTTGTACAAGCGAGATGTTGAGAAGGCCATTTCGCACTAGCGACAGACGGGAGCTAGAGATACTTTCATGGATGCTCCGTGACACTCAATGACTTTCATTGTCAGCACCGAAGATTTTATGTGAAAATGGTATACTATTTCTTCTGAAACAACATAACTAACGACATAGTGGAGGGGTGGAGACGTTGACGATGCTATAGAGTTTGACCTCCGGGCCGTCGTGGGTTCTGAGGAGGGGACTCAAGGGAGTCGGGCGCGGAATGGCTGACTGCAGCAACTCCCTGCGTTTCAAATAAAATAATCTATGTCAAAAAACCTAAAAAGCTAAAAACGAAAAAGATGATGGTCGCACCTTTCTCCAAGTTGCGTAGGCTTGGGAGAAACTAAGTTTTACCGTGGTGCTGCGTGGCTACGGAGTTAGCGGAAAAACTTTTTAGCGTGTTCACCGAGTCGAGGTTCATCGTTTGAAAGCTGAGAGGGATCGAGAAGGAAAGTTGAGTTGAAGATGGAAGAAGAGTAACCTCGGATTTTGATATCGGTGCGGGGCGACCTTGCTGGCGTGTGGCGCCGTGACGTCCTGCGAATCAGGTTTCCTGGATTACTATTATTGATTGTTCAGCTTATTAGCTTCTTGATGATCTGTCGGAGTAGTGACGGATGTCTCAGTCAGTATATCAGTGTGCCCGGTGAATGAGTTTTTTAACTAAAATGAACATCCTGGGTTGATGTATATGACACTTTATGATGGTGGTGAGTGCGTATATGATGTGACATTCAGTAGTTGCGATATTACGCGGGAGAGTCAGGATTTAGCGAGTGGTGATATGATGACTGTTTCATACTAGCGCCTGTGTAGAGTGATGTTAAGACATGACGTGGGGATGTGAAAAGACCGTTGTCATCTTGGGCCGGCACAACCCATAATCGGGGGTGTCGGCCTCTCTAACTGTATACATAGGGGAGGCGGCGATTCCATGGACGACGAAGCAGATGACGAGGGTGTGGGAGTGCAACTGGGCCATGCCTATTTCGTACCTACCAACTGTGCTGAACATCGTGAAAAAGGCGAGGAAAGATTTTCGCGAAGTGGAGGACAGAAGGACGGTGCGACAGGTGCTGGTGTTCTGCGAGCAACTGAAAAAGGTGGTGATGCGTGGGATCACGGAGCACAAGCGTGGTGGTTGGAGTCACATCAACATCGGCTGCGGAGCGTCGGACGAAGTGGAGATCGTTGCGAGGCGTTGCGGAGTACGGGTTAAGAAGTGTAGCCGGACGACGGCGTATAGGAAGTGGAACTCCTGCAGGACAATGCTGTGGGAGGAGGTGACGAAGCTGGATGAAGCGGTTGGTTTGAAATGGCTGGAGACGCAGCAAAACCGTTTTTGTCAGCAGTTGTGGGAGAAGGTGCGCAACCTGCGGCAGCACTACGTGGTGGAGGACGAGGACATGAAGGTCCCGGGCGTGGTGTATCTAGCGTTCAGACCGTTTTCCAGAAGCACTTACGTCGGCATGTCGTTCGTCGGTTTTCATGGGCGTGTGAAGACGCATTGGTACTCGATTACGTCGAACTCGGGTGGTGTGCAGACGTGTCGTTTCAAAGAGGACATGGAGAAGTTTGGGCCTCCGTGTTTTGTCAGACTGTTCAATCTGCCGGGGGTGGAAAAAGTAGCAGTTGAGGAAGTGGAGACGATTTGCATCAACTTCCTGGACACGTCGAAAAACACGAAGAAACGGTATGGGCCAGCGGAGAAATCGTTTGCCCATACGGAGATGCACATGGTGAACGCGTTGTACAGAAAGAAAAAACGGATGGCGTGGAGGAGGAAAAAGAAAACGGTGCAAGAGCGGGTGGTGTGCATGCAAAAACAGTGGCAGGAGACGAGGGGCATGATCGATGGCGTGGTTAAAAATGAAAAAACACACGTGTGGCGGTACATCGATGTCCTAAAAAAGCCGGCGGTGCCTGGAGACTGGATCAAGAGAAGAGTCGAAAAGGCGTCGCTTGGATGGGTGAACCGGGTTCTCCATACGGTGACACACTCAGCTGCACTTCCGCATCACTTGAAAAGTTGCGCGGCAAAATCTTCTTCCGCAGCGGCACTGGAAGAGCCAGCACAATAAACAGACTGCGAATTGTTGAGATAGAAATACCAGGACGTCAAGAGCATTCGAATTTAATTATTGAGAAATAGTAGTACCGTCGCCAAAGCACAACGCTTTGACAAGCTGCAGCCCCCCGAAGTGCTCTGCATTTCATTTGCGATAAAGTACTAACTTTTCAATTTCTGCCAGTGCTTTGCCTCCATGGCAAGTACATAACATTCTATGCCATTAGAATTCGGAGTCGCGTATTCATGAAAAAAGCTTTCCATACTCGCTGCTTACTATGTAATCAGGACAATAGCCAGCGATACAACTGCCCAGCTCCCGCGCGAGGTGAAAGGCACGAAGCTTTCGACTCTTTGGAAATTCTTTACACATCTTACTATCATGCATCGAGACTACCTTCGAGCTCATGTTTCAGATCGATCATTTTCTTGCATGCATCGACCTCCAAGACGGCTATCGCGCTGCCGCCCATATCAAGGATGGTGAACTTTTTCAGACAACCGCTGCGGACATGACGCTCGCGCGCGCCGCCCTCAGAAGCTGCAGCACTCATGCTATAATATCGCCGAGGCCCTACTCTTTATCCTACAACCGACTAACTCATCGCAGGGTGTTACACCTAGCTACTGAAAATCATGCCTGGCTACACGAAGTCATGTCTTGGTACGAGTGTAGTTAGTACTCATGCCAGGGTACACCATCGAAGTGACCAGGAGAGGTCCGATGAGCAGATTGCTCGAGAGCCGCGATCAAACCGGCGACTCAGACACGATTCATGCCCCGATACTGCAAAGAATTTCCAACACCTGCCGAGTACGATTTTCCAACACCTTTCCGATAATCATCGGCGGATCCCGATTTCCTAATCATCAAAGCCTTTGCTGTCGTGTTTTGGAATCAGTGCGAGCGAACAGATTTTGCCCCGCGACGCTTCTCCGTCCATTTCAGAACAGACTCCTCGCCCAATAATTACCAGGGCTGTGGAACAACAGATCGGCCTCAACAAGAGAAATGAGCTCTTGATTCTCGCGCTAGATCAAAGTTTCGGCTACTGGCGGCCTCGGCGTTGACCTCGGTGGTGGTGTTTGTGTTTATGACGACGGGGCGCGGGCTCGTTCCCCTTTTCTGCGGCGGCTCTTTCTGGTGTTTTTTGACTTTTTTCTGCTCCTTGAGCGTGATGGGGCGACGCGTGTCTGCGGACTGCGACATGTCACCGTGTAAGATATCTGCGGGGGTGACGAGTCTGTGAAAACGAAATGAACGAATGCGCACAGTGTGGCGGAAAAGAGTCAGCATGTGGCATGGTGGTAGTGGTGATTGAAGTTCTACGGAGGAAGATTATCGGTGGAAGATTCGACAGAAAGTCGATCCGAATTCGACTGCACGCGGGAATTCGGCCAGTTCCAAAAAAAAAGATGCACCAGGTCGCTCGGGTCGCTGGGGATGCCGAACTGCAAGACGAAACCCTCGATTGCCCGGTAGATGACCTGGTCCTTGAAGAAATTCCCGTTTTCCACCAACTCCATGAACCTTTTGTACCTGCACAGCATGTGCCACAGTTTCGACTTTCGGCATTCTTTCATATGCCATCTTTCTGCGATATTGGCGGCACAGCGCCTCTGGTCATCTTTCATCGTGCACACTATCGGCACAACTGCTGTTTTCACGTAACCAGTATTAGGCCTCACGTCTATGCCTCCAATAACGCAACCAGTATTAGGCCGCTCTTCTAATGAACACCCGTTTGGAAAAGGCACGGAACGAAGATCTGCGGGTCGGTTGACAAAACCAAGTATTGCAACATCTCACACTTTTTTCCCCAGAAAGGGGAGGTGCCCCCGCACCTACATATACCATGCCGTTAAAAGCCATCACCATCTCCATCTCCCCAGCTAACCACTGCTCATGCCAATGAACCGATCGATGCGAATTAGTGTGAAGCTTCAACCTTGATATGGACAATCTTCACGATGTGCCTTCTCAGTGGGCCCGTGGCCTCTGCTGTGGCATCGCATGCACGTGCATGTGAATGAGAGGAATGATCTTTGCCGAATCTGCAAGTGCATGAAGCTCATCGTGCCGCGGTACACCAATGAAGCATGCTCACTTCGCTGCACGAACTGCATGGGTGCTCACTACTCCCGCACGTCTCACTCCCGCTCGTCTTCTGCACCACCTCTAGCGGCTCCCACGTTGCCAGGCTCATCTTGTCTACGGTACCACAATATAGCCGCTGCATTGTTTCCGCTGTTTCTACTGGGAAGAATTCCGCTCTACTGGGCACTCTCTGTCTCTCGGCGCTGCAGCCTACTGCAATGATTATCCTGCACGACCTGCACGCTCACGACCCTGCACGCTGCCCTGCGTGTCGAGGATGAGCGACTGCTCGATCTCGGCGGTGTTCCGGTACATCATCTCCTCCAACTGCTGCTGTGCCAACGCCTCCTCGACAACACGCTGCGAAGACACGTTGTTGTTCATCATCTCTTCCGCCTGTTGCGACGCGTTCTTCTGCTTCTTCTTTGAGGGCTCGCCGTGGACCTGTAATATTGTAATACACGACACTGGTGACTGATGTGCGAGCGTAAAAAATATACGATATGCGGCCGCAACTCCATGCTGCTGTTCAGCTTAATGATCATTCAAAAACACCTGACCCCACCTGTGCCGTATGCGCAACAACCACGTACTTGAATGTCCTCTATTACTGTACGCGAAGTCTGTGCACTAGGTCTGCCACCACAGAAACCGCCGCGCGAAGTTTGTGCACTAGGACTGCCACCACAAAAACCGCCGCGCGAAGTCTGTGCACTAGCTTGACGGGGGTGGTGGGGTCATCAGATGCGACTGACGCAGGACGGACTGTGAACGATGGCGTGGGCGGGCGCAATGGCGCCATGTCAGGATCGAATATGTGCAGTGCAGGAGGGCTTGAGTCGCCCGATGATACTGGCGCTAGAACTTGTGCAAATGCGAGCAATGGCGGGGGCAGACACGAGCCCGATGCTGGAACCGCTCAGTCGAGCGAAGGCATGACCACTACTGGTGACGATGAGTTTTTTGGGGAAGTGTTGTGACTCACGTCACGTGACTCAGCGTCACTGTGACTCACGTCACTGCGGATCACGTCACAGACTCACGTCATTCAGAATCACGTCACCCAGCGACGCGTCACTGAGTGGCACGTCACTCACTGGGCGGCGCGTCGCTGGGCGACGCGTAACTGTCGCATATGGCCATGACCGGATGGAAGTGGCACGTCATGCGTGATGGATGATGAAGGAGGTTCGCCATCGTGTTCTACAGCTTTAAGAATCGTGTTCTACAGTCAACTCCATTACTTGGTTCTATTGCGAGATGCATCAACATTGATTACTTTGCTCTTTTGTGAGGTTGGAATACTTTTACTACCAGGTCGTTGCACGCCTGTTTTCTGGCGCAAGTTTTCGTTTCCGTAGTACTGATTTGCCTCCGTCAGCCTCGGGTTATGCTTCAACTGCGAGCCCAGGAAGAAATTCACCATCATTTCCAACTCTGTGTTAGCCACACCGGTTTTTCCGATGCGCACGTCAGCAAAACCCCGCGCCAAGCCTTGCCTGTGGAAACGGTGTCAGCGAAGCGTGCTCTTGATGACGAATTCTCGGCTGCTTCAGAGCTTCACACCGAACGAACTGGTGCGGTGCGTGGGTGCATATCGGCAGTATAGCGGGAATATACCGCTGTCAAATGCTCTAAGCACTCTTGATTCTCGCGCTAGATCAAAGTTTCGGGTGTGTAGACTGGTCGAACACGCAAATGGCATGGCTTCGCACGGCATGACAAACTTTCACTTCTGGCCGACCATGATTGAGGCTGGGCGCACCCAAAAGAATCTCCTTCCCAATGAAGAATCTCAAGTACCGCTGCTCTGCCGTTTTACGCGCGAGTCAGTCTGGCGTCAGATCTCAGATGTCTTAGAGGCATACACATGCACTCAGGAGCATGCATCTTGACTCCAGTGAAATAAAGTGCCTCTACCAAGAAACGTGAAGCGACGAATTGTTACAAGCATGCTCGTGAGTCGCGGCGATTCTGTCACTCGTGTCAACATCGTACCCCAGCCCCTCAAGCTTCGCCACAAGGCCATCGTAGACAAAATCTTCAACATCATACGTGGTGGCTACTCCGCGCGGGCATGGGAGGGTCCCATCACGCGAGGAGCTCGGGGCGGCATCGGGACCGGGCGACAACTCCTCGAATCCTTTGAGGTCGCCCATCTTAAAAGACGCATGCTTCAAGCAATCCGCCGCTTCATCGCAAATCTTGCCCAGAATCGTTTCCAACGTCTTCTCTACCCATGGCTCGACGACTTCGTGAAAATACGCTGCCTTCGCCTCCTCCATGACCGCGCGCATTTCTTGCGCGGTGCGAGGCTCAACCTGCGGAGGCATGCTCCTAGCTTTCAAAGCGCCGCTACGTAAGTTCCGATTTGAAAAAGGCACGCAGTCAACTCGGACCGAAACGGTGATTCTATCCACTCTTCATCTGTCAGATCAACACGTGTGGTGCGTTACCTTGTCCTTGGCAAACAAATGATCGGAAAGCAGATCGCTGGAGGAGCGCCCCAGCTCACGTTGACTGCAGCATGCTGAGAACTTCAACAGAAAACAAACCTACCACGCCGGCGTTTAAGGTGGACGGAACGTCTTGCAAGAGCTGGCTGTCTTCGAAGACATCTGTGACATGTTCATTTCGCTAATCGTAGCTTTATTCAACAGAATGTGCAGCAAACTGATTCCTATGGCAACACGTGCGACATGATGGATGTTTCTCTCAACACGATGCGTAAAGCAGTGTGGCATAAAGCGAGTCCAATACAATATGTTATAACTCATGCAAAAGAAAGGCACGCTGGCCGCCCATCAAAATCGAAATGATGAGAGGGATGACATCTACCTGCGCCACTGCACAACGCCTTCACGCGCAACTTCGACCCTTTCTCTCTGAGAATTCCTTCGGTTTTTTCGATGAGCCTGAAACCCCAACACCACCGCGCAACGAACTCTAGGCTTTTCATGATTCATCTACCCTCCACACTCTGTCGATCATCCACTTCTGTCACTGTGACATTCCTACCCATCAATGTGTGCGCGCAACATTATGACAAATTACGACAGTCCAGCCTCCCTACAATAGTGCGACGACCAGCCTTGACGAGCTACGGGCAGCACGAGAATCCTGCTGACTGTTACTCAGCCGCAAAATACTTCATGAGAAACTAAGAAAAGTAAGTTCACTCAGTATCGCTGTCGCTGGAAATTTTTCTCCAGCACCTGCGACTTTTGCCTTGAGATCGACCACCGTCTTGTCCGCCGCCAAGATGACCTCGGCGATGTGCTCGCCACACATGTTCATGATTGCGAAGTTCTTCGGCGGCGCCACCATTTTTGCGTAATATGCGTCTCTGCTACGAGTATTAAAGAACAAGCCGGGCCGCAGGCGGATGCGTTAAACGATATGCCCGGGAGCGATGATCGCAGTGCCCAGATATTATGCATGGAGCTCTCCGATAATTTCATGTTACAGAAATTGCGATTTCCCGATCAACCCGATTGTTACTAGATGATCGCGCAATAATTGCTAGCCGGCATAGAAAAAAATCGCACTAACGAAGAAGTCAGAATTCGTACCCCCCGCTCCAGCGCACTAACGAACATACCTCTTGTGACGATTCAACATTTCAGTATCTGAACGCCGTCGCTTCTTGAGCATTTCTGGCGCTGCAGAACACGCGAGTGATGACTATTCGGCTGAAAGTGTCCACGCGAGGAGGAAGTCGACGACACGCATGATACTTTTTCGCGACGACACGCATGGATCTATCACTCACACACTGGCTGACACGCAGTCTGCGATCGCAGTTTTTGTGAGTCCCTCACCGAAACGATGTCGCCCAGTACGACAACACTCCGTGCCTACTTTTCGGGACAAAGAACCTGCGAGACGGAGATACTCATTCCCCCTCGACCTGGAATCCCCGATCTCAGAATAATCTGTAAAATAAAGTGATGCAACGCTTTATTTCTGAATCAATATATTATGACAGCACAGTCAGGCATTTGCAAACATGATGTCTAACGAATTTTCCGCAAAATCGTCCGAACACCGATGGCGATTGAAACGCGCATACTAAGCCGTTGGCTGCGAAAGTGACTAGCCTGAACGAAGGCTGTGAGCGCGCTTGTTTTATCTCTTTCACACGCTGATGCCAGTTGGCTGTCAACCGCCCCACCGTTTTCTGTCTAGATTCGGTTCTCCAAACCATTTCACCCTATTTCCACAACCATTGCAACCTCAAAGTCCCCCTGCCCTGAGCCTGTGCCCCCTGCCTCCACCGGAAGCAAAGAATCTGATCCTTCGGCATCGTCAGTGCACGGAGAGTCTCCACTCCACCATGAAGTCCTGCCTCAACCCGAATATCCGCCCAGACGCAAAACCACGCACGGTAGCTCTGGTTCGCCGTTACTATTGTCAGAAACGATCTTGGTGTGGTCCTCAACGAACGGGCCAACGCACCGTGCGCTCCGTCGAACGCCCGAGCTGGCTCTACCTGGGGACGACTATATGGATAATTACAAGGACAACATCTATCAACTATCAAGACACCTGCTCTGCTTTTCGGACCAGAAACCCGCGAATGATCCTCGCACAAACACTTTTGTTCAGTTTTTTTTCGATGTTCTCTTTACGTTTCCGCCTCGCGTTTCTCACGTGGTAGCGGCACGCTTCAACGTTCATGGTGTAGCGATACCTCTGAAAGCAATGCCTGAGCCCAAGAGCACACACACACACACACAAAGAATGACAATATGAAAAGCGGGTCTGAACTCTGGGAATGCCAGTTGCCACGAGGGTATCATGTCTTACGAGAGAACAGTTGCCTGCTCCGACGGAGCTGTTGCCTGCTCCTCGCGCCCCTCGATCTAGAATCCGCAGAAGCAAGTGATGCACTGTTTCTGAATATGATAGCACAGTCAGGCATTTGCAAAGACACCACCAACCCCCTTTCGTTCTCAATCACAACCCTCTGTCGCCCAGAAAAGTGCAAGCCAGTTTCGCCAAGCTGCACTGGCACTTTTTCTTCCACGGCGCGTTCCGTCACCTGCCCGGCTTCATGCGCCGGCACATCAACTCACCAGAATTGAGTGTCACCCATTTCAAGTTCCTCTACCAGGTAACGTCGATACGAGAAGTTTCATCAGCGTGAATGCCTCCATACCCGTCCGTGTTTCGACCCTCCGTGTCGACGTTGTACCCTAGCTCTTCCAGTTTTTCCACAAGTCCATCGTACGCGAAATCCGCTACGTCATGTGTCTGACTTACACCTGGTGGACACGGGGCCCAGGTCAGGTTGTGGAACCCATCGAGGTCTCCCATATAGAAAAGAGTTTCCGTCAAATATTTCTCCGCCTCCTCGTGAATCTTCTCCAACATCGCTTCCAACGTCTTCTCCATCCAAGGTTCGACGACGTCTTGCAAATACGCTTCCTTCACCTCCTCCATCACAGCGCGCATTTCTTGCGGACTTCGAGGAGCAGCCTACGATGGCATAAAATTTACTGATGAGAACTTGTTCACTTTCACAAAGACATGCATAACGACGTGCAACGCCACATGAAGAGCACTCGCAGAGGCAGTGCTACCACGGTGCATGGCTTCAGACGTTCGATATTGCGCAACATCAAGTATCAACAAAAAAAAACAAGACTACCAGTCCGGCGTTCAATGTGCATGGGACGTCCTGCAAGAGCTGGTTGTCTTCGAAGACATCTGTGATGTGAACCTTCCGCTCGTTCCGCACAATCAGAACTTGCTTCAACGAAATCCCCAGCGGTCTGAGGCTTCTGGAGATTCACTCGACACAATGGATACTTTTTGACACAAGTTTTAAATTCCGACTGACATCTGTGCTTGAACCGAATCAATGGGCTAGCATCAACATGCTGGTCGTTAGTCAGCACCATCGAAATGGTAAAATTTACCTTCGCCGCTGCACAGGGACTTCACGCGCTGCTTCGAACCCTGCGCCTTCAGATTTCCTTTTGAATTTTTTTTTAAGAAATGCATCCAACAACTTCGCTCAAGGAACTCGGAACGCTTCATGCTGCAATCAATGCAACACCAAGACTAGTAAATCGCGATCATCCACTTCGCGTCCACGCTATGATAGGATTACTACGCCGCATATAATCTCCCGCCAAATGACGGCCTACGCGCCGCACGAAAAAACAAAAATCCTACTCCACCACTAAATACAACAATGTACCTGCAACTTTGGCCTTAAGATCGCGGACCGTCTTGTCCCCTTTGAAGTCGAGCTCGGCGATCGTCTCTCCCGCCATGTTCAGCACCGTGAAATGCTTCGTTGGCACGTCCATTTTTGTTGCCTGTCTGGTATGAGTAAACTAATAAGTAATAAGTAATACTCCTGTATTCCGCTGATGTGGTCTCCGGTCAAGAACGCTGCACCACTGGCCTCATTCACTGAATGTCTACTCACACTGGGTTTCTGTCGAAGCTGTAGTCTAGGTTCTTAGCTGTGTCGTCTGACCGCTGCTGAAAAATTTCGTCATCAAATTGATGAGTGACTTGAGTCTCGGAATCAATTTCTTCGTCTCTCCGACTCGTTTGATCGTAGAAGTCAATGATGATGGAAGTGCTTCGTAGAGACTTTGCTCCGAAAACCTAACGCTACCCCATGTGTTGAATAATTTGGATGATGCTCATGATGTCGCTCGTTGGATCGAAAATTGCTGCGATCGTCTGCCATACTTGGGCACAGAACCTCAATGCGCAAATCATCACAGATCCTGTACCCTTTAGGATGCACTACCTACTGTTCGAAAACCGTGCCTCATGTGACTGCCTGCGCTCGACACTTGACCGACTGAGAAGAAAGCCATCTATGCATTGCCCTTTAGGCAAGTTGACACCACCAAACGACAACCTTTGAGATTCCTTCTGATGGTCTATCCCTTTTCACGCCTTCTACCTAAAACTGGAAGACACACTTCAACCACACTTGTGATGACAGGAGGCTGTCCTCGAAAAGTGAAAACTGAATGCATGGTGAAAACTAAAGAAAATTTCTGAGAACACCGCCATATCTCGAATGGAAATTAAACCGCTCTGAGTAGTCACCAGCTCTCTCAGTAGTCGAAAGCTATAAGCACGCGCTGACATAGAGATGCCAAATGTCGCTCTTTCTAGTTTTTAGCCAACATGCCCGTCTCCTCGATTGCGGCAACGTCGTCGTGACGTCAGACACTCCATCATTCATGAGTCCAGTCTGAGGTCCTGTATTGAACGAGCAAGAAAAAATAGCCCATCGCTTTTGCGCTACGAACGAGCATGTGAAACCGTGCCCAGTGAATCTGACATCAAGAAAAAACACGCCTCGCATGAGGTCAGAGTGTACATGGGTCAATTCAGAGCCGGGTGGTTAACTCGTTTGTCACTCCAGCAGGTCGGTCGGTTTCACTTTTTCGTAGAATGAATGAAAGGGGGTGAACCAGTGTCGCCGGCTGGACTCAACGGTGAAAAATGTCACAGCAGCTTGGCACCACCGTCCGGACCGTCCGTGATCAAGCTTCGAAGCCACCGTCCGGACCGTCCGTCAAGTCGATCACGCTCTCGTCAGCAGCGCTTTCCTCCACCTCTGCGACTGGCGTTTTCGAAGAGGGGTTGTTTTTCGAACCATTAGCAGCGTCATCGACCTGTTCTTCTTCTGAGTCGGTAAGAACGATGAGTTCCGGCTGCTCACCGGAAGCGGGAATCAACGGCTGACTAGCGCCCGCGGACTTCGTATTTTCTCTCTCATTCTGCGTACCAGTAGCAGTGCCTGCTGTTTTCGCATGGCCACCGTTGTCCCCCGCCACCACAGGAGCGGCCTTCACCTTACCTCCAGGAGCGGCTTTGCTCTCATGGCAAGGAGCAACTTTAGTCTGTGCAGCAGGTGCGAAAGAAGATGAGATTGGGCCACCATCACCCTGCGAGGACTGCGGCTGCTGTGAAGAAGCTTGTTGCGAGGTCGCCTTACGCATTCGCAGCATCTCCGTGACGGTCTTCGGTTTCTTCGCTGCAGCTTCCTGCGAACTAAAAATCCGCTTCACTTGTGAATTACCGCTAAGCATACTGGACGAGCCTGTCTGCGATGATGCTGATGCCGAAACTGAGGACGATGACGCAGGTTGACTCACAGCCTTCTCACCAACTGGACCGCTTACCGCCGAGTTTCTCGAGGAAACAACGCCGGCTCCAGCACTTGCTTGAGCAGATGATGCCGATGATGATGATGATGACGACACAGCAATGCCTTCTTTCAAAACAGCGCCTCCTACACCCACCGAAGGAGAATCGTCGTCGTCGAGATCGATTACGCCGCTGTCTGCTGCAGTCGAGGTCATATCAACAGCCTTCGCGTTGGCGGTGCCTTTTACCGCATTTCCAGTAGCGAGAGCCGCAGGCGGAGTCGGCTTCTTTGTGCTAGTCGTGCTATTGCTGCTGCCCCCGGGCCCCATGTTCATCATCATCTGCTTCATGTAGTACTCGATGCGCGTGCGATCGTTCTCGCCAGACGTGCAATTGAAAAAGTACTGTTTGATCTTCTGCAACCTAAAGCGTGCAACAAAATTATGATATCCATCCCACCCTTCATCGAAGCTTCCCGCTGAAAACGAAATTTAATGTTTTCAGTCTTCAGTATATTTTTTCCTGCAGTACTCATGATGTCGTTGTGTCTCTTCGAATGCATGCGGTGCTCCGCATCTTTCCGGATGAAAGTTTCCAGCGACGCAGATGTCGGCACGCATGGTGTTGCGTTCGAGCATTGACTTGAAATTCTGAAGAGCAATTGCATGCGTACGCACCAGTTGCAGACGTAATGATGTCATATGATGTGAAGCATTGAGTCTGGTCACGATTTTATTCAGGCTCTGTATGTCAATGCAATTAACAATTGTCGATCTTTCTAGGGAAGCAGGCATCGACTGCGGGGGACGTCTCTGTATTTCATTATTGCGCAGGACAGTGTAACTAACGCAGTCCACTGTTGTGCAGGGGGAATCGTTACATGCAACTGCAGGATTGGCTGAAGGAGCCTCAAGCACCGTCGCCTAGGAATTTTTCAGCGCCCCTGCGGGGCTACCATGAATTAGAAGACATTATTACATTATGTAGGAGTGTATGCACTGTTTGTGTCTGTGTGTATGTGTCAGACACTGTGAGTGGCTGTGCGCGTGTCAAAGACGGTGCTTGTTTGTGTAAGTGCAAGTGTAAGTGTGTGTGTGTGTGTGTGTCAGACACTGTGTGTGCCTGTGTGTGTCGAACACTGTGTGCGTCTGTGTCAAACATTGGATGTCTGTGTCTCTATCAGACACTGTGGTCTATGTTTGCCTGTGTGTGTGTGTGTCTGACAATGTGTGTCTCTGTGTCCTTTTCAGAGACCGTTCATCGAAACACCGTTCATCGAAGCTTTCGCACCGTTCACCGGATCATCTTTCGCCGGTCATAATAATCACATGACAGATGGCGGATGTGCTGCTCGTCATACACCGCGTGTGAAGTTTCCATGCTGCATCGACACGCAGCATGCAACTGTCTCCATATTTTTCCTTAATACAACACTTTGCAACTCCATGCAACGCAATCTGATTTGATATGTCCGAGGCACTGAGGCAATGATGCTAAGTAATCCCTCACAAATGCTTGAAAAAAAAAGCCTGCGGGTGCTACATGAATTACAAACATGTAGCCACTTGCATGTCTGAAAAAAAAAACGGGGCACTCTTGTACTAGTGGGCAAGAACAAGAAATACGGTTCGTCTGTGGGCACGGTGGGTATGATTTCGCTCGGGTTCAAGCTTTTCACGAAATTCTGCAGTTCCTCGAATGAGCTGTGCTCCGAGTAGGGCATGTGGATGACTTTCGTACTCCCCTCGTTACTCACCCACGGCTTCACGGCTTTCTCCTGCGCCCGATACGCCCAACCGGTGGGCCGGAAACCGATCACTACGTCGTATTTGTGGCCGTTCGGCGGCAGAACAGCGCCGGTAAGCGAGTAGCTGTGCGACGCTGCGCCTTGGGCATGTCCACGCAGCATGCTTACGGCAGTCTTGGCACTGGATGAAGATGATGCTAGTGTTGTTGCTGGATCAACTCCAGCAGAAGACGTTGCATTTCCAGCGGCATTTGTTGATGCTGTTCCTGCGCAACCATTCGCAGTGCCTGTCTTCGCGTGCACTGGACCGTCAGCACCGCTTCCACTGCCTCTCAGCGCCCCATTCCCTGCGAAGAACGACAACACATTGCCCAGTTCTTCCCCATTGCCTTCACCATCAGAGGAGCAAGGCGACGACTGCGGTGCGAGGGAGCTACTCGAAGATGATGACGACGATGATGATGACACTGCTCCGTCACTTCCGTTTTTCTTCATCCCGAGCAATTTGCGCTGGATTCTGATTGTTTCCTCTCGAGCCTGCTGAATCTTGC
>JACLAC010014166.1_pt1 | contig 14867 bp, 14 predicted proteins | sample 8027881 | NCBI WGS metagenome assembly JACLAC01 (sample SAMN15725517, study PRJNA655200) | protist metagenome | isolation source: fluorescence activated cell sorting (FACS) single amplified genomes of... | place: Spain: Blaines Bay Microbial Observatory, Mediterranean Sea | collected 2016-01-19 | reverse complement strand
AGGAAAACCAATGATTTCTGCTTCCCTATAGGGGGTCAACTTAGGCTCTTGACCTCGTGCCCAGAGGATTTACGGAGCACATGCAGCAAGCTGAAACCTATCATTTTCCTTAGGAAAGCCAATGATTTGAATTTTCTGCTTCCCTATAGGGGGTCAACTTAGGCTCTGGACCTCGTGCCGAGAGGATTGCCGGAGCACATGCAGCACATGTAGCAAGCTTCTTTGGCAAGGGATGGGCTTGCAGTCTAGCGCTTCCGTAAATTGGTGTTGTTCGCCGCATCAGTCTATATCACAACATTTTCAATGGGTGGCAGATGTTTGGTTGTATTCCTGTCCAATATGCCCCTACCATTCTTAGGTTGGGGACTTTCGTAAGGATTTTGATTCAGGTGGACAGAAGCTCAGCAAACTCTCTCGAGTCAAGACATCTGTGAGGGAGCACATCCCTCTCTTCGACGTTCTTGGTGGAGGCATGGCCGCATTCTTGCGAGCTGCATCTGCATAGGAGCAGACGGTTGGGGTGGCACTTTCGATCGCTTCGAAGCAATCGAGACATCGGAGTGAGGGCTTGTCTCGCACGCGGTTATTTCATCCCTGGGGGCGCGAGCCAGCGGGGGGGTCGGGCTGCGGCGTTCTGTATCGCACGTTGTCGGAACAATCAAGGGTCAAGGCTTGATGGGTTGGTTTGAATCCCATCAAGGCAACTACTCAAGGTCACATGGGGTCCTGTAAGGCTCGTTACATCAATCGTACATTGATACGGGTTAGTTAAGTCATACATCAGGGATCGTTGGGACCCATCAGGCTCCAGCGGGTCTTATCCGGTATCGGTTTTAACCCTCATTCTGCACGATAGGACCCGATGTGTCTCGACGGATCACTTGACTGACCTGTATGGTATCATTGATGTACAGACCCTTATGGGACGCCGCGACGTCCCCATGGGCCCTCTGAGGGCCCGTCGTTCCGTGTTACATGTTGTCGGGTCAGGCTTTGATGGGTTGGGTTGGGACCCTCCAGGCACCTCAAGGTCCTGTGGGCTTTCATCTGGATCCGTATGTCAGTCGTACACCAATACAAATCAATCGAGTCATCTGTCGGAGCTCGTGGGTCCCCGTCGCGGGCGATATCCTCTTCCATCGGGTGTCCATCAGAACCCTGATTTGGCACGACAGGACCTGACAGGACTCGACAGATCACTCGACTGCCCCATACTGGAGTACATTGCCATACTGTTACAGACCCCTACTGGACCCCACGGCGTTCCCACAGGCCCCGTGTGGGCCCTGTTGAAACCCGACAGCCGCCTGGCGGCCGTCCGCCGTCACCATCGGACCTGTTTTCATAGGACGGCCCCGGTTTAGGCTGCCCCTCACTCCTATCGGCACAGGCGGGGGCCTATGTATGGAGATACCTTCAAAGTAGAAATCCAACAGCGCGCCGGTGCCTTCGCACACCACACACAAGTTATTCTCCAAGGCGGCTGCCATTAGACCTTTTAAAGAAGGTTGACCGTTTGGCCGGATGCTGCAAAGACTTGTCTGGGTGAAGGCCGGCTCGCACGTAATTTTTCATCCCTGAGGGCGCGAGCCAAAGGGGCCGCGGTCTGGGTACAGCGTCAGTCGCGCCAGTGTCAAGTCGACACGCTTGTCAAGTCAGCCCTTGTCAGCCAATCCCAAGGTCAGCCCATGGCAGCCAAGCCCAAGTCAGCCTGACGGCCCTGACTTGACAAACACTTGTCAAGTCAGCAGATGTCAGAACGCTTCTCAACTTTTTCACAGTGAGCCAACGCCGAGGCAGGTCCGTGTCGGTCCGTCCCATGTCAGTCCATGTCATGTCAAGTTGGATAGTGTCAACCCTTCAACTGGACAAGTCAGCCCATGTCAAACCGGAACGCCTGTGTCGCGCTGTGTCAAGACGAGCCCATGCACATGGTTATTTCATCAAGTCTGACTGGCCCAACCCAACACTTCCACTCGACAGGCCCCGCTGGTGTAACTTCGAGGTTCTACTGGCCTGGCCAAGCCCGGCTGGCCGAACCTCTCATTTTGGGAAATCTCTCACTTTCAGCAGCACGACCCCTCATTTCTATTGGCTGAAAAGGGCCCTATGACCCTCTCTGTTGTAAACGACAAAAAATCTTTAGCAGAACAGCCCCCACCTGTAACCTCCAGTTTTGGGACCACCCATAGGCAAGCCTTCTCAGCTATTGTCCAGATAAACAGTGAATCTGTTAGGACAAGCGGCTCAGAATGTGTCGCGCTGTGTCAAGACAAGCCCATGCCCATGCTCAACCACCCAAAGCTCGTGGGCGATTTCTACCCTAGATCTAGTGGGGCTCACAACGATTCAAATCAAGCTCTGCGCCCTCCACTTTCAACAGCAACGTCTGAGGCCGATGTAAATAATGTTCTTCGTTTTTGTCCAAGTGAAGGCTCCCAAGGACAAGAAGGATGAGAATTGCGGAATTGTTGATGAGAGGTTGAACTTGATTGTGCTATGCCACACGTATCAAGAAGTTTACACTGGTAAAGGAGGTCTTCCCGTCATGAGAAGATTTGCTGAACCAACAAACAGGATACATCAACTGCTCATTCGCTGAGCGGCTGGCTCAATTGACTAAGCATTGTATGAATCCGATGCTGCTGAAAGTTATTTGCCAAGCTAACAAAAAGATCCTGAGCCTGCTTGTGGTTCTGTCATCACCAATCTGGTGGCGAACGCTTCAGTAGCATCCCGGTTGATCCCACAATGTGCCTTGGATCCAAGATCTGCAAAACCAAAGGAGTCGAACCCGAGAGCGGCTGCCCGGACCGGCCCATTTCAGGGTTTCGAACTGTTTTGAAGTTTGGGCCGCAGGACCTGTCACAAACACTCAGAAATAGCTGTAGGATTCATTTGGATGGATTCTCAAGACCTGGTGAGATTTCTGTACCCATTTCGTGCAATTTTCGCCGATCTAGGGCCAGACCGACTTTCTGAGACTTGAACATTGTGATATTGGGACAGTTGAGAATTCTGAGACGCCAACATTGTGTGTTGAGACAAGACAGATGTCAGGCATCCGTCCTGTCTCAACAGAAGATATCTATCCTGCCTCAGCAGAAGACGGGACGGCTGCGGGCCGCCGGCCAGCAGCAGTGATGTCTTCTGCTGAGACAGGATAGATGTCTTTTTCCGGAAAGCTCTGGCTTGCCTAGTGCGTGCGGTGTTTTCTCAGGAGCTCCCCGCAGGGGTTTAACTAGGGGGGAGGAGTCCGAGGAGGGGGGAGAGCGTGTCCATTCGAGGGAGGACGGAGCAGAACAGAACATCACTTTTTCGATGTTTTTAGGGGGTCTAAAAATCGATACAAAAATGGTACCCAAAAAGTGACCAAAATGGTCTCCAAAAGGGACCCCAAAAGTAAGCCAAAATCATCATAATGGGCTCCAAAAGCCATCCTAAAATGGGGTTCCAAAAAAACATCGAACAAATGATGATTTTCAGCACCTCCACACCCCTCTGGATCGAGCTCTGGCTGCAGCGAGAGCTCGATTTTCACTTTTTGATAAGATGTGTCTTTGGCACCCTTTTGTGTTTTGGGAGCCCAAATGGAGGCCAAGGCCATCAGAAAGCCACTTCAAAAAAACATCAAAAAATGATGCCCAAAATGAGTCCAAACTGGTCCCAAAGGGGATCCCAAAATGGAGGTAACATCATCAAAAATAAGGTCTTGGAAGTGCCTTGTTTCAAGGGTGGCTCCCAAGAGGCCTCCAGACCCCCTCCAGGATCGATTTTGGAGAGGTTTTGAAACCATTTTGGGACCATTTTCGTCAGTTTTTCTGACATATTTTTAGTGATTTTTGTATGCATTATTTAGCAGCATGTTGCAAACAAAAATGTTCAAAATCACAAGGAAACACCAAAATAATGCAGCAGATAGCTTCCAAGAAACAGTTTCTCTCTTCGTCCCATCTTGCATTGAAAAGTTCACTAGCGAACGTAAAGTAGCTTTCCGGTCCTTGCTAGTACAGGTGTTGAGACAGGACAGATGTCTGCTGTTGAGACAGGACAGATGTCTGCTGCTGAGACAGGACAAATGTCTGCTGTTGAGACAAGACAGATGTGTAGTACAGGGGGTGTAATGAGTCCTGTCGCACTCTGTCGCAATAGTAGCATCTGGCTTGTCTCAACAGCAGACATCTGTCCTGTCTCAGCAGCAGGCATCTGTCCTGTCTCAACAGCAGACATCGGTCCCGTCTCAACACTCCCAAGATGTCAAGATCTGCAAAAAATTGGCTCAGGAAGTTTTGGTTACAGCTGGTTGTGTTATGCCCCCATGGAAGCCCCTTAGTCACTGCAACATGACTTTATCAATGGCAACCTGATAAAGTGGTGTCGCGGTATCCACCTGGGCACTGCGACATGACTTTATCAGGCAGCTGTTTGGGCCAGATTTCGACTTCTGGCAAGGCCTGAAAATCGCGACTTACATGTTCACCAACTCGCCATAGGACTATGCCCACTAGAACGCACCGCGATTCTATGTTCAGGGATGCGGTGGGTTTGAAAAGTTATTGTGCTGTTGTCGAGATCTATTGATTTCAATGTGTTGGACACTTGGCCTGCTTCTGACGCAAAGACACTGTGTCGCTGAGACAGAACAGATGTTTGCTGTTGTGACAGGCCAGATGTCTGCGTAGAGACAGGACAGATGTCTGCTGCTGAGACAAGACAGATGTCTGCTGTTAGAGACTAGACAGATGTACAGTATCAAGACAGGGCAAAGCCATGTCGCAATAGTAATCGTTTGCCTTGTCTCAACAGCAGACATCTGGCCTTTCTCAGCAGCAGACGTCTGTCCTGTCTCAACAGCAGAAGTCTATACTATCCGCGCAGAGGACATCTGTCTTGTCTGCTACTGATAGCTGCCAGCAGGCCTGATAGAGTGATGTCGCAGTGACCAGCTGACCACTCCGATACCACTTTACAGAAGGCTGCCAGCAGGCATGACAAAGTGATGTGGCAGTAACCGGCCGGCCTCTCTGACACCTCTTCGTCAAACTGAAAAATTGATAAAGTTGTCCGTTTTCATGGCGCGGTATATAGCTTTATCAAGGGGCTTCCGGCGGGGCATGAAACAGGGTGGCTCAGAAACTTATGGTGTTGTGTTAAAACGAGCTTGTGCCCATACTTAGCGACGCCTCACATTGGACTGTCTTTGCACCGACTTTGGGATTGCTTTTGAACGACTTTTGGGTGACGTGAGACCGTCGTTAGGTTCACATGGGACCGACTTTTGGGTGACTTTGATTGACTTTGGGTCGACTTTGGCCTGACTTGTGGTTCAAGTGAAGACTGACTTTGGATGACTTTCTGTGATGGTCCAAGTGAAGGCATGGGTTTGGATGACAAGGCGTTCAAGCCGCGCTCTTGCCGCACTATGTCAAGATGAGCTTGTGCCAATGCTCGGCGACCCATGCTGTGTCAGATCGCAGCGTGTCCTTGTTTACATGTCATGTCGGCGGCACCCTGGCGCCCGAGGCTGGCGACGTGCGTCAGGCTACTCCTCCAAGCGGCTCAAGCACCCCAGTACGGAATAACTGTGGGAGCCAAGCCTTCACCTTGACAAGTTACTCATGCAGCACTGCTGTTTGTCTCTTTCTCGAATAGGTGACGCACGGTGTCTGGCCCAAGCAAGGTGATGTTTGACACATTTTTTGCAGATTTTTGGCGGCGGGACCGGTCCCAGAGGCTTGGAAATGGCCGTGGCATTCACAGGGATCGATTCTCAAGTCCTGGCGGCCAGTCTGGACCCATTTCAAATCATTTTTGAAGATTTTGGGCGGGACTAATTATCTGAGACTTGAACATTGTGACTAGGGAACAATTGAGACTCATGAGACTTCAACATTGTGTGTTGAGACAGGACAGATGTCGGCACTTGCAACAAGAGAGATAGCAGACGCCTTGGAAGAGGACAAAAAAACATTTCGATCCAAATGATCAAAATGTAACGTTCCCTAGAACACAACCCCCGCGAACCGGCGCGCACTGTGGAAGCCCCTAGATGTGGTGTCAAGAACCCTGGAGCGGAGGCTCCCCGTCCACACGCAAAGGCCAGGATCACGGCAGTAGAACAAACTCTCTCAGACAGGATTGATAACAATTAACCAAAAAAAAACAATAAAGTCAAGCAAAATCCATGGTCGAGTTTGGAATGTCCGCTTCTTCGACAGGAAAACGTATTCGCGTGAATGAACGTAGCTCCAAGCTTGTATGCAAGGTCGGGAATAGGAAATCTCTGCATCTCAAGCTATGGACAGCAGGCGGGAACAGGAAATCTTTGAATCGGAGGCTATGGGCAGCAGGCGGGAACAGGAAATATCTGCAACTCAGATCAAGTTCTCTAAGAGATAAATAAGAACCCCTCAGGCTGGCGCGTTGTTTGCGGAATAACAATCAACCCCAAAACGGTAAAGTCAAACAAAAAAAGCATGGTCAAGTCTGGAATGTGAGCTTTTTCGACAGGAAAAACGTATTCGCATGAACGCACCTCCAAGCTTGTATGCAAAGTCGGCCAGGTCCAAATCATGGCTACCCCAAATGACAGCTCAAAGTTGGCTCAAAGTCAGCCCAAAGAGGGCTCAAAGTCGGCCCAGTGTTGGCAAAAGGTGGCCTGAAGTCGCCCCAATGTTGGCCAAAGTTGGCCTGAAGTCGGCCCAAAATTGCGTCAACTTCAGGCACAAATCTGCCTGCGGGGTAACCAGATTATCGTCTGCCATCCAGTCGCTCAGTCTAAGATCAAAATGACTCCAGCGCGAGAACCCAAACAGAGCTTTGTTCTCAAGATTCGCTATCGAAACTTCACAAGGGTAGCAAGCAACCGGAAGCCAGCAAGCGAGAAAGCAGAAGCAAGAGCAAGCTGCAAGCAAGAGGAAGCAAGTAAGCGTGAGGAAGCAAACAAGAGGAAGCAAGCAAGAGGAAGCAAGCAAGAGGAAGCAGGGAAGCAAGCAAGAAAGTATGTATTTTTACGTGGTATCCTATGTCCTATGCCATGGAAGTTGAAAGTATGCATGTTTACGGGGTATCCTGTGCCTCAGCCGCTCAAAGTATGCATTTTTGCGTGGTATCCTAAAGGTTGGCAGCTGAAAGTATGCATTTGTATGTGGTATCCTGTGGCTTGGCAGTGCTCCTGGCTGCTCCTGTGGCACCTCCCAGCGGCTCCTGGCTCCTCCTGGCTGACGCTGGCGCCCCCAAGCCAAGAAATCCTTTGAACAAGTTTACACAGAAAAACTTGAGGATTTTCGTCAGGGCGCTATTAATTTGTCAACTTTACGAAGGGAATTTGAAGGTCACATCCATTCCACCTGCATTTTTACAGACAAGTCTGCTCATGGGGTGCGCGCCCGGGTTCCGGAAGCCTCCGTCGCCCCTTTGATCCAAAACCGTAAGAACCCCACAGGCTCCTCATGCTTCAGAAGCACTGTTTGGGGAACAAAAAAAGTCCCTCAAAAAAAATCGAGATGTCAGTTTTGGGACAGGAAAACATATTAGCATGAGCGCAGCTCCAAGCTTGTATGCAAGGTCGGCCAGGTCCAAATCATGGCTGACCTAAATTCTTATCTGCGTCCAAGGCATCAAAGATTGCTTGATCATGGGTCAGGAATCATTGGTTTGGCATGATGATCTGCCCAAATGAATCGCCCTGCCTGTCCAGACCAGTGCTCGGGGTCAAAAATCTGACATAACATATCAAAAGGCAGCCAAAGCGGCCGAACTCTGCCTGAAGGCCTGCCCCAACATTCATTGGCCGGCGCCCGCCCCAGATTTGCCGACGCAAGCAAGCATTTATGCAAGCCACTTGAGTGTTCAAAAGCTGCGACACCATGAGTGTTGCGATGAGCAGATGCATCTCGCAAGGCGAAGACATTATTTGAATCTTAATGCATAAGTGGACGCTGATGAATGAAGATTTATGTTACTAAGACATTGAGTTTATCCAAAAATAACAAGGCATTACATGGAAGGTTTCGCTGCCGTCACAAATAAGGACAATAACATGATGACGCTCCAAGGCTAGAGCATGCTCCTATCCTCCCAACCCAATCGAGGCACCGATGTTATCTAATCTTTTGACAACTAGCGTCGCGAGCTGCGGAGCGAAAGTCATCTTGCGCACATGCCGAAAAACTGACAATGCCCAAAATTCTAACATAGTCACGGCTCGAACAGGACTTGCATGACGCAACAATAGAACCCTCTGAAATGACTTATGCGGAAACAAACCATCAAATGTGTTGCATTTTCTGCACGAGAACACGCAGATAAGCTTCAGATCAAATAACCATCGCTACGACATGTCCTGGAAGCCTGTATGGTTTCCTTTGAACACTTCACTGGACTTGATAGTTTGCAAGCTCTGTCTCTGAGAGATTAATTAACCTCCACTCTTGCCATGTGTGAACGATTCTGGAGAAGTACCCTGAAGCTTTGGTGTATTATACTATATCTGCAAAGGCAGGAACGATCCACGAGGCATCTTAAAGAAGAACATCTCGTAGCCACTTCAACACTGTTGTGATGAAGTCGATTATGCAACCCAACAGACAATGTGACAGGTTTGCGCCGGCAATGGGTATTAGCAGGACTGATCTGAGTAAAGACTGGACAACAAGTGCATCTCTCAGAAGCGATTGGGAAACAAGTGCGCATCTGAGATAACGGAGGAAGCCTTCTCACGACGCTGTTGTGCTGTTGTGAAGAAGTCGACTATGCAAGCCAACAAAAATCAAAGAATCTCGTTTGCACAAGCAGTCGTCAAGCATATAAGCCAAGCGAATCAAACTACCACACCGATGTGAAGCTGGCGGTGGACTGCCAACCTGCTTTCAGTCGGAGGACTCGTAGAGTAGCTGCAAAACAATCCCAAAACTGAAAACACGTGCCACTTATCACGAAGATAATGGTAAGCCAACAACACCAAATATTAGAATTGAGCTCGATACAAAATACATGTCCAGCGAAAGAGCCCGACATCACTTGCAATCAACGATTAACTCTGAACCTGGCCAGTTGCCGCCAGAGGGAAGGCCAAAAACAAAAAAGTAACTATACCACATCTTCTCCTCTCGCACTATCTCTCTCTATCCCAATAGCTCACTTTCTCTCTTTCTCTCTCGCTCTCTCTCTCTCTCTCTCTCTCGATTTGAATCTTTGTATCTTTGGCTATCGCTGGTTCTCTCTCTCTGTTTCGCGTTCTTTCTCTCTCTCTCTCTCTCTCTCTACCTCTCTCTGTCTATCTATCTATGTATTTATCTATCTACATGTCTATCAACCTGTTGCTCCATCGCCTAATCATATTACGTCTCAGTGCGACCCTGGAGCGAAGCTGTGCAAGAGGCGTCACAAGTGCTCACATCATTGATGGATTCGCCAAGCATAACGTGCGACACGGAACGCCGGAGTCCTACTCACCCACCCTCTGGCTCGCGCCCCCAGGGATGAAATAACCGCGTGCGACCAAGTCCTGCACTCCGATTTAAGAGTAACGCCTTAGTAGGGAAGCCGAGTATATATCTGTTTCTCATCTCTCATACAACGCCCATGCACGTGTCGTTTTTGTCAGAGTTTTCGGACAAACAAGTCCAGACAACTCATCACCACGTGACAGCGCCAGGATCATCTTCTGCAGGAGATCTTCTAGCCTTGCATGAATCTATTCACACGGCGTTTCAAATCTACAAAGCAATTGCACAGCTTCTGTCCTGAACGCAACATTAAAATGCACTTGACAACGAAACTACTCTCAATGAATTTCTCGAAATAGTGCTCTTTGCGAAGCAGATGTTCTAAGGATCTTGACACGTCTTGCAGTTGTCTTGGGTTGCCCTAGGTTATGGATGGTGCACAGACTTCCTGGCACGCTTAGGGCAATCACAAAAAGTTCAAACTTACTCCTGGGGGGCTTCGCCCCCCATCCCCCCTTCTTCAAGTCGGCCGCAGTCGCTGCATCCAGTGGTGCGCAATGGTCAAGGGATGCTGTGACTTTGTCAGTGGTCTGGAATGTAGATTAGAGTACAGCCAGGTCAGTTCCAACCAGGCCTGCAGATTCTAGAACTTTTTTCTTGGCCCCATTCCGGATATGTCTTTTGCACGTTTCTTGCAAAGGAGCCGGGAAATGCGTGAAGTAATGTTGTGTCGGCTGACCCAAGGTTACTTCACGCATTTCCCGGTTCTGTGTGAACATATGTAACCCAAAACTGCAGGCTTGGTTAGGGGGTTCCGGGCCAAGTTTTGGCACAGACCTGATTTTGAATCCGGGCCCAAACATCAAATCTGCCCCGAAATGGTCCTAGAATCGACGGTTTAGCTTGAAAATCGGCCCCCTTGAATCCTGCAGCCATTTCGGACCTGTTCGGACAGGTGCCAGGCCCAAAAAAGTTAAAAAACGCATGCCCCCAAACCGCCAGGACTCCTGTTTCAGAAACATGCTCGGATTCCAAGAAACAAACCTTGTGTGCTTGGCTGTTATTCAGCCAGTGGGGGTATTTTCTGCAGCCTTTCAGACCGTGCAGACTGACAACTTGCAGGATCGCCCGTTTGAGACTCCAAACACCCATGTGTGGCCCCGGTTGGAGATCCAAACACCCGTATGTAGCCCCAGTTGGGAATCCCAACAACTGTTTGTAGCCCCGTTTCGGGATCCGAAACACGTGTATGTAGACGCAGTCGGCTATCCAAACGCCTGGGCGTACCCAAACACCTGCGTGTAGCCCCGGTTGGGGATCCACACGCCTGGGCATACCACACACCTGTGTGTAGCCCTGTTTTAGCTTCCATGGTCCCTAACAGCCATCTGGTTCCTTGCAAGTTGACCGTGCAGACCTATAGGGCGGCAAGGCTTTCCCTTGAGGAAGTGTACAGGTCTCTCGAGCACTTCGCCAACACTTCGGTAATGGGCATCGGGACATCTTATGCCCTGGTGACGCTCCCCCCACCACCATCCCCCAGCGCGGGGGGGGTCGCGACCGGGCGCGCTGGGGGGCCAAGGTCAAAAAGGGGTTGGTCAGCCGACCTTGCCAACCCCAGCGCGCCCGACGTGGCTGGACCTTGGCCCCCCCGCGCGCCCGAACTTGGCCAAGGCCAGCCAATAGAAATGAAGGGTCTAGGCCGACCAATAGAAGTGAGGGGTTGGCCCATAGAAGTGAGGAGTTGGCCAAGGCCAGGCTGGCCTGGGCCCTGCCGATAAATGTGAGGGGTTCGGCAGGGCTGGGCCAGCCAGGGCCTGTCGATAAAGGTGAGGGGCTGGGGAGGGCCGGGCTGGCCCAAGGCCCGCCGATAAAGGTGAGGGGTTGGAGGCTTGTCCGGGGCGCGCCCCCCGCGCGCGCCCAGCCAAGTGAGTTGGGGGATCACCCACCGCGGCCGGCCTCCATTGTCGCACCTGGGAGAATATTCTCTAATCCAACTTTATGGAGTCTAATCCAACCCCAGTGGGGTCTAATCCAACCCCATAGAGCAATACTAGGGTCTAATCCAACCAGCTACTTGCAGCATGGGCACACAGGGCTGTATGATACGTGCACAGGGCTGCATGAAAGGTGTACAGAGCTGTATTATAGGTACACAGGGCTGCATTATAAGAGCACAATGCTGCATTAGAAGTGCACAGGGCTGTATTAGAGGCGCGCGGAGCTGTGTTGTAGGCGCACAAGGCTATATTCTTGGCGCACAGGGCTGTATTGGCGCAAAGGGCTGCATCACAGGCGCACAGGGCTGTATTATAGGCGCACAAGGCTATATTATAGGCTCAAAGGGCTACATTGTAGGCGCGCATAGCTGGACTCTTGGCGCAACAGGCGACATTGTAGTCGCACAGGACCACATTATAGGCGCACAGGGCTATACTGTAGGCGCACAGGGCTATATTATAGAAACCGGCGATAGAATCTAAGAACCTAGACTCGCGAAATCACTGGTTCTTTTTAGTTCGTGGAACTTGCAGGTGCACAGACCGCCCATGACAGAACCCTGTGCGCCGACACAGTGGCCCTGTGCGCCTATGACAAAGCCTTGCATGCCTGGTCAAGGTAAGGTAAGTCAAGCACAGTCCGCAACCAGCCACAATCCGCTCCAACTCAACATTTGCTCACAAGCCCCAGCGCTCGTTTGTCCTGGCTGCTCGCGAGCACAGCAGGAGAGAGAGAGCTCTGGATGAGCAGCGGCTGCGTGACCGTGTCACGGCAGTTGGCGCTGCTTGTACAGCGGGCGACTCGCGGCTGGGGAGTGCTGGCGATCGCTTGCGCGCCATCGCTGAGCGTGTGAAAGCCAGAGCCGCTAGATAGCTACCGGTAGGTGCATGCTGCTAATTCGTATGTTGTTCTCTAGGCGCCGGCAGTGAGCTGTGTTGACTGGGATCATGCTTCGCACGCAAAAACCTTTGCTCACAACCGCGTCCTCCCTTTCACAGCCACAACACAACCATTTCCCGCAGCCACCACACACAACACAACCATTTCCCGCAGCCACCACATCCAAACCACAACACAACCATTTCCCGCAGCCACCACACATCACAACTTACCTCAACCACAACGCACGGCCCACAGGCCAGCCCAACCCGACCGAACACACCAGCACAATGCACCATCGCTCACCACAGCAACCCCACCACAACCAACCATCACTCACAGCCACAACGCACCACCGCACACTACACTAGAACTCACACGATCCCAACCACATCACAATCTATTGGAACACCAAGCACCCAACCACATCACAATCTATTGGAACACCACCGCCAACCCCAGCACCAAACTTAGACAACCCCAACCCAATCACATCCAACCGCCAAGAACAAGCAAAAATCCACCACTGCGATGCCCACACCTCTAGATAGTTGTTACAGTCGTTATCAGTCGTAAGCAACTTGTTTCGCGAGCCAGGCTGGTGGATTGCTTTGCAACCACACGACCACTTGGCAGCCTTCGCAGCCATTGCCGATCCTCATTTGCCGAAAGGCCCTGGATCAGTCTCTCTAGCTTCCCGACGGGGCCCCGGAGGGCCCGTGGGGACGCAATAGGGTCCTGTGTGGGTCCGTACATCAATCGTGCACCGATACGGGACAGTTGAGCGATCCGTCGAGCCCCGTCGGGTCCTATCGCGCCAAATCAGGGTTCCGACGGAAACCCATCTGAACCCGATATGACCCGACAGGCCCTGATGGATCGCTCAACTGTCCCGTATTGATGTACGACTGATATACGGACCCATACGGGACCCTGACGTGCCCTGACCAGTGGCTGATGCATCGGAGTCCAGCACTGCGATGTCCACACCTCAACCGTTGTTACCAGATAGAACGCACAACCACTACGCTCCACAGTGTTATGCGCACACCTTCTCAGCCATTGGTGCGTCGAATGCAAACGTTCGGGGATTCTACCAGTAGCATCGGCTGACGCCAATAGGAGCTGCGGCGCCCAAACTGGGGAGGCTCCTAGTAAACGGGGTCCGACGGTGCCGCCGGGGGCCCGTCGGGTCCCGAGGGGCCTCCAGAAGGCCCGTGGGGCCGCCGTAGGGCTCCGTATGTGGGTCCGTACATCAATCGTGCACCGATACGGGACAGTCGAGCGACCCGTCGAGCCCCGGCGGGTGACTACATGCCCCGAGCTGCGTTGGTAGTCATACATTTTTTCTGGACGAAAACCGACATGCCCCAAAAATGAGTCATTTTTTTAATTTATTGTACCTCGCCAAACGGCTATGACCATTCCAATTGTACTGCGATTCTGTGCAAGGGCTATGGTCGATTCCAAAAGTTACTGTACCGTTGTCAAAACCCATCGCGATTAGACATCACAGATGACTGACCTGAGTCCAGGATAGTCCAGGTCTGACAACGTGCGACACAGAAACATCGGAGCCTGACTACCCCCCCTCTGGCTCGCGCCCCCAGGGATGAAATAACAGCGTGCGACCAAGTCCCGCATTCTGATGTTGAGCACATAGAAATGGGGTCTAATCCAACCAAGGTTTCCAGAAATCATTGTGATTTCTGCATTGTAGCTCACGAGAGTTCAGGCATCATGTTGCTCTAGCTTTGCAATAGCAAAAGCAGTCTGAAAACAGCTGTGCTGTAGCTTTGGTTGGAGTAGACCCTACTGGGGTTGGATTATACCCCAAAAATTGGATTAGCACCCACGCCCTAGTCGCACCTTACCCACGTAGGGGCGGCCCGACCATCCGCTGGGTTGTTCGTGCCGCCTCTACATGGGTACCCACCCCCACCACCACGGCCATTCTTATTTTCGGTGAAAAAGGCAACCCAATGATTTGAAAAGTCCTGTTGCTGCCAACATGTTGCATTACAAGCTTGCCGCAGGCGCTTTTTTCTATGAAAATGGCCACCCGGGATTTGACAAGCCCTGTTGCTGCCAACCAGCTTGTCGCAGGCACTTTTTTCGGTGACAAAGACCACCCAAGGATCTGACAAGCCCCGTTGCTGCTAACCTGCTTGCCGCAGGCGCTTTTTGTGTGAAAATTGCCATCAAGGATTGACAAGCCCTGTTGCTGCCAACCAGCTTGCCGCAGGCGCTTTTTGGGGTAAAAAGGACTACCCAGGATTTGACAAGCCCTGATGCTGCTAACAAGCAGTCGTTGGGTTGGATACCATGTAGATCTGGCCCAGACCCATTGAAAATGGCTGCGGTGGTATCCTGGTCACCCACAGCGGCCCAGGTCATTTGAGGGAGTTTGTTTAGCTGCCGTGATCCTGGCCATCGCGCGTTGTTGTGGGGTTCCGTTTCAACGTATCTGCCACCATTTCGTCGGGCACCCCCGGGCTCCGCCGGGCACCCCCCGGATGAATTCCATTTCGAATATTT
>JACLAC010023519.1_pt1 | contig 14871 bp, 13 predicted proteins | sample 8027881 | NCBI WGS metagenome assembly JACLAC01 (sample SAMN15725517, study PRJNA655200) | protist metagenome | isolation source: fluorescence activated cell sorting (FACS) single amplified genomes of... | place: Spain: Blaines Bay Microbial Observatory, Mediterranean Sea | collected 2016-01-19 | reverse complement strand
TCAAAAAGGGTCGGCGTACTGCCCCAGGTCACTGTCGGTGGAATGCTCCCGTTTTCGTGATGATGGACGATGGCGTCAAAATCAGCGGGATCATCGAGGCCCATAATCACCATAAAAGCTTGTTCCAAATGGGGATAGGCCTTTACAATATCATAGGCTGGGGCCTCGTCGAGTTCGAGATAAAGGCCGAAGAGTGGTCCGAGAATATTATAGTGAAAAGCCCGGGCTTTCTCGCGCCATGCCCGAGGTAGTGCTCCCGGCGCTATTAATTCGAGAAAGGTCTGCTGCGGATTCAAGGCCGAAGCGACAAAATGGCGGGCAGTAAACCGCTTACCCGTTATAGTCTCGACTCCGACGACGCGATCTCCCTCCAGCAGTATTTCTTTTGGCTCGGTCTCCAAGATTACCCGCCCGCCAGCTTCCTCCACAGCCGCCAACAGCGCCTGCGCAAGTTTGGCCGAGCCGCCACGACACATCTGGGCCTTGCCCTTACTGGCTAAGAGTGCTGGAATGTGATGGCCAAAGCCCTTCTGGCGCAGATCGACCTCCCGCAAACCGTTAAAAAAGAGTAGACCCGCCTGTATGACGGGATGTTCGAATTCGCGCAGGACAAATTCGCGCGGCGAAAGCCGGCTGACCTCGAGCAAACGGCGCCCTTCGATGCTACGCGATAGCAACACTTGGCGTTGAGCGGGTGGCAACGGTGGACTCTGCGCCTCGGGAATGAGTATTCGCTCGACGATTGTTGCAAACTCTTCGCGCCAACGGCGCGCCGAATCCGCATCGCGGCGGCTGAATTGGGCGAAGGATGCAAAGGTCCGGTCAAAGTCAGTCCACCATTCAAGCGCGGCGCCATCGCCGGTCAATAGCGCAACATTGAGTTCGGGTTCGATATAGGTCGCGCCGTGGCGAGCGAGTTCCAGATCGTGATACCAGGGCATCTGCGTCAGCGCGCGATGGTAAAACGAATGCGTGTTGTGCAAAAAGCCGCGACCGTGCTCTTCCGTGGTCAGCCCGCCACCGGCGATCGCGCGCCGCTCAATACATGCGACCTTTAGACCCGCTTTGCACAAATAGGCCTGGAGGACCAGGGCATTGTGACCGGCTCCAAGGATGAGGCCATCGTATTGCGTATCCATGCCCCGGTTACCAGTTGGTAAACGACCCGTCCTCGCGCCAATACCAAATGCCCTTGTTCGCTCGCGGTTCGCCCACAACGGCCGCCTCTTCGTTAAACTCGACACCTAGTCCCGGCGCGTCCGGCACCAGCAGGTGCCCGTTCTCGAAGGGCACCTGCACCGGGAAAACATCGGTGTGAGCCGTGCCCGGAGGACGCGGGCACTCCTGTACACCCACCATCGAAGAGGCCAGGCACAAGTGCAGACAGGCCGCCGTCGATACCGGCCCCAGCGGATTGTGCGGTGCCAAGTAGATATAGTGCGTTTCACACCAACCGGCGATCTTCTTCGCCTCGGTCAAACCTCCGGCGATGCACAGGTCAATACGTGCATAGTCGGTCAGCTCTTCTTCGATCACCTGGCGAAAGGCCCACTTGCCAGCCCACTGCTCACCCACCGCTATGGGCACTGAGGTTTGTTGCCGTACCGTACGCAAGCTCTCGCTGCTCTCGCTACGAATCGGGTCTTCGATAAAATAGGGTCGGTATTGCTCGACCCCCTTGCAGAACTGGATCACTGCCGATGGGTCGAGCCGAGTGTGCACATCGACACAGATTTCGATTTCCTCGCCCAACTCTTCGCGCACCGCCTTGACCTGTTCTATGCCATAACGCACCGCTCGCGACGGCTCGAGAATATTGCCTTCTTGGCCCTCCGGGTCGACCATGCCCCAGCGCACGAACCTATAACCGGCTGCCTGGGTTTTTTTGCAGCTGGAAATGAGTTTGTCGATATCGCGCGGGTCCCCATTGTGCGGATAACAAACTACCTTGTCGCGCACCAGCCCACCCAAAAGTTCGTATACCGGCACGCCGAGGGCCTTACCTTTGATATCCCATAACGCAATATCCACCGCGCTGACGGCCGAGGTCTGGATCCCACCACCGGGGAAAAAACCGCCGCGGAACATAACCTGCCATAAGTGCTCAATGCGAAAGGGGTCTTGGCCGACCATGTCCGGTGCCATCGAATGGATTACTTCTGCGATGGCCCGGCCGCGTCGTTTCATTCCCGCCTCACCGAGACCATAGATACCCTCGTCGGTCTCAATCTTGACGTAAATGCCAGCGTCGAGGACAAAGGATTTGACTGCGGTAATTTTCATTTCGCGCTCCAATCAATTAACCCTGATCTAAATATCTCTTCGCCACCCACCCTTCTATTTCCACTTTCACTCGACACCAACCGGCTTTTTCTTCGAGTACTTCAACTTCGGTATCTGCGAATAAATGCCCGGCCACCCGTTCGGCCCGAACATTGGGCTCAGCGCGAATATTTAAACGCGTCGCCTTGACCGTCGCCTTTTCTGCACCAGCATCGGCCAACTGAGCACTGAGCAGTCGGTTACGCATCTGGTCTAAGGGAAACGCCGGACCGGGATCGACCTTTCGATCGGGGGCAATTTCGTCGTGACCGAGAATAAACTGGATATTGTACTCTGCGATCAGCTCCCTGCATATCGCTTCGACAACGCGAAACTGCTCCGGCGTATAGCGATGCCAGCAAGATTCTTTTGTCTGATGGTGGTGCACTGCACGCAAGACTTCTTCAGCTGGATACGCGCGCCCAAACCAAGATTCAAAACGACCGTCCCGCTCTTCTAACTCGCCGGCATTGTCGATTTCAATGCCGATCGAATACTGATTAAAGCCTTCGCGTTCGCCCCATTTGCTGCGACCTGCGTGCCAGCCGATGATATTAAAGGGCAATAGCTGGGTTATTGTACCACTGCGAGCAATGACCAAATGCGCCGAGACCTTGCGCTCGACATTGCAGAGGGTGTCGATGGCGGATTCGGCGTTCGCTCCAGCCGTGAAATGAATGATAATCGTATCGAGGGCACCAGGGGTGTAGGTACCACCCTGGTTGGGCGATTCGACATAGTCGGCGTCTTCAAGGCGGTGGTTTGTGATGTTCATCTTATCTCCGAGGGCAGTAGAAGCGCTATACAGGGCTATACAGTAGAAAAAGAGACCGTAGCGGTCCAGCCCAATATTGCTCTACCTTTATCTAGCCTGGCACGGGGACTTCGATGGACACCAAATGAGGTCCGACTTTTGCGCAAAAAACTGGGCTACGAACACAGCACCCGATAGAAAGGGGCTGGGCAAACGACCACGCCAACCCTTTCGGATCGTTGCTAATTAACATTACTTCAATAGCGTCATGGCCATCTGCCGCACAAAATCCGCTCCCACCATCTTGGCCACATAGCGCCCGCTGGCCAGCGACTCGCCGACATCGTCGCGCCCATTCCAGACTATCCTGTGCTCGCCCACCACGCACTGCCCCCCAACCAGCGTGCGCACCGTTTGGCCGACGGCGTTATACACCACCAATTCGACATAGGCCGATTTGGCTACAACAAAGGAAATCGTCGTTTCCGCATTGAAGGGATTGGGGTAGTTCTGCTCCAACCGATTACCGTCGGGCAACGTGGCTTCTTCGGCCACGGACGTTACTAACGGCACCACCCAGCGGGGGGCATATTCGACGGGGATTTGGCTGTCGTTGAACAAGACCGTCGATAACTGCAAATCGGACATCTGTCCCTGGTCTTCTACCTGCAAGTCAGTAAATACGCCGCTGCCCGCTTCGACCTTCTGTACAACGGCAGCAGCAAATTTGAGCGTATCGAAATCCACATTGTGTAAAGCAATAAAGCCAGGCAGTAGATCGGTGAGTTGAAAATCGACGACACGCACCTGGCGTCTATCCAATACGATATTTATATCGATGGCCAGTACGCCTTCGATTTGGTCGATCGTCAACGGCACCACGCCCATTCCGTCAACCACCCGAACTTCTACCAAAGCCCAACTTGCGCAGCGTCTGGGCCGACGCCGCGCGCGACATATCGACTTCGGCCAATGCGTGTATATAATCAACCCATTGCAAGCCAACGAGCGAAAACGGTTCGACCATTTGCGCATTGATATTGCTTCAAACGCTCACTCCGCCAATGTCGCACCATTGCTCTCAATGACCCCGCGATACCAACGCGCCGAATCCTTCAAGATCCTCTGCTGCGTCTGATAAGCCACATAGATCAGCCCAAAGCGCTCGTTGTACCCTTCTGCCCACTCAAAGTTGTCGAAAGCCGACCAGTGAAAGTACCCCTCGATCGGCACCCCATCCTCGCCTGCCCGACCAAGCTCTCGGAGATAGCGCGTCGTGAAATCGATCCGCTGCGGGTCGTGAACCTGGCCATCGACCGAAACCCAATCCTGGCAGGAAAGCCCATTTTCGGTTATGACGACCGGCAGCTTGTAGCGCTCGTAATAGAAGCGCGGGCCCCAATAGAGCGCCTCCGGTGTAACCGGCCACTTATTGGCACAGACGGCATGGCCCTGCGCCCGACCGACATTTCTGAACTTGCCTCGCGTATTGCGGCCGATGGTCCATCCATGGTAGACATTGGTGCCGTAAAAATCGAGCGGCTGACACATGATCTCGAAGTCATCGGCTTTGGCCCGTGGCGCGTCGGGACCATAAGTGGCCAGCCCGTCTTCGGGGTAATGCCCCAGAATTACCGGATCAGACCACCACGAGATATTCCAGCAATTTCTGTTCTTTACCGCAAACATCGCACGGCGCGCCACCTCAATATTTTCCGCGTCGTTCTCGTCCTGCGGCATGACCGGCGTGCCAGTGGGCGCGTAACCGACAACCGACTGTCTCTTCGCGCGGGCGCGGATCACCTGCACCGACCGACCGTGCGCCAACAGCGCGTGGTGACCAGCCCTCAGCACTTCAGCCAGGCCCAGTTTATCGCCCGGCGCGTGGGTGCCTTCGAGTAAACCCAAGCCGATAAAACACTGCGGCTCATTCAGCGTCATCCAATGCTGCACCCGGTCCGAGAGCCGGTCGACGACAGTCGCGGTATATTCGGCGAACCACTGTTGGCTATCGGGGTTGAGCCATCCTCCCAAGCAGTAGAGCTCATGGGGAAAGTCCCAATGGAAGAGCGTGATGTGCGGAATGATATCGGCGGCCAAGAGCTCGTCTACCAGCCGGTCGTAGAAGGAGAGGCCCTTCTCGTTGACGGCACCGGTCCCGTCGGGCAAGACCCTCGGCCAGGAAATGGAGAAACGATAGGCCATCAGCCCCAGATCCCGCATCAGCAACACGTCCTCTTGGTAGCGATTGTAGTGATCGCAGGCCGCCTCGCCGGTGTGGCCGCCATACACCCGACTGGGTTGTCGACACATCATATCCCAAACCGACAAACCCTTGCCGTCGGCATAGGCGCCACCCTCGATCTGGTAGGATGCGGCTGCGGCACCCCAAACGAAGTCCTTGGGAAAGCTCATATTATACCTTGCGTTGAATGGATCGGATCGGCGAGAGGGCTTAGTTTATTTTGCGCACTCCAACCAGACAGCCTAAATGCCTAACAATAATATAGCTCAGCTGCGCGAAGATTTGGTCTTCACCGAGAAACTTAAGGGACACGCCTTTACTTTCCACACTACTTGGGGTCTCTTCAACCCGAAGCGCGTCGACTCGGGTTCCCGGCTGCTGGTCGACTTTCTCGAAGCCGAAGCCGACGACCGCTGTCTCGACCTGGGCTGTGGCTATGGCCCGATCGGCCTGGCGCTTGGCCATATATGTCCCAAGGGCGAGGTGCAAATGGTCGACAAGGACTTTGTAGCTGTCGACTATGCGGCACGCAATGCCGAGCGCAATGGGTTGGACAACTGCCGAGTCTATCTGAGCAACGCCTTCAGCCATGTGCCCGCCGACGACCGCTTTGACACCATCGTCTCCAACTTGCCCGCCAAAGTCGGCAACGAATTGCTAACGCTGATGATGCACGATGCGCATCAACGGCTTGTACCGGGCGGCCGGCTTTGGGTCGTTACAATCGCGGGGCTAAAGGATTATATCAAGCGCAACTTCAAGGAAGTCTTCGGCAACTACAAAAAGATTAAACAGCGTGGTACTCACCTAGTATCGCTCGCGGTGAAAGAATAGGGACTATTCCATTTAGGTTATTTTTTTTAAACGGCGCAGCAGCTATCTGCTAGTTTGGGAGAAAATCCTCATCGACACCCTCGCCCGATATGAGTACAACTTCGATTTCTTCGAAGAGATCAGCGATCTCAGCAAAGAAGGCCGAGAACATCGATCCGCCCAAAAGCGCTAGATCGTCCCCCTGACTTTCGCTCTGACAGCATCGCGCAAAGACGCGACCAACTAGGCCACTGAGACCGGTCGAATCGCCCCCGGACGAGCCGACTTCTTCTCCGTAGAGCGCGAGCCGATCCTCTAAATCCTGCAATAAACCCGCGCCAATGTCCTTGTCCAGACGCTCCCAGTGCTGGTGAAGGTGTACGAGAATCGCTCGCTGCTCAGGACCCTCGCCCAGAGCCAGGCCAATGGCAAAATCCAGTGCAAAGGCGCGCAGGAACATCAGCTCCGACTGCAATTGGCCCACCTCAACACCGAGATGGCCGGCCAACTCGCCCAGAGCGACCCGCTCGCGCTCGGAAGGCGTACAAACGGCATCCAACAGCAGGGCAGACAATTCGACGGGCGTCGCTTCTTTTTTGGGCGTTTCCACCAAATCGTTCTCCATATTTTTGCTTAGTGACCGCATATTCCTTAAGTAATATACTGCAACCTATAAGCAGACAGCAGACCTCAGATACAAATGGATATATTTTCATCTTTACTCAGTGGCCCCACACTAGCTACCTTGGCCGCCTGTCTCGCCCTTGGTCTGGTTTTTCGCGCCATCACCGGCCTAGCGAGTGAGATTCCCGACCTGCGTATCCGGTTCGATAAAGTGAAGAGCCGACTCGACGCGCAACTTACGGGCATCCCCGCCGCCAAAGAGACCATCAAAAAAATCCAGGAATTGGTCTCTCCAAAAAAAACAGCTGGTGCAAAAATTGCAAGATTATCACACCGTGCTGATGGAAATCGAACGCAAAAACGCCATGGCCGAGGAAGAGAAAAAGAGCGAAGGCGAAATCCATATGCACCGCCCAGGAGCCCATTAGGCCCCTCCGTTCAATCCTCAACCTTCCGCAAAGAGTGCCTCAACTTCACCTTGTAGCCGAGTCAGCAGCCCACCCTTGATCCGCTTTTGCAATTCTACAACCACCGAGCGATAGTACCAGGCTTGCTTCGCTTGGCCTCTGCTGAAATTCGACCACAAATCGGGGCCCGTCCGCGCCAAATCTTCCCGCAGCGAACGGGCATTTTCGAGTTTATCGGCACATATGATCCACAAAGCCTCGATGGGCAATTGCGCCAGCGAGTCGATCGTATGCTGTTTGCGCACCTCCCAAGTGGCCGTTTTGTCCGGCTCCGAAGCACCGGCCACTAGCCCGCTGACCCGCGATCCAAATACTGCGGCGATATCGACTAGCTCTACATCGGTGTCTTCCACCGTATCGTGCAAAATCCCAGCGACCACAAGCTCTTCTTCGCAACCTTCTTCAATTAACAACTTAGCCACATTTAACGGATGGATCAGATAGGGCACACCCGATCCTTTGCGCAATTGGCCCCGGTGGGCCCGAGCCGCCATTTCTATGGCTTGGAACACTTTGTTCATACCATCTCCGCATTCTCAATCAACAAATAAAACATCCCTTTCCATATAGTTATTCATCTGTAAATCGAGAAGTAAGAGCGAGCTAAAGTTAGATGTTTGATTGTATCATAAGGTGCATGCATAATCGTATAATTTACCTTTTTACCCTTGCAGACATTCACCTTTTGGAGAATTCTATAAAGCAATATTCTCCGACCTATTCTGCCCGCTTTCCTCAATATGCGTGGCGCAACATATATGCTGGCATAACGGCGTTAAAACTCGATCTTTGCACAATTCTAGGTGAAACAATGACGACGATTCTATTTAATTGGGCCGACGCGCGACGCGCCTGGGTCTTCTATGTTTTGCTGACCGCCGCGCTAACTCTCGTCTTCTTCGGCAGCACAGCCGAGTTCGGAATCGACAACCACGACGCCGAAACCTTCCGCGACAATGCTCGCATAAGCAAGGACTTCACCTACTTTTTTTCCGCCGACAGAGAGCAGATCACCGGGCGACCCGTAGCGGATTTGTGCAAGTGGTTTGCCTCCCTTCTGCTGGGAGCAAATCCCGCACTGTTCCATCTGTTAGTCGTTTTCTTTCACGGGCTGGCCACACTGCTCTTTTCCCGGTTCTTACAACAAATGGGCTATGATCTCGAGCTCAGCTTTCTCGCCGGCCTGCTCTTTTTAGTCAATGCGACCCACTTCCAGGCTATACACCATATCTCCGCGCTCGATTATCCCCTAGCGCTGATCTTTGCTTTGTTGGCCTTGCTCGCCTATTTGCGCTACGACCGTCGAGGAAATCCTCTCGATATGGCAGCCGCCTATGGCTTTTTCATCCTCGGCGTCCTCAGCCACATGGCCATCGCCGCCTTGGGTCCGCTGTGCCTCTACTGGTCTTGGCACCAGGGTCACCCGCTGACGATGTTGCTCCGCCGACTGCTGCCTTTGGGCTTCGTCCTTGGTGCACTGGTGCTTTACTCCCTATATTCCACGCCGCGGTCGACCAGCACTTGGGCTTCGCTCGAATACTACGGACAGTCGGAAGTTTCTCCGCTCAATGCCCTGCGGTTGCTGGCTTGGTTTAGCGGTCGTCTGCTGACCACGGCTCACTGGCTGCCTTTTACCGTCTACAAGCAACACGGCTGGGAACTCTATTGCGGCACGGCAATACTGGCGGGCTTATTCGCGTTAAGCTGGAAGAAATCGACACTCGTCTTCTGGCATGGGTGGATTGTGCTCTGCCTCTTGCCCTTTGTCTTCATACCGGAGGGCCTTATCTCCTATCTGCTGCCCGAAGGCCCCTCGCGCTATCTCTATTTGGCCAGCGCCGGCTCGTCGGTCCTGCTGGCCTGGGCTCTGCTGCAGTTGTCCGCGCGCTTGGGAGCCGCTGGCCGCTATGTCGGCGCGGTAGCGCTTTGCATCGTGCTACTCTTTAGCTATCAGGCACTCAAAAGGGTCGAGGGCTTCGCCTACTACACCTCTGGCCGACATCATATCGCCGCCGACCACATCGAGAAGGGCACCGAGCTATTGCGTCGAGCGATCGCACAAGGCGGCGACGCCATCCCCTTGCGCGATGCCTATCTGCGTTTGTGCATGGCGCTGCTCTACCTCGACCACGACAGCCGTGCGATCGCCACTGAAGCGTTGATGCGCTTCCCCGACGACCTGATGTTAGGCGGCATAGCCGCAGTGCTCGACGGAGAGGATCCCCGCACCCGCGACCGCGGCTATCAGTGGTTGCAAAGCGCCCTGAATCGGGCCACTGGCAGCGGTCTCGGCGACGTTTTCAAACAACACCTATCCGCCGTCTACCTCAATTTGGGCAAGGGCTATTTGCGTCGCGAAGACTTTAGGCGAGCCATAGACGCTTTGCAGTGGGCCCGTAAGTTGGCCCCCGAACGTGCGCAAATTGCCACGACGCTCAGTAGCGCCTATACCGCCTTGGCAAAAGCGCAACGCAAAAGAGGCGAAGTTTTTGAAGAGGCACTTAAATCAGCCCTTGAGATCGACGCCCAAAATACCGAGGCCCTGCGCCTAGTCGAAGAGTATATCGATTATGGTGATGGAAGCTAAGGCAGACGAAGGAGCAACGACCCGTTTTTTTTCGCCTCTTCACCATCACCTTGCACGCGCACTTTTTTCGCCGCGTGCCTTTTATTGGCTGCCGGGGCCCATGTAGCCTCGCGGGTGGTCTTGCCCCTTTGCTTTGATTAGTCTTATCGCCAGAGCCCTGCGTTGCCGATTGGCCGAGCAGGACGGTTCTTAGTTGCGCTATTTGGAGTGGCCTAAAAGATTTCGCCCTGGCCCAAGTCGGCGACGATCTGGCCGGCTTGTTGGTCTACGCGCCCATCGGCGGTAATTGTAATATCGAGATAGTAGATCCGCTCCCAGCCCATCGGCGTGTGTACGAGAAAGCGCACCTTGTTGTCCCGATCTAGCATCGCGACTTCGGGCCCGTACCAGTTTGGAGGATCTAGTCGCTCCACTTTTCTCGACTGTTCGATCAATTCCTCGAAATGGCGCTGCGTAAAAACGGGCGACGATGCCAGCCACTCAGCCTCGTGCCAACTAGCACGCGTAGACCACAACTCCAATATGAAAAAGGCGTATTCGAACAGACCGAGGGGCGTCTTTTTGTAGATTAGGAATTGATAGAGCGTCTCAACGTCCTGATCGGTGAACCCTTCGACTTCCGGCGGCACAAAATCGAGCAGCAGCGGTTCTTCTTTTTCCGCACCATCTCCCTTGCGAGCAAAAGGCCGGATGCGGGTGACGACTTCACCTTCCTGGACCTGTTCGTAATCTAAAATATATCCCTCGCGCAACTGCACACTCGGAAATAAACGCAACAAGGCGTTGACATCGTCGGGTTTTTCGTAATGTTCGTAATTCTTGCGAAACTGTATGACGTTGTCGACTATTTCTGCGGCTTGTTCCTGCGGAATGCGGTCGTATGTGCATTCCTCTACCATAGCGCCTCCAAGGATCCTCCAAAGTATTTAATGAGAGAAAAAGGCGCAAGCGCGTGGATTTTTGTAGCAACAAAACTCGGATGTTAAAAAGGGGTGGGCCAGTTCTACTGGACGGTCGACCGCCTACTACCGTTGTCTGTATTGTCAAAAGCCTTATCAGGCCATCGGCGCCAAGTCCAATCGCTCGCGCACTGACGCGGAATATTGACCGGCCGCGGCGAGCGCTTCGACCATTCCGCGCGCATCGGCGATCCCCTGACCGGCGATGTCAAAGGCCGTGCCATGATCGACCGAAGTGCGCAAAAACTTCAGGCCCATGGTCAAGCTGACCGTGCCATGAAAATCCAATGTCTTGGCAGCGATATGCCCCTGGTCGTGGTAGAGCGAGAGCACGCCGTCATAGCGCCCTTCGTAACACTGATTAAAGACGGAGTCGGCCGGCACCGGACCAGTAACTTTCCAACCGCGGGTCTTAGCATCTGCCACCGCTGGTTCTATCACATCCATTTCATCGGTGCCGAAGAGCCCTTGCTCTCCACCGTGAGGGTTTAGCGCGGCGACAGCAACTAATGGCTCGTCAAGGCCGAGTTGTCTCAGATAGAGATCGCAAAGTGGCAATGCGTCTAAAATCCCCTCGCCGGTAATCGCATCGGCGATTTCGCGAAAAGAGATATGCCGGGTGAGAAAGAATATCCGCAAGCTCCGCACTACAAATAGCGTCATCGCCTCGCGGTGCGCAGCGCGGCTTTTAAGCACCGCAGTATGGTCGATAAAGGGCACCCCACCCGCCTGTAGCGATTCCTTGTTGAGCGGAGCCGTCGCCAACCCGACGACTTCGCCGGCCAGCGCCGCATCGATCGCCCGATCCAAATAGGCATAACCCGCCTGCCCACCTTCGGCCGAGATCTGCCCATAAGCAATCGGCCCGGCCAACGACCCTACCTCGACAAAGTCCACCACCCCTGCCTCGTCTTTGCCATCGGCAGGCGAAGCCACCTCATTCAACTCCATCTCCACACCCAACATCTCCACCGACTGTTGCAAACAAGCCCGATCCGCATAAACCACCGTCCGAACCCTCTCCCGCACCACACCATCCCGCAAAGCCTTAATCACAATCTCCGGGCCAACACCTGCCGGATCACCCACCGTCACGCCAATTAAAGGCCGACTATCATCACTCATTACAAATCCCTCTTTTCTTTTTTACTATACTTGATGAGTTGATAAATTTTAAGGTGCTAAATATCCGAGGTAGGGTCTAAGTCTTCCCCGGGACGGATTTGCTGCCCCTCGGAGCCGGCTAGGGATGGTGGGCGAGAATGAGCGAAGGGAAAACCCCCTACCCCAACGTCAACCAATCCATCTCCTTTCACACCGCATCCCCCTCCGGCTGCAACCGCAACCCCCTAGGCACCACTGCCCGTTCCACCAACTCAAAAAGCCCCTGCATCAACAGCGCCAATACCGCCGCCGGAATCGCTCCTTCGAGAATCAGCCCGATATCATCTAGGCGGATTCCGGTGAGAATCGGCTGACCATAACCCCCAGCCGCAATCAGCGCGCCCAAGGTCGCGAAACCCACGTTGATCACAGCCGCCGTCTTGATCCCCGCCAAAATCGAACGAGCGGCCAAGGGCAACTCGATCTGGCGCAGCCGCGCCCCGGACGGCAAACCCAAGGCCTCCGCCGATTCTCGGATGGGCAACGAAATATCGCACAGGCCGGTATAGGTATTGCGCACTATGGGTAGCAGGCTATAAAGAAAAAGCGCGGCGATCGCCGAGGGTACGCCAATTCCCAAAAAGGGCATCATTAGCACCAAGAGCGCAAGCGCTGGAATCGTCTGCACGATGCCCACCCCACCCAAAAGCACCTGCCCCAGCCGCGGCTTGCGCGCTGCGAGAATACCCGTTGGCACCGCGACCAGTAGAGCCGCAATAAGGGAAACGCCCACCAATAACAAATGCTCGCCGGTCCGCTGCCACAAACGCTGAGCCAAACTACTTTGGTGCACTTGCACGCCAATGCCGAGACGGCTACGCAGGAAATCAGCGGCGACCTGAGCGGCGGATATTTTGTCCAGTTTGGCGCGGGCATTCATCGCTATCATCTCGGCTTCGCTAATTTGGCCCTCCAGTTTGTGCATGGCCGCCAAGGCCTGCGGAGCGCGGTCGGCCAGATCCTGGCGATAGATGAGCAAAACCAAATATTCGGGAAAATAGCCCCGGTCGTCGAGTAGGGCTCGGAGATTGTAATGCCTGATTTCGGCGTCGGTCGAGTAGAGATCCATCCCGTCGATATCGCCACTTTCCAAGCCGCGATAGGCTAGATCGTGATCCAAACCGCGAACTTCACGCTGCGGCAGATCATAGCGGTCGCGCAAACCGGGCCAGCCATCGCCGCGCTCCATAAACTCATTGCCAAAACCGAATTTGAGTTCAGGGTGGCCAACTAAGTCGGATATCTTGCCGATATTAAGCTGAGTAGCCAGCTCTTCCTTAATGCCAAGGGCGTAGGTATTGTTGAAGCCCAAAGGCAGACTAATGCCCAATCCCCGATCGGCTAACGCTTGGCGAATTTGTTCCAGACCGCCAACGCCTTTTCCTGCGAGAATTTCTTGCGTAATGGTGCCCGTGTATTCGGGATAGATGTCGATATCGCCGCTAAGCAACGCGTTCCACAGAATGCGCGTGCCGCCCATTTCTTTATAATGGGCTACCTCCGCTCCACTGCTGCGCGCCAGATGCACCAAGAGCTCGCCGATCACCACGGATTCGGTGAACTTCTTCGAACCGATCTTAACCTCTGGCACTTCGGCGCATACTTGACCGGCGAAACACAATAACAGCGCGTAGCAACCTATAAGCCTCATTCGTCTGGCCCCCCTTCCAGTGGACTGCGCTGCGCATTGACGAAATGCGTCACAAAAGGCTCGGCCGGTCGCTGCAAAAAATCAGAAAAAACACCCTTTTGCACGATGCGGCCCCCGCGCATCAAAACGATCTCATCGCCAAAAAACCCCGCTTCCCCCATATCGTGCGTCACCAGTACCACACCCTTGCCCAGCGCGCGAAAGATCCGCCGCAACTCCGACTGCAACTCCGACCGCACCATCGGATCCAATGCCCCCAAGGGTTCGTCAAGCAACAACACCTCTGGATCCAACATAAGGGCCCGCATCAAACTCACCCGCTGCCTTTGCCCTCCCGACAGTTGAACCGGGTAGCGCTCGAGCCCGTCCTCAGGAAAGTGCGTCAGTTCCACCAGTACGGCCAACCGCGTGGCGATGCGATTTTCGTCCCAACGCAGATGCCTCGCCATTAATCCCACATTCTCACGCGCCGTCATATGCGGAAAGAGCCCTCCATCCTGAATGACATAGCCCATTCGCCGCCGCAACGACAACGCGTTTTCCGCCGCAAACGCCTCCCCCTCAAAACGCACGGACCCCTCATCTGGCTCGATCAACCCGATCATCAACCGCAACAATGTGGACTTACCGCAGCCGCTCGGTCCGATAAGCACGGTCGTCCGCCCGGCCGCAACATCTAAATCAGTAGGATGCAAAGCGGACAGTCCACCAAAAGCTTTGGAAACGCCTCTAAGCTTTAGCATCGATATTTATTTTCATTTTAAGGCTAACCATTATATTCATCTTCGATTGAGGAGACAGTGTCATGTAAATATCTCTATTGTCCAGTACTCATTGCAGACATTTAGGCACTATATCGCCCAAAATGGGGAAATGGCGCCGAGGGAAATGACCTGAGCGTATTGTGGTATTAGATTTCACAGGAAGCAAAATCTTAGGACTACCCCTCGTAGCCCCCCAGGGATGGCGAGCGAGAATGGGCGGAGGGGATTTCCCTCGACGCCATTTCCAACCACCAACGCGCCAAGCAATATAACAAACCCCCTCTTTCTAAGCGATTATAAACCCTTGACTAAGTATGGCAAACTCGCCACACTCAAGAATCAAGACCATCCCCGCCTTATTGGAGGACCCATTGCATCGCACAGACCTCAGCGCCTATTATCAACGAGTACGACAGTTCAGCGAGCGCATTTGCCAACCCCTTGCCCCCGAAGACTACGTTCCGCAACCCATCGCCGATATCAGTCCGCCTAAATGGCACCTCGGCCACACCAGTTGGTTC
>JACLAC010005900.1_pt1 | contig 14871 bp, 9 predicted proteins | sample 8027881 | NCBI WGS metagenome assembly JACLAC01 (sample SAMN15725517, study PRJNA655200) | protist metagenome | isolation source: fluorescence activated cell sorting (FACS) single amplified genomes of... | place: Spain: Blaines Bay Microbial Observatory, Mediterranean Sea | collected 2016-01-19 | reverse complement strand
CTAAATACTTTCCATCTGATCGTCCCTTGGCAAAATCTTCATCAGCAAGGTGAGCCAGACCCAGATCCAAGGTGGATAAAAAAGCAAGATAGTGCTCAAAAGGTCCCGTTGCATTGTGCTCAACCTCGAGGTCATAAGCTCTAAAGACATCTGCTATCTCGTCGCTGCACATCACCGCGAGCTGAAGCTGGTCTCGACATGAGAGCTGCACCAGCATCTTTGCCAGCTCCTCAGCATCACCCACATGCCCAGCGGACCCAACCCACCCAACACGGAGAGGAGAGTGAGGCTCTCGCTCACACCGCTCAGGAAGCTCCCAAGCTTGATTCATGAAAACCACTCGGTTCTCCCCAAGCTCATGATATTTCTCACACAGAAAAGGACTCGAAAACTGAACTGCTGTGCTCTTTTGAGCCAGCTGCTTGATGAGCAGTCGATTCTCAAGACGCTCATAAAAAGCATAGAGCTGAGACTGAGGAGGAAAGGCACCAAAATCATCTGAGATCTCATAAACCGTTGGCAGTCCCACATGACGACGACGCTCAACAAGACGCAAAAGAGCTTCATCCACGACCATACATATCACCAAGAGCTCCGCCTGAGCTACAATAGAAAAGACCTCTGGGTGGGTCATCTGCACAATTTCTACAGCAGCATGCTCAGAAAGAGCTTCTGCCGGCCAGCCAATCCGATGTCGAAAGTCACCAGAGGTTGTGGGCTGACCATGAGTTAAAAAGGTAATCTTGGGGTTATTGAACATGCCCTTTCCTGAACAATTATAGATTACGCTTAGCGCTACTCTTCCGTCGCTGACGATGCACTCACCTGCTCATCGCCAGAAGCCTCAGCAGACATCTGACCAAAAAAGGAGACATAGTCGTAGCCGTCAACCTCATTACCATCACCACCAACAACAACACTGTCATAGGTGTCATTAATCGTGTTTGATTCTCCACCTACCACCACGCTGTATGTTGCTGTCTCCACCGTGGGATCGATTCCACCAAGAGTCACATTGTGATACCCACCATTGATCTGCCCTCCAAAACCACCTCCAATAAAGTGATGTCCAGAATCAGAAATAGAGCCGCTTTCACCACCAGCAATCACGCCAGCATCTGCAGTAACTTGATTGCTCGAGCCACCAAGAAGCGCAATATGAGCTCCACCGGCTCGGTGGTTGTAGCCCGAAAGGATGGAGGCGGAAGCATAGTAGCTGTGCTTGTCCCCAATGATCAAGTTGTGGCTTCCCGTACGAACATCAGAATCAAGCACATTGTAGCCAATAATTACATTTCCCAGCCCATTGAGATTCTCTGTAAGACCCGAGCCATTGTTTATCATGACATTTGCGCCAGAAATGGTGATCAGCTGCTCTGCTGAATTTATACTGAGGTAACTACCTAGTTCAAGCAGACCACTGCTCAAGAGAAGATCAACCGCTGCACTTTGCTCAATTAAAAGCAAGCTATTGCCCTCTATTTGAGCTGCCTGCTCTTCCAATAAAACACGGTTTTCTGCAGCAAGTGTCTCCTCCTCTTCTTCTGAAGAACCTCCTTCACTGCTCTCGAGCCAATCAATGTCCTCTTGAGCTAAGGAAAGCTTGAGCTCAAGCTCTGCGAGCTTCGTGTTGCTCTCTGCTAGCTCTGCTTGAAGATTATCGAGCTCAACCTTAAGCAAAGCTATCTCTGACTTGTTCTCTAAAACAACTTCCTCTCCACAGCCTGTGATCAATAAAACCACTGCACTCAGTAACATACTCCTCTCCCCTGCTCTTTTCTGTTTAGCTCTGTTCATTTATCTACCTGTCGACCAGCTTACAAGGCATGCAATCGCTGGGTGGTCAGAAAGCGGCGCTCCTTCTGAATCAACAAATTGCTCTTGCTCAGCCCAGCTTTCAACCACGAGCTGCAGCTGAGCAGAAGAGCGAATAAATATTCGATCAATCTGACCCGGTTTTGAGCAGCCAACGGCCTCACAACAATCTTCTAAACCCACCTCGTCTGTAAATCGAGTCAGTAGCTCTGCTTCTTCTGGAATGGCCTCTTTTAAATTGGTATCTCCCATAAAGATCATGGCCCGATCTGCTGAATCAAGAAGCATCTGCTCAATAAGCTCATCCACCTGCTCAGCTGCCACAGCAGAATCTTCTGTGCTCCCCCCTGCTTCCATGTGCGTGTTGTAGACATCGAGCTCAATGCCCTCTGCTAGCAGCAATCGTGTCCGAAGAAAACCCTTAGAAGCGAGACAGTCCGAGCTATTGTCAAGCACACCATGACAGCTGCTGTAGTGCTGCTGATGAACCTCAACCAGCTCAAAGTCGGAGAGAAGGCTTAACCCAGATCCATAATAACGATCCTCAAGTGGCTCTGAAAACCACACCTCGGTTTGATGCTCCAGCTGATCCACAATCAGCTCATGGTTCTCCTCCATAAAATCTTCTTGTAGACCAATCAGCTCATATCCAATAAGCAGCGGCGCTATCTGTGCTATCAGCTCCTCTGTGTTGCTTCCCGTTACACCAGAGGGAAGCCCATGAACATTATAGGTGAGCACCTGAAAGGAGCCTGATGAAAGAGAGGGTTCTGAGGTATCACGCACCTCAACCTGACATGCCAAAAGGAGAACAATCATCACTCTACTCGAGAAGCTTCTTGTTGCTTGAATGGGGCCTGTGGAAAGATCCTCATCCATATCTGATGATAGCCGAGCATTCCCAGTACCATAGAGCCCACAAAAATAACCATCGATTCCTCTAAAGAGATCAGCGCAACAAGTGCAGGGCCTGGACAAATACCGCCGAGCCCCCAGCCGATTCCAAAAAGAGCAGCTCCTGCCAGCAGCTGAGGCGAAAAGTCTGTGCGGGTCGGAACCTGAAAGCTCTCTTCAAATAGAGGCTGGGTCATCTTTGGCTGAAAACGATAGGCCACAAAATGAACAGCTATCGCCCCGATCATGACAAAAGCCAGCGAAGGATCCCAACCACTCACAACATCTAAAAAACCAATCACCTTGGCCGGCTGGGTCATTCCTGAGATTCCGAGACCAAGAGCAAAGATGATTCCAGTAGCAAAAGAGACAATGTTGTTCATCACGAGCCTCCCAGCAGGAAGCTAAAGCCCGTGGCCGTTACAAATCCAAAACCCATAAAACAGAGGGTTGCAACCAGCGATCTTACCGACAGCCGGGAGAGCCCGCAGACCCCATGGCCGCTGGTACAGCCAGAGCCCAGCTGGGTTCCAAAACCAACCAGAAGACCAGCAGGAACCAAGAGCCCCAAGCTTCGGCCGCCATCAACATTAAAAGCCGTTGGGTAGATGAACAAAAGCAGAAGGCCACCGACAAAGAGGCCCGTTAAAAATAAGATCCGTGAGGGCAATTCAGGCACCGGCAGGCGAAAAACACCTCCTAAAATTCCACTAATTCCCGCTATCCGTCCGTTACACAGCAGCAAAATAGAGGCGCTAAGCCCAATCAAGGCGCCACCAGCCGTTGCCGATATCGGTGTAAAGACTTCCCAATTCATAAGCTCTCCAAGATGCCTCAGGTTTCTCTCGTCTTTTTAAAGAGTAACGTATAGAGAAGGTGCCCGTTTGGAAAACTAAGGCTCAATCCACCTCTGCTGAAGAAGATAGCTCTTGAGCTGGCTGCTCTCTTTATTTAAGGGCTGAACATAAACCCCGAGTAGCTCTCGCTCCCACCAGTCTGTAGAGCCCAAAGGAGCAAAACGATAACGGTAAGCTAAAACCCGAATTTCATCAGGAGGCTCCTCTTCGAAAGGAGTCTTCTCTAAGAGCTTTAAAGCCAGAGAATCTTGATGCAGCAGCTTCCAAATAAGATGTACCAACCAGCGCTCCCTGCGGATTCCATGACCATAGGGAACCTCTAAGGCAGCAAACCACACAAGCCAGTCTAAACGATAGTGATAGGGAGAGAGCCAGCAGGGACGACGCTCAACTGCTCCTGGCTTACACTTAAACTCATACTCTCTCCATTCCTGATCCCCTATTTTACGTCGACCTTCAATAACAATCTCAACTCGCTCCTCTCCAACCGATCCAAAAGCCCCATAGGTATTGACGAGCTGCCACGAGCTGAAGCTCCGGTTCATCGACTGCTCTTCACTCACAAGGTTTTGAACAACCGGAATGCTGAGGTAGCCCACCAAGAGAGCATACCCATACCTGTGAAGATTGTTCATAGGTGAGAACGACTGCTCTGGAGCTATAGAGAGGGTCTGCAAGGATCTGGGTACCATCCGCTCCCAGCAAGAATCATCAATACAAAGCAGACACGGCAAGATGGTCAGCCAATTGAGAAAGGAGAGATTACCGCTTAAAATCAGCACCACCTGAAACAAAATCATCAACACTGCTGCGGTATTTCGTACCTTCCGTGGGCCCAACAAGAAGAAGGGGACCACCAGCTCAACCAGATGATTCCCAGCAACGCCTAGCTCGAGTACCCAGCGAGGTAAGTTGTGTAAGTAGAGGCTCAACGGATTGGGAACCGGCTGGGTCTCGAAATGATAAAAAAGACATGACAAATCACGCCAGCACTCAGCTCCTCGAAGCTTAATCAGTCCTGCTCCCAGCATTATTCGAACAATCAACCACCCACCTAAAAGATGAATCACCTTCGGACTCTGAGAGCTAAAGGGACGAGGATTAAGAAAGGGCACAAGAAAGACAGCCAAGAAACCTGTTTCCAGCAGCTGTGATTCCCAGCCAAAACTGTACCAACGTTGACCGATAGAGACAAAAGAGAAATAGAGAGCCCAAAGGAGGAGTAGCAAAGGAACATTGGCAAGGCCGCAGAGAAGAAAAAGAGCTAGCACAAGCCCAATACTTGCCCACAAGACAAGCAGCGAATCAGAAAGAGCCAGATGAAAGATACTCGGAAGCTTCCACATGGATTCCCACCGACCACCAAAATGCTTGTGAACAGCTTCAAGGTAAAGCTCTGCTGGTAACAACCCACCAGCTCCCACCAGCGGTAAAACATCATTGACCAAGCTTACAAAAGCAACCACATAAATGAGGCCAAGCCCTCGAAGAAAGAAAAATCGAGAGAGCTGAAATTGATTCTTCTCCCTGTAAAACCACACCCGTAAAACCTCCATGAATAAATGTTTAATTACTGTAATTCCTCTAAGGAGAAAGCCCATCACAGTAGTAGAGCTCTTTTTAGAGTTCTCGAGAAGAAAAAGACCTAAAATCAACAACAAACAGTAGGATCCACTTACTGAAAAAGAGTATGTTCACAAAATAAACAGAGCAAGGAGACTCCCATGAACATTAAAAATAAGAGACCACTGCTGTTGCTTCTTGTCTCAACCGGCTGTATTGAGACTCCTCTTCAGAAAGAGATGGAGGATATTTTCGATGTTCAAGATACCGCAGCTGAAACTGGGAGTGACACTGCTGTTCAGGGAGAAGATGCTGATGAGGATGGTTTTGGCACCCTTGATGGTGACTGCAACGATGAAGATGCCTCCATCAACCCAGAAGCAGAGGAATTATGTGACGGAATCGACAACAATTGCGATGGAGAGCTCGATGAAGGTGTACAAACCATCTACTATGCAGACAACGATGGAGACTCTTTTGGAGCTCCAGAAGAGCTGACCAAGGCCTGCTCAGTGCCCGAAGGTTATGTCGACAACAGCGATGATTGTAATGACAACGACGCCAACATCTCTCCCTCTGCAGAAGAGCAGTGTAACGGTATGGACAACGACTGTGATGGTCTTGAGGACAATGATCTTGTACAAATGCGCTTCTCCTATGAATCTTGGGGTTTCTCGGTTGAGGTTGGAGAGGGTGTGGGCTTTCGGCATAATGAAGCCGATGGACTTGATGGTCTCGGTGTCAATGGGGTCATCGACTCTATCTCAGATATGATCTACGATGGTCACGGCAATCTGGCGGACTACACTGAAGATCAAGATGCTGATGGAACCAACGACTATCGTGAATCACAAACCCACGATGAGCTGGGCAATCGAACCTCACTTGAAGCCGATACTGATGGAGATGGTAGCTTTGATTATGGTGAATTCTGGGAATACGACACCTCAGGCAACCTGCTCCGTCACAGTATTGATGAAGATGGAAATGGCACTGAAGAGTCTTTTGAAACCTATGCCTACGATGCTGATGGCAATGAAATTCTCAACCAGCAGGACACCACCGGTGACGGCAACATTAACTTTCAACGTGAGCAATTTTTCACGAACGGACTGCTGACCTTTGCCGAGTGGGACACCGACATGGATGGAACGGCAGAATACGATGCTGTCTTCCTCTACAACAACGACGAGAAGCTCCTCTCTTATCAAATTATTTTTATTGAGAGCAACACCACCTATGATGACTACGCCGCAACCTACAGTGACACAGGCATTCTTCTCTCCTCATTACAGCTTACCGATACAGATTTAGACGGCAGCTTCAACGAATCAAACTACAAAGAGTTTGATGAGCTTGAGCTCGTTGCACGCAATGAGCTCGATACCGATTATGATGGCGACCTCGATCGCGTCATTTTACGAACCCATGACGCCAATGGTCACCTCTCTCATTATGAAGATGACAGTGATGGAGATGGCGTTAGCGACCTCATCTATGACTATATCTTCACTGAATCTGGAGAAATTCTACTTTTTGAGCAGGACAGTGATGGAGATGGTTCTCCTGAAAATATCTCTGAATTTAACTATAACGATCAAGGAGCTCTGCTCTTCAGAGAAGATGATTTAGATGGAGATGGCGTTATGGAGTACACCTCAAACTATCTCTATGACGACAGCCGAAACCTCATTGGTTTAGAGAGTGATGAAGATGGTGATGGCGTGCTTGAGCTCTCTTGGAGCATCAGCCACTCCTGCCTTTCCCAATAGCTGCTCCTCACGGGCTAGCGAATAAGAATTCCAATTCCTGAGCTGCTGCTGTGGACTGTGTTGGATGATTCATAGACATCGTCGCCACCATCGTTGTGCCACTTTCCGATACCAGAGTGATGACTTCTACTCTGATCTCCGTTCGCTGCTCGCGGTAAGAATCCGAAGAAAACACTGTCATCACTGTGATCTTGCCATCCCGTTGAAATCTCATCATCCGAGCACATCAGCCCAAAATGCTCGACTGAAATAGAGCCAATCCTCGTCGAGCTTCCCTGAGAAAGAGTGAGAGCATCCAGCATAATACCACATCCATTTGCTCCACCCTCCCAGCGACCATCTTGACCATCAAGCACATGATCTCTGGTGCTCTGTGTTCCGTTGTTTACAGCTCCATAGACATAGTGGCTGTTGTCGTTGAGATCGATAGCAAGCATCTCTGTGCCCTCAACCTCAACATAAGCTGCGGACTTGTGATCTCCAGCAGAGAGATCTGTGCTGCTCTCTTGGAGGATCGTCTCGTTGGTAAACAAACTGTGAGAAGATGAGTTGTAAAAATTCTGAGCATCACCATTCCAAGCTTTCAGAACCAAGGTCCAGCCTCCACCATCAATGCTCATCTCGCAGTAAGCCTGATAGATCGAGCTATTTGCCGCCCGCAAATGGTAGCTTCCACTTCCTGTCGAAGCACCATTGTTCATGATCTCTAAACATGAGCTCGCAGCACAAAGCTCAGATGCTCCCGAGCTTAAGGCGACCAGAGGATCACTGTCATCACAATCATCGGCAGTAAGTACACCATCACAATCCTCATCTGCCAGTATACTGCCCGTGCTGCTGTCAGCATCATCACAGTCCAGCTCTTGCTGTACCCCATCCTCATCACAATCACCGCTCAAAGAAGCATCTGAGCTGTCGGTATCATCACAATCATCAGCGGTGAGAGCACCATCACAATCACCATCTGTAGCAAGTGCTCCAAGCGAGGCATCACCATCATCACAGTCTCCCCATGCAAGCACGCCATCGGCATCAGCATCCAGCAGCTCAATCATGTTCTTGCACGCCCATACCCCCGACTGATAGCTCAGCACCTCTCCCTCTTGGCAGCTCTTGTCGCTCAAAAGCGTAGCCCCTTGAATAGAGGATCCTGCAGCCAGAGAAAGAGGCTGATCAGTCACAATTCCTCGTACATCAGCATCGCTTAGCTGTGCATCAAGATCACAGTACCACCCCATTGAGGCATCGAACTTGGCAACATCTCCGCTCACACATGAAAGATCTGCCAGCGAATCCTGATCACTGCTCTGGGTAACAATGAGATCTCCTGCTATTGAGGTTCCTGAGGCCAGAGAAAGAGGCTGATCAGTCACAATTCCTCGTACATCAGCAGCACTCAGCACATCATCACCATCTTGAATATCTGCGGGAATTCCCACCACATCGGACCAGTTCAGCGCAACGATTGGGCCCACCCATGCTCCCGAGGCATCGATAACCACCGAGCCAGCAATCTCTACCCGTGTGGCATTAACGACACCACCAGAGACACCCTCTGCTGTTCCTGCAATTTGTGCATAAGGTGTGCTGTAAATTCCCTGACGTGGGGAGAGCTCTCCCTCTTCTTCAACCTCCAGCGAGAGATACAGAGGATAGAGGGCCAAGGTCTCCTCATTAAGCGGATTGTTGAGCGTGTCTCCTCCCAAAATGACAGAGTAGTAGCCATTCACAAACTCAACAGAGAGCCCTTCCTCCCATATCAGCGTTCCGGCGAAGGGATCATTGTAGAGCCGAACATGGAGCTGGTGAACGCCAGAAATAGGACTCTGATCACCATTCAACAACCGCCCCTGCTGTGTAAGCTGAACAGGAACTGCCTCAGCCAGAGCTAAAATAGAGAGCAACAACATAAAATCACCTGTAAAGAGTAGACACAAGTTAAGGTATCATCATTTCATTCTTGTTCATCCTAACATGAGGTAGGCCATGTCCAGCAGAAGCTTGCAGCTGACTGATTCTCTGTACGATTACATCCTGAACAACTCTCTACGAGAGCATCCCCTTTGTACAGCCCTTCGCGAAGAAACCGCTCTTCAAGAAATGGCGCGGATGCAAATCTCGCCAGAACAAGGACAGCTGATGTCGCTGCTTATCAAGCTGATTGGCGCCCAAAAAGCCATTGAAGTGGGAACATTTACTGGATACAGCGCACTTTCTGTTGCTCTTGCTCTTCCCGACAAAGGAAGACTCGTCGCTTGTGATGTCAGTGAAACCTGGACTTCAATCGGGAAAAAGTATTGGAAGCTCGCAGAGGTAGAGCACAAGATAGAGCTCCGGCTTGCTCCAGCTGCTCAAACATTACAAAATCTTCTTCCAGAAGAGGGCGAAAGCTTTGATTTTGCCTTTATCGATGCCGACAAACGCAACTATGATCTCTACTACGAGCTCTGTCTCAAGCTTCTTCGCTCAGGAGGGCTACTGCTCATTGACAATGTGCTCTGGAGCGGAGCGGTTGCCGAGCTTACTATACAAGATGAGGACACCGTTGCCATCAGAGCACTCAACAGCAAGGTTCACCAAGATGAACGGGTTGAGGTTAGCATGCTGCCAGTCGGAGATGGCCTGAGCTTGGTTCGCAAAAAATAGCAATCCCGCCTAAAGGCCGAAGAAATCTTTATTTTCAGTATTAAAATCATGCTTTTCGTAATTCTGAAGCGTGTAATGCCCTCGCTTGGCTATAATAAAAAACGCAAACGCCCATTATTAAGGACCTTACTGTTATGCTCTTTTCTGTTTTTCTCTCCATTCTGACAGGCTGTTCACAAGAAGATGTCACCAAATCTGACGAGATCATTTCTTTTGAGCTCGACGATGGATGCAACCCTCTTTCCCTCACAGATGACTGTTTTCTACCCTTTCCCTCCCTACACTATACCGAAGAAGACGCAAACAGAAATACGGGCCTACACCTCTCCTATGAGACCAGTGACTTAAAGGTTCCTGAGGGAGAGCTGAATTTCAGCTTAAATATGTTCAATATTGCAGATGGCGTCTCTCCTCTTTCTCCAGCTTTGATTAATTTTGGCGTCGATGTCGACCCCTCTTTCCTCTCCGGCTGGGGTGCCCAAGAAGAAACCACATTGACGGGAGCACCGATTGCACTGGTTCACGTTGGTAGCGGTGAGCGGATCCCCATTCTTACGGAGATGGATCAGGCCAACAGAGAATGGTCACAGTTCGAGACACGACACCCTTTGATTATCCGCCCACTTGCTCCAATGACATTCGGTGAGCGCTACATGGTGGTCTTGAGCAATGAGCTCCGAGATCTCAATGGCGCAGAGCTGCCTCGCTCTGAGGCCTTTGATCTCCTTCAATCTGAAACCCTAACCGACAACCCAACACTCGAAGGAATGAGACCTCGATATGAAGAGCTCTTCTCCACGGCAGCATCTGCGGGCTGGGAGCGAGAGGATATTCTCCTAATGTGGGACTTCCAGATTGCCAGTGAAGCATTCATTTTAGATCCTGTCCGAACCGTCCGAGATCACGTACTAAGCCAAGATCCCGATACCTTTGAATTCACCATAGAAGAGCAAAGCGAAGATCCCAACGCCCATTTAGCTTGGTTCATTAAAGGAACTTTTTATCCCCCCAACTTTCTCAATGAAGAGAGTGAGCTAGCCATGGATGAAAACCACCTTCCTGTTCCTCAAGAAGCTCGTCCTGGATACGAGTTCACCATGATCGTGCCAAAGGTTGCTAAAGAGCATGGTGACCTTGGACTCGTCTTGATCGGACATGGACTGTTTGGAACAGGGGCGAGTATGCTCGAGAGCAGCAGTGAAGACCACCTGCTCCATGTGATGGCCAATGATCTGGAGACCATCATGGTCGCCACAGACTGGATTGGCCTCTCTGGTGGAGACAGAGATCTCATCATCTCAGAGATTCTTCCCGATCTTGATCGGGTCCGTGTCATTACCGATCGGCTGGTTCAATCTCATGCCAACAACCTAGCTCTCGTTGAGCTTGCGCTCAACGGCCTAAGCTCAGCAGACGTCCTTCCCGTTGAGCACAGCGAAGAGCTGCTCAGCAAAGAAGAGGTCTTCTACTACGGCATCAGCTTAGGTGGTATTCAAGGAGCCAGTCAATCAGCACTCAACCCGCGAATAAATCGATCTGTTTTGGCTGTACCCGGTGCTGGATGGGCCCACTTAATTCAGCGCTCTACACAATTTCAGCCTCTTGAGGTCCTCTTTGACAACCTCTATTCTGATCCTCTGACACAGTCCGTTCTCCTCGGTGTCGTTCAAAGCTTCTTTGACTGGTCCGACCCTGGCAACCTCTCACAGCTGCTCAACAACCCTGAGGATTCAACAGGCCCCGACAAAACCATTGTGCTGCAGGAGGCCATCGGTGACTGTCAGGTTTCCAACATCACGACCGATCTGCTGGCGAGAAGTCTGGGTGCCGCTCATTTGGAAGAAGCTACCGACCCCGTATGGGGACTAGAGACCGTTGCTGCACCCTATCAAGGAATTGCACTAACCCAAATTCGCGTTGAAGATGCACTGGATAATTTCTTCCCTCCCGACAACAACACCACGCCAGAAATAGACAACGGCGTGCACAACTCTGCAGTCCTCAGAGAGAGCATCTTTGAGCAGATTAATCACCTCTACCTCTATGGTGAGCTCATCCATCCCTGTGATGGCGCTTGTGATCCGGACTAAGCCTTTGGGCTACGGCTGCTCGTCATAATCGTCATTGAGTGTATCAGCAAAGTTACTCACCATGCTCACATTGCTCTCAGTGTAGGATCCTTGAAAGTTAAAAACACCACCACCATAGCCCTCGCCACCGGGTGCAACACTGGTGCTGTCTCGACCACCAAGAGCTGAGTTGTCGCTCAACAATAGAGAATCAACCGTAACGGTTCCTTGGTAATTAAAGATAGCTCCACCCATTCCAGCTCCAGAGCCCCCTCTAGGACCGCATCCATACATATTGCGACCACCAACACCACCGATGGCAACATTGCCCTCAACAGTACAGCTCTCAACCACAATGGTTCCTTGCTCATTAAAGATAGCTCCACCAAAACCAGCACCTGCACCACCACCAGCAGAAGCAGAGCATCCTTCTTGGCCACCAGTACCACCGCCGAAACCTCCAACTCCACCAAGTCCTCCCGTTCCGCTCCAGATGTAGGCACCTCCACCGCCACCACCACCGCCGAAGCCGCCAGCAGCACCGGAGCAAGAGGCATTGGGGTTGCTCGAGGAGAATTGAGAGGAGAGGGTGTTACCGCCAGCACCACCAGAGGCAAACCCACCTGCACCTGCGGTACAGCTTGTGCCTGTGGTACCCATTCCACCAAAAGGTCCACCACCATCTCCACCATAAGTAGAAGAGGAGGAGGTCATTCCAGAATGATGCCCTCCCCGAGCACCTGCACCACCAAGCACGACATTACCAGCTAGCTTACAGCTGTTGTCATCGCTGGATAGCTCGAGAAGAGCCGAAGGAGCATTATAAATGGCACCGCCAAAGCCCGCACCACCACCACCGGCTCCACCACCGCCTTGTCCTGAATCATAAGCTCCAGTGGCATACCAGCCTCGTGTTCCTCTCTCTCCATAGCTTGCATTGCCCTCGACCCATGTGTCGATAAGCGTCAATGAGCCTGAATTGTAAATGGCTCCACCAAAACCATCTTCCTGAGCAGCTCCCTGAAGCCGGAGATCCTCTATATGAACGGTAGCTCCAGAATGAATGTGCAGCAAGCGCTCAAGCACATTGCCATCAAGAGAGCTCACCTCAGAGGGAAAGATCACTGAGCAGCTCGGATCACAGACCTGCTCTGTTGGATTTGAGATGTCCGTAATTAAACAGCTCTCCTCACAATTTTCAGCGTAGACAATCTCAGCATTTCCCTGAAGGGTGGTTCGAGGAGCTGGTGCCAAAGCATTGGTGCTTGAGCAGCCAAATACCTCCGCTGCTCCCGAGATATCGAGGTCACCTGAGGCATTGGCATCATCTTCTCCCACAAGAGAAAGCATCAGCACCATGTCAGACTGAGCGAAATAAATCTCCGTTTCTCCAGGCGTGCTCGATATGCAGCTATCAACATTCATCCCCAGATTTACCGCTTGAATCGCCTCGCGGAACGAGCAGAACCCATCGCCATTTACAGAATCACCTTCGGTATCAACTATAAACCCAGAGGAAGCATTGACGATAGAAACCGTTCCCACACTGGGTGTGCTTGTACCATCAGAGAGCTCATAGGTAAACTCATCCCCAACAAGACCGCTGGGTGTATAGACAAAGCTTCCATCTTCATTGAGCTGAACAGAGCCATTGCTTGGAGGATCCAAAAGGGTCAAAGAGAGAGGGTCGCCATCGGGATCTAAGTCATTGTCCAGTACCCCTCCACCTGCTGTAACAGCTAGCTCACATCCGCCACGAAGCTCGTATGTGTCGTCGACCGCAGTAGGAGACATATTGGTGGAGAGGACCAATAAAGCTGTGTCGGTAGCAACCCCTCCATTCCCATCAACCACCGTCACATGACATGTAAGGGCCTCACCTGGAGTAACAAGGCTCGCATCGAGCTGAAGCTCTGTATCACTTCCCAGCAAGCCCAAAACACCATACCAAGCATAGCTCGTCGACAGAGTGTCTCCATCAGCATCACTGACCGTCGCCACACAGCTCACGAGAGAATTAGTGCCAGCATCTTCTGGTCCAATTTCAATGCCGTCAATCACTGGGTCTCGGTTTTCTAAGGTCAGTGTCGCCTCACCAGAGTCCACGGCTCCCTCTGCATCTTCTGCTGTCATTAAACAATAAACATCAGCCCCTGGAGCTGCTGCCAATGTGCTCACATCGAGCTCTGAATCATTGCCCACAACCGTACCGTTGAGCTCCCACTGATAGGTAACTACCGGCGTATCGTCTAAGTCAGTTACCGTTCCAACACAGCTCAAGAGCGAATCATTGTAGGCTGGCTCAAAAACGATTTCGACATCAGCGACAGTCGGAGAGCTATTAACAATAGTGGTGCTAGCTTCTGCAACCACACCATAGCCCAGCCCATCAGTCGGTGTTGCCTGAACGGTCCACACATCTCCTTTGCTGGTTTGTGAAGCTGGGAGCAGTGAGGATGTATAGATCGTTGGTATTCCATTTTTGAGCCAAAGGTACTCATAGAAAACCAGCGACAGCTCTGGATCAATACTCCCTGAAGCTGCGGCAACAAGGTCATCTGACGTCAGAGCCTCTGGTGCTGGGTCTAAGCTCAGATCAGGCTGAGAAGGAAGGCCATTAATGTTAAGCTGAAGGGTGGCGGTAGAAGAGAGACCATCAGTATCGGTTGCCTCAACAGAAACTGTTTGTACCCCTGCTGACAAGGCCGACTCGAAAACCACAGAGCCATCGCTGCTGGCAATACTGCTTCCCAAACCCCCATCGACAGAGCTGCTCCAGAGCAGCCCTATTTCATCTGGAGTATCAGATTCGTCGGTGACATACAGCAAAAACGTGATCAGCTCCTGCTCATTGAAACCTTCACCAGGCTGCGGAGAAATAAACGCAAGCTCTGGAGGAGTACCTATCTTGAGGGTTATCTCATCAACACACTCTGCTCCAACCTCATCGGTGACAACAATACTAATAATATGTGTGTTCAAGCTAAGAGAAGAGCTCAAGAATGACGAGAGTCCATCGCTGTTGAGAGAAGATTCTCCCAGAGCACCATCCTTGTCACTCAGCCACTCTACCGTCAGCTCTTCTGCAGATATATTGGGATCGGATGCTTGAGCCGAGAAGCTAATCAGCTCACCGAGCTCAAAAACCTGATCAGAATCGAGCAAGATGTCACACGAGGGGGGGGTATTTGCTGGGCCAATTTCCAGTGAAAGAGAGTCTCGTCCAACCTTACCTGAGGTATCGGTTACGGCCAG
>JACLAC010008335.1_pt1 | contig 14873 bp, 17 predicted proteins | sample 8027881 | NCBI WGS metagenome assembly JACLAC01 (sample SAMN15725517, study PRJNA655200) | protist metagenome | isolation source: fluorescence activated cell sorting (FACS) single amplified genomes of... | place: Spain: Blaines Bay Microbial Observatory, Mediterranean Sea | collected 2016-01-19 | reverse complement strand
CAGTTGTAAGAGCTTTAGAAAGCGCATCTGAGTTAATTCTTCAAGGTAAAGCTGCAAAAGACCAAACTCAATTATTTATACGACCTCCTTACCAATTTAAAGTTGTCGATGAATTAATTACTAACTTTCACCTTCCTAAGTCGACTCTTCTTATGCTTGTATCTGCACTATGTGGGGTAGATACTTTGAAACAAGCTTACCAAGTCGCAGTGAATTCTAATTATAGATTTTTTAGCTATGGTGATGCTATGTACTTAAGAAAAAAGCTTACTCGTAAGTAATTTTTACTCGCTTCAAAAAATCTGCATACAATTCAATTAAAGCAGTTAATTTTTCACCATCTTCCGCCTTTGAAGACTCTTCTATTTTTGCCCCTATAAGGCTCAAGCCCTGAAAACCATAACCCCCTCCCGAACCTTTTACTTTGTGACCTAAGCTACGAAGTTCTTCAAAATTCTTACCATTTAGCAACTCTAACATTCTCTGCTGCTCATCCTTCCTTTTCTCTAAATATGCAGGAACTAAATCTTGAATTTCTTCATCAATACAAACAGAGTAATATTCATCTGCGACAATCTTCTCTTCTATATCTTTAGGCACACTTTTAAGTTCCTTTAAAACATCTTCCAGAGAAGCTTTGGTCACTGGTTTTACTAAGTGAGTATCACACCCTGCTTTTAGCGATTTTCCAATCTCTTCTTTCATACTGAATGCTGCAAGAGCAATCACTGGAGTTCTTGGCTTATTTTCCAATTTCTCAAAACTACGAATAGCTTTCGTCGCATCGTACCCATCCATTAGAGGCATTCTCATGTCCATAAAAATAACGTCATAGTCATTCATTTGTACAAGGTCGACAGCTTCAATACCATTTTTTGCCGTCTCAACTTCATGCCCTAATGCTTTCAAGAACAAAGCCACCAACATCCTCATATCTTCAGAGTCATCGACCAATAAGATATTCATTTCAATTCCATCGTGTTAAGCAGTTCACAAAAATTCTTTCGAGCAAAGACTGATATTTCCAACCTTCTAATTCAATTGCAATGATTTAAATGGAAAATTAAACTTAAAAACAGACCCTTCTCCAGGAGCGCTTACAAGTTGAATATCACATCCTTGTAATTCCAAGATACGCTTAACGATAGATAAACCAAGCCCACTTCCTACCTCAGCCCTATTCAGAGAGGATTTAACTTGGTAAAAACTATCAAAAACTTTCACTTGATCTTCGATTGAAATTTCTTCACCTGTATCTTTTACAGTAATTTCAAGAATATTCTCTTCATCAAAATGAGTAGAGACAGAAATTTCAACTTTGCCTACATCAGTAAACTTTAAAGCATTACTTAGTAAATTATCTAAAATTGCACCAAGTCCTTCTTGATCACCTCGACCTTCTCTATCCAATCCCTCTTCAATAAAAACATCAAGCTCTACCTTTGCTTGTTGCTTATTATAGTTCAATAACTTTGTATTGATTAAAGTTTCGATATTAAAAACCACCTCCCTATCTTCTAACGGTCTATCTTCTAAGTGCGATAAAATAAAAATATCATCAAAAATATGATTCAAATTATTTGCCGCTCTTACTAAAACATCCAAACATTGTATTTGATCATTTACTAAACCTGACTGATTGAGAACCTCCGCCATGCCCAATATGGAATTTAAAGGTGTTTTTAGTTCATGACTCATATTTGAAAGGAAGTCTGATTTAACTCTTGTCGCTTTTGCCTCTTCAAGTCGCGCTTTACCTAAAGTTAACTTACTTTGCCTTCGTTCCATCACATCTCCCAGCATTTCAGAAAACCACACAATTAAAGACTCAGAAACCTCATCTAAATCGATATCATTTTTAGATTCCAGCGATAAAACTCCAACCCACTCTCCATTGAAGAAAAGAGGAATAAATACGATTGTTTCTAAACCTAGAGACTTTATAAATTCATAAATCTCTGTCTCCCAAAGGTTTGATTTATGATGTTGGTCAATCCTACATACACCTTTTTTTGAGATCTCACTCAATAAAACAGGATAACAATCCTGATCTAATTTTTTTAATGCATCCGTTGCCGTTGAGTCTTTTTCATAGGACCACAAGCAATAAGTATCTAGACTCCCTTTTTCAATTGTTTCATAGATTCGACAACGACCTACATTCAAAAACTGCCCTAACTCATTCAGAGCACATGATATTTCATGATCAAAATCATGACCATAACCCTCTAATATTTTTTTAGAGATTGAAGCAACCAAAGTTTGAAAACTAGACAATGAGTTCAGTTTTCTATCTCTTATCTTCAGGTCTCTCAAAAGGTTGTTTTTTTCTATCGAGTAGCCTATTACTTTATCTAGCATACTCGATGAGAGGTCACCACTTGATAAAAAATTTAATTCCTTTAGATCTATATCTTGCTCTTCCTTTTTATCTACATTCAAAAAAACAACTGCTCTATCTAATCCTTTAGAATATGAGTTCAATATTAGTTTTCTTGCATCACATTTCTCTAAATGATAGTCGACTAAATAGACATCATATTTATTGTCTATTAAATGTTGATTGGCCTCTTCTGGATCAACACAAAACTCAAGCCGATATGGCTTAGAAGGCAATTTTGCCAATAAATCCCTAATTAAAAAATAATCACTTTCATGATCATCAATCAATAAAATCTTTACCTGGTCATTCAAAGACATAGAGTGATTCTATAGATTTCTTACAAAAGCAAGAATTAAACACTCTATTGAATATCACTTACAACCCCTGGGAAGTTTTGAACAAGCTCATTTGTTCCAATCAAAAGACCTATATCTCGACCTCTATAATAAACAACATAGCCCTCCTCTACAAGAAATAACTCAGCCAGAGATTTTGCTCCACTCTCGAAAGCAAATTCCCAACTAGCCAGTACATCAGCCTTACGCTTACCCTCAATGAAACCCATACAACTTGTATTGTACATATTTTTAATCAAATCTCCCCATGTTTTAGTCATAGGAAAGTTTATCTCCCAGCCTTTTTCATGTTTTTTAAAAACATAGCTCACGCCTTTAATGCTATAAGTCATAGAAGCGACAGCTGTTTTTGCAAAGGGAAAAATATTTAAAGCCCTATAATTTGCGGCATTTAAACCAGAATCTAGACTAATATTTTTTTCCAACACAAAAATTTTATCTTTTGCTGGCAAATAAAGATAAGCATATTTTTCTCTTTCCTCAGGCTCATAGTAACTAAATTTAAATTTTTTGCCTTCCGCACAATCAAATTCAACCGTCATGGCACTCTTAAGCTTTTCTCGTTGAAATGTATTAGGTGTCATCCATCTCATAATCTTAGGCATCATAAGCAGATTTAGCCAACTTGATAATTTAGCCTGATTCGCCATACCTTTCTCTGGCGATAATATCCACCAATACCCTGTTGGGTGGACTACAAAAGAAATTTTCTCATTCGTATTGCTAAGATCAAATTTATAGGCTGTTTTTATATCTTGGATACTCCAAGGTAACCTTACACCATCGATTTCATAAGATTTTTCTTTTTTTTCATACAATGCCCAATAACCCATCGGCAACATCAAAAGTATCAAAAAAGACCATTTCTTCATGTCAGCTTCGTTTCCTCCACTGAATGATACCGACTAACAAAAGTAAACATGTAGGAAGAAAAGTTACACCCGCCTCAATCAAAAGTAATTTCTGTGGAGAGACTTCTACTTTATAATCAGACATAATGGAAGGAGGTAATGTCAATTTATGACGACGATTCAACAACCAATCAACAGAGTTAAAAATAAGTTCCCTGTTAGCACCTTGGTGAATCCATCTGTTTTCAAAAGGAGATCTCGTCCCATAGACGACAATAGCAGGTGAGATTCCATTTTTAGTATTCCACTCAGCAGCCATACCAGTATATAGTGGACTAGGAAGATCCCGTGAACTTAAAGTATGTCTAACCATTGGAGAACGAGGGTCATACTGCTGCTCTGACCAAATTTTATCACTCGTCTGAGTTCTCAGTAGCGGAACGACTTTCAACCTTGGATCTGAAGCAATCCCTTCTTCAAGTGAACTGATATGATCAAATAAAACAACTCTATTCTGTAAACCTTTTAATGAAGGGTGGTTTGAAAACTCAGCCATAGGTAATGTGAATGGATCATACTGCTTGTAATGCTTTTGATAAACGACACCTTTATTTTGTTCGATCCCAAAAGCTGAAAAGATAGATTTATCACGATGAAGTAGAGATGGTCCATGAGCACCAAGTATAGGAACCTGGAGCTCTAAGGCTTTCGCCAAAACTCCTTTTGATACATCACTCAAATTTAACTTAGGATCTAAAACAACGATCAGTTTTACTCCATCCAAAGTTTCATTTTGATCTAGATCTGGTTTAAACCTTATTGCCTGAAGACCAAACTGCTGCAAAAGATCTAAAAATTCACTGCCCCCTAAAGCCCCTTCCTTTGAAAGGTCTAACTCATCATGGCCAGCAAAAATCAGAACCTTCCCACTATTATCCTGTGTTAATGTATTCACAGCACGCGTCAGTTGATCTTCACCCTTGAACTCTCTCATGAATCGATGAGCTTCATTGTCAATGGTCATTGTACCTAATGTTAGCCATTGGTGATAGGGTATATTGACCCTTTTTCCTTCATAAGCGATAGAGATAAAACCAATTTTGTTATTTACAACCCCTCCACTATTCTTTAACCTCTCCATAGCTAAATAATCAATATCTGGATCTAAAACCTCTAAAGTCATGCCTTTTACTCTTGCTTGAGTTTTTTGCAAAAATGCTACTAAGCAAATTCGAGCTTGCTGAAAAGAAGGTGCATTCCAACTTTTAGGCAAAGCCAAAGTCACCTCTATCTTTTCTGGAAAACTTTTAATAATTTCCAAATACTCAGAACTTAATTCTCCTTGTCTTTCTTGAGAAAAATCCCATATCCAAGCTCGGCTATGACATATCATTAACATGAATATTAAGGTTAATGCGCTACAAGTCATAAAGGCTGCTCTAGTCATCATCCTCGAGAATTTCTTAAAGCCGATATGTATCTCATCTGAGATTCTTAAATTTGCAAAAATTAAAAACATCATTCCGCCTGCAGCTAGCCAAACAACATCATGAGCCAAGACAATTCCTTGAGCCGCTCTATCCAAAACACCTCTTAAATCCAATGTTTCAAAAATGACTCTATAATAAGGATCTGGCCAAATCATGATTAAAAGTGGAACTAGGTAATACAATAAAAGCAATGCTCCTCCTTTAAAATATGCTGAAACAAAGCTTTTCGTTTTACACAACATAAAATAAGCAAGAGATAACCAATGCATTGACACTAACACAAACATGACAATTGCACACAATAAAACATTCAGATCCAATTCTATAAAACACAAAAATACCATTGGGAAAATTAGTATTAAACTAACCCAAAATAATATTTGAATTAAATTAGCTGTAAATTTTGCCAGTAATATTGTCGGTATACTCAAGCCCGTTGTAAGCAGCATGTCCCATGTTTTTTGCTGCCTCTCTTCTACCAAAGATTTTTGAACTAGTACAGGAATAAACAATGTCCACAAAATTAAAAGTTCACCTGAAAACAAAGATCTCAAAGGAGATATAGGCTGAGGCTGAGGCCCAGCAGCTGAACTAAAGATCAAGTCAAAGTAAATAGCATAAGCTATATAAAATGTTGCTGCAGCTGCATACCAAACACCTGAACGAAACGATCTAAGAAGATCTCTAAAAATTAAAGAGAGAAAAGAACTCAAAGTACTTTCCCCGAAGTAATCTCCAGAAACAAAGTTTCCAGGTTTTTCACAACTGGAGCAAAACGCACAACTTTCACGCCTCTAGACATCAAATTCTTCAATATTTCATCTGGCTCAACTTGCCCCAACTCTGCCTGATAAACTCTGGTAGAATCACTCGACTCGGGTTCAATAGGCAACCATTCTTCACACTGCTCTATCTCTACTCCCTTACACTCTACCTCATATACGTTATCACCTTGAATTGGAAGCTGAACATCTTTAACTAATTTACCTTCATGAAGTATTAAGCAGCGATCACAAAGTTGCTCAACCTCACTCAATATATGTGTAGAAATCAACAACGAAGTAGTTGCTGAGACCTGCTTGATCAATTTTCTAAATTGATCCACTTGTTTTGGGTCTAAACCTGAAGTTGGCTCATCCAATAATAACATTTGTGGATTGTGCACTAGTGTTCCAGCTAATGCAACTCGTTGTCTAAAACCACGACTCAAGTTCCCTATAGGCTTTTTCAACACTTCTTTCAGTTCACATAATTCAATCAATTCATCTAATTTTTTTAAGTCAGCTCCAAAGTGACTCACCTGAAAGTTTAAATGCTCCATAACAGAGAGCTCATTACACAACGGGATATCTTCCGACAGATATCCCATCGCCCTCCTAGCTTTACTTATATCTTTCTTTAAATTATAGCCGGCTAACTCGATAGAACCTTTTTCTTGAGCCAACAATCCTGTTAGTAATTTAAATGTGGTAGACTTCCCTGCACCATTTAAACCTAACAAAGCAACTTTCTCACCTGACTCAATATCAAAAGTGATATCTGTCACGCCTCGTGATACTTTAGAATAATGACGAGTTAAATCTTTAACGATTAACAATTTATTAGAAGTCTGCAAACTTGACTCCATAGATCTACAACTCTTCGTTTAAGCGACTAGGTAAAATTAAAAAACTAAACCTATCGCTCACCAAAAATTTTTACCCACGCTTCAATTCCTCCATCTAAAATATAGACTGAAGAATAGCCTGCAAGAACCATTTTCTTTTCAATCTCACTCAATTTGCCAAGTTCTTTATTTGCAGCTACTAATATCAATATATCACTTTGCTTGACCGAAAGGACTGACTTGCCATCCCATCTCTGAAACCCTTTTATGGGGCCCCATTTCTTCCTGACCTTTTCACTCGTCAAATCCAATACGATAGCTTGACCATTCTTCATCCAATCTCTTAAGACCAAAGGACCCACTTTAGGTGCAACTTTTTCATCCGCCTCAAATAACTTTTGGGCTAATACCTGAGGATCATCTTGAATCAGCGAAGGCACCTCTCTTATGACTGGCTCACCGAATGGCATATCTTTCATGCCAGAAGAGTTTTTAGACTGACAACTCTGCATGAATGTTAAAGCCAATACAGAGAAAAAGATCTTAAATTTTAATCCACTCATAACTCTGATCCTATAATGATTTCAACAGCTTCAACACAAATCACAAATCTCTTGCATAAACTTAGGTCTTGTAATCATGCTCGCCTCGTAACCAAGCCTACACGATTATGAAAGAAGAGCTAATTAAGCTCGTTACTCTGCAAAAATATGATCGTCAGATCATTGAAATAGACTCTCATTTGAATGGTCTAAGTCAGCAGATTGCCAAAGATGAACAGAGACTAGCCAAAGCAAGAGAACAAGTCTCAGATAAAGAAACTAGTCTACAAAGTAAAAAAGTTGAGTCTAGCCGTTCGGATAGTGATATTCAAGATTCTGAAATAAAATACAAAGAATACAGCTATCAACTTATGAGCCTTAAAGATGCCAAGGCTTATGATGCTATGAAAGCTCAAATTGAGGCCTTAAGAGAAGACATTTCAAACAAAGAGTCCATGGCCATTGACTTATTAAACGATATTGAAGAGACAGAAAAAACTCTCGCCATTTACAACGAAAAAATAACAGCAGAAGAAGCTAGAATCCAAACACAGAAAGATGTTTTAAGTCAAGATGAATCTAGCCGTGCCGATGAGAAAGGTGAACTCACCAAACGTAGAGAGTCTTATGCGGCAGAGATATCTCCAGAAGTCATGAGAAGCTATAACAGATTACTGAAGCTCCCAAATGGCGTTGCTCTTGCAGCAGTTGAGGGTAGGACTTGCACTGGTTGCTATTCAAATATCACACTTGATAACTTAGAAATCGTAAAGATGATGAGCCACCTCGTTCAATGTGGTTCTTGCAATAGAATACTATACATTCCTGGTCTACTCGGATCTCAGGACTAAATGTGTCTAATATCCTACTGCGAACAGAGCAGCTAGGAAAGTGCTATCGTAGTGGCCAAGAAAGTCACTGGGTCTTTCGCCATTTAAACTTCGAACTTATCGAGTCACAAAGCGTTTCCCTCACAGGTCCCAGTGGTTCTGGAAAAAGTAGTCTACTAAATGTTCTAGGACTATTAACAAAACCAGATGAAGGCGAGCTCTTTATCGATAATAAACCCTTAAAAGACCTGACTAAAAAACAGATTGAAGATTATCGTTCCGATTCGATAGGCTTTGTTTTTCAAAAACATCTACTCTTACCTGAGCTGAGTTTACTAGAAAATATATGCTTGCCTTTAGCTAAAAAAGGTGGCTGGTCTAAATCTATCTTAGAAAAGGGGATGTCTTGGCTTGAGGATTATAAATTAGACCATAGAGCCAAAGCACTACCAAAAGAACTAAGTGGAGGAGAGGCTCAGAGAGGCGCTATTATCAGAGCGCTCATTCACAAGCCTTCTATCCTCCTACTAGATGAGCCTACAGGAAACTTAGACCCCCAACATTCTCACGATATCATAGAACATATCTTGATTCACACTAAAAAAAATAAATGCTCAGTTCTACTAGTCACACACGATATGGAATTGGCCCAAAAAACAGACCTTAAAGGCAATCTAAAACAAGAGTCCATTGATTGGCAAGCTTAATTCATCAACATGAACTTAACATTCCATCCCAATGAACCACCTATCAAACTAGCCAAGAAATTACACAAAAAGAAAGAAGCGGAAGAATACCAACTTTGTTTAGTGGAAGGCTGGAAATGTACAGCAGAAGCTCAGGTAACCCAAGAAGCCTTAGCTGTTTTTATATGCGAGGGCAAACATGCCCCCTATCCCATAAACTTCAAAGGGCCTATATATTATTTAGAGGAAAAAACTTTTAAATCAATCTGTAGCACTCAATCTCCCGAAGGAATAGCAGCCATATACCAAAGACCCAAAATTAATTTTTCCTTTCCTGAGCCATTACAAAATAAAATTCATTTAATTCTATACGAATGGAGAGACCCTAGCAACCTTGGCGCCGTCGTCAGGAGCGCGAGAGGATTTGGTGTTCAAAGCATCACCCTCTGGGGTTCTGGCCCTGATTTCTTTTCCCCAAAAGTCATCAGAAGTTCTATGGGCAGTGTGTTTCACCTAAATTTACATAAAATCAAAAAAGAACATAAACTTCCAGAAAAATTACAACTTTACTTAGCAGAAGCTAGTGGAAAAAGCATAGAAAAACTGCGCCTCACTCCAAAAGAATCTCCCTTTATTTTAATTGGTAGTGAGTCACATGGATGGCCTGACAACCTAAATGAAATAGGACATTCTTTTAGTCTCCCACTAGAGAATCAATTAGAATCGCTCAGTGCACCTATCGCAGCTTCTATTTCATTATATGCCTTCAGAGAATTACTGAGAAAAACAAGATAATCTATAGCTGAGAAAAACTCAAAATAGATTGACATATAAAGGATTTTTCTACACTTTTTTATATAATTTAACCAGCATTTTCACATATTGCCCTATTCCCAAGCATTACGCTATAGCTTTTCCCTCATGAGGGAACAGGGAGTTAGCTGGCTTGTTATAACGGTTTTCTCTATCACTTTTGCTTTTTTTTATTGCCCAGGTGATCACGATTTAAAGAATATCATGACAGATGTTTCCAATAGCAGAAGCGATGTTTTGCAGTTGGTAAAGCAAATTGAACAACTCGAAAGTATGCTTCATTTAGTTGAAGCCAAAGACCCCTTCACGATGGAGCGACTCATCCGTGAAGAATTTAGACTGAAAAGCAATAAGACGAACTCCAATTAACATAATCTATGGCTGCCAAGGAAATTATCGACACCATCGCCGAAGCGTTAGCAGAAGCTTGGGGAACCTTGTTCATGAAACAAATTGGGCTTTCAGCAGAAGAGGTAGAAGGTCCTGAACAAGCCTCTGAAGTTGAACCTGGAGACTACGTTGTAGGAGCCGTTACTTTTTCTGGCGACGTAAACGGAGAAACAAAATACTATATTCCCAAAACAGAAGCCTTGACCATGGTTGGCATGATGATGTCTATGGGAGCAGATGATAGTTTAATAGATTCGACTAGAGATGGCGACCTAGGAGCAGATGAATTAGATGCTTTGAATGAAGCTTTCAATCAGCTTTCAGCTACTGCCGCGACTGTCATTCGTGAAAAAATGGACTGTAATGTCACAGGCAGCACGAAACCAACAGAAAAATTAAGTATTGAATCAGGCTTACCTGACGTAAATGAAGATGATTTATCAGTCAAACTAACCCTAAATCTTGAGGGTTATGAGGATGGCATCATTGTACAAATACTATCAAAAGAACTTCATTCAAGTTTAGAAGGCAGCGAAGAAGCCTCATCTGATGAGGATGATTTGCTGGCGATGCTAGGAGATAGTGATGAGGCTGAGCCTGAATCACAAGACCCTGAGGCAGAAGCAGCACCAAGCGACGCGACACCTTCTCCTGCTCAAGACCCTCTCATAGAACTCTTGCAAGCAAAAGGCCAACTTAAAGTCAAAGCAGATGTCGTTCTTGCAGAGCGCAGCATGGAAGTGAATCAACTACTTGGCATGAGCATTGGCTCTGTTATAGAGTTCTGGAAACCTTGTGATGATCCCGCTGAAATGAATTTAGGCAATAACCCTGTTGCAAGCGGTGAAGTAGTTGTTAGTTCTGATCAACATTTTTGTATTCGAGTAACAGAAATAGCTCCACCTAAGAAAACATACCAAAAAGGTCTAAGTTGACCGAAATATCAAAAGAAATAAACCTACTATATCAAGACGAATATCTAGTCGCTGTCAACAAACCTTCTGGGGTCTTATCTCAACCGAACCCCGGCAAAGAAAGTGAAAGTATTTTAAGTTTAGTCAAAGAAATGGGCATCCACCTAATCGGAGGTGATGATCCGGCTAGACACGGCCTTATACATAGGCTAGACAGAGATACCTCTGGTGTCTTATTGCTATCTCTTTCAAATGAATCTCATGAGAAATTTCAGAGCCTTTTTAAAAAGAGGTCCATAAAAAAGGTCTATCAATTCCCAGCTTTTGGAAGACTCAAAAGAATGGAGTTCACTAGAAAGGACCCTTTAGGCAGACACCCTGTAAAAAGAACAACACAACAAGTAGACCCTGAAGGCAGAGATGCCGAAACCTATTTCAAGCTCATAAAGATGGGCCTTCCCAATTATTCCTTTTGGGAAGCTCAACCTAAAACAGGTAGAACACATCAAATTCGTGTTCATGCTCAAGCTGGCGGCCTAACAATCCTAGGTGACCCCAATTATGGGAAACAATATCAAATTAATAAAAACAAAGAGCTCAATTTAACACACACCATGCTTCACTGTAAGTCTCTTGAGTTCATTCATCCATTCACAGAAGAAAAAATTTTGGTCCAGTCTCAATACCCAAAAGATTTCTCCGATTGTTTATCAGCCCTAAACCTATCAATAGACTAGCCAAACAAAGAGTCTTTTAAGTAAAGCAATCCGCAAAAAATAGCAAATAAGCCTATAAAGACCCAAAAGACATAAAGAGTCTTTTCTGTTAATGTCTTTTTTAAACGCCTCTTACTTCTTCTTATAAAGCTCTTATTCCTATAAGTTAAAAAGTCTCGTATATTCTGTAGCTGAGGGTCATCGTCTAAGAAAACCTCAATAGAAACCATCTCTTTACCACTAATAACATCGACATACTTTTGATGCTTCACATTGAGCAGCTCTAATTTGACTTGGCCAAATTGTCGAGGAACAGAAAATTTAACTATGAAGTTTTCGCTAGAATTTCTACTTTCCCACTTTTCATATGGAATTTGATCTACAGCAAACCCATCCCAGTAGAGTCTCCTCACACGAACTTTTACAGAATCATCCTTTCCAGAAAGCTTAATTTTACATGTTTCATTACACTGAACCGTCGCTTGCTTGAGCATCTCTTTTTCAGCAACACTTTGTTTTAGAACACCTATCTTCTTTAACATCTAACAATTCTAAAAGGCACCCCCTCTCTCACAACTATCGCTTTAGTAAATTGAAAGGTTCTTTAGTAATGTATAGTCCTCAACAACTCCAGTTAAAGTCGATCACATGATCAAAAAGAAGGACAAAGAAGAGCTAAAGCAACTTTTACAAGAGAACCATGGCAAATTGGTTCACGATGCTGATAGCATGGAAAAAGATGTTCATTCTGGGGCAACAGGTGGAGACGGAGTCACCTTTAACCACTTAGCAGATGCTGGTTCAGATACCTATGAACTAGACTTTTCTATGGAACAATTGGAAAATAAAGAAAATTTAATTTATCAAATAGAGGAAGCCCTTAAAAAGTTCGAAACAAATACGTTTGGAAATTGTGAGACTTGCGAGAAACAAATTAGCATTGAGCGCCTAAAAGCGATCCCATTTGCAACGAATTGCATACAGTGCCAAGAAGAAATGGAGACGAACTAAACTCTCTTTTCTAAAATGATTATCTTTATCATTGCTTCTATTATAGCTTTAGCTATAGACCTTTATACAAAACAAATAGCGTTTGATTATTTTGAACGCGTTAGCACCTCTACCCCTGTCATAGAGTCTTTTTTATATTGGACACGTGCAGAAAATACAGGTGTGGCCTTTGGTATGCTACAAGGTATGAATCAGGTACTTTCATATGTTTTGCCTATCATCTTAATAGGCCTGCCCATTTATATGTTTTTTAATCGACATGAGCCTAAAATAAATCTATTACTTCTAGGCTTTATTTATGGAGGAGCACTAGGTAATTATTACGATAGAATTAACATTGGCTATGTCAGAGATTTTATTGATGTTCGCTTAGGGTCTTATAATTACCCTGTCTTTAATATTGCCGATGCTTTTATTTCCTGCAGTGTATTCTTACTTTTGATTTTCAGTTGGATTCAAGGCTCCAAAGCCAAAGAAAACACATAATTAAAAAACATAAACATGGGTCAATTGAAACTACATCATTCCCAACCCAGCCTCGACAATTCCGACTTAACCCTACTTAGTGAGGTACTTTCCTCTAAATACATCGCCAAGGGAATAAAAACAAAAGAATTCGAAGAAGCTCTCTCAGAAAGGTTTCAGCGAACTCATGCCATATTTGTCTCCAGCGGAATGGCCGCTCTACACCTTAGCCTAGTTGCTCTAGGGATAAAAAATGGTGACCAAGTTACTCTACCAAGCTATGTCTGTACAGCACTTTTAAATGCGACACATCTATGTCAGGCAAAACCTGATATCGTCGATACAACCCATCAAGACTTTTTGCTCGACCCAAAATTGAAGTTTCTTTCCTCGCAGTCAAAAGCCATTATCTATCCTCAATTATTTGGCGCACAAACTGATATAGAGGAAGTACCCCAATGCCCTATCATTGAAGACTGCGCCATGAGCCTGGGGCCTAATGCCTTAAAGCAGGGTAGCCTAGCTATTACATCATTCTATGCGACAAAAATGATCACCACAGGACAAGGCGGCGCCATCCTTACAGATGATGACTCATTAGCTGAAGAGGTACGAGATCTCATCAACTATGATAATAGAGAAAATTATCGATTACGTTTCAATTATGCTCCAACAGACATTGCAGCAGCACTTGGGCTCTCTCAATTAAAAAAATTAGATCAATTATTAGAAAAACGAAGACAGATTACACTTTATTATGATAAAAAGCTACAAGAACTTTTATCACCAAACGGTTTGGGACAGGACTACCCAGGGCTTTTCAGATACTGGATAAGATCTGAAGAGAAAAATGCTTTAATTGAATATTTATCTCAACATAATATAGAAGCCAAAGCTCCTGTTTTTAAACCGCTACATCAGTATCTAAGCTTGAAAGATATTGACTTCCCTCACAGTACCAAAGCTTTCAATACGTTTGTGTCTCTTCCTTTTTACCCCGACCTTAAAGAGCAAGATATTGATAGAGTCGTTGAAAAAATAGCCTCCTTTAAAGGCTAAATTTCAACACCATAACGGTCTCGGTAAGCAGCGATTCTTTCATACAAGTCAGCCTCGAAACCCTTTCCATTTTCTATCCAACTCAGCAACTTCTTCAAGTCGGCGATAGACTTAACTGGAAGGCCAAAATCCTCCTCCACTTCCATGATAGCACTTTTCTCACCATTTCCTTTTTCTTGTCTATCTAGTGCAACAAGGACCCCTTTTAAATCGATTCCTTCAACAGAACTCAAAACCTCCATGGTTTCTCTGATGGCTGTTCCAGCTGTAATAACATCGTCCACGATCACAACTCTTTCACCTGGCTGAGGAATCCGGCCTACCAAAGAGCCTTTCTCACCATGGTCTTTCGCCTCCTTTCTATTAAAAAAGTACGATACTTCACGACCATAATGCTCAGATAACCCCATCGCTGTCACAACAGCTAAAGGAATGCCCTTATAAGCTGGACCATAAATAATGTCCACCTCATCTCCAAAGTTTTCTTGAATAGCACCTGCATAAAAACGACCTAATTCAATGAGGTCACTACCTAAATGCAAACCACCAGCATTAAAAAAATAAGGACTTTCTCTACCACTTTTCGTCTGAAAGCTTCCAAACTTAAGCGCTTCCCTTTTTAGAACAAAAGCTAGAAAATCATTTGATAAATCAGACATATTACTTTATTTCAAAACTATGTGTTATCTCAACACTCTTACTGAGCATAGCTGATACAGAACAATACTTTTCCATAGAAAGTTCTACAGCTTGCGACACTC
>JACLAC010013533.1_pt1 | contig 14875 bp, 9 predicted proteins | sample 8027881 | NCBI WGS metagenome assembly JACLAC01 (sample SAMN15725517, study PRJNA655200) | protist metagenome | isolation source: fluorescence activated cell sorting (FACS) single amplified genomes of... | place: Spain: Blaines Bay Microbial Observatory, Mediterranean Sea | collected 2016-01-19 | reverse complement strand
ATGGCAAAACAATAGAAGACACTAAAATACAAATGCCGTATTGCCAATGTTCCGAAGAAATGAAACAAATTGTTTCTACATATACTTTAGCGATGAAGAACCAAATACAGCCGATGATGAAATATTGGTGCAAAGAAGAAGTTCAGGTGTGTTTGAATTTGACCGACGCAGAACTCTTACGATTAGAAAAGCTGGAGAGAGGAAACAGCACGGGTTCCCCATTAACTTTGTCACTATTTAGAGAAATCATGAGGGCTTCTGAAATCGAAGGATTCTGAAATCGAAGGCAAACAATGATGAAGAAATTATTAAGAAAATTTTCCCCAATATTTTAAATATTATTTACTACTCTTGCCTTACTATTACTATTTTATATATAAAATATTGTACTTAGTCTATTATAATAGCTAATATTTGGGGTGGGGGAACGAGGCGAGCGACAAACAAAACAAAATTATTTTTTGTCGTCGGGTCTCCTCTATCTTTTTATATTATATTTTATTGTTTTTAGCCAGTTCTTCTAACCTATTAATACCACCACCCACCACCAACAACAACACCTTCTTCGACCGTTGCATTTTCAAAAAAAAGTCTGTAAGAAAGCCCTCTTCTTTTACAAATATTCCGACGTCCACTTTTAGAACCGAAACTTTCTTTGCCAACATACAAGTAACAACTCTCGTGCAAGCAGGCAAAAGCTAGCAAAAATGAACCGATTGTCGTTTCACTCCCTGGTAACGATATTCTTCACATTTTTTGTGATCTCTTGTATCACGGTGTGCTGCGTGTTTCTTGATGACCACAAGCAGTCTTACATTCTCGTATATTGGCCTCAAATTTCCCTAGCAATTGGTGTCATAGGAGCAGTGTATCACATATATCATTGGGACGAATTGCGTGGATTTGAGCGATACTTTATTTTTTCTTTATTTTTGCAACTGTTCAGACACTATGAAATGTTTGGGGAGGACATTTACTTTCGCGATGAGCAGTTTCGGTCAGACTTCTGCAAACGCTTTCTTGGCCTAAAAGGTCGCTGGCATTGTGTCTACGACGAGCCAATGATATTTGCTGTGAACTGTCTTTCTGAATATCTGATTGGAATCACAGGAGTACTGTTACAAAATGAAAGTCCAATAATTAGCGCATCGTCACTGTGCTTCTCCATGTGTCTATCAGTATTTCAGTACTACCTGGTACTCAAGGGCACGCTGCCCGTTTATATTGCCGGCACGGTGTGCTCAATCCCGTGTTTTTTTGTAGCCGTTTCCGGGGTGATGAAAATGCTAAGAACAAAGCACTTATCCAAACTAGAATTATTGAAGTCCTTGTTTCTCGCAATTTTAATGCGGGCGATTGCCCTGATGGGACTTACCTATCACACTGGAACATCCCGATACGAGCGGGCCCACCGATTGGTATACATTGATGGAAACTTTCATCCTATGTTCATGGTGTTTCTCTCAGTTCTCGCTTGCTGCCCTTTTCTTTGGTATTACTGTTTGCAGCAAGGTTCATACCACGATATCATAAAAAAGTTTCTGTGAGACTTTCTTTTGCTATTGTCTTCAAGAGCGATTACAACGTGTTACTTGCTTTACATAATATATTAATTACGAGTACGAAGTATCTATTTTTGTATTATTTAACGGCGTATTTAATTTGTTTTTTTTAAAGGCGTACAATTTATGTAGAAAGCATTGCTAATCCAGCTACCGATTCGGATCGTGCACGGAGTCCATCTGAGATTGATAGCCAATACCAAGTGACAAAGGTATATCGATTAGTAAAACCACAAGAGCAAAAATAAGTTCGCAGTTCATGAAGGAATGCAAACCTAGAATGTCTAAATCTAGATTTCAGTTCGCAGTACATTAATTTTAATTACTTAAATAACAGCCAATTTTCTTGTTTTTGTAGTAGATGCGGGAATAAACTTCCATTTCTTCCATTTTCTCCTTTTCCTTCTTTTTTTAGGAAGATGAGCGCATTTAAAACCAAGGCTTATTTCTTTTTCTTCTTCTTTTTCTTCTTCTTCTCCTCCTTCTTGGGAGTTGGAGAAGAGTTAGGGGTGCCTGATCCAATGTCATCGTCGAAGTCTAGGACTACATCTGCGTAAGGTCCTTTAACGCAACAGCAGCAAAATTTCATCCCGAGACGGGTCGACAGGGGTATCGGGGGCAGTTGGCCGTTGTGAGTTTTTCTATATTCTCTAAGAACTTTGGTTTTTTGTCTCAAGGAAAGTATTTGATTCCATCGCTTCAGTCCCAAAGATCCACGCTGTAAATTGTCTTGTAGACGAAAGGCAGGGAACAAGACTAATGGGTAGCGGCGATTTAACTCCCGAAACTCATCCATATCAATCAAACCGTCCCCATTTACGTCAAACTCTTCCAATGCTCTCCCAAAATTACCTGGAAACATTGGTGCAGCGGCAGCCACAGTTTTTGCCAAGAGCATAAATTCTTCCTCGTCAATAGTACCACTGCCATCTGCGTCGAAGCATTCGTATACGAATGTTAGAATTTCGTCTCTGTTGTATGTGCAGTAGACGCAAAATATTTGGATATATTCTCCAAAATCCAGGTTACCGTTCCCGTTGACGTCCACCAAGGAAAAGACTGCGTCGACAAATGGAGAGCGGGGCTCACCGACATCTTCAAGAAACTCTTGGTAGTCTATCTCTCCAGTTCCGTCAATATCAATATCGTCGAAACGGGTCTTAATCCTGCTGCAATCCTTTTCGCTAAACCCTAGCAATTTAACCGCATTCTGGGCCATGCCCTCCAAACTCACTTCTTTCTTTATCTCAAGGCACGGAATATACCTGGACAACAGCTTACGAAGGGCACTTGGTCCTTTCTTCTTGCCTCCGCCTCCACCTCGGGATTTTTTCTTAGGTTTTGACGCGCCCCTTTTTTGCCGCCACTTTTCGATTTGCTGGATTTTTGCCCTTTCCCTCCTCCACCTTTCCCTTTCCCACGAGCTCCCCCACTTCTAGAGCTGCCTCGTCCGCCACTTGATTTTCTAGCGCCTCCGCGCCCAGACCGCCCTCCAGATCGTCCACCACCACCACCACGTCCACGAGGGGGCATATTGAATTATATATGATAATATCACAGTACGGAGTTTCTTATAAAGTGACCTTCAATACAGCATGCTCGAATTTTATATTTTGTTTCCACTAAAAACTTGGTTTAAAATGATTTATGAGCAAGCTTACTTCTCTAAGGAAAGAAGGAACGGAACGTATACCTCAATCTCATTGTGCACTCAGAAAGTCGGACCTGCCAGACGACTTCTTGGCAGCGTGCGTGCGCACCCCATCATAGCAGTATCGTAGCACTGAAAAATAACTAAATAATGGTTTGACACTTCTCGCAGAACGTTAACACTGCCTTATAATCAGCACAGAGCACAGAGCAGCTGAAAGAAGGAAGGATTGGCAACTACGAAGTCTAAGAGCTAAGATCAACAATGTAATTTTCGAACGTTTTCCTTCTTTGTAATGATTTCGTAGTGGTTTGTATTTGATGGTTTTAATCGAAGAAATAGGTTCAAACTATGTATTTTATAAAAACCATCTCTATCGGTTGCCCGTAAAGATAGTGCTACAGTAGGTATTATAATACTAGACTATTTTCAAGTAGGTAAGTAATACAACTCTCTCTTCCTCCCCCTGATTTTTGTTGTTAAAAATTTTTGTTGTTGTACGTTATAATATCTTCACAAATTTTAGATTTTTTGCTTTTCCTCCACCTCCTCGTCCTTCACCTCTCCTTGTTTTCGTCCTCGTCCTCGTCTCGTACGGCAGTCCTCGAAGTTGTGCAGATAGATGATGGGACCGTTAAATACTTTAGGACATTATTAGAATACGAAATACCATCTATTGTACAAACTAGAAGGACTATTGGTTTTTTATCAGTTGTCAGTACCTGGGTACTTGGGTACCGGTACCGGTACGAATTAATATTATACCTGGGTACCTTGTACCGTACCAAGGCAGACCTCTGTAAATAGGCTACGAAGTCGTCTATTTCACCAACCTGGTTCGTTCGGGGTCGGTAGATAATAAATATTCTATTACATTATTATACTGGTACTACCGGTATTACAGTATTTACATTACTTATTATTTTTTCGCTAATAAAAATATAATATTATCAAATAATTTCGTAATAATAATAGTTTGGTGCATTTGTTGACCCTCATGTGGACCACTTACAAAGGCAGGTGACATTTAGGAATCGTGGAGAAAAGGATCATTAATGTTTTGTTTGGACATGTGGTGGATGACAACAGGCATTGGAGCACGATAATTTAGCAACAAACACGTTTATCAAAAGCGTCAAGCAATGGTCAAACCACGTGAGTTGAGCGTTTGTGTTCAAGTTCTAGACGTGCACGTCGAGCCCGATTTTCTACATCTTTCTTGGGAGGTGCAGGTTTTAGTATACTTTTCCGATCCTTCCCTGAAAGGCGTTCCTGAACAAACTACAGGAACCTCAGGCAAAGTTTTTGGGAGCACTAGAAAAAGGAAAAAGAAAGGTTCAAAGAAAGACTTATGGGAATCGGTTCCTCGACAGTTCTTTATAGCAAACGCAGTCGACATTCATAACGTTCGCCCCGACAAGTTTCGTGTCCTGAATGCAAGTCTTGGAACATGCAAACAGACGACCCACGTTCGCGTTCGTACATACTCTCCAATAGACGTGCGAGATTTCCCTTACGATAGGCAAGACTTGAAGCTGATGATCCAGGCCACCTATCCCATTGATATTGCAATTTTTGGAAAACAACCTGTCTTCTACCTAGCAAACAGAATAAAACGCGAGCTCATCCCTTTGAATAGGGCGTGGAAAGTAGAGGCACACGGCATTCAAACTGGCATGACACCTAAGCATGAGTCGTTTACATCTTCGTCATACGCTACCCTTGATGTTTCCTTAAGTGTTGCCCGACGACCAAGTGCAGCGTCGAGAGTCACGATGCCATTTGCCAACGTCTGCGTATTATTGTCATGGACCTCCGTGGCTGTCAACGACCCCGACACAGGCTTCATGCTCCTCTTGTTGACTATTGTAGCGATGGTATCGCTAATGCTCGCTTCCACGCGTCCGCCGGTCGCGTACCTGGTAGCGATGGACATTTATATTCGTGATTGCTTTTTGGCCGGGATATTTCCTGTTGCAGTAATACACGCTATTGTTGCATTTCTCGCACGGTTTAATGTCCTTAACGAAGACGCAATCCAACAAGGCCGCCTTGGCGGCGTAGCAGTCTCCATGGCACTATTTTTGGCACGAACTCTTCGGTACAGCTGGAGAATGATGAAGAAAAAGAACAAAGAAGATTTTGAGTTGGAGCTAAAGAAGAGCGGGCAGCCAAACATCGATCTTCCCAAAGATATGTCAGTATTTACCCTTTGGGAAATGAACAGGTTTTTGAAAGCGAAGCAGGACTCATCAGCAAAGTGGCTAGGATCTTCATGGTTTGACCGCTCCGACGCCGAAGACGGGGACGACAACGAGAGTGAGAGCCAGCGGGGGTCCCCTTATAAAATGCCAAAATCTCCGAACAGTTCAAATACCGGACAACCTGATGGGATTCTTAAAAATAGCCCAAAAAAGAAAAAGAAACTGCCACCCCTCTTTAGCGACACCCGTAGAAACACGCCGAACTTGTCTTCGTCTGCAGACGAAGGAGGAAACAGTGATGGTGGAATGAGCGGGCAGGAGGAGTGGATCCGAGGAAAAAGTGGAAACCCAGACAAAAATGTTCACTTTGAGCCGCTAGGGGGGTTGCAGGATAACAAAATCAGGAATAAAATACGCCCGAGTAGTGCACTGAGACGTGTGAAATAGTACTATTTTTTTTGAGCAATTTGAATCAATTATGCGTAAATTGCTTATTACACAGAGCGATAGAGTTCCAGGCAATCAAATAATAACTTTATTATAAATACCGCACGGATCGGATCGGTTGGTAGTTAATTATTATCAAGGTCGTTGAACAGAAACGGAATAGTAGAAATTGTGGTATTATAATGTAATTTACAATTTATGTTTCTTTTCCAACGTCTTTTTCTGCTCGATGATTAAAAAACCTGTATGATATGTATATTTATATTTTTTTCTAATGCATTTATAAAACCTGTATGTTCCAGTTCACCTATTATGTAATTACATTAGACTACTATACACAGCTTCATAAACTGCAGTAACTACGACGGTGTATTGTATTATGATGTAATAAATAATAAATAATATTATTATAAAGACGATTAAGAAATATAGGAAGGAACAAGAAGTACCATTGGTATTATATTAATATTACACACGGCGAAGGCGTCGAACGAACTGACGGAAAACAAGTTGAATAAACAAGAATGCTCACGGACGTACGGTTTAGTATGCGATTTGCGATTCCGTAAGTACCCCATTTGTACTGAAATCTGTGCAGGGTGTATCAGAAACTGTTTTAAGTGGAAAGCCGAGCAACCCATTAGGTTGGGCTGCCGAGTGCAACAAAAATGTTGAGTCCTCTAGTTAGTAAACACGTCCAGCCTCGGGGCATTAGCCTCGTGCAGGACCCTGCTTGGCCAGAGAAACAAGGACGGGAAAAGACCAACCAGGACGACGAGAAGCGCAACCGAAAAGTGCCCGTTGAAATGCAGGTGGGTATGAAACAATTGCTTGAGCTACATAATGACGAGGAATTACGAATTTTATGTGGCATGCTTGGAATGAGAGAGAAGCGAACTAAAGCAACCCAAATATCGAAAATATTCCAACTTCATCTCCAGCGTGGGGAAAACAGTTACAAATACTTACTAAGTTTAGTATGGGAAGGTATTGTTATAGACTATTTGAGGACTGTTGGCAAAAAAGTCCGTTCTTACACAGCCGACCCGCGAGCTTACGCAATGCAGTGGTGGAAACGCGCTGAAATAGTTGCAACGGAGGGCTTTAGCCGAGTGTACATTCCTCAAACGTCTGGACTGCCAGAAGAAGAGACAACCGACGACTCGCAGATAGTGACCTATTTAAACCAAATTAGAGCAAAAGAAACCAAGATAAAAGCGGCTGAGAAACAAATCAGGAAAAAAGCAGGGTATGATGGGGCTATGAATTTGTTCAAAGGTTTGGTGGAGGTGAGAAAAATAGAATCAGAGTTACGAAAAGAGTTGATTTTAGACTTGGAGCGCACGCGGGCTCAAATGTTTCTTTCACACGTTAGAGAGGCTGGCCAGAGGTCTAGATATCGAAACTACAGGGGTATGTACGAAGAATTAAAGGAAAAATATGCAACAGACCTGGCAAACCAAGAAATGGAGTTACAAGTTTTTTATGATGTTGCAAATGTTGAAAGTGCCGAAAATCGGCTCATGAGACAGGAATACGATGAAATGTTAAACGTGTCCATTAAACAACAGTGGAAGACGGACAAAATGCGGGTCGCTACAGAGGCAGCTAGGATGCGAATGGAGATGATGTCTGCCAAAGTCAGTTCTATGCAACAAGACCTAAACCAGAGCACGAGCAATGAGATGAGGACAGGGGGACTTTTGAAAGATTTGCAAGGTGTATTTGGAGAGTACGTGCAGCGGAAACAGTATCAGACCGCAGTAGCCAAGACGGTATCAAATTTTTTCTTGAATATGGCCACTGGGGCAGAAGACTTTCGTATTCGATTTGGGGAAGCTACGATGGAAAGGCGAAATGAAGAGTACGAGCGAATGGAAATGACGCACGAAGAGTTGACCCAAAGAAGAAACGCCCGTCTAGTTGGAAAACGCCCGAAAAGTAAAAAGGGCAAAAAAGGAAAAGGAACCAAGGGCGCAGAAAAAAAGGATCGAGGAAAGAGTGCTGGAAAGAAGAAAGGGAAGAAGAAGGGGAAGAAGAAAAAATAAAAACGACAGGTGTGGAGACAAAAAGTATTATACGATGAGCACCCACCACCACGAGTTGCATGTGTGAGGATAGAGTACGGAGGCATTAATCTAGACATTTCCGATTGTTCCTTCACAATAAAAAAAAAACAAGAAAATTGGCTGTTATTTATAAGTAATTAACAATAATAAAGGTGTATAATTATAAAAAACAAGAAAATTGGCTGTTATTTAAGTAATTAAATTTAGCTTCATAATTATATAAATTAATTATATAGATGGATTCAAAAGATATAGCGCTCGCTCTTGTATAAAAATATTCAGAGTAACGCTTAACCCCCCCTTCCCTCCCTCCACCCGGTCATCTATTTTCTCCCGCCCCCCAAAATTCCATCATCCGCATCGTTAAGATACTGTAACGCCAAGTCGTACACGGGAAGGAACGAGGTGTGGAATGGAATCGTACGAATAAACACTGCACTCATTCCGCGGTACAGCGATCGCTCCGCCCGCATTTGCCTGAGCGTGTCCAATAGACCACGCTTTGCATTGATCACGGCCAGTGAACCTTTGGAGACATTTTTCTCCCCGACAAAAACCTGCTGCCTGGACTTGGCCGCGTCGATGGGGTAGGTTGCGCACGCGACCGTGCAGCCGCTCAAAATTGCACTAACAACCGTTACGCTTTGGTAATCAACCCCAAGAACGCTTGACAACGAACTTTTCCAAAATTGATACGAACCGAACAAGACGAAGTTTCCTAGCGTAAATCGGGCCATTGTTGACACGTACCCTGTGTACAATGATAAAAGGCCGCCAGACATCACGACACCCCTGCATATGGACATTATGGACTGGTTCGGAAGAACTTGTCGTTTGCACTTGATGAGCTCGGTGGGGGTCAAAATCAAGGGTAGCAACACACCGCACATGGCGCCCCCACATGCCTCAGAAAACACCCTTGTGTGCAGCGGGAGGTCGTTGAAACCCATCGTTGGTGGGGCGTTTTCGTACGAATCTATAAAGGACTTGGAAACCGTTTGGTTTACTTTTGCTTGGAGGGTAAATCTCAGTGCGGAGCCCGTCAGCCGTGCAAACATTTCAGGGATGAACCCTCTGTACAGCGCCATTATCCCATCCAACTTAACCGTTTGCGTGAAGCAGTGGAAAGTGTTCCGATACAATGCCCCGGTCGACTGCATACGGACTGTAATCGTGTTGAACGGGTGCCCTACCACAGCGCTCGTGCACGCAGCCACGCCCCCCGCCACAGTATTGTTCTTAAGCGCTCGCGGCATGGCACTTCTTCTAAAGTTTCCAACTCTTCAACATGCATGTACACCACCGAATGGTTCCGCGTTTGTACCGTTTGAAATTACAGTCTGAATTTGATGTTGTATTTGTTTTCGTAATAAATAGATTGTTTGTTGAGATTTACTTGTTCAACTTTCACACAACAGTAAAGTAAATGTTCTTAAAATATAGCGATCGGACGCTTTTTCTTTCCACCTACCTTGGTACATGTTTCTGGGGTGCAATATTTATGGGGCAGTGATGGTACCGGTACCAACTTCAAGTAGTCACGTCGGAGTCGTCTTCTTCTACCAAGCAGCGTATTGCAGCAATAATAAAATACTTTTACTTCGTCGTCGTCGAAATATTAATAATAATATTTTGGTTGTTCAGCACAGTTGTAATTAATGCTATTGTTACCTTGGTACCTTAGTAAAGAATTACCAAAATCTCATTTATATTTTAATATGATTACAGCATTGACTCAACCTCGCTTACTTCAACATTTTTTTTTTTCAACACTTCACACCACTTCACACCACTTCTGAGGTTCGTTTGGAGTGTTGTTGTTGATGTTGGAGCACAGAGGAAGAATAAATCATCTTCTTCTTCTATTTACTACTACTACTACGGTATGTATGTTAAATGAGATTTTCTTAATTCTTTACTACTAACTATTCTATTTCTCTATTAATATATATACAAGAGAAAAAGACAACGCATTGTAACAATTGAACGACCAAATGTAAAAAACAAACAAACAGGAAAGCCAAAAAAGCACAGCACACTTTATAGTCGTCACAACGACAAGTCGTATGTATATACTTAGACGGTAGCACAATGAAACTTTTATCAAAAGATGAACGCAAAGGCGAGGCGGCGCAAGGCCTGCGAAACAAACTCGTCAGGCCTAGCGACGTTCTGTTCATAGCGTGTTTGGTATTCGTTACGATGGTTCTGTTTCTTGGCCAAAAATTTATGGTAAGAAAGCAGAAGTCCGATTATGGCCTTGAAGTGCCGTTTCTTACATCGACTATCCTCATGGCAACAAGTTTTGTTAACTTGCCTGCGTACATTCACTACCTCCGCAAGGGAAAGTTGAAGGCCAAAAGTTGCCTGGACATAGTGAAACGTTACGGCATATTGGGGTGCATCGATGGAACCCAAAGTATTTTGGCAACATACAGTTTTCTGAACCTTGAGGGAAGTGCTTATATTTTGATAAAATGTTCTTCAATCGTGTTTTCTTTTCTACTGTCCAAGCTGGTACTTAAGAAGGAGACCAATGTGCACCACTACATTTCCGTGTTTGGTATAATCGTCGCGTTTGTGGTTTACTATTTTGGGGAAATACAAAAAGAAAACCTGGACCCGGACGACCCAGACAGTCTAGCAAGAACAGATCTGGACAAGTTTGATATCGACAAATGGTATATTCCAGCAATTGTAGCGTTGCTTAGCGCTTTTATGGAAGCAGTGCATGGGGTAATTAGCGCAAAGCTGTTCAAAAAGAAATCAAAGAAAAAAAATGCGGCGACGATTGCAGAGACTGCGTTTTACAACGGGGTCTTTGCCACAGCCATTACTCTACCGTTTATCCTTATCGACCGACAAGCAATTGCTGGTCCCATTTTCAGTACCAACTGGAAGCCAATTCTGTTAATATTAATTGCAGGAGGGGTATCCAAACAGGCGCGAACGTATGTAAAATTCGTTCTCACCAACCAATCCAGCGCTTTGTTTCAGAGCATGACAGACATATTGAAGAAACTCGCGTTTTGCATATTTGCAGTCGTCGTGTGGAGAGAACCTTTTCCTGTACTTAAACAGATAGCGGTTGTCTTGATATTTGGTTCGGCGGTATGGTACGCTTATGCGGCGAAATTAGTGAATAAAAAGAGGTCACAGCTTTTGGAAAGCCTGCTAGATGAATCAAATAATCCTGAGAAGGATAGCGGAGGGGATATCAAAATTGCGATGCCGAATGAAGAAAACAAATAAAACAAAACAACACAAAAACGTATTAATAATATTATATACAGAGTGTTAAATAAGTTAAACTAGCGACGCTAGCGACGTTTTCAATCTCGCCCTCAGCTACTTCCCTTCGTTGAGGTAGTGCCGGAAAACAAAAACGCACTAATACCAATGCTATTTTTTTTTTTACTTTTATTTTTAATAACAGCCAATTTTCTTGTTTAATAAATATTATATACAGAGTACAAATCCGTTAGTTCGTTGCAGAAACGAATCCGTCGGTTCTACGATGGGGATAATCTTGAGAGTCTTAAAACATACTATATAATTAAGATTTTTTTTACAGAGTGTTAAATAAATTAAACTAGCGACGTTTTCAATCTCGCCCTCAGCTACTTCCCTTCGTTCAGGTAGTAACGGAAGCCACAGTTGTATTTTGCCACGCTGACCTTGTGGGGGTTTTCAATGGGGCCGTAGCTCTTGAATGCTTCCATGGAGCGCTGCTCCCGGATAACGCCCTGGATGGGCCGGAGCTCCTCTACCATGTCGTCCAAGATCCATAACCGGCGTAGTTTGCGGCTCTTTTTGGGATCTTTGTCCGGGGTGAACGCCAAACGTCCGTGCAAGGCTCTCAAATTGTCGATGACCATGACGTTCCCTTTTTTCAAACAAAGGGTGACGCGGTACTTTGGATTCATGATGTAATTCTCATTGAAGAAGTGGATCGCATCAATGGACCAAGCCGGGGCGAGCATTTTCTCATCGAACCGGTACCGCATGCGGTAATGCCCGTCGGGTCGCTTTTCGAAAATGCACTGCTCTGCAGACATCATGTTGTCCCGGGAAAAGGTCACGCACCCCATCGTGCAAAGGATTTTTGCAACCTTTGGATGGTCACGAGAGAGATCGCGAAATATGGCTTTCCCGTCGATAATGATGTTCTCTCCCCCGGTCCCTGCGGTTCGAACGCACTGTAACATCATTAGCTTTGGGGGGCAGATAGGCACGGCTTTTCCGTCCTGGTAGTATATGCCACTGAGAAAGGTCCCGTCGGTGTGTGGGGGGAAGATGCCAGAGGTGACGCCCTGGTACTCTGCCGGGAACTTCTTCCAGCTGTCGTCGGTGCAGTCGCCCGTCCCCGTGATCCCCATGTGGTTTGCTCTAATGTGACCCTGGGCTTTACCAAAGTGCGCACCAATCATCTCCAAGCATTCTACGGAATCGTCCCATCCTTGCAGCAAGCAGTAGCCGTCCTTTTCAATCGACGCTGCAATCCCTGCCGCCTGCATGGCAAGGTCCTCTGGGGAGCGGAGGGGGAGGGGCTCAATGTGTTTCGAGAGCTCCATTGTTGGTGTGTGCGCGTGTGCAGTTGTTTTGTTGCGTAGTTTGATTTTATCGTTCGTTTGGTTTTAACCTATTTTGTTTTAAGTTTTTATTTACGTAATTGGTTCTCATTTATACCTCTTTTTTTTTTCACAGCAGAAGTACCAGGTACAGGAGGGACAGGGTACGGACGGTATGGGGGGGGGTAAGAAATTTTTTTGGTGGTGGGTGTGCTTTCTTCTATCTATCTTCGTTCTTCTCTCAATATTATAATACCATCATCATAGCAGGTAAAAAATACCAGTTCCAGTTCCAGTTGGTTTTGGGGTTGAGGGTCATCATCATCTCATATTAATTACATACACATAGCATCGTTTAAAAACTGCAAGTTCAAACAAATTGGAAAATATTAGTATAAACACAGCATTGATTTTTTTTTCATCTTTAAAAAAATGTTGAATATATTAGTATAAACACAGCATTGATTTTTTTTTCATCTTTAAAAAAATGTTGAAGTTTGAAGGCATAATAATATGTTAAAATGTCGTCATAGTACTACTACGGTACTGGTGGTAATAAAATACAATCAATATAGACAATAACACAATCACACACCACCACATCAACAAACAAAGCAAGCAGCAGCGACAACATGTTCCCCTGTTTGCCCCACGCGAAGCTACTACTGTACAAAAAAGAAACAAACAAATGAAACAATACAAGAAGGAAATAAAGAAGAACAATTCAACGAACGAATTAAACAAGTTAAATAAATTTATAACAATTTACACCAAGACGAAGGAACGAAAGCCTTTGTCTTCCTTTTCAGACGATGGCAACAAGCAAAGAGAAGAGCGCCTTGTACTCCGAAAAACTTCTCCCGGGCATCGAGGCGACAGACCTAGAGTACGGCCCAAAGCACCTTCCTGAAGAACCAAACATATGGAGCCAAAAGGGCCGTTTCGTTCTATTACTTTGGGCATATATTATGCAAGGAACTGTCCATGCGGTTGCTTCTGCTACAAAAAAAGCCATAACTTTTGAGACTGAGCATTGCGAAGACCCTCGCCAAATCGACGACTTGTTAGAAATGATTAAGTGGCCAGTGCTGCTTAAGATCGTTGTTGCTCCGCTCGTAGACTACTTCAAGCCTTTTTGTTGTACATCTCTACACAGACGTTTCTGGCTGATTATTTGCCAGATGTTTTCTTCGCTGTTTCTATTTCTGCTGGCGTGGAATTGGGACAATATTGTTTTTCAGGCGGAAGAAGAAAAATGCCCGGACGGGGAATTGTTGATCTGGCTCCTCATGCCGATGCTCTTCTTTACCGCGGTGGGCGACATTGCCCTCGACGGTTTGGCCGTGGTGGCACTGCTCGGGCCGAACATAGCGTATGCTGGTGTGGCCGGCAGTTTTGGCCCAAGGTTTGGCCGTAGAACGCTTGAACCGATCTTAATTGGTGCGTCAAAGGATGGGGCCACGGGGTACCAAGCAGCGTTATACACCATAGCCGCCGTCAACTTCATTACATGTGCTGTCGTCCTGCGAATCCCAGAAATCTCAACGAAGTCGGACCCGCGTTCCGGGCTTTGCGGCGCCTACAAGAAGATGTTCCGGATGCTTTGCAACAAACGAACATTGGCGTTGTGTTTCATTTGTGCGACTTGGCACATGGGGCTAGGGAACGTGATCGGGTCTGGCAGAGACGAGCGTCATCGCGGCTGGACAAAGGACGACCTGCAGATCCAAGGGTTCGCCACCATGTTGCCCAATTTAGTGTTTTTTTATGCCGTGTCCGTATACGCAGCAAAACTCAACCCAATTGGGAAAATGCCTTTGGGACTGGCCATGTTCCTGGTGGGATCGCTATTGGAATTTGCTACGTGGTTTTTTGTCCCGTACTTGAAGCGGGAAAAATCGGCGGGCTACGATCAATCGTGCCTGTCTTCCTGGCTCTCTGCGAGTTCGAACGGGTGCGAGCCCTGGGTATTCCCGTTCCGTGTAGGGCTTGACATAGGCGCCATGCCATTTGAGTACATGTTCGAGCAAATCCTTGGGGCGCAAACGTCGAGAATGACGCCCCTCGCGTTTGCCGGGACGTTCACTTCGCTGCTTCACACGGCCGCGGAAGTGGGAGAAACAATCGCAAGTAACCTGGAAAACGACTTTCGGATAACATTGGACAGGGACCTTCGGAAATTCCGATGCACTGGCAGCTTGGAGATGTTCGGAAGGGACACGTTCATGGAAAACAACGAAACCTACCGTTACTGTGGGCACAAAGATGCATGTCGTACTGACCCTCTGGTGGACGGTGAAACGGGATTGTGCAACCCGTTCGCAGACGGGTACAATGTACTGGTCCTCATCACGTTGGCATTGTTTGTCTT
>JACLAC010003431.1_pt1 | contig 14875 bp, 10 predicted proteins | sample 8027881 | NCBI WGS metagenome assembly JACLAC01 (sample SAMN15725517, study PRJNA655200) | protist metagenome | isolation source: fluorescence activated cell sorting (FACS) single amplified genomes of... | place: Spain: Blaines Bay Microbial Observatory, Mediterranean Sea | collected 2016-01-19 | reverse complement strand
CATCAGCACCAGCATGCGTGTGATCGGAGTTGTATTGTTTGAAATGATCAATATCCATCATGATAACAGAAAATTGTTCACCCCTATCAATCTTCTTCTCCATCATCCTCTTCAGCTCCCCACCTATTGTTGCCCGAAATCGCAACCCAGTAAGATAGTCCCTCAGGTCACCTGCTGAATGCAATCGTGCCAATGACGAGGCGATCTCCCTAGATGCTTCCTCGATAACCTCCCGGTCATACTGCCCTTGCCCGCTCCCATGCCATCTTAAATGGAGAACACCGTAAACTTTACCTGCGGCCCACAGCGGAAAACAGGCATAATCACGAACACCAGAGAATACGTGACCGCAAATCTCCTTCTTAGAGTCCCTAAGTCGTCGGTGATACTCAACCCCCGACAGCAACGCCTTACAGTCTCCCCTATGGTAATTACGGTCATCTTCCAAATCCCAGCCTGTCAATTGCCGAAGCGTTCCAAGAGGGTTGTATACATAAAGTCCACCAGCGACAACCTGAGCGATCCCTGCGATCTTGTCATGAACTATACTGCTTACAGCCTCGCGATCCCGGGCCTGCCGCAAACCTTCTCGAAGCTCCGACAACAGGACTCTAGCTGACGCCCGCTGGCGCCTAATTTCAACCGCCCTATAGATCACATAGGACACGCCGATCGCAGCAAATAGAACAGACAACAACACTAAGAATAGTGTCCCTAATCGCTGAGGCGGACTGCGATAAACTCGTACATACTGCGGACTTTCCTTAGCCACCAAAACTAAATCACGACCAAGCGCCGCTCCTACCTCATCAAGCGCCACCACTTTTGTACTGCCAGATACAGAGACCTCAGACTTAGAGAGTTTTCGGCCCTCTCCCCCGTCGGTTCTCCGAGTGTACAACTCAAAGTCATCAAGATCCTCCGTGATATCCGTTGTAAGCAGAGCATTCCATGAGTTAACATCAAGTAGTTTTCTCTCTCCATCGAAATCCAATTTATCCAGCGACATCTCAATTTCTGGAAGGTCTACTCCTGCCAAGACACCATTCGTCCCGTAGAGACGCAGACTCAACTTCGCGGACCGCGCTTCTGGGTTCAAATATCTAGGAGAAAAAGTCACAGCCCCTCGCATCTCAAATTCGTGACGCCCTCTGTCTTCCTTAGCGATCACTGGCCCCGGATAATAAACCAAACCACTGGAAGGATCGAGATCTTCGGCGAACATGCCGAGTCCGTATAACGTAGGCGATCTATCCGGCTTACGAAACCTAACAATCACATCGTAAACTTCCCCCGCATGAACGCGACTGGGGGCTGAAAGCGAGACTACTGCAAGCCTGGGGTTATTCTCAGTGACTGCAAGAACTGGGGATATCTCTCCATTCAAACCTTCATTGACCAAGAATGATCCCTCATCATGCCGAAAGCACAATCCATCGACTCCGCAGGCTATCCATGTTTTTCGCGCTCCTCCCATCAATACCAAACTCGGTCGATAAACACCATCTACACTATCGCGATCCAGTATGACGATACGATCAAGATAATCACCTGCTACGGCCAAGTATTGGCCGCCGGGCCCAAAAACTGCCTCCGTGACATCCGAAAACGACAAATCCGAACGGCCTACTGAAAAATCACCGTTCCGAAAAGACAGCATTGAATCATTCACCGCATAACGGCTCCTGCGAAGGGTATGCAGCCGGTCATCCATCCAAAACGACCCTACACTCATTTCCAAAGGAGAATTTCGAATCTCCCGAGTTTTTCGAACATAACCTTCGTCGATATCAAATAATAATTCACCCCTGCGGGATGCTAGCGCCAACTGACCTCCTGCTGGTTTCCACACCATGTCAGCCAAGTGATCAAACCCGACAAACCTCTCTTCAAACCTCAATCTCCAATCAGACCCGTGCTCCCAAAACATAACGCGACCATTCACGGTCCCGGCGACGAGGTGCTTCCCGTCAGGACTCCATGACAACGAAGCCACTTCGGAACGGACTTCCTCTCCGATGGATCCATCGAGGAACACGCAGGTATCGAAATACGGCGCAACACAGACAGACACATTGCCCCGTTTGTCTCCTGCTGCGACTTTATGGCCTAACTTATTCCATGCCACGGCTGAGATCATATTCATCGCCAAAGAAGTAGATCTACCCGCCAAAAAATTCTCAACGCGACCAACCTCACTCCTGTTCTTGATATTCCAAAATCTCAGAACCTTATCAGACGAATAAGAAATTAAAATTTCGCCAGACTCACCCCAGTTCAATGCTGTAATCCTGGATCGATGACCTTCGACAGTGTCGACTTCCCGGTCAGTACTTACATCAACAAGAACAATTTTTCGGTCACTGTCCAGGCAAGCCATCTCGGCCACCCCAGCCCACGAACAATCAGGAGTTCTCAACTGGCGATGCCTTCTCTCCTCCTGATTCAATTCATAGTCGTCAAGAGAGAATTCCACCTCTGGTAGATGAACCTCCACGCGATACTGATTGGAATTAAACGTTATGGCATAAAGAAGAGCGCTTCCATAGGGATTCCAAGCGACACGATAGACTTCATCGCGCGTGACTATAGTCTCAGAAAAATCATTCCCACCAAATCCTTGGAATTCGATCTTCTTCCGTCCCTCATGAGACCATGCCAACACCTTGCTTCCAGCCGACCAAGACAGAGATGTAACTTGTCGCCCTTTCTCTGAAGGGCGGACCACGCTATCTGAAATAGAATCCAGCGTTGGGCCCCAGACCTTGATCAATCCTTCAACATCTCCAGTAGCGAGATACTTTCCGTCACTACCCCACGCAAGTGCTCGAATATCGACATCATGCGCCTGTACGAAGGCTACCGATTCCAGACTCGCAACCGACAGGAGAGTCACGGCCCCCGAACCATAGGCCAACGCCAGCACGTCTCCAGCGGGGCTAAAAGACAACGCCGTTGGCAGCCCGTGAGCCACGTCCAGTGAGACCTCCTCCTGATAGTAGGCGCCGTCTTCACCTCGTCTCCATACAGCCAGGCGTCTCTCCAGAATAGTACAAATCAAGATGCCGCGAGGATGGATATCAATGGCTGGAATATTAAACGACACACTGAGGTTGAGCGGCTCGATATCGCCACCTTTCAAACGATGCAGCTCACGACCTCGAGGAAGATCATATACCCGTACCGTTCCACCATCAGCCTCAAAGGCAGCCAAAATGCGCCCATCGTGACTTGTCACTATCCGGTCGCTAATTACCCGACGAGAAACTCCAGAAAGAAGCTCATTGATCGAATTGTAGCCCGCCGGCTCACTCAACTGCTCCCCTGCTGATGAAAGACTCGGCTCTGACGGAGGAACACCTACCAAAGCGGAATCCTGCTGGCCCGAGACAGGCTTCACCAAAAAAAATAGACACAGGACAAAGATAACATCTAAATATCTCAGGCATATACTTCTAACCCTACCGAAAGAGTTTGGAGAATGACATGGTGACATTCGAAATACCTGCGCCTCCAAACACGCTATGGAAGATTGCAGATCAACATGGATGATACTTCCTGGGAAAACCTATCAGGGAGGATCTCCCCGCGCTCGATGAAGAATACCCTTCCCCCCCCCCAAAGCCATGGAGAGGTGAGGCGCTGCACTATCAATGACAGTTTCACTCTTAACAGTCACCTCCCCACGTTGCCGATTCACAGCCAACTTCGACAACATCCACTGCATCGATTCACCATTCTCCTTACGCCGCAGCTGATACAAAAATGCCCCATGTGAACCAAGAGCGACAGGTAAGTCTAAGCCTTGAACCTTTTTGAAGACTGCGTGGGGCATGAGCCCCCTCCCATCTTCTCCAAGCGTTGTGAAATCGGAAAGCGGCTCCCCCGGCAGTCCGACCAACTCCCACGGGTGGGCATTGGGATCATTCAACTCGACATAAAAAAGTCTTGGCAAGGTATCAGCCATACCCAATTCAACATAATAACCAATATTTCCTTTGACAGCTACAAGATCGGTACCAAGAACGTAATACTCATTATTCACCAGATGGCTCTCAAAAATCTGTATGGGCAACTCATCTTGCCCCACACCATTCCCGGGAAACTGAAGCTGTTGAGAGAAAAAAGTATACAAACCCTCGTCCAGCCCTCGATCATACACATATCCGTACCCGAAGACCTTGCCTGCATCAGATACTGCGAGGTGGTGAATTGACTTGACAGTATATCCTTCCGCTCCTTCGTCATGACCTAAAATAGATTCGTCAACATAGTCTAAACTCGCATTAAACCACTCCACTCTTGGCCCTTTGTGAAATTTCAAAAAACCATCTCTATATTCCACGCCGCGCATGGGTCTTGGCTGATCAAATATCGACTTACCTGAATCCAGAACCCCATCATCACTATAAACGAGAACCTTCCCTTTACCTTGAAGGGGCAAGCCACGGTCATCGACTTCGCCATAAGGATCGGCGATCAGTATTTTCTGCCCATGTACAGCAGCACTCGCTACCCAGATTGGCTGCTGATCTAGCAGAGGGACACGTTCACAGGCTAAGCCTGCACACGCAAGAAAGAGGGTCGAAGCAAAAACCGTAGTCAAGCAATTTCTCAAGACTGATTGTTGTTTAATCATTTTTCACATCCTTCCTAAAGACAAGGGCCTTTACCAGCGACGCAGCCGCCCGACCCATAATCGAAGCGCTCTCCGCCCTTGTACTTGAGCCCTAAGTCCAAACTAACCTCTCCCACATGCCTCTCCGCAAGCTCACGCTCAGCCTGAGTTGGAGACGACAACCATAAAAAGCTCACAACCGCAGTAACTACCAAGACCAACTTTTTCCTCATACGTACCGTTCTCCCATCGCTGAAGACCCCAATAAGCAGGAAGCATCTAGGGAGATCGCCTCGTCATTGGCACGATTGCATTCAGCAGGTGACCTGAGGGACTATCTTACTGGGTTGCGATTTCGGGCAACAATAGGTGGGGAGCTGAAGAGGATGATGGAGAAGAAGATTGATAGGGGTGAACAATTTTCTGTTATCATGATGGATATTGATCATTTCAAACAATACAACTCCGATCACACGCATGCTGGTGCTGATGAGTTACTTAAGAATCTTGGGCAGTTTCTGTTGGATCGGGTTGATCGAGATCATTTTGCTTTCCGTTGGGGCGGAGAGGAGTTCTTGGTTGTGATGCCTGGCTCCGCAGGCCTCACACCAACACCATGCAACCCGGTGCGCATCCCCTGATCACCCCGAAAGGACACCGCAATGAACGATTCCCTCTCCGCCGCCGAACGCTACGGCCATTTCGTCATCCGTTGGCGCTGGCCCATCCTCCTCCTGACCCTGATCCTCAGTGTCGGAGCCGCATGGGGCGCTCAAAAGCTGGTTTTCAACAACGACTACCGGGTCTTCTTCAGCGATGCGAATCCACAGCTCGTGGCCTTCGAGGAGTTGCAGAGGACCTACACCAAGACCGACAACGTCCTCTTCGCCATCGAGCCGGACTCAGGCGGCGTCTTCCAGCCGGAAGTGCTGGCCGCCATCGAAGAGATGACCCTCGAGTCGTGGCAGCTGCCCTTCGTCCTGCGTGTCGACTCCCTGAGCAACTACCAGCACACGATCGCCGAAGAGGACGACCTGATCGTCCAAGACCTCTATGAGGGAGCCGAGGCCCTGACGCCCGAGGAGTTGGCGACGATCCGAGAAGTCGCGGTCAACGAGCCCTTGCTCCGCCATCTCCTCGTCTCTCCCGACGGCCAGTTCTCGGCCGTCAACGTCACCTTCCAGATGCCCGAAGAATCGATGGATGAAGTGCCGATCACCGTCGCCGCGGCGCGCGCCCTGGCCGAGGAGATCGAGGCCAAATACCCGGTCAAGCTCCACCTCTCCGGTATGGTGATGCTCAACAACGCGTTCTTTGAATCGGCGATGAACGATATGTCGACCCTGGTGCCGGCGATGTATTTGATCATCCTCGTCACGACCCTCCTCTTGGTGCGCTCCTTCAGCGCCACCTTCGGTGTCTTTCTGGTCCTGCTGACTTCGATCACCACGGGAATGGGCTTGGCGGGTTGGTTGGGCTTCGCGCTCACTCCCCCGTCGTCGTCGGCGCCGACCATCGTCATGACCCTCGCAGTCGCCGACTCGATCCACATCCTGATCTCCCTCGTGGCCGCGATGCGCGCCGGCCGCACGAAGCACGCGGCGATCATCGAGAGCCTGCGGATCAATATGTCGCCGATCCTGCTGACCTCCCTGACCACCGCCATCGGCTTTCTGTCGATGAACTTCTCCGACGCGCCGCCGTTCCGTGACCTCGGCAACATCACGGCTCTCGGAGTCGTCGCGGCGCTCTTCTATTCAACGACCCTCCTGCCGGCCTTCCTGGCCATCGTCCCGGTGCGGATCCGCGCGGCCGAGGCCGGCGCGGGCGATGGCTGGATCCAGCGCTTCGGCGACCGCGTGATCGCCCACCACACCCGGGTCCTCGCGGGCTGCGTGATCGTCGCGGTGATCTTGCTCTCGTTCATCCCCCAGATCCAGCTCAACGACGACTTCGTGCGCTACTTCCATGAGAAGACGACCTTTCGCCAGGACGTCGATTTCACCTCCGCCCACCTGACCGGCGCCTATCAGCTCCAATACTCCCTGCCGGCGGAGGGCAGCAACGGCATCAGCGACCCGGCCTTCCTCGCGCGCGTCGAGGCTTTCGTCACCTGGCTGCGTGAGCAACCCGAGGTCGTTCACGTCGACAGCATCACCGACACCTTTCGGCGCCTCAACAAGAACCTCCACGGTGATGATCCCGCGTATTACCGGCTCCCGGAGGCCCGCGACGAGGCGGCGCAATATTTGCTCCTCTACGAGCTCTCGCTACCCTATGGCCTGGACCTGAACAACCGGCTCAACATCGACAAATCGTCGACGCAAATCGTCGTCACACTGCAAGATCTCACCTCCGTGGAGCTGCGCGAGATCACCCACCGCGGCGAGCAATGGCTGCTCGACCACCATCCCGAAATGGCCGCCGTCGGCATCGGCCCGGCGATCATGTTCGCCTACATTACCGGGCGCAACATCAAGAGCATGCTCCTCGGCACGTTCCTCGCGGTCTTGCTGATCTCGGCCATTCTGGTCCTGGCCCTGCGCAGCGTTCGCCTGGGATTTCTCAGCTTGATTCCGAACCTGCTGCCTGCCGGTCTCGCTTTCGGCCTCTGGGGGATGATCGTCGGCGAGGTCAACCTCGCCGTCTCGATGGTCTCGGGGATGACCCTCGGAATCGTTGTCGATGACACGATCCACTTCCTGAGCAAATATCTCCGAGCCCGCCGCGAAAAGGGCTTAGATGCCCGTATGGCGGTGCGTTACGCCTTCGACAATGTCGGCCGGGCGATCCTTGTGACATCGGTGATTCTGGTCGTGGGCTTCCTCGTCCTCGCCCAGTCCACGTTTGCCATGAACTCGTCGATGGCCATCCTGACCGCCATCGCGATCGTGATGGCCCTGGTCGCCGATTTCCTCCTCCTCCCCGCTCTTCTGATCGTCATCGACAGCAAGAAGGACAAGACCACCGACCCGATTCCCGATACAATCCTCCCTGCCAACTAACCTGGAGATAGAACCATGAAGACCTTTCGCATGACCGCCCTGGCCGCCCCGAACGCCCTCGCCCTCGCCCTCGCCCTCCTCGCCCTGCCCTCGGCCGCTGAAACTCCCGAGGAGAAAGGCCTCGCGATCGCCATCGAAGCCGACCTGCGCGATCAAGGATTCGGCGACAACGCCGCCAACATGACCATGACCCTCCGGAATAAGCAGGGCCAGGAAACGAGCCGCGGCCTGAGAGTCCGGACCCTTGAGCAAGCCGAGGACGGCGACAAGTCGCTGATCATCTTCGACGATCCCGGCGACGTCAAGGGAACCGCCTTCCTCTCCTTCACCCACAAACAGGGTCCCGACGATCAGTGGCTCTACCTGCCGGCCCTGAAGCGGGTCAAGCGGATCGCGTCCGGCAACAAATCCGGCCCCTTCATGGGCTCTGAATTCGCCTACGAGGATATCTCGTCCCAAGAGGTCGAAAAGTACAGCTGGAAGTACCTGCGCAACGAAGAGCTCGACGGCCGCGATCACTTCGTCCTCGAGCTCGACCCGGTCGACCCCAAGTCCGGCTACTCGCGCCAGGTGGCCTGGATCGATGTCGCCGAATATCGCGTCTTCAAGGTCGATTTCTATGATCGCGGCGATCGGCTGATGAAGACCTTGACCGTCGGCGACTACCAGCAATATCTGGACAAGCACTGGCGCGCCGGGCGCTGGGAGATGATCAATCACAAGACCGGCAAGAGCACCGTTCTGGCGTGGTCGGACTTCGTCTTCGGCAATGGTTTCAAGGACGAGGATTTCAATCGCAACAGTCTCTCCAAGGCCCGCTGATGAGAGCTTCTTATCTCATCGCAGCGGCGGCGCTGTTCTTGCTGCCGTCGCCGTCGATCGCCGGGGATCTCTCCGGCGACTTAGGCGTCGAGGTTCGACACTTTCCCTCTGCTCGTGCCGACCAGGACGGGGATCGCGACGAGGACGAGCTGCTCCTCGCCGGGTCCCTGGAGCTGGAGTGGTACCACGACTGGGACGACGGCGATCAACGCTTCGCGTTCACGCCTTTCCTGCGCTGGGATGACATGGACAGCGAGCGCAGTCACGTCGACATCCGAGAGCTCTATTGGCGTCGCAGCTTCAGCAACGACGTCCTCTCCGGCGACTTCTATGTCGGCATCCGCAAGGTTTTCTGGGGCGTGACCGAATCACTGCATCTCGTCGACATCATCAACCAGACCGACCTGGTGGAGAATCTCGACACCGAGGACAAGCTGGGCCAGCCGATGATTCAGTGGACCGGCATCTTCGGTGACGGCAGTCTCGACGTTTTCCTTCTGCCCTGGCAGCGCGAGCGTACCTTTCCCGGTCCCCGGGGGCGTCCGTCGTTTCCCTTGCGAGTGAGCGAGCGATCTGTGTGGGAGTCGAGCGATGAGGAGCAGCACCTCGACTGGGCGGTCCGCTGGAGTCAGTTCGTGGGCGATTTCGACATCGGCATCTCGTTCTTCTCCGGGACCGCGAGGGCACCGCGCCTGGAGCCAGGCCTCGAGGACGGCGAGACGGTCCTCATCCCGCATTACGATCTCCTCGACCAGCTTGGCCTCGATGTTCAATATACCGTCAGCGACTGGCTCTTCAAGCTCGAGGCGATCGCCCGCGACGACGGCTTCGGCCGTTCCAACGCCGTCGTGGGCGGGCTGGAATATACCCTCGTCGGCGCCCTCGGCAGCGCCGACGTCGGTCTCGTCGCGGAGTACCAGGGAGATAGCACCGACGGCTTCGTCATCGGCGACGACGATGTCGCCGTCGGCGCCCGCCTGACCTTCAACGACATCGCCGACACGGATCTGCTCGCCGTCGCCGTGATCGACCGCGAAACCGGCTCACGCTTCACGTCGATCGAGGGCAACCGGCGGATCGGGCAGAATCTGGAGATCGCCCTCGAGGTGCGCCTGTGGAGCCATGTCGACGACGTCGACGCGTTGGCTGCGTTCGCCGACGAGGACTACGTTCAATTTGATTTCATCTGGCATTTCTGACTCCACAAACCACAACCCCGCTCTGATCTCCAGGGCATCACCCTCGCCTCTGGCTAGCGTCGGGCCCTTGAGCTGGCGTTGACCCGCAAGATCCTGGTGCTCACCGAGGCTGAGAGCCGGCAAGATCACTCACGCGCGCGGGATCGCCGCCATTCTGCAGGCGCAAGAAACCCGCATCGACCCGCCACCTGGGCGAAGCGCCTCGCCCAACTCGACGAGCGCAAACTCTCCTATGTCTGCTCGATCCACAGCGGTCAGGACGCGCCTTGTGGTCCCAGCATGTTGCATGCGCAATCTAGTGGCTCTAGTCGGGCGATCACCTACGGCAAACAGCTGGCGGCGGGCGCCCTTGCTCGCCCAGCGACTACGCCTGAAATCCAAAGCTCAGCGTAATCCGGACGGCAGGGCAGGCCCTGCCATACAAAAAACCTTCAAGCGACAGCGGAAAGTGCTAAACTACGCTTGTAGGAGACACTCATGCCAGACCCCATCCACGCTCTTCGTCCCCCCGATCCAGCGCCCATCCACGCCTTCCTCGAGGATCCCCGACTGGATCTTGCCGCCACCTTCGCGGCCGCCCTGACCTGCCTGCTCCCCGCCGAGCACGACGACGGGCCACCTGCTGCGCCCAGGCGCGGGAGGTCCTCGCCAAGCTCGGCGCCAGCCACTGGACCCGCCACGCCATGCCTGCCGCCCATGGCGGCACCGAGCAACGACCAGATCTGCGCGTGCTGCCTGATTCGCGAGACCCTGGCTGCCTCGGAGCACCCACCGCCAACTCCCTCACGCTCGCGCCTCATCGGGTATCGGCCGTGGAGCCCCCCTACGCCCCGAGCGGGCCTAAGAGCCCGAGTCGCCAACAAGTTGGCCTCCGCCTTTCACCACTCTCTTTTGACCCGAAAGAGTATCATTCAAGGCTTGAGCCTCAAAGGCTATAAGCGGTAGAAACGATCACAAAATCCATCAGACCGACCAAGTCACGAACAAGAATTGGAGCTACAAGAATGAGCCGCATTACAGAAATCTTGAGAGCCGCCATCAAGAAAAAGGAAACCAACATATCACAAATCGCCAAACAGGCGGAAGTAGAGCGTACATTTCTCAACCGTCTAGTCCAGGGAGCTCCGCCTCGTCTCAGACGCTCTGGCCCGCGCGAAGACGCCTCTGCTTACAAGGACGATCGATACCATCGGATCGCCCTCGCTCTGGACCTCAACCCTGAAACCTTTCTTCTTGCTATTCATCGAGCTCAACACGGAAGCGACCTTCTGATCCCCGACGACTTTAAAAGTCGGCATAACGAATTCTGGCCACTCGTCAAGAAGTCCTTGATCGACGGCAGGCCCAACCTGCATGCTCTACTCAGAAACTGCATGAGCAAAAAATCTCTTCTGCCAAACATTCAATCACGGATTCTAAAAACGACTAACCTAGCGCGCAAAGAGATTCAGGCCGAGAACCCAAAACCTTTACCTTATAAACGCCGAGAAGATTTCCTGGGAACACCGCCAGGATTCGAAACAGCCTCAACCCTAAAGAGCGAGGCAAGAGAATGCTTAAGAATCTCGCACGCACTTATCGGCCTAGATTCTCTCGAAAATATCGCTGACCGCATCGCCATATCCACCTTCTTCTCAGAACTAGCTCCGGTTTTAAATAACGAAACAACTAATAATAAGCACCACAACTAGGATCCGACTTCACCTAGATGATCAACCAAACGTGCAAATCGTGAACGTCGCGCGTACTCCACCAACTCCCCAATAAAACAGCTTGTCTTTCGATGATAAACGATCTGAGACCGAAAGCTCCTAGTTCCTGTCATGCTCTCCCCGTCTTCCAAGAAAATCGCACCTCTGCGAGAGGCAAATACGCCCGGAAGGTCTTTCGATCTTCTGCGGTGCTCAAGGCGCGTTGCCGCTGGCTCCTGTTCCATTGAACGGGTCCTACCAGAAATAAAGGCAGGCCATGGATCCGCTGAATCCTGCCATTCTTCGAGCAACATATCTAAATAGGAAAGATAACAGGACCAGGAGTTCTCACTGTCAAGAGCAAAACTCCCCAGCCCCAAGGACGCCACTACATCACCATTGACCTCCTGCCATTGATCAAAAATATCAGCTATCTCTTTACTGCCCCTGACATATTTAGCCGCGTCGACCAACCTCTGCAAGCAGGCCTGCCATTGATCTCGCCACGCCAACAAATCCTCTCTCATCGCATAAGCACACAATTCATTCATGCCCTGCGGATCTCCCCAAAGAGTCTCAATTGTCCCCAGGCCACTCATCTCACAACAACTCCAGTCGCATTTCCCTAATTGTATAACACGGTCCAGAAAATCCGAAAATTTCACCTTGCCAAAGACAACATACCCCTCAACATCGCCTTTCGCCATGGACGCCCATTCATTCAATAAAATTATCCTAACAAGAACACTCACTGTTACTTGCATGGGCACACGTTCATTACCGTAAAGATCTTTCGACGAATAGACCAACGCCAGACCTTGATTCAACCAGAATCTCCTGTGAGTCCGAACAAAACTACCTTTCATAAAACTCGCCCACGAAATCATATCAGCGACCACCTTCTTCAACGCCTGCGCAAGACCTCTGCACATTGGACTCGCAGGCGTACCCTCCCCAATATCTCGCAACCTTGCTCCCATGTGACTTAACACAAGATCCAGGCAGTCGCCGTCATGCTTCACAAACATCGACGTTTTACAGCGACCGAGCAATGCCGAGCCAAGAACCTCACCTGCGGGCGCATGATCCAAATAGACGTGTGCCATCATATGAGGAACAGTCCAACTAACAGGAAAATACAAAGAAAAATCCGAAACCCGAAAGAGCGAACAGTCAGCCGGCCCTGTCTCATAGGCCATACCCACGTCCTGCGAACTCATAATCATCAGCTTGCCGCTAATCCCCAAACGCGACATAAGACCCTCCACGAGCACACCAAAAGCTTGCCGTGACAGCCCCAATCCAGCGTACCCATCAATTGCCAGGCTCGCATTAGGCAAACGTAAAGGATGATCCCTTCTGCCACGCGCATCAACTAAGTAGTTAATCAACCCGGCTAATTGCTTAACCTCTCCCGGCGTCGCCGTCTCGTCCTTCACAAACTCAATCAAATACGACACCGTATCAAGAAAATCAATGTGCTCTTCATGATCGTCCAAGAGGTGTTCAACTACGGTACTAATCGTATTGACCATAGAATTCGTCGCTGAGTACATCACACCTAAACGCTTGGCATGATAGAGCCACATTTCCGTCCATGACGGAACCTCTCCTCTCTTAAGATGAACACCTAAACCAGATAACCTGTTTCGAAACAACTCGACCAGATACTTACGAGGCTCTCTTAAGACGTCCTCCCTGGAGACAGTCATCAGCACTCCGAAAGACGTCTGCGTCCAGATACGACGTATTTCTCCATTGCCCCGGGACGGATCTAAGCCATCAGACTTTCTCCCTGCGTCACCTCCATAAAACTCAAGTAGGTACTCAATATAATTTTGTATCTCCTTTGCTGACACATCCCTAGCCAAGCCAGCCCATTGGTCACCAACCATATTGTCAGCTCGATCAAACAGCATAACGAAGCGATACCCTCCATCTCCCTCAGATCCATCTGAAGCTGTGACGGCCTTACGGGCGGAACCACTCGCCTCCCCAAAAGAATTCACAATCTCATGAAACCCTGGATCGATTGACGCGCCAAGATCTCCCGGTTCGAAGCCTGTGCTTACAAACACAACCACCGACCTACCCAACAAACTCTTACTAACCGATGCATTCATTTCACCTGCATTACGACTTGACATCGCAACAGAATCAACACCCTCGTAACCGAAAGACCAACTCTCCCCCTCAAAGTCCCTTCGCACGGGAAACCCCCATATGGAAGTCGTACCTGAAAAAAGAGGACTTTCATCCCAATGCTTTATCGCAACTTTCTCACCAACCAATTCCCTCGCTCGCCTCAACACGCCGCCATACTCCGAGGCCGGCCAATAAGAAGAAACCCGCTGATTCCTCATCGCCCACGCCACGGCTGCTATCTGCTCCAATCTCTGAGCTCTTATTAAAAGCACCACATCTACAGAGTCCAGCCCGACCAAAGGACTAATCTTAATATCAACATCAAGATCAGAAGGTGACAATCCAGAAATCGACGCCAACATCCTTTCATAAAAAGTCCAGAAACCGTAAACATCGCCAGCTAACGCTCTTGACCTCCCAAGCTTCCAGACAAACTGATCCGCCAACATCGGAGAAATCCTTCGGTCTTTCAGGAAGCGCACTGGATTCTGCCTTCCAAAATCATCAAAGTATGATGATGCGCAGAGCGACAGAACCGGAGAAAACTTCAGATACATCACCGCAAAAACAGGAAGATTGGGAGTTTCCATGACGCCCTGAATGGGAACAATATTCTCATGACGTTCTTCTCCCCCCAACTCATACCTGCCTGGACACCGCACACCCACTGATCTCCGAAAAGCTTGCGAGCTGCTTGAAGCAACCTGACCAAAGTGAAAAAAATGATGAAAATATGATATTTCTACCACATCGGTCCCACCAAATGTGCCTACTAGCTGGTGATTGAACTCAAAGGATTCATTAAGGCGCATTGCACGAGCAGACAGATCGCTAAGCAAGTTATAGCCTCTAGCAGGAGCCGCGCCAAACTCCGTCACCCAACCAAAATATTGCTGCCTATCCTCTTCAGACTCAAATTTTTCATCCATACCGACATCTACCTCTCACTTCTTGGGTTCGACCACTACACAATCCCTCTTCTCTTTCGAAGCCTGCAGGGCATGCGTTACGGAACCCACCACATCATCCCAAGAATCCCCATTCCATGGAAATCCAGCAACACCAAATGACATCGTAATCCGATCAAGCTCATTACCATTGTACGTCGTTTTCACCTTGCGCACACCGCTCCGCAACCTCTCAGCTACGCCTCTGGCGCTCTCTATGTCGGAACCAGGCATCACAACCAAGAACTCCTCTCCGCCCCAACGGAAAGCAAAATGATCTCGATCAACCCGATCCAACAGAAACTGCCCAAGATTCTTAAGTAACTCATCAGCACCAGCATGCGTGTGATCGGAGTTGTATTGTTTGAAATGATCAATATCCATCATGATAACAGAAAATTGTTCACCCCTATCAATCTTCTTCTCCATCATCCTCTTCAGCTCCCCA
>JACLAC010010571.1_pt1 | contig 14880 bp, 10 predicted proteins | sample 8027881 | NCBI WGS metagenome assembly JACLAC01 (sample SAMN15725517, study PRJNA655200) | protist metagenome | isolation source: fluorescence activated cell sorting (FACS) single amplified genomes of... | place: Spain: Blaines Bay Microbial Observatory, Mediterranean Sea | collected 2016-01-19 | reverse complement strand
CTATCTTAGCCCGGAAGACTTTATACACACCGAAATACTCACACCCTGACTGGGCCAATTATTAGGTCCCGCTCAATTTGGCATGATTTGCCAACCGCATCCTACATTCTCTGAGATTCCATTCTTCTTTTCTTGTTTAGATTTAATTGCTTCACAGAATGACTATTCGGACTCAATTCGAACGCATTACGTCTCATCTCGGATTTATCTACGACGGAGATAGTATTGTTTTGTACTGCAGCTGTTGCGGTGTGCGCACCTGCATAAGGTCAGATTAACGACCCGTAGTTATTTAACTTCGAGATCCGGGATGCTCTTTTTTTCGTTAGCCCGTGTCTTGGGCATGGGCATTCCTACTACGTAGAGTGTAATGTTGCTGACCGCCCTGTCTTTACCACAACCTCGCTGTCCCGTTCCAATTCCAATCCTTCACCCCAAATCCGCTCTCCTAAGCGGCTGTATTGGCACGCGTCTTTGGGCTCGACGTCACGGTCTGCCCCGCCTGCGGCAGCCGCTACATCTGATCGCCGCGCTGAGCGACCCCACATCGAAACGGCGGTATCTACACGGCCTTGGGCGACCCGCCGAGGCACCCCCGCTTAGCCCCCCTTGTGAAACCACCCCCAACCAGAATGGACTTCGCCGCATAAATCCGTTCTCGACATGCCATTGATGCCGGTCCGCGCCTCTGTCGCAGGTTATGTCCCTCGAAGCCCGTCTACACCCGAAGCCTTAAGAGGCGAAAATACCCGATTGTGTCCATCCGGCCGGCCAAGCCGCAAAGGGCCGTGGGGGACCTGTTTCAGCCGGACGCGCTGCGGTACGCAAACGACGATAAATCCCTACGTGGACGAGTCCCTAAGCGAGCGCATTTTCATTTTTCCTGCGCGAAGGTAAGGCATTTTTCTGGCTTATAAACACCAACGCACTGCGCCTGGGGCCCAGCGTAAGTTAGGGTATTTTTGCGCTGTCCATCTATTACTTAACTTATGCATAACACAGAGGCATCCCATTCGAGCGAGGAGCTATATCTATGTCGACCGCCATGCATTTGAATCGAGAGCAGCTCGAAGCTGGGCTCGATGCCATTGGCCAATCGCCCAAAGAGCAAGGCACGCTAGAACTGATCGTGCGCAGACCAGAAACGTTATTGCGCGATATCGTGCAAGAAGGCGAATTAGATTTGGAAGTCGGATTAGTTGGCGACAATTGGAAAACGCGCGGCGGCACCGAGCGGCCCGCCAATCCAGAAACGCAGATCACTCTGACCAACGCGCGAGCTATACAGCACATTAGCCAATCCAAAGACCGCTGGGCGCTGGCGGGAGACCAGCTTTACGTGGATTTCGACCTCAGCGAGGAAAACACCCCGGCCGGCACACGCCTGTCCATCGGCAGCGCCATCCTAGAAATAACTTCCGAACCGCACAACGGCTGCAAGAAATTTGTCGAGCGCTTTGGTCTGGACGCCATGCTCTTCGTCAATTCGGAGATCGGCAAAGCGCTGCACCTGCGCGGCGTCAACGCACGCATCGTGCAGGCCGGCACCATTGCCGTCGGCGATGTCGTCGGCAGACTGTAAATATCTGGAACGAGGCATTAGTGATAAATCGTTTTTATTGAAAGCCGTATTTGCCGGCATGCGTATCGCGTTGTTGCTAGCCGCATCGCCATTCGCTGGTTAGCCAGCGTCGAGTGGAGGTGAGTTCGCTCTTATTACCGTATGGTAAACGCGCTTTTCTCCGGCTAGTGCGAAACAATCGGTGCTGCAAGCCGTCTCGAACAAATCCATCGACCGACTGCTACGCCTAACTCTTCACCAGCAATTGTTCCTATTCAACAAGCTGTTCTCAGAGCATAGATTTGGCGCCGAATTCTGGGCCGTAAGCTGGTTTTTTTTGACTTCCTTAGGCTTGGGGGTCTCTATCGCGGACCAAATGTGCGCAAAAAATAAAGAGACGGAAACCGAAGCATACCGCATTTCATCCTCGCGATCAAACGCCATCGCACGGTCATCCAGGCACACATCTAAACGAATATTGGCCACACACCCGTTTGCTTGCCGGCGATAGTCTGCACGATTACTACCTCGATCGCAGTGGATGGTACGACGTTCTGGCCAGCGGGTATCACGTCTGGTGATAGCGCAGACCCTGATTGTAGATGCCACGCGCTGGATCACTGTGCTCTTCCATCCAGTCAGCCATCGTCTGGCGCAGGTCGTTTAGCCGATCTTTATGCTCGGCAGAAGCAGCCAGGTCCACCATCTCATACGGGTCCGTATTGAGGTCGTAAAGCTGGTCCAGAAACCCAGCGCTGTAGCCGTACTTAAAACCATCTTTGACAATCGTGCGCAATGTTGCGGCCATATTGTTGACGCCACCAAACTCGATGCCCACGCAGTCGCGCCAGTTGGCCGCAGCATCGGCGATCAACGGCAGTAAAGAACGGCCGTGAATATCGGACGTTGCGGTCGCTCCTGCCATGTCGAGAATGGTCGGATAGACATCGGCCAATGAAATTAACCCCGCTCTAGCCTCTCCCGCTGACCGACCATCCGGGTAGCGAATAATCATAGGTATGCGCTGTATTTCCTCAAAGTGCTGCCATCCCTTGTCGGTCAATCCACCGTGACTGCCCGCCGTTTCGCCATGATCGGCTGTAAAAATGATGATCGTATTGTTAAGCTGGCCCGTCTGTTCTAGATGGGCGTAGATACGGCCGATCTGCTCGTCAATCAGCGTCGTAAAGGCATAGTAGTAGCGAATCGCGGTCGCCCAGTCCTCCCAAGCCAGCGTTTCGCTCTCGGGGTGAATCTTGACATGATGCGGACCGGGTATTGACCGCGCGGGCCAATCAAAGTTGGGCCATGGTGGGATGCAGATATCGCGATAGAGATCCACGTATTCTCGCGGTGCGTAGTAGGGGCCGTGCGGCCCCCAAAAGTTGTGCCAGATAAAATACGGCGATGCTTCAGCTGAGCATCGATCAATCAACGAGCAGGTGTGATCGGCCAGAAAATAGGGCACTGTCGATTCGGACGGTCCTTCTAATTCACCGGTGGGCAAAATCTGCTTGGTATCCTCAGCCCACGGTCTTACCACGTGGGAGAGCCCCCGACTGTCCAGGTAGTTTTTGTATTCGTCATAGTCAAAACCGCCGCCGCCGTGCCCGAAAAAATCCTGTCCGACAAATCCGCGCGTGGTCGGCAGGGCTGGGTCAACATCAACGCCAAACGCCGTACAAGCTCCGTTGCCAAGATGCCACTTGCCTGTGTAGCCCGACGTATAACCCCGGTCGGCGAGCTTCCTCGGCAAGAGATTAGGGCCGTCCGGTAGTTCGTGCACGCTGGAACCTAAATTATGTGCATTAGAGCTGATGCCGTGGGTGTGCGGGTACTTGCCCGTAATGATGCTGCCGCGAGCGGGGCTGCACACGGGACAGGTCGTATAAACCGTATCAAAACAAATACCCTCCGCTGCAAGGCGGTCGATATGCGGAGTCTGGCACGGCGAATCGGCAAACAGCGGCGAATTCCGGTAGGCACCGACGGCAGAGAGTCGGTGTTGGTCGGTCACGATCAGCAGTATGTTGGGTTGGTCGGTCACGATATCCTCACTTGATCAGGTTGCGAACAGGCCGATAATTCAGCATAGATTTTCCTCGGCATCATAAGCTACTCACGTCGCCATCTAGCTGCATTAACCGTTTTTCCGTAGATCTATTCAGAAAACACAATCTGGCTATCGCTATGATGTAAGTTCATTTCTACATCAAGCGATACAACTAATCAACCGAACGCATACATGCAAAACTATGGGTTGATCGCTATATTTGCGCCTCGAGTTTCGTAGAATACTGATCCATCACAATGGGAAAACACGATGTCTAGTAAACTGTTTTATCCAAATACAAAAGCTACTCCGGAGACGATTTTCAGCCTACCGACCTTAAACAAGGTCGTGGGGGAACTACTATCATGGCAACAAGGGGTGGGGGCTTTTGGCAAAATAATATTGCACGGATGCTGGCTCGAAAGCAGCGTCCTACAGCGCCGCTACCACGGACAATACGGCTCACTGGCTGCCGAGTATTTAAAAAATATGATGCAACTATACGAGGCGACGGATGACGAAATGTGGCAACGCCATGCCCGAGGACTGGTCGAGAATATACTCTGGCTGCAAGATGAACAAGGTGGTTTTAGACACTCCTCCGCGGAGCTTGAGCCTGCCTATTTTAGCCGGCAGACTTGCCCGATCCATCAAGGTTTACCGTTGCGCGGCCTACTGACGTATTACACATGGCCTCACTGCGATCCTGTGCTAAAGCAACCCCTTAAAACAGCTATTGATCAACACATCAGCTGGTTTATCAAACGTTTCTGGCAAGTGGGCAACGCGTTTAAGAGGCCGTTGCCTCACGCCGGCTGGGGCGGTGTGACAAATCAAGATCTAGTGGTGATAAATAATTTGGCCGCATATGGCAACATCTTTGGCGACTGGTCGCACTACGAGACCTATGGCAAGCCAGCTTTGGAAGTGTATTTAAGCGATATCTATTACTATCCGGAACTAGGTAAATTTGAACGAGGTGACGCAGCCAATTTTGTCGAGAGAACGCCCTATTATCACATCATCCTCGAAATGCTCGGCAGTATTCATACCCATACTGCCGACGAGCGTTTACCTGCGGTCATCCAAAACATCGGCGAAGCGTTGTTTGAGGCCGCCTTTACTTCTGCAGAGGGCAATACCTATCTGGCTTTTGGCATGGCGACTGATCCAGATGACAAAACAATTCGCGGAGAGTGGATCCAGCGGCCCTGTTATGCTAGCCCGACCCTACTGTTAGAAATGAAACATCATCTGAACCAATACCCGGACCGAAAACGCCAGCGCATCTAAGATGCATTGAAAGAAACGTTTTGTCAGTACGTTTATGCCGACGGAACCATTCCCAACGCGCTCGGCACTGAGGATCCTCTCTTTGTTGCCGTCAGCCAAAATAACTGGCTTGACCTACTGCTCTCTAGTCTCAATGACAAAACCATTAAGAACATTGAACCGGAACCCCCTTTACACATTGAGCGGCACTGTGATGACCTGGTTTATCAGAGCAATCCGACAGCCTGGCGGATCCTGCGGGGCGGCGAGGTGCAATATACTGGCATCAAGCTCGATAGCCGCGCTATCACGATCGGCAATGAGCTTTCTGCCAGAGCACCCGACTTGGGTTTTTCAAACGCTGAGATAACCGAATATGTAGCAGCAATAGCTCCATAGTACTATACGATAACTCCGGCTTTAGCACGTGGAAATGTGGAATGAGATTCAGTGCGCTGCTGAAGCGCCGGACCAAGATCACCAAGACGCTCTGAACCTCTGAGTAGCCCTCTATATCCAGCCTGATGGCGATACCAGGCCTGTACGGTGCGGAGAACACGGCCAAGACAGCGCCGTTAAGAGGGCCGGTGCAGGCTACGGTAGCGGATCTCTATCGGCAGACTGAGCACCTACTTTCGTGTTGGCACGGAAGCCTGCACCCAAGGCCGCACGACACGGGTCAGTCGGGTCGCAGTATCGACCCATGCGTCGACTCGAACAGTTGAGGCAGAGGCCGTGCCCTTTGCATGAGAAGACCACGGCTCGACTTCAGTCGCAATCCGGACAACGCAGCCGGAGAAAGCGGTTGGCGAGTATGCCGGACTCCGGATAAGATCGCAATTCGCGTTCAACATCAAACGGAAGTGTATGCTCGATGGTACGCGTACGTTGGAGATAGTTTCCAGGTTTTCAATCAAGATGCGATAGAGGAGATCGTGCTCTGGTTCTTGACATTGGTAGGTGCGGGTTAGAATGATGGGAGTGGCCCTCGTTGTGATCCCGAGGAGAGAGAAACATGCGTTAAAAGGTTAGAGTATGGAATTGGCGCGGTGGACTCCGTCGAATTGGAACGCTTTTTGCCCTTTGTGGTTTTATGGTGGCAAAGGCAACGACGCGTCGGCGACCGGCGCTGTGGACGGCACTGGGTTTTGGTCTCGGCATTGCCTTAGGGCGGACGGTGGATTTTCCCCTACAGTGGATGGCGATGATCTGTGTAACGGCGTGGTTGGGCGCAGGGTTGATGCTATACTGGAATGGGCGCTGTGCGGGTTGGTTGTTGGGGATCTTGGTGGTCTTGTTAGGGGTATTGCGTTACCAGGTCGATACGGCGCTGTCCCCTTTGCCGCACATAGAAGGGCTTGGAGTCTTTGGGCAGCAGGGCGTAGTCACCGGGCGAATTGTCAAAGAGCCAGAGCGGAGCGGCGATCGGGTGCGCTTTGTTTTGGCGTGCGCTTGAGGGACGCTTGCGGCGCCCGCATCCGGCGCGCAATCCCGGCGGGTTCGACTACCGTTTTTTTTTGGCGCAGCAGGATATATACGGCATACTTTTCGTCGGCAAGGCGCAGCAGGTAGTAATGGTGCAGTCCCTTCGTGGCGATTGGCTCGACGAGGAGCTAGTGCTGCCGCTTAGAAGTGGCGTCCGCCAGGCCATTGAGCGCAATCTCGACGGCGCACCCGCAGGACTATTGTTGGGCTTGCTGTTGGGCGAAAAACGTCGGATTCCGGACCAAGTGCGCGAGGCTTTTCGCGGCACGGGTTTAGCCCATGCGCTGGTGGTAAGCGGTTTGCATGTGGGTTTGGTCGCGTATTTTTTCTTCTTTAGCTTTCGCCTTTTGCGGCTCTCCGATCGGGGTAGCTCGGCGGCGACAATTTTGGTGCTGGTGCTCTACGCTCTGCTGACCGAGGCACAGGTACCGGTATTGCGCGCGGCGCTGATGGGTACGGTGGTCTTGCTGGGCCGGGTGCTGGGACGGCAGGGGGAGGTCTACAATACTCTGGGTTTGGCTGCGTTGCTTATTCTGGTAATCTGGCCCGAGAGCCCGTGGGGTTTGAGCTTCCAGCTTTCCTTTGGCGCGACTTGGGCCATTGTCGCGCTGCACAAACCACTCGCGCTGCTTTTTCCCGCAGCTTGGCGGAGAGAGGATGGGGCGATCGGTCGTTGGATCGTCCGCCCTCTGTGTGCTTCTTTGGCGGCGCAGTTGGGCACCGGGCCGCTGATCGCTTTTACTTTTCAGCAATTGGCGCTGGTGTCGTTGGCGGCCAATTTGGTGGTGGGGCCGCTATTGGCGGTGGTATTGGGCTTGGGAGTTATGGCGACGTTGACGGGTTGGATATTGCCCTGGGTCGCCACGGCGTTTAATGCTGCCAACTACGTAGTGATCGTAGCACTGTTGCGCTTTGTCGACTTTTTGGCCGCATTGCCCTTCGCCGCGGTGCAAGTGCCGCGACCGGGCATTGTTTTTCTTATCTGCTGCTCGATACTCTGTCTGCTTGGGCCGAGTATGCCCGATCATCTGCGCGCGCGCAAAGTCGCCGTATTTGTAGTGTTAGTCGGGCTCAATATATCTGTGTGGGCGTATGCGCTGCGCTCTCGCGATCTAGATATATTTTTTCTCGATGTCGGTCAGGGCGATGCGGCCTTCGTGCGGTTTCCGGACGGCAAGACAATGGTCGTCGACGGCGGCGAACGCAGCGAGCGTTTTGATTATGGCGCGCGGGTACTGGTCCCTTTTTTACGCCATATGGGTGTCGGGCGGATCGATGTGGTGGTGGCTTCCCATCCGCACAATGACCATATCGGCGGTTTGGTGGCCTTGTTGCAACAAATGGAAGTCGGGCATTTCGTCGACGGGGGTCAAGTCTACGATTCCTGGACGGCGAAGCGGATCAGGCAGTTGGTCTCCGAGCGGGGGGTGCGCTACCATCGGGTAGCTGCGGGCGATAGCTTGGTGGGTTTGGGTGGGGTCGGCGGATTGGTGTTGCATCCCAACGAAAAATTCGTCGATGCGGCCGGCGCGTCCTCGGCCGGTCTCAATAACGGCTCGGTGGCGTTTAGTTTAGATTATGGTGCGGTGCGGGTGCTTTTTACCGGGGATATGGAGGAGGAGACCGACGGGGCGATTCTAGCTTGGGGATCACGGGTCAAGGCGCAACTGTTAAAAGTCGCCCATCACGGCTCGCGGACATCGTCGCAGCCGCACTTTGTCGAGGCGGTGCATCCCGAATTGGCGATAATGTCGCTGGGCTTTAGAAATAAGTTTAAACACCCGGCGCCCGAGGTCGTCGCGCGCTATCTGCGGCTGGGCGCGCGAGTGTTGCGGACCGATCGCACCGGCGCGGTGCGGGTGCGGATCGACGGCGCGGGCATGGTGGTGGAGACGATGGTCGAACAACCCTGAGGTTGGTGTTCATCGCGGCTATGAGGTGCCGGCGGAGACTTACGACACCGACAGAGTGAGACTGCGGGTGGCCTGGTCCGGCAGCGGCACGCTGATGACGATCCTTGCTTCATCGATCATCGCCAGGCCGTCTTTGCGGTAGGGGTTATGCGGCAACACAGGCCAACTGCAGCGACTGCCAGCCGGTAAGGTGAGCCGCCAGTCTCCGTGTTCGATCCAGCCATTTTCATCCGCTTCGATCACGACCGAAGTGTTGCCGAGTAGCGACTCGCTCCCGTTGCTAGCGCGCAATAGCTCACCTAGACTAGGCATCAGCGTCAGGTGCGCCTGCACTTGGTCCGTGGCTGAATTGCATTGTTTATCCTGGTCATTCGAATACTGGCCCAATTCGATACGCATTTCATCCTCTCCGGTCTGGGTCAGCGCGATAGAACAGATCGCTGCGCCATAGTGCAGCCGCAGACGGGTGAGGTCGCCACTGCTGTCGAGTTGCGCGGTATCTGGCACGTGCAGCAGTCCAGCCCGAGCCGAGAAATCTGGATCTTCATCGCCTGCGACATGTGCGAGAAGTGCGGTATCGCCCACTGTGAAATTGCTCCAAAGAGGCTGCAGCTTGGTATTGCCGCCACCAACGATTAGACCCGTTCGATCATGGTACAGGCTGAAGAAATTCTGCCGATCCTGGCCGAAACGCCCGGCAGACAGATCGGTGACAATCGCCGAATAGCAGATGAACCAAGGCTTGCTGCGCCAGGTGTTGGCCATATCCCCCATGCGATAGACATGAGATTCATACTCGCCGGCGGGTGGTGAGATGGGCCCCTGCCCTCCGTACAGCAACATCGTCGCAGCATAGTCGGCGTCAAAGATCCCACCTTCTTGTAGAAACAGGCGATGTTGACGCGCCAGCCAGCCCCGGCCTGCAGGCGTGAGCGAGAAACCGTTGTTGCCAAGTCTGATTCCTGCCGCATAGGGATTGCGTCCATCCACGGTTTCGACGGCACTGCCATCCGGATAGGTGAACTCCGCATGGTATTGCGCAGCCCGTTCAAGGGCAGGGCGGACGGTTTCGTCGCCTGTCAGCGACAGATATATCCCCAGCGCCTCGGCGTAGACAAAGTTGTAGGCCACGACGGGACCGCCATGCTCTTCCCACCAGCCGTGCGCCGACTGCGCTGCGGCAACGGCACGCAAATACTCGGCCGCTCTTTGACGCCAGGCGGGACGGTTGAAGGACTTGCCGGCAAAGGCGAGTGCCATTGCATGATGGGCGGGAATATTGTGAATACGTATGAAACGGTGCGCTTGCGACGCTGCGGCCTTGCGGTGGGATACGGCGACTTGTTGCGGCGATATCTGCTCTCGTTCGATGACCTCCAGTTCTGTGAAAATTCCGCTGAAGCCGAGTTCCAATCCGGCGAGCCACTGTTGCCGTACCGATTACGGTAACTGGTCTCCGATGTGGTAGAAGGCGCGGATCCAGCGGCTGTAGGTCCATGGCATTCGGATCGGTCCCCATTCGGACCCATCTTTCTTGCGAAACTCCCACATGCCGTTTTCGTCCTGTGCTCTAGCAAGGGCGATGCCGCCACGGCCGATGGCTTCTAGTACGAGCTTGCTTCCGTGGTAATCGCTGGTGGGCAGGACGTAGGCCGCCGCCAGAGCGAGCAACACGTTCTGATCGGTCGAAATCCAGGGCTCGGTGCCGAAGCAGCCATCCTCTTTCTGGCTCTGTAGAATATCCGGAATTGCGTCTTGCAGATGCGCTTGTAGCTCTGCTGTTGGTTGCCAGTCAGTCAATCGGGCCTCCGGCATGGGATGTGGCAGGCCGATCTCGACGAAGTCGGCCTGCCACATCGGTGAGCGGACCGACGATCCGATGTGCGCTACAGACGGCCCTGTCGTGTGGGTGCTGTATACCCGTCATATCGATGATCGAACAGGCGAAATACAGATGCTATCACGTGCCACTGTATTTCGCTTATTAGGCTAAATTTATTCTTTTCGCCATAATTCAGGCCGTTCGATCAAGGTGCGAACGCGGTCGAGGAAGCGGGCGGCCGGACCGCCGTCGACTATGCGATGGTCAAAGGTCAGGCTCAGGGTCATCAGTGCGCGCGGTACGACCTGGCCCTGAAACACAGCCGGTTTTTCGATGATGCGGCCGAGACCGAGGATAGCGGCTTGTGGCAGGTTGATAATCGGCGTAAAGGCGTCAATGCCGTACATGCCGAGGTTACTGATGGTGAAGGTGCCGTCGCGCATAGCGACGGGGTCCAGCGTGCGGCGACGGGCTTTAAAAGCGAGATCGCGCGCTTCGGTGGCGATCTGCTGCAAGCTCTTGCGGTCGGCGTCGCGAATCACCGGTACCAGTAGGCCATCTTCGGTATCGACGGCGAGACCTAGATGCACGGCCGGATGAAGGCGCACACTGCCGTTGTTCCAGGAGGCGTTTAGCGCCGCGTGCTCATCGAGGGCGATGGCGGTGAGTTTGGCAATCATATGGTTGAAGGTCGGCGCGTTTTTTTGGTGGCTAGCTTTGAGCTCGGTGCGCAAATCGACAAGGCCGGTGGCATCGGCTTCGGTGGTCAGGGAGACGGCGGCCGTTTCGCTTTGACTTTGCCACAGGCGATTGGCGATGATTTCGCGGATATGTCCGGTTGCGCTGTGTGGCTGTGCGGCGACAGAGCGGATATCGCGTTCGATGATGCGTCCGGTTTGTCCGCTGCCCTTGATCTGGTGCCATTTGACGTCGAGTTCACCGGCGATGCGGCGTGCGCGCGGGCTGATCGCGGGGCGGCCATTTGTAGGCTGGATACGTTCTACTCGAGCAGCGGCGGGCTCGGTTGTCGGATCAGCGATTGCCGCTGAAGCTGGGCTTGCCGCCTGTTTCGGTCCTGCCGGCCGCTGCATCGGCATTTTTTCGCCGGCCTGCAATAGATAGCCCAGCAAGGTACCCACCGGCACTGTGTCGCCGGGGCGCGGTGCGTCGGGTGGGATGCACAGGTTGCCGCTGGAAAAGGTCTCGATTTCGTTGAGGGCTTTGTCGCTTTCTACCGTAAAGAGTATTTCACCGACCTCGACTTGCTCGCCATCGGCTTTGAGCCACTCGACGAGAGTACCTTCTTCCATGGTCCAGCCCAGTCGGGGCATCGCAATTTCTTCGGCCATAGTATGACTCCTATTCGGCTACCAAGTCGCGGATGGCCCGTTCGATATCTTGTTTCTTGGGCGCTACTGCGGCTTCTAAAGGGGCGCTATAGGGCGTGGGCACGTGCAGGCCGTTGAGGCGGCGCACGGGCGCATCGAGATCGTCGAAACCCCGGTCGACTACTTGGGCGGCGATTTCGGCGCCGATGCCGCAAGGGGCGAATGTTTCGTCGACGATTAGCAGACGACCGGTGCGATGCACTGATTCGAGGATCGTATCGATATCGAGGGGTGCGGTGGTGCGCGGGTCGATGACTTCGGCCGAGATGCCAGCGGGTGCCAAGGTCTCGGCGACGTCGAGCGCCATGGCAACCATATTGGTCAATGCGATGATGGTCAGATGTTCACCTGGGCGGCGGACGGCGGCTTGGCCAAAGGGGATGGTGTAGTCTTCTTCGGGTACTTCGCCGCGGGTGTTAAGTAGCGACTTGTGTTCCAAGAAGAGCACCGGGTCGTCGCTTTGCAACGCGGTTTTGAACAAGCCCTTGGCATCGTAGGGGTTGGTGGGCAGTACAACTCTAAAGCCGGGCAAGTGGCTGAAGATCGGATAGTAGTTGCCCGAGTGGTGGGTGGCGGCTGCGCCACCCACGCCGATGCAACCGCGCAGGACGATGGGCATCTTCAGGCGACCGCTGCTCATATATTGCATTTTGGCGATCTGGTTGACCAACTCGCCAAAGGAGTCGAGAATGAAATCGAGAAACATAAAGTCGACAACGGGGCGCGTGCCAGTCATTGCCGCGCCGGCGCAAAGGCCGACAAAACCGCGTTCGCAGATGGGCACGTCGCGCAGGCGCTCGGGGCCGTAGAGATCGTAGAGCCCGGTAGTGGTATTGAAATTGCCGCCGCGCGCACCGATGCCCTGGCCGAAGACGAAGATGCTGCTGTCGCGCGCCATTTCTTCGGTTAGGGCTGCGCGCGCCGCTTCGGTAAAAGTGAGCTCAGGCATGGGCGGCACCGCTTTCGTTATAGGTGTGGTTGGCGACGGTGGCCGGGTCGGGCCATGGGCTGTCGTGGGCGAATTGCAGCGCCTCGGCGACTAGCGCGGTGACTTCGTCGCCGATAGCGTCTATTTCGCCTTGTTCGGCTCGTTGCTCGGTGATCAGGCGCTCGGCGAATGTCGTGATGGGATCGCGTTGTTTCCAGGCTTCGATTTCTTCCAGTGCGCGGTAGCCCCCGTCGCGCATGCCCTCGGCGTGCGGACGGGTGCGGTAGGTTTTGCATTCGATGAGAGTGGGGCCGCCACCGTTGCGAGCGCGTTCGATTGCTTGACCGGCGGTCTGATAGACGACATCGACGTTGTTGCCGTCGATTGCGATGCCGGCAAGCAAACGGGTGTGTGGCCAATATTCGTTTAGATGTGTGCCTGGATGACCGTGCGATGGCGTTTGATCGCGAGGATGAAATGCGGTATGCTTCGGTTTCCGTCTCTTTATTTTTTGCGCACATTTGGTCCGCGATAGAGACCCCCAAGCCTAAGGAAGTCAAAAAAAACCAGCTTACGGCCCAGAATTCGGCGCCAAATCTATGCTCTGAGAACAGCTTGTTGAATAGGAACAATTGCTGGTGAAGAGTTAGGCGTAGCAGTCGGTCGATGGATTTGTTCGAGACGGCTTGCAGCACCGATTGTTTCGCACTAGCCGGAGAAAAGCGCGTTTACCATACGGTAATAAGAGCGAACTCACCTCCACTCGACGCTGGCTAACCAGCGAATGGCGATGCGGCTAGCAACAACGCGATACGCATGCCGGCAAATACGGCTTTCAATAAAAACGATTTATCACTAATGCCTCGTTCCAGATATTTACAGTCTGCCGACGACATCGCCGACGGCAATGGTGCCGGCCTGCACGATGCGTGCGTTGACGCCGCGCAGGTGCAGCGCTTTGCCGATCTCCGAATTGACGAAGAGCATGGCGTCCAGACCAAAGCGCTCGACAAATTTCTTGCAGCCGTTGTGCGGTTCGGAAGTTATTTCTAGGATGGCGCTGCCGATGGACAGGCGTGTGCCGGCCGGGGTGTTTTCCTCGCTGAGGTCGAAATCCACGTAAAGCTGGTCTCCCGCCAGCGCCCAGCGGTCTTTGGATTGGCTAATGTGCTGTATAGCTCGCGCGTTGGTCAGAGTGATCTGCGTTTCTGGATTGGCGGGCCGCTCGGTGCCGCCGCGCGTTTTCCAATTGTCGCCAACTAATCCGACTTCCAAATCTAATTCGCCTTCTTGCACGATATCGCGCAATAACGTTTCTGGTCTGCGCACGATCAGTTCTAGCGTGCCTTGCTCTTTGGGCGATTGGCCAATGGCATCGAGCCCAGCTTCGAGCTGCTCTCGATTCAAATGCATGGCGGTCGACATAGATATAGCTCCTCGCTCGAATGGGATGCCTCTGTGTTATGCATAAGTTAAGTAATAGATGGACAGCGCAAAAATACCCTAACTTACGCTGGGCCCCAGGCGCAGTGCGTTGGTGTTTATAAGCCAGAAAAATGCCTTACCTTCGCGCAGGAAAAATGAAAATGCGCTCGCTTAGGGACTCGTCCACGTAGGGATTTATCGTCGTTTGCGTACCGCAGCGCGTCCGGCTGAAACAGGTCCCCCACGGCCCTTTGCGGCTTGGCCGGCCGGATGGACACAATCGGGTATTTTCGCCTCTTAAGGCTTCGGGTGTAGACGGGCTTCGAGGGACATAACCTGCGACAGAGGCGCGGACCGGCATCAATGGCATGTCGAGAACGGATTTATGCGGCGAAGTCCATTCTGGTTGGGGGTGGTTTCACAAGGGGGGCTAAGCGGGGGTGCCTCGGCGGGTCGCCCAAGGCCGTGTAGATACCGCCGTTTCGATGTGGGGTCGCTCAGCGCGGCGATCAGATGTAGCGGCTGCCGCAGGCGGGGCAGACCGTGACGTCGAGCCCAAAGACGCGTGCCAATACAGCCGCTTAGGAGAGCGGATTTGGGGTGAAGGATTGGAATTGGAACGGGACAGCGAGGTTGTGGTAAAGACAGGGCGGTCAGCAACATTACACTCTACGTAGTAGGAATGCCCATGCCCAAGACACGGGCTAACGAAAAAAAGAGCATCCCGGATCTCGAAGTTAAATAACTACGGGTCGTTAATCTGACCTTATGCAGGTGCGCACACCGCAACAGCTGCAGTACAAAACAATACTATCTCCGTCGTAGATAAATCCGAGATGAGACGTAATGCGTTCGAATTGAGTCCGAATAGTCATTCTGTGAAGCAATTAAATCTAAACAAGAAAAGAAGAATGGAATCTCAGAGAATGTAGGATGCGGTTGGCAAATCATGCCAAATTGAGCGGGACCTAATAATTGGCCCAGTCAGGGTGTGAGTATTTCGGTGTGTATAAAGTCTTCCGGGCTAAGATAG
>JACLAC010020286.1_pt1 | contig 14881 bp, 15 predicted proteins | sample 8027881 | NCBI WGS metagenome assembly JACLAC01 (sample SAMN15725517, study PRJNA655200) | protist metagenome | isolation source: fluorescence activated cell sorting (FACS) single amplified genomes of... | place: Spain: Blaines Bay Microbial Observatory, Mediterranean Sea | collected 2016-01-19 | reverse complement strand
CGAGGTGGAGTGCCTTCCCGGTAATGTACCTGGTGCGATTAAAGTGGACATTTCCCACCTTGATTTGGACCAGGCTCTTAGAGTCAGTGATTTGCCTGATGTGGAAGGTGTTACCTACCAACTCGATCCTCAACGCACGATCGCCGTTATTCACCTGCCTGAACAGGAAGAGGTGGAAGAGGAAGAGGAAGAGGAAGAAGTATTGGAAGAAGGCGCCGAACCAACGGAGAGTGAAGAGTAAGGCCTTGATCTCGACAGAGGATCGTTTGATTATCGGCCTGGGCAACCCGGGTCGCAATTATACGGAAACCCGGCATAATGCCGGGTTTTTGTTGGTAGACAACCTCATTGAGCGTTTCGGTGCACAAGAGGAACGGGGAGAGAGTACCTACCTGCTTTGGTCCGCTCGACAATCGGGCCGCAGGGTTTTCCTCATGAAACCGGTCACCTTCATGAATCGAAGTGGTATGGCGGTCGCTTCCTTCCTGCAGCGATTCCACCTGGAGGCCCCTGCCATTTTGGTGATTTTCGACGATATCGCCCTGCCCCTGGGGCTCATTCGCATCAAACCATCGGGATCCGCCGGTGGCCAGAAAGGGATGGCACACATTATTCAAACCATGGAGACCTCGGATATTCCGCGCTTGCGGATCGGCATCGATTCCGAATTTCGGAACGGTCTACCACTTCCGGATTTTGTGCTGAGTCCTTTTCATCCGGAAGAGGAGCCTCTCGCTCGGGAAGCGTTGGCCCTTGCGGCCGACGCCGCGAAGTTGTGGTTGCACTCGGAAATGACCACACTCATGGCCCGCTTCAATACAAAGGCTTCCTCTCTAAACAAAGACCCTCAACCTACCCAAGAAATGGAGGAGAACGTTGAGTAATCAATTATTATTGTATCTTTTTCCGGCTTCCGGCCTGGTCGCCCTGGCCTTTGCCTTCTTCAAATCCATGTCAATCAACAAAGCGGACATGGGCACCGACCTGATGAAGGAAATTGCCGGTCACATTCGTGAGGGCGCCATGGCCTTCCTCCGGCGAGAATATAAAGTTCTCGCCATTTTCGTCCTGGTGGTCGCTATCCTGCTGTTCTGGCAGAATAGTGGGGATGCAACCACCAGCCCCCTTATTGCCTTGAGTTTCGTGATGGGGGCGCTTTGTTCCGGCCTGGCCGGGTTCTTCGGTATGCGGGTCGCCACCGCAGCCAATGTTCGCACCAGTAACGCCGCACGCTCCAGCCTCAACGAGGCACTCAAAGTCGCTTTTGGCGGTGGCTCGGTGATGGGGATGTGTGTGGTCGGCCTCGGAATCCTGGGTATGGGTATTTTGTTGTTGTTATACTCCCCCCAAGGTTGGGATATCCTTAACGGCGCCGATCTAGCCAAGGTGGTACGGGTCCTCACCGGCTTCTCCATGGGCGCCTCTTCCATCGCCCTGTTCGCCCGCGTGGGTGGCGGCATCTATACCAAGGCCGCGGATGTGGGCGCCGACCTGGTTGGCAAGGTCGAGAACGACATTCCCGAGGATGATCCCCGCAACCCGGCGACCATTGCCGATAATGTGGGTGATAATGTTGGTGATGTGGCTGGTATGGGCGCCGACCTGTTCGAATCATATGTGGGCTGTATCATTGCAGCCATGGTGATTGGTTCTGTATACATTTCCGATAATGTCATGGCCATGAACTCGGTGCTGCTGCCACTCTCCCTTGCAGCGGTTGGTATTATCGTTTCCATTGTAGGAACCTTCTTCGTCCGGACCAGGGAGGGGGGTAACCCCCAGACTGCCCTGAATGTGGGTACAATGGGAGCCGCGGTCTTGATGACGATTATCTCCTACTTCATTATTCGTGGGTTTGCCGGTGACGGTTTTATCTTCGACAAGTTCGGCACAGTAACCAGCATGGACCTTTTCTTGGCAACGGTCACCGGCCTGGCTGCCGGCCTGGCGGTCGGATTTACTACCGAATACTATTGTGCCAAGAATCGTGCCCCTGTCAATGAAATTGTCGACAGCTCGAAAATGGGTCCGGCAACCAATATCATCGCAGGCCTGGGTGTGGGTATGCGTTCCACCGCTTTACCCCTAATCTACATTGCCGTGGCCATCTTCCTTTCCCACCAGTTTGCAGGGATCTATGGGATCGCCATTGCCGCCTTTGGCATGCTCTCCACCACCGGGATCCAATTGGCCGTAGATGCTTATGGCCCGATTGCCGATAATGCCGGTGGCATTTCCGAAATGAGTGAATTGCCTCCCGAGGTCCGGGAACGCACCGATAACCTGGATGCGGTCGGCAACACCACCGCAGCCATCGGTAAAGGGTTTGCCATCGGTTCGGCCGCTCTGACCGCCCTTTCCCTGTTCGCCGCCTTCCGGGCTGCTATCGAGGCCAAAACCGGAGAGGCCCTGATCTTGGATATCACCGATCCGGCCATTACGGTCGGACTCTTTATCGGCGGTATGCTACCCTTCCTCTTCTCTGCAATGGCTATGAAGGCGGTCGGTCTCGCCGCCAACGAAATGATCGAAGAAGTCCGCAGGCAGTTCCGTGAAATTCCCGGCCTGCTCGAGGGCAAGGCCAAGGCGGAATATGCCCGGTGTGTGGATATTTCCACCGCTGCCGCAATCCGGCAAATGATCGTACCCGGCCTGCTCGCAGTCCTGGCCCCGGTGGTGATCGGTTTTGCGGCCGGCCCCCGTATGTTGGGCGGTCTGTTGGCCGGCGCCACCGTTACCGGTGTACTCATGGCCATCTTCATGTCCAATACGGGTGGAGCCTGGGACAACGCCAAGAAACAGATCGAGGAAGAGGATAAAGCCTCGGGTGATGATGGTGTCCTGATCAGCGGAAAAGGCTCCGAAAAACACAAAGCCGCGGTCATTGGTGATACGGTCGGAGATCCCTTCAAGGATACCGCCGGCCCTTCCCTCAACATCCTCATCAAATTGATGTCTGTTGTTGCGGTTGTCATCGCACCCCTTTTAGGGTAGAATAGTCCGTTTTGTCCGGGACGAGCCCATGAGGGCTCGTCTTTTCTTTCGAAAGGCGTATCACGCCTACGTGTCGCTAGGAGGCAATGTTACAGAAATGAGAAATTATGAATCAATGTTCATCACCGCCCCCACTGTCGCCCCCGAGGCCTATGATCGTCTTATCGGTAACTTCGAGGAAGTAATTACCAACGGCGGTGGTGCAGTTATCAACACCAACAAATGGGGACGTCGTGCCCTCGCTTATGAAATCCAAAAGTTCAAAGAGGGTATTTACACGATTGTCGAGTATGAGGGCCCCAATGATCTGGTCAAGGAGTTGGAGCGCCGCTTGAAGCTGAATGACTCCGTCCTCAAATTCATGACCGTGAAAACTGAACGCAAGAAAAAATTGGAAGCCAAAGGGTCTGCCCAACGCAAGGCCAAATTGGATCACAAGGCCAAGCGCAAAGCGGCAAAAGCCGGCAATGATTAATGGGAAGTGAGGTAGTATGACTGAGTCAAATAACACCCAGGGAAAAGTGGAAAGAAAAGAGGCAGAGGCTTCGGAGCATCCAAGATCGGGTGACCGTGCTGATCGGCCTAATACCGGAGATCGACCTGCTCCAAGAGCCGGAGATCGGCCCCCGCCGAGAACCGGAGATCGACCCCCGCCGAGAGCCGGAGATCGACCCCCTCCAAGAGCCGGAGATCGGCCCCCTCCGAGAACCGGAGATCGTCCGGATCGTGGTCCTCGGGGAGATCGTCCTCCTGGCCGGGGAGACCGGCCCAAGCCTCGTCGCCGGTTTTATTACCGCAAACGCAAGTTTTGCAAATTCAAGGCCGAGAAGATTGACTACATTGATTTTAAAGATGTGGATCTTTTGAGGAGCTTTATTCCCGAGAGAGGCAAAATCGCTCCCCGTCGCCAAACCGGGACCAGCGCCAAGTTCCAACGTATGCTCGCGGTCGCCATCAAACGAGCCCGTCATATGGCTCTCCTACCCTTCGGTTGCGATTGATCCTCATCTTGCGGAAGCGGTCGGGAGCGTTGGCTGTTTCCGTCAAGACGAGGATACCGGAGTGTAATCCCATTCCCGGTCTTCCCCATCCCTATCCGGATTGGGAATACCTATATTAGGAGAACATTACCGTGAATCAGAAGCAGGGAACACACGAAGATTCCAGCTTGTTCTATTCACCCATTACCATAAGGAACTGTTTGTTGACCTGGCTTGTTCCAGGAATCGGCTACTTTTTCCTTGATCGAAAACGGGATGGGATCATCGTCATGAGTTGCCTGTTTGCGGCCATCCTTTTGGGGACCTTCATGGGCGGCGATCTTTTTCCCCTCGATGAGGGCTGGCTCCGCAGGATCGGCTCTTTTTGCCAACTTGGGATGGGGGCGCCCTTCTTCTTGGGAAAATTATTTCTTGGACGCGGAACCCCGCTCAGCACCTCCTATGATTACGGTACCAACTACTTCCTGATCGCCGGGATGCTGAATTGGTTGGCAGTGATGGATATCTTCGATATTTCGGTGAAGCGGAAATGAGTCAAGTCGTTATTTACAAAGGAATTATGGTAGAGCCGTTGGAACGTTCGGGTGATAAGATCCGGATTCGCACGCTCAATCCCGGGGATGCCAATCGAGCAGGACTCTCCTTCAAAGAAATGGACGGGGGTAAGGCCGTTTTCGAGAGTTGGGTTGGCGAGGATGAACTGGTCCCCGTCGAGACCTGATCCCCCTTTCGGACGATGATCTTGCCGGTAGGAATTTTTGAAGAACACGAAACATGTGACCATCATCGGGGCCGGCCTCGCCGGAACCGAAGCTGCCCACCAACTGGCCAAACGCGGTATCGACGTCACTCTTTATGAAATGCGCCCCATCCGAAAGACGCCCGTTCATAAAACCGATGGTCTTGCAGAACTCGTGTGTAGCAATTCCCTTCGATCCGATGACCCCTACCATCCTGTCGGCCTGTTGAAGCGGGAAATGGCCGCCTGGGACTCTCTCATCATTCGAGCCGCACGCAAGGCCGCATTGCCCGCGGGCTCCGCTCTGGCGGTGGACCGGGACGCTTTCAGCTCCTTTGTTTCCGATTACATCGAACGTCACGACCGCATTCAACTTGTTCGCCAGGAATGTGGGACCATACCCGAAGAGGGTCCTGTCCTACTTGCTTGCGGCCCTCTTTGCTCTCCCGATCTTTCCCGAAACCTTTATCAGTTCCTTGGCGATGAGGCACTTTATTTCTACGATGCCGTTGCCCCCGTCGTGGAGTACGATTCCCTTGATTTGAATACCATTTTCCCCCAGTCCCGTTACGACAAAGGCGGTGGAGACGATTATCTCAACATCCCCATGGACCGTGATACCTATTGCCGCTTTCAAAATGAGTTGGCAAATGGGGACCGCGTCGAGCACAAGCCCCATGAAAAAATGATCTATTTCGAGGCTTGCCTGCCCGTGGAAGTCATGGCGGAACGTGGGGTCGACACCTTGCGATTCGGTCCAATGAAACCCGTTGGTCTCATCGATCCTCGTACCGGTGAGCAACCTTATGCCGTGGTCCAACTCCGCCAGGACAATTTTGCAAAGTCACTTTGGAACCTGGTCGGTTTTCAGACCCAGCTCAAATGGGGAGAACAAAAACGGATCTTTTCTTCCCTGCCCGGCATGGCCGAGGCCCGCTTCGTCCGATACGGCATGATCCATCGCAATACTTTTATAAACAGTCCCAGGCATCTACTGCCGACTTTCCAGTCACGCAAGAGGAAAGACCTCTTTCTCGCCGGCCAGATAACCGGAGTGGAAGGATATGTCGAGTCTGCCGCTTCTGGTTTGATGGCCGGAGTTCATGCCCATTGCTACCTTCGGGGTTTGGCAAACGAAACCTTTCCCGGCACAACTGCCATGGGCGGGCTGGCCCATTACGTTTCCTTCCCGGGCCATACCCGTTTCCAACCCACCAACATCAATTTCGGCATCCTGCCGTCCCTGATTTACAAGGGGAAGCTGAGGCGCAAAGAGAAACGCCGGTTATACGTGAAACGAGCGATCAGGGAAATGGAGCTCTTTGCCGGGCGGCTTGGGGAAACCCTGCACCCGATTCCAGATTACGATAGGGCCTGAATAACCCTCCGAAACCGGGTCAACCATGGAAAATCACAAAAGATCTTCCTAAAAATGGAAAATTTCAGTATGCTATTAACTCTTGTTCACGGGGCAACCCGAATGAGGGCCCGGAGCGACAGGGTCGAACGGCAAAGAGGACCAGATGGATCAGCATGAACAACAGGGTCAGCAACCTATCCCACGACGTAGGCCGACACGTCCCCGCCCTCGGCGCAACATCCTCTTGCCTATACTACTGATTCTCTTTTTTGGCGGTGTTTTTGTCCTTTTAATGGGCCTGACCTTCCTGGTTTTCCTTTTCCGCGGTCCCACCCCTGTTAAAGTCACCCACCACAGTGTGCTACGCATCAACCTGGAAGGGTCCATTTCCGAATACGAACCACCCAATCCCTTCGACCGTTTCCTGGACCGCAAGGTACTCCATCTTCAGGATTATGTCGGGATGATTGAAAAAGCCAAGAACGATCCCAAGATTGAGGGGATCCTCTTGTGGATTGGTACCACCAACCTGGGCTGGGCCCAAAGGGAGGACCTGCGCGAGGCACTTTCCTATTTCCGGGCTTCCGGCAAGTGGATCATCACTACCGGGGAAGTATGGGAGGAGCGGGATTATTTCCTGGCCTGTGCCGGCGACGAAATATACCTGTCTCCCGAGTCCATGCTGCTCCTCGACGGTTTCATGTCTAAAACCAATTTTTACGGTGATCTCCTGGACAAATACGGGATCGGTGTACACGTCGAAGCCTTTGGAGAATTCAAGTCCATGGCAGACGGTTACCGTTATAACAGTATGAGAGACCCGGTCAGGGAAGCTACCAAAACATTGTTGACCAGTATAGAACAAACCTTCCTTGCGGCGGTTGAGGCATCAGGCAAGCTGGATGCCGAACGTTTCAAGCGGGAACTGGATCGCGCGATCTACGAGGTTCCAGTCGCCAAGGAACTCGGCCTCTTGGACGATGTATTATACCTGGACCAGATAGAAGATCTCATCGCCAAAAAACTTGGCTCTGATGCTGAGGTTCACTTCATCAGCGATCATCAATATTGGACCTCTCGCCGTGACACCTTTTCCGGTCAAAATGCAGTTGCGGTGATTTATGCATCCGGCGGTATTCAGAGCGGCTCGGGGAGAAAAGGTGTTTTTGGCGATCCCGTTATCGGTTCCGCTGGTTTTATCGAGGACCTCAAAGCTGCCCGAAATAACGACAAGGTCAAAGCCATCGTCATCCGGATCGACTCTCCCGGCGGTTCCATGCTGGCCAGCGATCTGATCTGGCGGGAAATCCGACTCACCGTCGAGAAGGGGATTCCGGTTATCGCATCCATGGGCAATGTGGCTGCTTCGGGTGGCTATTACATGGCCATGGCTTGTGATGAAATCGTTGCGCAACCTACGACTATCACCGGGTCTATCGGTATTGTGGCCATGCGTTTGGATTTCGATAAGCTCTTGGAAAAATTGATGGTCAACACCGAAGTGGTCAAAACTTCGCCCAGCGCTGACTTTTTCGACTTTTCCCGCACACTCACACCCGAAGAGAAACACTCCCTGCACCAACGCACCAAAGTGGGTTACGAGACCTTCCTCACCAAGGCGGCTCGAGCCCGGGGACTCGAAAACGAGGAAATGGACCATCTGGCTCGTGGCCGTGTTTGGAGTGGAGACCATGCTCGTGATCTCAACCTCGTGGACCACTTGGGCAGTTTGCTGTCCGCTATCGAGATTGCCGCAAAAAAGGCCGATCTCGAACGGTACCAAGTCATTTCCTATCCCCTGGAGGACCGCTGGAACTTTTTCGGTTCGGACCTCCCTTCCCTTTCAGAAACAGCAACCCCGTCATCCCTCGGCAACTTGCTTCCCTATGAGTTACGGCTCCTGCGGGATGTATCCAACCGGAAAAACGGGTTCCATCTATTCACCATGGCACCCTATCACCTTCAAATTGATTAGTGGAAGGAGATAGGAATCAGGAACATGCCAGTAGGGAGCAAAACCCGGCAACCCACCCCTCATTTTCGTATCCATCCTCAACAGATCACCTAAGAAAACATAGAGTATAAGGCATTTCAATGATTGGTCATCGTGATAAAGCGTCAAAAATCAAAACCTTTATCCAGGAATATCGAGCTGAAATCAAGTTCGTATTGATTTTCAGCATCGGTCTGGTTATTGCTTTCCTTTTGGTGAACAACAGACTGGTAGCCAACCACGTCATCAAACCGATTACTGTGGCGGAAACCTATGTGGCCTCCCTGGCGCTCAATTATGTGTTTGACTTCCCCAACCAGCAACGGGGCACTAATATTTCGGGTAAAAAAGGGAGTTATTTCCGCATGGAAGTCCGCAACAACTGTAATGGGATATATGAGTCAATCGTATTTCTCATGGCATTTATTGCCATCCAAATTCCCTGGCGGCGGAAGGCCGGCTGGATGTCCGTGGGATTTCTCCTCTTCCACATCATCAATGAGTTGCGTCTCGTTACGCTGTTCATTGTAGGATCCAAATACCCCGATAGCTTTGTCTTTTTCCATGAAACCTTTTGGAACTACGCCCTGGTGATCCTTACCCTTGGGATCTTTATCTTTTGTGCCTATCAAGTGAGTAAGGCTCCTGAGGATGGTGGTTCTCAAAAACCTCGATTAACGGAAGCAGAAGCCAAATGAACAGAGAAGAGTTTCGACGCCGCATCATGTTAGGTTTTTTCTTCCGCGGCATTCCCGCTGTAGTCGTATTTGCAACCATCTGGTATTTTGGCGGCTATCACGTCTGGGCACATTTTTTGTCCTCCTGCTTCAAGCTCCTCCCCTTTTCCCTCAGCTATCAACCCGGAAGCACGGAGGCCGCCGTTTTTCTACATAAGGTCGTCATGGAAGGGCGGCAGGTAGAGCTGAACTTCCTGGTCAACCAGCTCAATGTCGTGCTGGGAATTGTTATTCTCTTGCTGGGTACCTTTCCCCACGAAAATTGGCTAACATTTCTACGGCGAACGGTGTTGTGTTTGGGCTCTGTCGTGGTTTACCAGGCCTTCAGCATCTTTATCCAACTGTACATCGAGGAAATCGGCCCAAATCTGGCCAACCAGCTTCAAGCCTTTTGGGAAGAGACCGCGTGGTATCGTACCATGAAAAAAATCGCCGAATTCGACAAGCTCATTTTGCGATTTTGGGCCTGGGGCCCTACATTCATCTGCGCCCTTGTTGTCGATTACTTCGTGGCTGGTTTATGGGGTAAGAAGAAGGTTGCGGCCAAAAAAAAGGGCTAGCGCGCAGGTGATCTAGGACTAAAATCTTGGTCGAGCTTCGAGAGCGGGTTCCTGATAACTGCCGGCCTTTTCTCTTAAAGAAGTGTTATTGGGGAGTTTGGAGATGTCATGACTGATATAAATGTCCTTGATCCGATGACATTCGTCACCGTTTCACAAGCCTATGGAATGGACTGTGAGACACCGGTTTCCCTATACCTCAAGCTCGCTTTGGAAAAGCCGCACGGTTTCATCTTGGAAAGTGTGGACCACGGTGGGCATTCGGGGAGGTATAGTTTTATCGGGTGGGAGCCCATCCTTCACTTTTCCTACTCGCCCCCTTTCTTGACCTTTGAGGGTGCCTTTTCCGGGAAGGTGAAGACGGATAAACCGTTAGACTGCCTCAAGACCTTTCTCAATAATATTACCATGGTCGATGAACAGAGTATCCCCAATGCGCGTGGGGGCCTGGTTGGTCATATCAGTTACGATTCTATTCGACTCATCGAAAATATCGGTGCCTCGAAAGGGGGCCGTACCCCTTGGATCGACTTGATGCTACCCCGGTGTTTACTGGTCATGGACCACCGTACCCACACGGTCACCGTGTTATGCCACCAACGGGTCGAGGGTGATGAGGATCGGGCTCGGGACTGGGCCTCCACTCACCTGAAAGGTGTTCTCGAAAAAATAAGGACCTCGAGCGTCGCCAATGCCACACTCCCCCTTTCAGACCGGCGGGTTTCTTTGGATTCTTGGACCGCCAACCTTTCCAAACATGCTTTTTGCGACATGGTCTCCCGGGCCAGACAGCATATCATCGACGGTGATATTTTCCAGGTTGTCCTCTCCCGGGCTGTCCGGCGACCTTTCCAGGGTAACCCATTTGAGATCTATCGGGTCTTGCGGCAACTCAATCCCAGTCCCTACATGTTCTACCTCCAACAAGGGCGCCGTGTGATCGTCGGTGGTTCTCCGGAGGCATTGGTCACCCTCGAAGATGGCGCCTTGACCACCAAACCCATTGCCGGAACCAGGCCACGGGGTCGGGATCTTCACGAGGATCTGGTTTTGGAGGAAGAGCTTCTTGCCGATGAAAAGGAAATTGCCGAGCATATCATGTTGGTGGACCTGGGACGCAACGATCTCGGACGAGTTGCCCGACCCGGTAGTGTTTCCGTGCCTCGCTTCATGCAAATAGAAAAATACGCCCATGTCATGCACATCGTTTCCGTGGTTGAGGCCAAACCCCGTGAGGGCCTCCATCCCCTGGATGCTTTGATGTCCGCCTTCCCGGCCGGTACCCTCTCCGGCGCACCCAAAATACGCGCGATGCAGATTATCAACGAATTCGAGCCGGAGGCACGGGAAATCTACGGGGGTGCAATCGGTTTTTTGGACTTTTCCGGGAATATGGACTCCTGTATTGCCATCCGGACCGCCATCGTCGAGGATGGTGTGGTCAGGGTTCAGGCCGGCGCCGGAATTGTGGCCGATTCCGTTCCCGAAAAAGAATTTGATGAAACCACCTTCAAAATGATGAGTATGGTTACCGCAGTCGAGAGAGCCATTCCCAATAACTGACCGCTCCTCCCATAGGCCCATAAAAGGAGGCCTCCACCATGATTCTCATGATCGACAATTACGACTCCTTCACCTTCAATCTCGTACAGTACCTGAGTGTATGGGGCCGGGAGGTCAACACCATTAGGAATGATGCCTTTTCGGTCGAGGAAATTTTGGCCATGAAACCCGAGCTCATCGTTATCAGCCCCGGGCCGGGCCGTCCCGAGGATGCCGGCATTTGTATCGAGCTGATCAGGAAGGTCCCCGCTACCCTACCGGTTTTCGGCGTCTGCCTCGGGTTTCAAGCCATGGTGGTCGCCCACGGTGGGACCGTTGTCCATGCGCCTTACCTCATGCACGGCAAAACTTCCAAAATCCATCATGACGGCAAGAGTGCCTTCCGGGGTATTTCACAAGGTTTCAATGGGACCCGTTATCACTCGCTCATGGCCGAGCCGGACGGCCTGCCAGACTGTTTCGAGGTTAGTGCTTGGACCCCTGATGACCTGATCATGGGGATTCGCCATAAACAAAAACCCATCGAGGGCGTCCAATTCCATCCCGAATCCTACCTCACCGAATCAGGTATGAAGATGATCGAAAACATGTTGCCAAAGAGCCTTTGACTTCAGAGAAAAATGACCCTTACTCCGTGATCTCTTGATTGATCGGGCCCGGACTACGGAGTTGTTATTCCGGATGGCGCTTGTCGATCCTGACCATGAGGTCGATGCTTTCTTTCTGTTCCAATTCATACAGGTGGTAGGTGCGCCGGTTTTCAAGACGGGCTTCAGCCAGTTCCTCCCGGGCCTTTCGATAACTCCGGATGACTCTTTCGGAGGCCCCGCCCTTTTTTTTCGCCTCGGTCAAGAATCGGTCCACTTCTTGGATCTTCTCATCGAGTTCGTCGAGATGGTTGTCCAATTGTACGAGGTATCGGTCCAAAAACTCCCACCAGGATTGGGCTCGATTGTACTGGAAGACGATTTGTTGGGCCAGGTACTCGTCCAGGTGTTGCTTGTAGTTGGCCTCGTAGAGGAGGTGGCTCAGAAAGGCTTTTTTCTCCCGATATACCAGGCGTCCTTTTTCGGTCAGGAAACTCTCCAAAACGGTTTGGGCCGGAAAGCCGTGGCGGTCCTTCAACCGCTGAAAAGCCTTCATCTGGGCGAGAAAGGCAGCCATCTCCCCGCCGGGCCGTTCGAGTTCCCTAAAATAAAATTCTTGTTCCATGCGAAGATTGGAGAAACCGAAGAGATCCAGTTCCTGGAACGGTTCCGACCCGACAAGGTGGGTCAACTCATGGTAGAGGACCAAATAGGTTTGGAGTACGCTGAGCCCTTTACGTAAACAAATTTTGGGAAGGAAGGCAGTTTCCATATGGTGGAAATTGCGAGTGGACCATTCCTTTTGGTCAATCACGGGATATTTTTCCGGATTGTTGAGTTTCTCGAGAGCACCGCGAGTGACCGGCTTCCATTCACGCTCATTTTTGGCCCGGTAAAAACCAGCGGATTCCTGAATAAAGAGACCACGTCGGTCGCGGTACCCTCCCAATTGCCGGGAATCACAGAAACACAAGATCCGGTCCAAGTCGGAAGCACCGGAAAATTTCAATTTCTTCCAGGCCTTCCGCAATAGGAGGCGTCCCTCCGGATCGGCCCGGAACAGGGAAAACAGGGGTTTCATGCCTTCTTCGTCGAAGCCGGTAAAGGGTTGGAGCAACTCTTCCCGTTCCGGCGCCCCGGCCCAGGCAAGAGTACAGAGCAAAAGGGTGGGCAAAAGCAGACGAATCATTGACCTCTCCGGATAAAGAATAAGCACTGGTTATCCCCGAAAGACCAGGAAAAACCCATGGTCATTAATTTATACGTTCCTTTCCCCCTTGACAACCCCGAAGATGGTCATCTTTAGTAGGACGCTCGCCCATATGGAGGCTGAATTTTGTGGAATATGGCCCAGGCTTGCGAAATATTTATCAATTAATCGAATTACAGCCCAAAGAAAGCTCGTAGACTGCACCCGGTTTTTTTAGGACAATTTTACCCCGTTCCGAGGTGATGACTCCCTCTTTGCGCCACTTACTCATAATACGTATTGCCGTCTCGGTAGTAGTTCCAACAATGGAGCCGATCAGGCTTTTGGTCAACCGAATTTCGACCAGGGGATGATCTTCCCAATCGTCGATGGAGGCATCGGGGGGTAGGGCCTGGTGAAGGAGTAGGGTTGCGATGCGCTGTTGAACGGGTTCAAGCAGGTTGGCTTGAAGGGTGTAGATTTCACTGAGGCGACGGTTCATATCGATGAGTAGGCTGAAAAAGACATCGGGGCTTTCAGAAACGGCCTTCAGGAAGCGGTCCCGCGTAAAACGCAATGATTCAACTGCTTCGATAGCGACGGCATCTGCCGGGTAGGTGCTACCCGGAAGGGTGAGCGCCTTGCATCCGATCATGTGAGGCGGAGCCGCCAGGTGAAGGATCACCTCATGACCGTTACTGCTGATCTTGCGCATCTTGACCCGGCCTTTCCTCAACAGAAAAAAACCGCCGGCAGGGTCGCCCTGGTGAAATAACAGCTCACCGGCGTTACAACGAATGATATAAGCACATTGCATTAGAATCTCACACTGGCGGCGGGTGAGACCCGAAAACATGGGTATTTCTTTAAAAGTATTTTCTCCCAAGATGGTCCCGGGCTTGCGTTCCATTTATCCTAACTCCCCTTGGTCGGCTTGGATAACCGAAAAGAAAGAAGCACGATTTGTACCATAAAAATCAAACCCGTCTCAATGCTCCAAGGCTTCCAGGCGGGTTCTCACCTTTTCAGACCAGCCCGAGAAGATTTCCACGACATCTCCGGACTCATCTACCAGGAAGGACAGAGGTATAAAAACTTCATCGCCACTGTAGATTCGTTCCACAACCGTCTCGCCCTGCATGAAGTTTGGGTATTGAATGCCGTGCTTACGCAAGTACTTCCTCACCTTGCCGTGAGAATCCGGTTCATCCAGGCTGAGCCCCACTACTTTGAGCGATTCCGCCGCGTAACGTTTCTGGAGTTCGGGCATCTCCCGAGCGCAGGGCACGCACCAGGTGGCCCAGAGGTTGATGAGTACCTTGGAATCGCCGGTCAGGACCTGGTCCATGGAGGTCCGTTGCCCATTCAGATCGTTCAGTGCAATGTTCGGGAAGCGGGCCCCTTTTTTGATTTTGAGGGATTGGAGGCGAAGTTCTTCCACACTTTTGGGTTCGGGCAATGAAAAACGGGATTCTTCCTGGATCTGGACCCGCACTGCACCTTCGGTTATCTTGATTGATGAACCGGCCTGTAAACGCTCAAAGGTTTGTTTCAATCCTGAAGACCAGGTGACTTCAACCCATTCCGCTTGTTGGTCCGAGCCCAGGCCGAAGATTAAACGGGGATCATGCTGGGAAAGGTAGCCACCGCCACCGGACTTGATTTTGGTAAGAATGCCGGCTGATGTTTTGACCCGGACCACAGTGCCGAAAGCGTCCTTCCCACTTTTCGTCCCCGTCAGGGTTAGACGAATGAAGTTGTTGTCCATCCCGATATTGTTACGAAACAAGAGATGGGCCCGGCCCTGGATGGTAGTGAGGAAGATATCCGTATCCCCATCATTGTCGAAATCGGCATAGACCGCTCCTCGCCCGTCCGTAATGGAATCGAGCCCGGAGACACCGGAAATATTTTCGTACTTTTTATTGCCCAAATTGAGGTAGAGACCATCCCGTTCATACCCGCTAAAAGAGAAGCCTTCTTCAAGCATGCGACCCTGGCGGCTGGTGAATGACTCACCACCCGCTTTCTCGATTCCTGCTTTTGCAGCCACCACGTGGCGCCAGAAGAGGCTTCACGTGTCCTTCATGGACTTGCCGGAAATGAAACCATTGGGAGTATACAGGTCCTCGAAACCGTCATTGTCAAAATCGATGAA
>JACLAC010010314.1_pt1 | contig 14885 bp, 10 predicted proteins | sample 8027881 | NCBI WGS metagenome assembly JACLAC01 (sample SAMN15725517, study PRJNA655200) | protist metagenome | isolation source: fluorescence activated cell sorting (FACS) single amplified genomes of... | place: Spain: Blaines Bay Microbial Observatory, Mediterranean Sea | collected 2016-01-19 | reverse complement strand
TTTTATCAGCAGTATCTTTACGGTCTTTTTCTGATGATAGTCCTCTCCTTTTCTTTTCAAATCTCGTAGCTCATAAGCATAGGCCAAAACTTGAGATAGTCCTCCTTCTTCAGCCTGAGGTTCCCTTTATCATCATACAAAACCTGATCAAGGCTATTTCCCAAATTAGTAGTATGGCCATCAAACCAGCTTTGCCATTCTGTACTGTAATCTCATTAATCAATCCCGCCTTCTTATGCTGTAGTCTCAAGATCACCACTTTGCAGTGACGCAACCTCACCTTCGATCTTTTTGGGTTAGCATATCCATACGTCCCATTGAAACCATCTGAAGTAAGCACAGTTCTCTGTTCTGATTGACTTGTTTAGCAATCTTTGATGATGATGTGCCCGTTTGGTAGAACAGTGTTGCAGGAATTGTCTCCCCCCATAAAGCGCTTTGGAGTTTCTCTATCAAGAGTGGCTTTTCTCAAATCAAAGTAGTTATTGTTTTTACGAACCTTGTTGTCTGTATTGAGCAGATCTCTAGCTAGTTTGTTATAGTTTTTATTATTGTCAGGACGATCACAGTGAATACATTTTTGGGATTCTGACGGCTTGATCAATTCTAATTGCTCAACTCCAAAAGCTGGACATGTGAATAAAAAGATCATTAATGATGTTATGAAATGTTTTTCCATATTAGCATTCTTAAATGACACAATTGATATTGTGCTTCCCCAACTAATGTAAGGGGTGCAAACTTATTTCTAGAAATAATAAATTTCACAACGCTCCACAGGGCTCACCATCCTTATCGCTGTCTAAGCGACTGAGTCCAAATTTATTCAAAAAAACTCTGGCTTCCTCAAAAGAATTCATTTGTTTGCAATAACCTTTGCTCCCTTGAACCACTGTCAATACTGCTGAGGGTAATGCTGGTTGGCTGGACTGTCCAGTAGCAGTGCAGTTCGTCACTGGTACTTTAAACGGTAACTCGACTGGATTTTCGAGTAACATTCGAAAAGATGTTCATTCCCGCGGATCAGCTTTCAATCGCAACTTCAGCACTTCTCAACAGTTTCCAAATAAAGATTTTCAGCAGGTCCTAAACGTGACCTCAATTAATGAGTGAAATAATTATAATTTTTAATATTGCATTCAATTGGATAGAGGCATAATCAATCAGAGGCTTTTCAAATGTCAAAGTATATTGAACGATTTACGATTCAGAATACAAAGAAATTATAGATGCACTCATTTCTTCTGGAACTGTCAATTCTTACAACTGGAATTGCTACAGATTTAAAATCCGCTCAAGTAGTATGTAACCCCACCTCACATCACCCAAATCAATGGCTCTATTATGCGGTCCCAAATCTCTGCATAAATTTCTCAACCCACTAGACCACACCAGAAAAATCTTGAGAGGGTGAAGGCGTCTCCCCCCATTAAGAAATTTTAACTTATTTCAACTCAGCAATTTCAAAAAATTTCGTGAAATACCGAATAAATAAATTAAAAAAACTAGATTAACTTACTTTAATTGGGGTTCTGTATATAACCAAGAATAGTAAGTCCAAATGAAGAAGAATAGAAATTAAAAAACATGGTAAATAGGTATCTATAAAGAATGATTAATACTGTACTAAACAAGCCAAGCAATAAATCAATATATTTTAAAAATATTTAATTTTTTACCGAAAATTTAAGAAGATATTAGTGTGCTAAAAATAGAAATAAATAACCTATCCAGTAACATTATTTACTATTTAGAAATAAATGATTTAAACTAATTATTTAAATAGTTTGGTTGCTTCTAGGTTGATCGCTCTTAGTCTTACTGGTTCTAGTCTTAGCTTCTACAGTTACTGGCAATAATCAAAGATAAAAGTAATTGAAATTAATAGATAAGAGATGATATTAAGGCGGGAGTTGAGCCTACACATTTCAGGTTTTGAGTACTGTGATTATTACTTAAGTAGTAGTGATCCAAGATTTGACTAGGTGATTGAAAAGTCTTAGCAATTTGTTAATTCAAATTTTTTATTAGTGCGGTTGGCAGTTGCTGCTGATAACATTAGGTAGAATTACATTATGATAGCGATACAAAAATTTAAATAAGGTATATACTTGATTTAAGAATATGAGTTTTAGAATGCTTTTTATGCATACAAATACGTACAGTTATATTAATTAGAAAATAAGCTATAAAGTCTAGGATTTGATCCTCCTAACTCCTATTGTATTGCGTATTTAATTATAATTTATCTAACTTATTATGACGCTACTTAAACTTTTGATTATTGCAGTTAAAAAAGTCTTCTTTCTTACCAGATTTTATCTGGGCTTGCTTACTTGAAAGCTACTGTTAGCCACGCAGATGATTATGAAAAATCAACTCTTTTCTCATTAGTTGTGGAACTTTGATGAAACCTATAAAGTAAAAAACTTTAAGTGATCTAAGATTTTAAATCAGATCTGATTGATAAGAATATAGAACTCAAAATAGACTTCGGTTATCACAGCTACCTGGATTTGGGTAAATTAATTCAAGGTGGCAGACAGCCAATTAAAAATTGCAGAGAGAATTCTGCTTGAATGATTGATAAAGGAATTTTGGAGCGAAACTAGGTATGTGTTCAAGTTCAACCACTTAAAGCAGTTGTTTATGTATGGAGTCGGTAGTCCTATTAAATCAAACTGATCTTCTCTGGCCGCAATGAGAGTCCTACTTATCAAGTAGGCGCCACTAGAGACAAAAAACGTACCTCGGTACTGGTAAAATCGATCCACCAACCCATAGGGAAAGTACGCACCAAAACTATTTAAAAATTTGATATTATATAGCAAAAATTCAATAAATCACTACTCTCATCCAGCTATTTTCTAAACAGAGGTTCCTGATAAAGAATCCATTATGAAATTTTTTCAAGTCACTGGACTGATTCGAATTTTGTCTTGCATAAATAATAAGAAGAAATTAAATGAAAGACTCAACCCTAACAGGAGGTCGTTATGTGTAAATTTTACAGAATGAAACTAGCTCTTAGCTGTTTACTTATAATCACCATTTACCCAACCACAATTCTCCTTGCACAACAAATCAACTTTATTGACAAATTTAACGCAATAAATTTAGGAGAATATCAGAAAAAAAATAGTCCTATCAACAGCTTTCAGGAAGCTCCATTGCTTCAATCCAAAGTGAAGAAAGGACTGATTCCAAAATTGCAGGATCGGCTACCGAATAAAGAGGATGTATTGGTTGTAAGTCCCCGAGAGAGCATAGGAATTTACGGTGGGGAAATTACATTTAATGCGACTAATCCAACATCATTTGGGAATACAGGCTTTACGGCATGGGATCAACACTTGATGGGATATACTACAAACTGGGAAGTTCTAGTCCCTGAAATTGCAAAAAGTGTCGAGTTGAGTGACGACTTCAAAAGTGCTGTTGTTACTCTTAGGAAGGGCATGAAATGGAGTGATGGCAATGCATTTGCTGCGGATGATATTTTATTTTGGTATGAAGACATCGTTCAGAACCAAGATTTGCCAAACATGCCAAGGCAACTAGCACCAGGGGGAATGAAGGTAAGTATTGAGAAAATCAACGACCATCAAGTCAAGTTTGGGTTTGAAAATCCGTTTCCGAGCTTTTCATTGGCATTGGCAAGATTCAGCTCGGGGTTCCCGATGGCACCACAGCATTATCTGAAAAAATGGCATATCAAATATAATAAAAACGCCGAAGCCCTTGCCAAGGAAGAGGGATTCAACAATTGGATAGATGCTTTTGTATTCCATTATAATGGCCAGACGGGACAGAATGATTTTGATATCAACATGCCAGTACTCAAACCATGGCAACTTACAAGAGTGGATGAATTTGGAAATAAATTTTACGAAAGAAACCCATACTATTGGAAAGTGGATACTGATGGAAACCAACTACCTTACATCGACAGACAAGTTCGATTAATAGTATCAGAACCAGAGGTCGTAAAACTGAAAGTGCAATCCGGGGAAATTGATTATGGTTTCTATAACTTAAGGGTTGAGGATCTGCCAATTCTGAAAGCTGGTGAGGAGAAAGGGAATTATAAAACAATCCTTTGGCCTGCTGCACAGGGTTCAATGCAGAAATATCAATTCAATATCACTGTTAAGGACAAGATACTGAATAATTTATTTAACGATGTAAGATTTAGACAAGCGATGTCACTGGCAATAGACCGGAGCGATATTAACCAGACATTATTTTTTGGGCTAGCAAAACCAAGACAGTGGGGTGTTGAACCTACTTCACCATTTTATGAAGACTGGATGTCAGATTATTATGCGAGTTACGATCCACAAGAAGCAAATAGGTTATTAGATGAAATCGGACTGAAAAAAGGTGCTGACGGCATAAGAATTCGACCAGATGGTGAACCTCTGACAATTGTACTTTGGGATGCTATCAAAAGAATTCCCTTAAGCGAAATCGTAGCGGAGTACTGGAGAAATGTGGGAGTCCAAGTAACAATTAATCCTAGTACGCGGGAAGCATTCAAACAAGCACTGATTGCGAACGAAGTCCATGCATCAGTTTGGTTTGCAGACGTTGTTGCAGAAAAAGATATGTACCAAAGGCCAATATGGTTTCGGCCACCTTACGGTATTGATTCAACTCCAGTTGGTGGAGGATTGGCTTGGCGAGAATGGTGGTTTACGAAGGGTATGAAGGGAGAAAAGCCTGAGGATCAGTATTTTATAGACCAAATGGATTTAGTTGGTAAATGGCAAATGACTAAAATGGGCTCAGCAGATTATTATTCTCTTGGAAAAGAAATTGTAAAAAGGACGTTGGAACGAATGTACCATATTGGTACAGTTGGAGAAGCACCTGAAGTATTTGTAAGGGCTAAAAATCTAATGAATTTCCCACCAGATGAGGGAACTGCTTATATTAATCATCTCGTAAGTGGTCATTCAGACCAATGGTACCTTCAATAAAAGAATAAGCCTTTATGCAGGATCTGAATTAGAAAATTTTTTTCATAAGAATTATAAAAGAAAGGAAAAAAATAAAATATATTAATTTAGGTAATGGAAAGAAGGAGGCGAGAGTTAATAATCAAAATGATCGGGATCAAGTCTCATTATAAAAAATATAATCAAATCAAATTAAGTTTCAAAAAAAGGGAATGTTATAGATTGCTGGTAGAAAATAATCTGCCAGCAATAAACATCACTTGATGTGAAATTATTGAATACAAAATATAGTTGAAATCCCACTAAGAATATAAATCCCCCCCCCCCAACAACACCGTAATAAGTCTAAGAATCCTCAGAACTATTCAGTTTCCTAACTAGGAATTAAATTTACACCTGTTTTTCTGGCGTATTCCTGATAGCACAATCAGAATAAAATCAAATAATTAAAATTGAATTTTCACAAAAAATATTGCCAAAGGATATTAATAGTCAAACATATAGATTAAAATTCATCTGTAGAATCGCAATGAATAGAAAATTATTTATTATTTGGTATTTGTTGAATAGATTCTAATAGAGTGTATGTTCTTTAAAATATGAAAATACAGCTTGAAAATTTGGTTGTTTTATTGAATTGAAAAATAGTTGACTTTAAAAAATTAGTAGTAAAATGTTGAATTTTTTTCTAAAAAGACTTCTCTACATGGTAATTGTCCTAGGCTTGGTATCAATTGCTTCATTCTACATTGTCAACTTACCACCCGGAAGCTGGATTGAAAGTTATGCTATCGAATTAGATAATAGTGGGGAGATGGTTGATGAAGAAGAATTAATATACCTAACTGAACGATATGGATTAGACCAACCCATTTATATCCAATATCTAAGATGGATTATACCTATACTTACCGAGGGAGATTTTGGTCAGTCTTTCGAATGGCAAAAACCTGTATGGAGTCTTATTAAGGAAAGATTATTTTTAACAATGATAATTTCTACTCTTTCCTTGGTTTTCATATATTTAGTATCGATACCAATAGCACTATACTCTGCAACAAATCAATATTCATTTTTTGACTATATATTTACATTTCTGGGTCTCATTGGCTTAGCGATTCCAAATTTCCTACTTGCTTTAATTCTTATGATTGGCCTAACTCACTTATTTGATTTCTCACCTGGTGGGTTGTTTTCACCTGAATATTTGCGAGCCGAATGGAGCTTATTAAAATTCGTGGATCTTTTGAAGCATTTACCAGTACCAATTATTGTGATCGGAACTGCTGGAACTGCAGGAATCATCAGAGTTCTTAGAAGTCTTCTACTAGATGAACTTGAAAAACAGTACGTAAGTACTGCACGAGCTAAGGGTGTGCATGAATGGAAATTAATATTGAAATATCCCTTCCGTATGGCGCTCAATCCTATCTTAAGTACCATTGGAACTCTCTTGCCTTCCATTGTCTCAGGTTCCGCCATAGTTTCAGTTGTACTCGGATTACCTACAACGGGACCATTACTGCTTAGAGCGTTGATTGCGCAGGATACTTATGCAGCATCAAGTATGTTAATGATGTTAGGAGTTTTAACAGTTATTGGTATATTTTTATCTGATATTTTATTGATGATACTTGATCCTAGAATAAGGTTCGAAAAATCAAATTAATTAACCAGTATGTCAGTTGAAAATCCGAAAAAAGATGTTTATTCCCAAAAAGAACTTATTATCAATAAGTTTAAGAAACATAAGTTTGCAGTTTACTCTTTATACTTCTTGATATTCTTGTACATAATCACAACTTTTGCAGAATTCTTTTCACCATATCCCACCTTTCAAAGGAATCGGGAATTTCTCTATGCTCCGCCTTCATCTATACATTTTTTTGATAAATCTGGTAAATTCTCAATATTTCCTTTTGTTTATGATCTCAAGGGTGAATTAGATATTAAAACATTTCAGCGAACTTATGTTGAGAATGATGAAAAACGATACCATCTTATCTTTCTTCCAAAGGTTGAATCATATGGAATTCTCTTCTTTAAGCTAAATAGAAAATTTATTGGTATTGAAGGTGGAGGGCAGTTATTCTTTTTGGGAACTGATGGATTGGGCAGGGATATTTTTAGCAGAACTCTTTATGGTACAAGGACATCTTTATATGTTGGTTTAGTTGGTTTATTCTTTGGCTTGGTATTAGGTTTATTCTTTGGTGGGATTTCGGGGTATTATGGTGGCAGTATTGATAATTTAATTCAAAGATTTATTGAATTTATTCAATCATTACCAACCTTACCGCTTTGGATGGCTTTGGCAACATTAGTGCCCCCAGATTGGTCACCAATTCAGGTCTATTTTAGTATTTCTATTGTTTTAGCTATCATTGGATGGACTAGCTTAGCCAGAGTTGTTAGAGGTAAGTTAATCAGTTTGAGAGAAGAAGATTATGTTCTAGCTGCAAAAGTTTGTGGTGCACGTGAGTCCGATATTATTCTGAAGCACCTTCTTCCTGGGTTTTCCAGCTATTTAATTGTTCACCTCACACTTGCAATTCCGAGTATGATCCTTGGTGAGACATCACTTAGCTTTCTAGGATTAGGTATTCGTCCGCCTGCTGTAAGCCTCGGTACATTACTGCAGGATGGTCAAAATGTTCAAACAGTAACAATGAATCCGTGGCTCCTTTTTCCTGGCATGTTTGTGATTCTTATCGTTTTAGCATTTAATTTTTTGGGAGATGGTATTAGGGACGCAGCCGATCCTTACAAGCACCACTAATCACTATGATAAAAGCTGAAAGTAAATTACTGGAAACGATTGGTTTGAGTACTACTCTTAATGTTGATGAGGGTAGATTAGTAGCGGTTGACCATATAGATGTTTCTATCAACCGGGGAGAAACCTTGGGAATAGTAGGTGAATCTGGCTGTGGCAAGAGTATGTTTGCTCAATCAATCCTAAGAATAGAACCTAAATATGCTCAGATTAGGGGAAAAATTAATCTTTATTCTGAGCTTGGCGATAAAATGGATCTAGCGGGGTTTTCTCGGAATTCTGGTGATTTGAGAAAAGTAAGAGGTGGTAGAGTTAGTATGATTTTTCAGGAACCGATGTCAGCTTTTTCTGTATTGCATACAATCGGCAATCAATTGAAGGAAGCTATCTTTCTTCACAAAACCACTAATGAAACTGAGGCTGATAGAATTGCTGTTATCGCATTGGAAAGAGTTGGAATTCCCAATCCAAGACAACGCCTTAAAGATTATCCACATCACTTTTCTGGTGGTATGCGTCAACGGGCAATGATTGCCATGGCTCTTTCGTGTGAACCTGAATTGTTAATTGCTGATGAACCAACGACTGCTCTGGACGTGACGATTCAAGCCCAAATACTGAGCCTAATGAAAGAACTCCAAAATGAAACTGGAATGGCCATCATTTATATTAGCCATGATCTTGGTGTCATAGCGAACATGGTTGATAAAGTAATTGTGATGTACTTGGGTAAAATTGTAGAGCGGTCTTCAGTAAAAGATTTATTTGACAATCCCTTGCACCCTTATACAAAAGCCCTGATTGACTCTATTCCACGTATTGGTAAGACCAAGAAACAAAAGTTGTTCTCAATTAAAGGGGTTGTTCCTGCTCCATTAGAAAACCGGAGTGGATGTGATTTTTATGGGCGGTGTGAAAAAGCAATTGATAACCTCTGCAATAAGAAATCCCCAGTTTTGTCTGAAATTAACAAAAATCATGAAGTAAGATGCTTTCTTTATTGATTAATTTAATAAGACATATATGCAACCCGAAAACATTCTAGAAGTTCATAAACTTAGTAAATATTTTCCCGTAGAGAAGGGTTTGTTCAAGAAAGTTGTCGGCTTTGTTCGAGCTGTAGATAATATCACCGTCTCCATAAAAAGTGGTGAAGTCCTTGGAATAGTAGGTGAGTCTGGCTCAGGTAAAACAACCCTTGGAAAATGTATTTTAAAAGCTACTGAAATTACGAATGGTAAAATTCTTTTTCGTGGAGATACAGGAAATATTACTGATATACCAACTTTAAATAAAAAGGAATTGAGAAGATTACGCAAAGAAATAAACATGATCTTTCAAGATCCTTTCTCTTCATTATCTCCTCGTATGACAGTGAATCAAATAATTTCCGAACCACTTGTCATGCATCAGTACAGGAAAACAGAAATTGAGGATAGAGTAAAATACCTTATTCAAAAAGTTGGATTACAAATTTCTCACTTGAACCGGTATCCTAATTCTTTTAGTGGAGGCCAACGTCAAAGGATTGGAATTGCCCGAGCTTTAGCAACTAACCCTAGACTAATTGTTGCTGATGAACCAGTATCTGCCTTAGATGTCTCTATTCAAGCTCAAATTCTGAATCTTTTGCAGGAATTAAAAGATGAATTGAACTTAACTTATCTTTTCATTTCTCACAATTTAAGTGTTATTGAACATATATCAGATCGAGTAATTGTGATGTATGTTGGTAGGATTGTTGAGTCTGGCTCTACAGATCAAATCTACTCTAGGCCACAGCACCCCTATACCAGGGCACTTCTCTCATCCTTACCACCGCCGAACCCTGGTTCAAACTTTCAACCTGAAATTCTACCCGGTGAAGTAGCCAATCCTGCTAATCCTCCATCTGGTTGCCATTTTCATCCTCGTTGTAGTCAGGCTACCGAATATTGCTCCATGAACAAACCGGAACTGAGAGATCTTGGAAATAATCATTACTCGGCTTGTTTCTTTTCTGAAGAGTTAAGTTAGGTTGTCTTCCACGTACTTAATAAAGTTATTAATCCTGTGAAAAGTACAATAATTTGCATTGTGGGCGTTATCAGCACCACCCGTGTTATCATCGAAAGCTGTTCTTGATACAAAAATTATATCATTATCATCAAATTCAAAATCAATATATTGAAAAGCGTGCTTGTGGGGATCCTCATGGATTAAAAGATATTTTATAATTTTCCATTCAATTAGGTCCTTTGAGGCACTTAATGCTAATTTGTTTCTGTAAGAATTGCTATCTTGGGGGTTAATAATACTAAAATAATATTCACTATTTGGATCTCTTTTTACTACAAACTTTGCTCCACCTCCAGGAAATTTTATTCGATCTTTTTCTTCATCGTGTTTAAGTGTTCTTCCATCCTCATTTACATACACTAAGCTTGCTGGCTCATCTTCTTCAATAAATCCCTCTCTACCAATACCACCCGAACGTGTTCTCAAATTTGTTCTCAATATATTCACTATTTGGTTCCTTGGATTTACAACAACATTACCTTCTATCCATTGGTAATTTTCCCAAGATTTGATTGAATCAGAAAATTTCCATGAATCTCTCCTAAGTAAATCGTCACTTGTACTTGCTGAAATTACCAAACTTTCCCAGTATCTCCGATCTGGATTGGGTGCATATTCAAACGCCTTCCAGACTCTGTTATTATTTACCAAGACTGAAGTTGGTGCTGTATGATAACCTTCTTCATCTGTTAAGAGTCCTGTCGTTTCATCTTCTACCTCTGACCAAGTTCTTCCTTCATCAGTTGATTTTCGTATTACGATTTTGCCATTCAATCGTCCTAAATTATTGTCACAGTGGTCAGTTCCGAGTAGATAGATAACCCCATTAATATTGAATATTTTTGACCAGATCTGATCCTTTATATTTTTTATGTAGTCCCATGTTTCCCCCCTGTCATTACTTTCATAAATGAATGTCTCAGAATAGGAAGACCCTTTCCCGAAATAAGAATGAGATACTAAGTACCTTTCCTTTGTTATCTTAATAATTGATGGACATCCGACAAAATTTTTAGTCTGTGCAGGTACATGGTGTATGATGATCCCTGGTACTTTGTCAAATACTATTGAATAATTCTGTTGTTTCATCTTTTAATCCAATTAAGGTAAGTAAGTTCAGTTGTTCTATCATGCCAACTTTATAGAAACAAGAGTTAGAGAGTGTTTCTTCAAAAGAATTAAGATAATGTAATTATCTAATTAATGAATTATTCAAGTGGAAGAAATCTTCTCAAATCAAAAATTGTGATATTACGACACTTTTGCTGTTTCCAGAAATCAATTCTTTATTAAGACCATGCTTTGGTTTCTTCTTTATCTGTGATGGTTGTATAAATTTAAATGTTATTAGTTCGCCTCTTACCCAGATGTGACTATCGTCTGACTTTTCTACTGATTTGATGGCTGGATTTCCCTGATGACTATTTCTTCAGAAGTCTAAACTTGGGATTTTAATAACCAGATTGGCCCATGAATTTGACCCTTTTGACTTGGTGGATCTCAGAACATTGCAGACAGGGGTGAAGTTATCATGTATGACTGATTAAAATATAACTTTCTGTGAAGCTATCTTTTATTTTCGAAACTTCATAAAGAGTGTGAAATTTTATCTGGGTTCGAGATGAGATTAGTACTCTAAGTTTCTAGTCTGGTTCATGTCTTATACAGCAGAAATCTGTTTGTCTCTATCAGGCTACCTTTCTACTAAGCCTTCAAAGTTCGATTTGTCCTGCTGATGCTCTCGGTGGGCTAGTTTCTGCTGGTTGAACCAACTGCCTTGTTAAAAGAGTCATCTTTTCTCTACATGGAATTAAAAAAATATTTATAAGTGAGACTTCCGATCAAGAATTTACCGATTGCTGATGAGGTAGGAGACAAAGGGTTGGGGAGATACCTTGAAGCAAAGAGTGCCGGTAAATTAATCAATGTCTAAGTGATCTTTCTCCTAGAACAATGATGGATCGATGGTAGGATAATGTGCATTTTGCAAACGGCCGTCGTATGGTGCGGTTGTTTTGTAGAGAAAGATGAGAATGTAGATGTTGTTCCAGATTGGATGGTAGATGATTGGCCTTGTCCGAACATTCAATCAAAAGTAACCATTTCAAATCACTTGAATCCACATGATTTACCACTGGCAAAGAAACAGATTGATCGCAAGCATGCATTCCTCGTTGGCTTCAGCAATTATAAGACTAAGTATGCGCACCACCCTCACTCTATTTAGCGTGTTCGTGCTCGGTATTTCCTCGGTAGAAGCCGCACCACCAAAGAAACTGAAACTCCATCATTTTTTCGTCAATCAGGATGTGCCTCAAATGCAGATGTTGCAACCTTGGGCGGATGAAGTGGAGCGGCTTTCTGAGGGTCAGATCGAAATCTTGATTGTTCCGAAAATGGAACTTGGCGGCAAACCGAAAGATTTGGTGAGTCAGGCTTCTGAAGGGCGGATAACGGATTTGATCTGGACGGTCAACACCTACAGTGGAGGTTTTGAAAGAAGTGAGGTTTTCGAGCTACCTTTTGTACACACAAACAATCCTGCCGCAACGAATCTGGCTATGCGTGAGATGTTTGAGAGCGATCTGAAGCAAGAATATGCAGACAAGAATTTGGAAGTGATGTTTCTGCATGTGCATCAGGGACATGCTATTTTAAGCAAAAGAACCGATGTCTTGACTCCAGCAGATATGCTGGGTAGGCGAGTCCGCATTGCTGGCAGGATCACGGACTGGGTGGCTGAAGAACTAGGAGGCAAAACCATTGCAACCACGGTGCGACAGATACCGCAGATTCTTCAGCGTGCTATCGCAGACACTGTACTGATCACAGCCAATGTCATTGCCCCGCTGAAGCTAGAGCAACACATCAATTCTATGACTGAAGGCTATCAGTCCACCCGATTCGCCAATGCGGTGTTGCAGGTTTCGATGAACCGAGACACTTGGATCTCATTATCACCAGAGGTCAAAGAGGCATTCCTCAAGGCAAGTGACGAAAATTTTTTGCGCCGGATCGGTAAGGTTTGGTCTGATTATGAGCTTGGTGGCATTGAGCGTTTGAAGACTTACAAGAAAAAACACATTGTTCTGGATCAGACGCAAACCGCTGAGTTTGAATCAGCGTTGGAGCCAGTGATTGATCGCTGGATTATGGAGGTGCGGAGTAAGGGAATAGATGGGAAGGACTTAGTCCAAAAAGCCAGGGCCTTGGTTCAAAAGCATTCAAAATGAATTTTTTTTCTTCCTATCGGTAAAATACAGGCTCAATATCGCCCAGACCCACTGCATCTACTCTCAGCTGACATGGCATGAACTGCATGTTTGATGTAATGTTATTGAAAAAGAATGCAATACCACTATGCGGGCTCATTTAGAACGAGCGTTGGCTAATAGCCGCCGGATGTCTATGAAAACACATAGCTCCTGATGCCAGAGTATTAGCAGATTTGATACGCTTGCCCTAAACCAGCAAAAAGGTTAAGAAGATCCAAAAAGTAAAACCGAGTACGAGTAGAACAACCCCACCCCAAAGTGGTGATTCTTACCTCTCAAGGTGTTAAAATGGATTTCGTCAATCCCTTATACCTGTCAACGTTTCTTGATCTGGGGGTTGATTGGTCTGAACAACCTGAGGAATTCGCCATCATCTCTGGCTACGCTACTACGGGCGAAAAATGGCCTACCGAAAGGAATCAGCAAGCGGATGAACAGTTACATCATCGGCTTGTAGAAAATGGGACTTGGCTGAGAAGGGTCACCGGCTATGCTCCTGACACTGGTCATAATGAACCGTGCTGGGCAATAGCCATCTCTTTTGACGAAGCCTGTGATATTGGAGAGGAGTTCCTGCAAGACGCAATTTACTATGTTGTAGGGGATGATCTTTTTGTAAGTCATTGCGATTCAAGACGCGTCAAGACCCCAATCAGTAAGTTCTCTGTAAAAATCCGTCCGATGAAGCAAGGAGTTTAGTAACACCGAAATGAATATTGGATTGATCTTACTATGGTTTCTCCAAGTATGGCTAAATAGCCATTGAAAGAAGTCATCATTCTCTCCAACTCCCGATCTTCTTCTCCCTTCGAGCATTTCAAAAAGAATAGACGCTGCTCCTTGACCATAGTAGGAATCACATCCTCACCAGTATGAAAGATATCTTTCGTTTCATTACTGCCATCTGTGAATTTTACAGGACTCCCGTCCCAGTGCTCAATCTCTACCCGTTCCCGAAGGAAAAACATTCAGGCTAGCTCCACAACAAGTTAGACGACAGACTTCTACTACGAAGTGTAGACGAGCTTAGCCTCTTCCAAGGCATCAAAATAGTTAATATTCCTTGCCTTCGGACAATTTACTACCACAGCGGATACTAACTCTACATTCCCATATTTCACTGCTCTCCACTCCACCTCTGCATTTACCTTCGCTTTATTGGGACGGAGCATGGGTAAGACTGTTGATTCTATGCTCACATGCTCTCAGAAATGAGATGAATCAAAGTTTCAAAAGCATTGGATCATTGAGTTCTGCTATTGGTCTAATTCCTCATTTAGGTCACCTTGAGAGTTCATGATAACTGGCATCCTGAATCTCCAACTTGTCCATAGGGAGTCATCTTCAATCAGCCGAACCATGAAGTGAGCTACGTTGGAGCGTGCTGTCGGCTGGCCGTTGAACAGGCCTATTAACGGTGACTCTGTAATTTCATAAGTGGATACACCACTGTATTCATCAAAATAAATCTGACTGGCGAGAGTGGACAATTAGACTCAATCGCCTTGCACAAACGCTTTGTAGCTTCTGTACACAACTGCTTTGGTTCTCCAAAAATCCCATTAAAGTTGATGACATGCCCCAAACAGGATACCACGGAGTCACATCCCTTTGCTAAATCAGCCATCTGCTCATCTGAAAGATCAAGTAAACTGGCTTCAACGAGAGTGATGTTAGGATGTTCTAAAATTTCTGAAGGAAGCCTGTTGCGCGACCGCACAATTACACGAACTTTGTAGTCATTGGCCAAAGACTGTTCAACCACCAGCCTGCCTGTTTGTCCGGTTGCACCGGCGACCGAGATAGTTTTCATGA
>JACLAC010014294.1_pt1 | contig 14897 bp, 36 predicted proteins | sample 8027881 | NCBI WGS metagenome assembly JACLAC01 (sample SAMN15725517, study PRJNA655200) | protist metagenome | isolation source: fluorescence activated cell sorting (FACS) single amplified genomes of... | place: Spain: Blaines Bay Microbial Observatory, Mediterranean Sea | collected 2016-01-19 | reverse complement strand
AAACTCAATGCAAGCGTTCTCAAAAACATGGACACTAGGTACAGGTAAGTCAGTTGCTTGGCCTGCTGGTGTAGGTGGTAAGGGTAATGCTGGTGTTGCTGGTGTCATCAGAAATACTGATGGTGCTATTGGTTATGTGAACCAGTCATACATTGATGATACTGTTAGAGCTGCTGCATTGCAGAATCTATCTGGTGAGTTCTTGAAACCATCTGTTGAGGCAGGTGCATTAGCACTTAATGGTATTACATTAGATGAGAATCTAGCAGGTAAGAATCCAAACCCAACTGCAAAGGGAGCATATCCTATTGCTACACTGACTTGGATACTTGCATATGAGAATGGTAATGGTAGAAATGCTAAACCAGTTAGGACTGCATTAAGCAGACTACTTAGTGATGAGTATCAGGATAAAGCACCTACACTAGGATTCGTTCCTCTTAAAGGTGACATCCTTGCCAAGGCAAGAGGTGCGGTTGAAAGAATAGGAAAGTAGATAGTTACATAACTTTATATAAGACCCATTTATGTTACACATAAGTGGGTCTTTTTTCTGTTCGGAGATCCGAATGTAAAGTTATTTGACAAAAATTAATCTTTCCTATATAATATTGTTACGTTACTTAATAAAAGACTCAATGACTTCTTCAACTGCTAACAAGTATACCACTACTGAGTATGGTAAGCAAAATATGTTTGCTGCCGAGGCACAACCTTGGATTGACCAGAATGATAACTATGAAGGTTATGCTGAGAACGCAGAGAAAACCAATGGTCGTTGGGCTATGATTGGTATCGTTGCACTACTCGGTGCTTATATCACTACTGGACAAATCATTCCAGGTGTATTTTAATGAACTACTGGAAGAACGCAGAACAACTCAATGGTCGCATGGCTATGATGGGTTTCTTTGCTGCCGTAGTTAACTACGGATTTACTGGCTGGGTAATACCAGGCATCTTTTGACCCACAGGTCTTTACACCACTCGCAATTGCGAGTCACTTTTAACCCTAACAATCCAAAAAGGAGAAAACAATGACACCAGAAGCAGAAAAATTTAACGGTTGGATGGCAATGCTAGGCATCGTCGCAGCACTAGGTGCTTATGCAACCACAGGTCAAATCATACCAGGTATCTTCTAATGAATAACAAGAACATCTTTTTAAAAGCAAATGGCAGAGCTGCCATGATAGGAATTTGGTTCTTCGGACTATCCTATGCAGTAACAGGTCAACTTATTCCAGGTATCTTCTAATGTCTAAAAAAACAAATGAAAAACTTAACAACGAAGTCGATTTCTCCATCGCTGAAAAGTGGAATGGTATTGCTGCTATCGTTGGTTGCGTTGCAGCCTTTGCTAGTTACAGTTTTACTGGACAAATCATTCCTGGTCTAGTATAATTACCTAGTCCAAAACCTTTACATAACTAAATAATTACTCGTAATTTATTACCGAATCAAAACATATGGGCGACTTCATAGCCGCAACAGACAGTATATCTCCCCTAACAGCAATCCTATGGTGTTTCTACCCCATAGGTTGTTTAGTATTGATCGAACTTATTCTTCGTGCTATCAGTAATGATGACGATGATGATCAAGATGGTGGTAAAGGTATACGAGTTAATCAGAATGAACCACTCTATGCACCTGCTGGAGCATGATTGATTTTTCTCATCATTATTGGAGATATGCTGAACGTTGGAATGGACGTTTCGCAATGGTCGGAGTAATTATTTTAATTTTAAAAACATGTATCAACTAATTTTCGTAGCAGTAGTAGCAGTAACAGTTTACACAAACGGTTTATCTTTCGCACTTCAATGATACCACTAGCACTATTATTAACATCACTTCCACCAGGCTCTAGAGATCTTGTAGAGTTTGGATTTTTTGTGACTGTAGGAATGACCGCAGGGTCATTGGGATTGATATGATTAACTTAGCAGAAACTTATGAAATGGTATTCATGATAGTAGTTAGTGTTATAATGACAACAACTATGTTCATGACTATGATGTCGTACATGATGGATGATTAAATAATACGGTTGTTAAATAAAGCACATGGCATCGTATACTATCACACTTCAATCCCCAGATGGAACAGAAAATACCTTTGACTGTGATGAAGATACTTATATCTTAGAAGCAGCAGAAGAAGAGGGTCTAGATCTTCCTTCATCATGTAGAGCAGGAGCATGTTCAGCATGTTTAGGTAAAGTCTTAGAGGGAACAGTCAATAATGATGAACAATCTTTCCTAGATGAAGATCAATTAGAAGAGGGATGGTCTCTCCTCTGTGTTGCTACTCCAGAATCAGATTGTGTAATACTTACGGAACAAGAAGAAAACTTAGAGTAATTAATGAAAAACAAAAAAGCAGCAAAGAAACTTATTAAACTTGCAAAAGAACATCCAGAATGGTATAGTGAACATGATGTCTACTTTGCCAAGATGGTAAAAAGAAGAATCAAATTAGAAAAACAACGAGAACAAATGAATGACTGAAGCCACTTATTCAGATGCAAAAATGAAATTGAGACGAGAAGTACTAGCAATACTTCTTAAAAAGTATGGCAATGAAGGTAATAATAAAGCAATCTATGAGTGTGCTGATGAATGGGTGGAGAAGTATTTTATAAGTGCTGGTGTTGTTGACTATTTCAATGCTTATAAACAGTCCTTTATAAATAAATCACTTGTTTAAGTATAATGCAAAAAATTATTAATGTACTTGCTGTTGCGTCTGCTGCTGTATCTGTTGCCGTTGTTGGTAGTGGGTTATACGTATACGTCAATCGCGCATCCATCATTGATGGAGTTAAATCTCAGGTTATGGAATCAGTTACTGGATCTCTTGGCGGTCTTGGAGGAATGGGTGAAGGTTCACTTCCTTTAGGCACTCCTGATCTTGCACCTCCTGCTGATTCTGCTGCAGTTCCCCCTGTTGGTGGTGGTTTAGGAGTTTCTAATTTCTAAATAATAGAGCCTTACTCTATTATCATGCCTAAAGAAGAAGTAAAAGAAGAAGTAGTAGTAGAAGAACCCAAAGAAGAAAAGAAAGGGTTGTTTCAAAAAGCAAAGGATGCTATACTACCAGATGCCGACGAACAGGCAGCAATCATCTCAACTTTTGTGAGAATTACCGTTCTTGCCTGGTCGGGTGGAATTTTAACTTTAAATTATGTGGCGATTCCAGGTGTACCACAACAAAAAATAGATCCAACATTTATCGCTTCTGTTTTTACAGGAGTTTTAGCTAGCTTTGGAATTCAAACTGCTAGTAAGAAAGGTGATGGCACTATGAAGATGGATAAGAATGGTAATGCCGTTAATGGTAATGGTGGAGGTGGTGGCATCAGTAAGAAAGATCTTGAGTTACTGATTGAGAAAGCATCACAGACTGGTCCTACTCAAACAATTAGAATTGAGCAAGCACCTATCAAGATCAGCACTGATACACCATCAGACGAAACATTTAAAATGTAGGAGGTAAACTATGTCTTGTAACGATCACGAGAAAATGAATCCAGTGACACATGCTTTATACCATGTGAAGGAATGGGATAAGAAAATGGCAAAGAAGATTCAGGACAAGTTTAAGTTGACTGATTATCAAATGCTTTGTCTTGCCTTTGCTAAAGGATTTGTTATAGGTGCAATTCTTTTATGACACAATCACTCAAGTGGGTCTTTCGACTCATCTTTATTGTGGTTGGATTTGAGTTAGCAATAGTATCTTCTACTATTGCAGGTTGCTTTGTTACTGATAAGTGTAGTCAAGAAACTAGAGATAGTATTGAACGCACCATGAATGGCTTAGCAACCAAAGCATTTGCATTGTATGCTGCTGAAAAAGCAGGTCAGGCAAATGAAATGAAGAAGAAAGAAGTATGTCCTAAGTGTGGTGAATAATGGAATTAACAGAAGAGAATGTAATGAAAGTTCTCGAAGACCTTATACCTTACATTGAGGCAGATGGTGGGTGGTTAGAGTTTGTAGAGATAGAAGAAGAAACAAACTTTGTTAAGGTGAGATTAGGTGGTGCATGTTCTACTTGTGCTATGAGTGCTATGACATTGAAGCAAGGTATAGAAAAGAAAGTTATGAGTGAGATTCCTGATTGCTATGGAGTTATTCAGGTTCTCTAACATAGTCAGGAAGTCCACACTGAACTAGGCACAATTACTCAATCCATGCTATAAATACATGCAGTATGGGATTGAACAGATCATGCCCCTAACGCAACAAAGACATTACACGGTTGGTTATCACGATAATCAAAATCATAAAGTTGAGATTTGTGAGTATGCGATAGACGCATATCAAGCAATACAAAACGCAAAGGAGGATGTTCCAGGTTTATCTGAGCATCCTCATTCTTGTGAGTACTGCATTTTGGAGAAGTAGTGATGACTAGTATAACAAACAATAAGCACGAGATTATGTGGTGGATGAGTAGACTCACAGTGATGGGAGTTTCTTTATCATTGGCAGTCTATCTTGCTGCACAGGCATACGTATAACTAGTAATAGTTATTGAGAATATATGCTATCAACACAATATCGTTTGCGTCTAGAAGCAATTTGTAAAGACATTGCTGCTGGAACAGAGGTTAGTCTAGAAGATATGATCTGGGCTAACAAACTAGCAAAAGCAAATACTGCTGCTAGAGGTATGTTGAACACGGCAAGAAAGATGAATACAGATCCTACAGATTCTTTTCTGAATGAGTTGAATATTGGAGACCCCGATCCAACTCATCACCGTAGGGGTTTCGGAGATCCACAAGATGTGGTAGACTGGTTCCATCAAGAACGATCTGATGATTGGAGGCAACGTGATTGAGAAGGGTGATAAGATTGTAAGGATGGTATTGCTTAGTCCACACGAAGCAGATCATTTATATAAAAAAGAAAACGGCACATTCTATTGGTGTCATCACAGAAAAAGTGGTGACACCTTTTCTATACCTGAGATACAGATGGAAATGTTTGAACGTCCACGACCTAAACCTCATCAGTTTACACAAGAGCAACTTGATCGTGCTCCACACCACAATATCTTAGAGAAATACTATGGTAAGGATTGGAAACCTGTACCACAAGAAGGACTGGAGGATCATTACTAATGGGATTGTTTGTTGTACCAGAATACACTTGTAAGCATCCTATATTCCCTCATTACAATACTGTTGATCTAATGTATGATGCTTTAAACAATGGGTGTGAGCAAAAGGATTGGTATGCCTATCTCGATTTTATAAGTGAGAATCAATATGACTTCCAATAAACATCCTAACGGTTACACTCAGGAGATGATCAAGGAGATACTAGGTACTGCTTGGTTGGATAAAGATAATATGCCTGAAACTGGTAATCAGATTAGAAGAAGAAAGGGACAAGAGATGAGAGCAGGAACAAGACCCTATCCCAAGTATCCATCAAAGGAGTCAAGGATAGCAGACACTTCAGGTATGTTTGATGAGAATGGACAATATGTTTACCCTGAAGGTAGTGGGTTTAATTATATGGAAAAAATAGATCCTAATTCTCCTTGGAAGGTTAAAGTATCGTGAGTGAGATAGTTCATAGTGTAAATATTATGATAGCTATACTTTTAGTAGGAGTATGTGTTACAATATACTGGATATTTAAATACGATGACTGGAATCCTAATCCCATTACTATTGATGAGCACACCAGTGCAAGCATTTCCGACAGCAGGGGAGATGGTTCAGAAGATGAGGGAACATCAGTCTGAACAAAACCAAACTCCAGCAGAAGATTCTATAAATAGTGCGATAGAAGATTTATGGGAGGAAAAAGATGGGAGCAATGACCCCACCACCAAGGAAGAGTTGTTACAACTTCCGAGTGACGGAGATAGTGAAAGTACTGGACGGAGATACGATAGATGTTCTGATCGATCTTGGATTCGATTTATACAAGAAAGAACGGGTAAGAATTGCAGGAGTTGACACTCCTGAGAAGAGGACAAGAGACTTAGAAGAAAAGGAGTTAGGAATTCATGCTACCAACTGGCTTAAAGAAAAATTGGAAAGCACCCTTGCTGGCGACGATCAGCTTTTCATTCGTACTGAGCTTGTGGGCGGCACTGGGAAGTACGGACGGTTACTGGGGTGGTGTTACATCGGGGACTCCGAGTTGTCACTCAACGAACAAATGATTACTGAAGGTTATGCTTGGGAATATGATGGCGGCACTAAACAGAAAAATTTTGAAAGCCTACGTGAGATTAGGCGTTCGTTTGGGACATTGGAGGAGTCTTGATCAGACCTATATAGATTCACAAGGAAAAACAGGCAGACGTTTATACGCTGACTGGGAAATACCAACTGAGGATTATTAAAATGGAAGAAAAATTATTGGAAGAAACTATTGAAGAATTGAAAAAAAGAATACATTCTTTAGAGGTAGAGAATGAAAAAGTGCGTGACGCACTTGTAAAACATGGTATCATAACACCATAATGGACATACAAAAAGTCACATCAGGAGTAACAGCAGCAGCAGTTGTAGGGACTGGTGCATTTGTTGGTGGCAATCATCAGATTGATAAGATGAAAGGAGGACCACAGAAAAGACGGGATGCACAGATAGAAAAGATAAGACAGGTTGTAAGAGAAGAAGTCTATATACAAATGGTTAATGCTTGGCCTAAGACTTCTGGACCTGTTAAGGGTCTTACAGTTCCTAAACAAGATTATAGACAGGAGGTTCCTAAGAAATGAATTTATTAAACACATTTGCTGCTGCATCATTAGATCTTAATGAAGCATGGAACCTATCATGGGGTGAAGGTATTCAGTTTATATTGGTACTTGCCTTTGTATATTGGTTGAAGGTTAAGATAGATACACGAGCAGGTCTTGGTAAGAAGAAGTTGAGACAGTTGAAGACAGTAATCAAAGAAGCAATTCAAGAAACCAAATAATGATCCCTGATATTCCTGTTGTTGGTGGTGGTGATAATATACCTTTCATACAGGTTAATGGTACTGGAGTAAAATTAATACAAACAATTAGACCAACAAACACATCTATAAAACCTATTGGTGTAGGAGTTATTGCAGATTCTAGAGTGTGGGTGATTCAACCCCCTGCAGTAAATAATTTAACTGTTCCTGTTACTACAGTTGTAGGCACTCCTATAGTTAATATGCCAGGTTGCGTGAAGGTTCATAAGGAGAACGCAAAGAATCCAAAGAATAGAAATAAGATGTTGGTCGATGATGACCCTAAAGGCAATACAGTATTGTGTGATGCTGGTGCTCCATACTATGAACCAGCAGATTATGACTATAGAGGTTTATCATGGCAGACGATATATACAGATTCAGAAGAAGCACCTGAAGGCATTGATACTGGAGAACCACCTACACCTGAAGTACCAGATGCTCCACCAGCACCTGAAACACCAGGAGAAACTGCTGGAAATGTAGAGTGTCCTCCACCTAATGCTAGACGCATAGGTGATAGGAATCAGAAGGGTGATGAGCAAGTAAAAGAATATAAACTAACACCTGACGGTAAAATCTGTGAGACCATTTGGGAACCAGTACCAGCAGTGGAACAATACTTACCATCAATAGGTGTTGTAACAACTACAGCAACGATTGCTACTGTTGCGACTGCATCTGCCCTATTTGCCAAACCCCTAGCAGATCTGATCCTGAAGGCTGTGAAGCCTGTGATAAAGAAGGTGATTGGGAAGGTTCAGAAGATGATGGGGAAGACTCCATACCACCCAACTCAATCTGAGGTTCAGACGAATCAGTATCGAGAGAAGAAGGGTTTACCTTTATTGAAGTTTGGTCAGAAGAAGGTTGTAGAGAAGAAGAAGGATTAGTCCAACTAGGTTGTGGTATCTGGTGTTCATGTGGCATTATCTTTCCACCAGGTGCAGTAACAACTACGTCAGCACATACACTAAAGTATGGTGACTTGGGATGGAACATTATACCAGCCTTTTTAAGTTCACCACAATTTTTAAGACGAGCTATTTCAAAGTCTAATCTTTTATTAGCAACTGCTTGAGCAACTAGGTCATTTTGATTTGCTGCTGCTTCATGACACTGCCTCATTAGTTTTCTATTCAGTGGTATTGAAAGTGTTGCAGAAAGGCCAGCATTGAATGACTGGTTTGCCCTCATGTCAGTACGCACTGGTTTATACCATGATGGTGTCATCTCTCCACCAGTATCAACTATATCTGGCACACCATTAGGACTGTCTATATCTTGGATGATACTAATATCTGATCCATCAGGGAACCAACGGATTGTTTCTCCAGCAGTATTACCATCAGTTCCATCAGACACATATGTTCTATCATCATACCAAGTTTCCCAAGGATAGTTCTTAACGGTAACATAGGTAGGAACCATCTTACCTGTAGCATCAGTCGTATTATATTGTGGTTCGTTATAAAAATCTTCCCAAGGATCCTTTCTAGTATCTGCGAACTGTAGGTATGGTGTAAGGTTAAACGTAGCACCTTGACACTGCACACCACCACCATAGGTGTTAGTTATGTATGGACCTTGTAAAACTTGTATTGCCTGGTTGGTCACTGAGCCAGAAGAGTTGGCGATAGGATTAGCAGTAGCACTAACTCCACCAACACCCTGTGCTAGTGCGACGTTAGGAGATAAAAGACTACCTATAGTTGCTATTGCGTAAAGGTGCTTGTTGTATCTGTGACGCTTTGTATTGTTGTTACTCTTTGAATTATTGTTTGATTCGTCATACCTGGTCCAGAATATGTCTGGGTAAATTGAAAGGCTCCTCCAGGTTCTGCTATTGTGAAGTTGTTTGCTGCTGAGAAGTCTAATGCATCGAAGGAAGAAGTTGTTGCTGCTGCGGTTGCTGCGTCTTCTCCTGTTCCCACGGTTGGTGAGACTTGTACTGTTGTTGTGCTCACGGTTGGATTGAGTGGTGATCCATTGTTTTCCACCCCTACGCCAGTAACTGTGTATTCCCATCCTGTCCTATAGTCAATTGAATTTATAGTTTCCGTGACCGTAGATTCAGTCTCGGTGTGGCTCGTCATCGAGCCTTGCTGGAAATTTGGGACCACGGGGACTGCTCTTGCAACACCCGTGCTACCTAATGCCAACACTAATATAGTTATAAGCCTTTTCATGACCTACTTTCCTAGTTAATTTGTAGTTCAGTTACAAACTGTCCAGTCGCGGATGTACCTGCGCCGCCAGCGGTTACGGTCAGAGCACCTTGCGAAGTTACAGTTCCAGCCAAAGATCCAGCAGTTCCAGCAGCAGTAGATAACTGATCACCGTATGCCGAAACATCACCGATGTCAGGACCAGTTGTATCAATCGCATCAGCTTGAGTATATGCCTGAGTGAAGCTGAAAGATTCACCTGGGTCATCCTGTACTGCAGCAATAACACCAGGAGAATATACACCTGAAGTTACAGTACCAGCCGATATGGTATTAGCCGTGGTTCCATCAGTTGTATCCACATTATTACCAGTGATACTAAATGAAGATCCAATCCTGTTCATCTGTGTTGCAGCAGAATTGACTGTTAGCTGAACACTAGAAGTCATTCTTGATGTAATATCAGCCTTAGCTGCTGGTGCTACCATTGCACCCGTCATCAATAACATAATTAAGGGTAAGAATTTTTTCATTAATAATTACCGACAATTTCTTATTTGTATTTAGCAAGTTGTAAAGTAAAGTAAAGATTAAGATGTATCGCACTATACATCTGGGTATCCAATTAAAGATCTGACCATATGCGTTGACAAATGCTTAACATTTTGTTATACTAAATAAGTTCGTGGGCATTTGCTCACATTTTACCCCTGACCGAGACTAAACGGGGTTAACAGTCTCTCATATCCACTAGTGAAGGGATTAGTGGAAATATCTGTATCGCTCGTCCCTTGAGCCCTACTAAATTTAAATTGTCCTCATGACAACTCTTCAACGTAAAGAACAAGGTCTCCTATCTGGATGGTCTGAGTTCTGTGACTGGGTAACATCAACAAACAACAGAATCTATGTTGGTTGGTTTGGTGTTCTAATGATCCCATGTCTATTAGCAGCAACAACATGCTTTATCATTGCTTTCATTGCTGCACCTCCTGTCGATATCGACGGAATCCGTGAGCCAGTTGCTGGTTCATTCATGTATGGTAACAACATCATCTCTGGTGCTGTCGTTCCATCATCCAATGCTATTGGTTTACACTTCTATCCTATATGGGAAGCAGCTACTATAGATGAGTGGTTGTATAATGGTGGTCCTTACCAGTTGGTAATCTTCCACTTCCTCATCGGAATCTCTGCCTATATGGGTAGACAGTGGGAACTTTCATACCGTTTAGGTATGCGTCCTTGGATTTGTGTAGCATATTCTGCACCTGTATCTGCTGCTTTCGCAGTATTCCTTGTGTATCCATTCGGTCAGGGTTCATTCTCAGACGGAATGCCACTAGGTATATCTGGAACATTCAACTTTATGTTTGTATTCCAAGCAGAACATAACATCCTAATGCACCCATTCCATATGGCTGGTGTGGCAGGTATGTTTGGTGGAGCATTATTCTCTGCTATGCATGGTTCACTTGTAACCTCATCTCTAATCAGAGAAACAACTGGTTTAGATTCACAGAACTATGGATACAAATTCGGACAAGAAGAAGAGACATACAACATTGTTGCAGCACATGGATACTTTGGTAGACTTATCTTCCAGTATGCTAGCTTTAATAATAGTCGCAGTCTTCACTTCTTCCTTGCTACGTTCCCTGTAGTATGTGTATGGTTAACCTCTATGGGTATCTGTACAATGGCATTCAACCTTAATGGTTTCAACTTCAACCAGTCTGTCGTAGACGCATCTGGTAAGGTTGTTCCTACTTGGGGTGACGTGCTTAACAGAGCAAACCTTGGTATGGAAGTTATGCACGAAAGAAATGCACACAACTTCCCACTTGACTTAGCATCTGCTAACGAAACTGAAGTTGCACTTATTGCTCCTTCTGTTGGTTGATAAAACTCAATCAATGTGTTATATTCAAGAGACCCTCACAAAAGGGTCTCTTTTTTTTATCTTTTTTATAGATACACTAGTTAAATTATTCTTATGAAAATCTTTTTGGATACTGCTGACACCGAAATTATTAAAAAGCATTTTGCTACAGGACTGATAGATGGTGTGACTACTAACCCAACTCTTATCAGGAAGAGTGGTAGAGACCCCGAAGAGGTCTACCAGGAACTTGCTGACGAGGGTGTAAGGGATATTAGTATGGAAGTAGTAGGTGATAGTAAAACAATGACCTCAGAGGGTCGTAGACTTGCTGCAAAGTTTGAAGAAGTAGCAACCATAAAGGTTCCTTGTTCACCTGATGGTCTTCTCACCTGTGCTCATCTATCGAGAGATAATATTAAGGTAAATGTAACATTAATTTTTGATGCAGCACAGGCAATACTTGCTGCAAAGGCAGGTGCTACATATGTTTCACCATTTGTAGGAAGGCTTGACGATAACTCGGTGAATGGGTTAGATGTAATTAAAGATATTTCTGACATCTATCAGAAACACTGGATCAAAACTCAAATTCTTTCTGCTTCTATTCGAGGAGTGAAAGCAGTATCAACATCATTTGCACTTGGTGCTCAAGTAGTTACAATGCCACCATCAGTATTTGAGAAGATGTATAACCATGTTCTTACTGATAAAGGTTTACAATTATTTGATGCAGACTGGGCTTCTGTAGTATCTAATACTAAATAAATTTTTAATAGACAAGATGAATTTCACGGTTTATTCTAAACAAGGATGTCCTTTTTGCACCAAAGTTGTACAAGTTCTACAATTATCAAAATTAAACCATGTTGTTTACGAACTAGATCAAGACTTTGATAAAGAAAGTTTCTATGGTCAGTTCGGTTCAGGTTCAACATTCCCTCAAGTGGTAGTAGATGCTACAAATCTTGGTGGATGTTCAGAAACTATCCAATACCTAAAAGAAAAAAAATTAGTCTAATGAAAGACGACTTTGAAAATGTATACGATATGCTCGAACATGCCATTGAGTATGCTTTCGTGGGTAAAATGCAACTCAAATTTTATGAGTTTCTAAAATATCGTAAGACCACGAAAGCAGAGGTTGATGCTTTTCTTCAGAGTTCTACTGCAAAAGAACTTGCAGATGAAGTATTAGAACTACAAGAATATATTAAAGGAGGTAAAGACAACTTACACCAACAATTGCGTGAGGCATATGGACATATCTCTAAACCTCAAGCAAGAAAGATAAAAAATTATCTGGCAGGTATTCTTGAAGATGCAGTGAGGTATCAGTATGACAGACGACCAGGAAGAAGAAAAAAGAAATCTAAATAAAGACAAACCCGAAATGAATCGGGGTGTGGAACTATTATTACGAAACAGGAGAAGAACTGAAAAGCCAAAAACCTTTCAAGTAAAGTTTGGAAAACTAATTGCTTTATGGAATAGAGAAATTATCTTTCACTTTAATTTTTACTTGGACATTAGAAAAAAATAAAAACTCTTGGAGGAGTATTATGGAACAGACCATAGTAACATTGACACTTACAACAGTTGTGTCATTTCTTGCATTATTAGTAGGAGGTATGATAGGATGGATGGCAAGACAGCATTCATATGAAACAACACCCCAAGTAGTGTATACTCATCCAGAAATGTTTGATGAAAATGGACAGTTAGTTCCCGATGAAATTTTAGCCCTAAGAATTGAAAACAATTATGACTTCAACACCGAAGAAACAACCGAGGAAGAGTAGCACCGTAGTAGCAAAGACTCCTAGAAAGAGTAAAGCAGCACCTGCACTTCCACCTAATCCATTTGTCCATGAGATTTTAGAATATGTTGGAAAACAAAAATCTAAAATTGCAAAGGTAGAAGCACTCAAAGAGTATCGTAATGATGCACTAGTCTCTATTCTTATATGGAATTTTGATGAGACAGTTGTTTCTCTAATGCCAGAAGGAGATGTTCCTTTTACACCCAATGAGAGTCCACTAGGTACAGATCATACTTCTCTTCGTAGAGAGTCAAAGAATCTATATCATTTTGTTAAAGGTGGTAATGATACTCTGAATGGTATTCGTCGTGAGACTATGTTTATTCAGATGCTTGAGGGTCTTCATCCTGATGAGGCAAGGATTATAATACTTGTAAAAGATAAGAGATTATCTCAAGAATATTCAGTAACATATGACCAGGTTAAGGAGGCATATCCAGATATTAATTGGGGTGGTAGATCATGACTGCACCCGTAGGAAAAGCACCATCCAAAACAGAAAAACCAGTGGCAGAACCACCTAAGAAACCTGAAGAAAAGTTTGATCCATCAGCATATTCTTGTGAGATTATTCAGGAGAAGACAACTCTTGATAAATCAAACGACAGAAAACTTCCTAGTGATGCATTCAATGTAACTTATATTTTGGAAGGTGAAACACTTTTAGATGTTACTCGTTCTGCTAAGATGTCAAATGTATTTGATATGTATTATGATAGGTATGGTAAAGATTGTGTTCAGAAGATTGATTTTGGACATGGAACTGTCAATCCTGGTATGTGGAAATATAAATCACCAGTTAAGAAGGTGAAAAAAAGAAAATGAGTGATGAACTTCGAGACCAAATCAACGACATTTTAGAAGCTGAGATTCAAAATGGAATCAATGATTACATAGAGAAAGAAGGAAAGGGTTTTAAAGGACAGGAGTTAAAGGTCAATGTATCTCAGGATGAAGTTGATAAAATTATAAAAGAATATAAGAAGTTAAAAAAGAAAGAAAGATCTAATCTATCTGAGGTAAAGAAGATGGGATTGCTTGATAAGGATGGTAAATCTTTATGAGTGAAAAAATTGACACTCAAGGGATGAGTGGTGAAGCAACTGAGGGATGCATGGATAATGTATATCCTAAAGATGCTAATGGTAATCCAATTTACCCATCATTTAATCCACCACAATTACCTTTAATCGAACCACAACTTAAGAAAGAACTCAAAGAAATAATCAATGAGGTTCTTGATGAAAGAGAATATCAGAAGAGACTTAATGGTCCTTATGATGTTTATGAATACCGTTTAGATGAGTTACAAGAATGATTTTAAGACAAGAAGTGATTGATAAGATACAAGTTCTTATGCAACACACAAAAATGAATGGTGATATCAATTGGCAAGATGGTGACGAGATAGATGTATGTCTCGGTGGTGCATTTGCTGGTGATAAGTTTATTAGTATCATAAACAGAACACGTAGCAACACTACTAAAAAATGAGATTCAAAGCCCTTGTCCATGTCAGACTAAGAGGATCTGTATCTGATGCTGCTGGTAATGCAGTGATGAAAAATACACATTTAGTTGCTCCTAATCTTAAACCACATTTGTTGAGGATTGGTAAGGCAATAGATTTTTGGTTTGATGCAGATACTGAAGAGATAGCAAGAGAAGAAATGGATCTTCTTTCTGATAGAATGCTTTCCAATACTGTTATAGAAGATTGGAGTTATGAGTTAGAAGAAACTGAAGAGACTGGAATAGGAGATATATCAAATGATAATGCTGGTACATCAAAACATGCTATCTTTGACGCATGACTCAGCATAACTACAAGAACCCTTCTAAGGCACAAGACCTTGGACACGTAGAGGCACAAGTTACTAAGGGTAAGAAATACTATGACAAGGATGGGTGGGAGATTTCGCCACCCATTTCTGATAGGGAATGTATCTATCGTTGCCTAGAGAACTGTATAAATCTTGCTGGACTTGATAAGGTTCAGGTCATGAGATTGATGGAAGACTTTGAGACTATGAAAACCGAA